>Ga0137389_10001695_pt1 | contig 13025 bp, 10 predicted proteins | sample 15con2h14BmetaG_FD_104645 | JGI IMG/M metagenome (GOLD analysis project Ga0137389, IMG submission 104645) | Vadose zone soil microbial communities from Angelo Coast Range Reserve, California, USA - 15con2h1.4B metaG | ecosystem: Environmental > Terrestrial > Soil > Vadose zone > Saprolite...
GGTCCTGCAGAATTTTCGTGAGGTTATAACTTTGCGGTGATTTGGGCGCGTCCATGAGGTCGGAAATATTGTTCCATTCCTGGCTCCAGATATTGCCGAGGAGATGGGCGGGAATCGGTCCGTCGGGCGGGACGATGCCCTTGCCATATTTCTTGACGAGTTGCGCGCGGACGTAAGCGTGCAGCGACGAGTAAAAAGGCTGCAACTGCTGCCACAAACGAACGACTTCTTTTTCGAATTCGTCCGCGGACGTATCGTATTGCAACTTCCAGATTTGGCCGGCGTCTTTGAAGCCGAGTTCGCGCGCGCCTTGGTTGGTTAGGTCTACCATGCGGGCGTAGCGATCACGCATAGGAGCACCGACGGCCTGCCAGCCGGCCCAGGCTTTTTTCAACTCCTCGGGATCGCGGCTGGTGGCCATCAATTGGCCGAGCGCAGTAACGTCGAAGCATTTTCCTTGTGGACCGTCGGGGCACCACGTGCCTTTGCCGTAGTCTCCTTCGAGCGAAGTTTCAATTGCGGCGAGTTCTTTCTGCAAGGCTGGATCGGCTGGTGAAGGGAGAAGGGTCGAAATTTCCAGAAGAAGTATCTTGCGCGCGAGTTCCGGGGGTAAGGAAATACTCTCGAAACGGTGTGCGCCGCGGGAAAGAAGTACTCCCTTGGCCGTCACTTCCTGATTCGCGTCGGCGGCCATCTGCTCGGTGTCAAGGGTGATGAAATTTTCTTCGACCCACGCGGCGCGTTGCGCCTTGATTTCAAGATCGAAGAGCTGTTTTTCCGTGTCATCTACAAAGGCCTGCGCTTCATTGACAGCAGGTTTTTTCGGCGGTGTGGCCGCGGGGGCTTGCGCTCGAAGCTCGCTGGTGCAAAGAAACGAGAGTCCGAGAATAAGAGCATTCAAGACGGTGCGTTTTTTCGCGACCCCAATCATGCAGCGCTCCCTTTTGTTTTGGAGACAACAGCCCGTAGAACTTCCAGCGCGCGTTCGCAGCTTTGCGCGTCGACGTCGCAATGGGTGACGAAGCGTACAGAATATGCTGCGGTATCGAGAGCCCAGATGCCGTGCGGCTTTAGCGCGTCGCATAGTTGGACGGCGTCCATGCCGGTTTGTTTGCAATCGAAGATGACAATGTTGGTCTTGACGGTTTTGGGATCGATCTGGAGGCTTGGGATTTGCGAGATGGCTTGCGCGAGCTGCTGCGCATTTTGATGATCAATGGCGAGGCGCTTCGGAGATTCTTCGAGAGCAATTCTGCCCGCTGCGGCGAGGACCCCCACCTGACGCATGCCGCCGCCAAACATTTTGCGATAGATGCGGGATTTTTCGATGAACGCGTGCGAGCCGACAACCATCGAACCTACGGGCGCGCCAAGACCTTTCGAAAGGCAGAACATGACGGAATCGACGTAACGCGCGATTTGAGAAACGGAAACGCCGAGCGCGACGGCGGCGTTGAAGACGCGTGCTCCGTCCAAGTGAACTTTCAATCCGACGGCATGGGCGTGATTGCAGATGTCGCTGATTTGGGCGGTCGTGTAGAGCGTTCCGCCGGCCATATTGTGCGTGTTTTCGAGGCAGACGAGCGCGGTTTGCGAGTCGTAATAAATCTTTGGACGAATAACGGCTTCGACTTCAGCCCAGGTGAGGATGCCGTCTTCGCCGCGTGCAACACGTGGCATGCAGCCAGCGATCGCGGACATCGAAGCTAGCTCGTAGAGGTTGACGTGACTGCGTTCCTCGCAAATGACCTCGTCGCCATGATGGGTCCAGACTTTTATGGCAATGAGGTTGCCCATGCAACCGGTGGGTACGAAGAGGGCGGCTTCTTTGCCGAAGATTTCGGCGGCGCGGGCTTCGAGCGCGTTTACGGTGGGATCTTCGAGATAGACGTCGTCGCCGACTTCGGCTTCGGCCATGGCGCGGCGCATTGCAGGAGTTGGGCGGGTGACAGTGTCGCTGCGCAAGTCGACTACGTTGGCTGCGCCCTGGGGCGAGTGCAATTCCCTTTCCGGGTCGGTCGTGGATTGTGCTGGCATATTTTTCTCCGCGGACAATTGATCAACTCAGTTAACGCATTAATTCGACGAACACCTCGTTCGAGATGCTCAAGTGTTTCGGTGCGAGGCGGACGACAGTTCCATCGCGTTCAAGCAGGCCGGAAGACTCGAGCGGCAGAAAACGATCGGATATCGAAACACCGTAGAATTTTTGCAGACGGTCCATATCGATTCCTGCAAGTTGGCGAAGCCCGAGGAAGAGCTCTTCTTCGAGGGCCTGCGCAGTGGAAATCACTTCCAATTGCTCGACGGGAATTTTGCCCGACGCGATGGATTGTACGTAGTCAGCGGCATCGTGCGCGTTAGCCCAGCGTTCTGTTCCTGAAAAGGAATACGCGCCGGCTCCGAAGCCTAAATACGGCGCGCGACGCCAGTACTTGCGATTGTGTTCGGAAGCGAAGCCGGGCTTTGCGAAATTGGAGATTTCGTAATGTTCGTAGCCTGCCGCAGAGAGGACTGCGCGCGCCAGATCGTAGGACTCGGCCATCGCGTCGTCGGACGGAACCGCGGAAGCGGAATATTTTGTACCGCCGCGAAGGAGTTCGCTGCCGAGGCGGCTGCCTTCGTCGACTTCGAGAAGATAAATAGAAACATGCCGCGGTGCGAGTTGAACAAGCTCATCGAGGGAGTTGCGCCATGATTCGGGCGTCTGGTGCGGCAACCCGGCAATTAGATCGAAACTGATATTGCCAATTCCAGCGGCATCAAGAATCGGAACGGCGCGGTAAATGTCGGCACGGCGGTGCATGCGGCCGGCGGCTTGTAGTTCAACGTCGGAGAACGATTGGACTCCAAAGCTGACGCGATTGATACCGGCAGCGGCCCAAGCCGCCGATTTTTGCGAATCGATGGTTTCGGGATCGGCTTCGAGGGTGACTTCGCGAAAATCGTGGATAAAAGTTTCACGAATCGCATCGAGCATTGCGTCTAAATGCTGCGGATCGAGCAGGCTGGGCGTGCCTCCGCCGAAGTACACGGTATCGACCGTTTCTTGTGCGAGAGAACCTGGAAGGATTATTCCTGCTTGTTGGAGGCGGCGTTGATGTTGGCGAATTTCGGTCTGGACAGCCGCGGCGTAAGGAGCAAACCGGGCGCTTGATACCACGCCAGTATGAAAATTGCAGTAGGTGCAGCGGGTCTGGCAGAACGGGACTTGAATGTAGATGCCGAGGCTCATTAGGTAAACCAAAACTTTAGCACACCGAACGGGCGAGATCTTCGTGCCAAAGTGGCCGGAGACGGAAGTTCCGGCGGGAATCGCATACAAAAGACGCCCGCCTCACAAGGCGGCCGCCACATTACGAGGCGGAAAATAAGAGGGATGCCGCCAGGACGCACTGCGAATCCGCCAGATGGATTCGCCCTGCGAGAACGCTAATCTTCGACCAGCGCGCGGAGGCGGTCGAGCGAGGCGTCCCACTCCCGCGATATTTGATCAAGATAGAAGCGCGCGTCCGCCAGGCGCTGCGCATTGAGCCGCCAGCGTCGTTCGCGGCCGTGGCGAGAACTGCGGACCAAGCCGGAACTCTGCATGACCCGCAAGTGCTTCGAAATTGCCTGGCGCGTGACTTTGGAGCCGGACGTGAGCCGGGTGATGGACATTGGCCCTTGCCCACTCAGGCGAGCCACAAGGCGCAATCTCGTGTCGTCTCCCAATGCCGCGAAGAGGGATGCCGGGACTTTCGGCAGGGCGATTGGCATGTTCTTACGGGTTCTTCGCAAGATATTCCTCGATGAGCTTTATCACCAGCGTCCAGCCGCCTTCGTTTGCGCTGAAAGCTTTTGCACGGCGCGCAAGCGGGATTTGGTCAAAGCCAGATTCGCTAACGGTGAGTTGCACGCCGTCCGGCGCTTTCTCTAGCGTGAAGACCACAAGGGTAGTCGGCTCGGAGGCATAGTCGATGCCTGGCTCGACCGCACCGGGATGCCAGCGGAACGAGAACAATCGCTCCGGTTGCATCTGCTCGATTTTTATTTCAAAAGAAATGCCCTCGTATGGTTTCTGCATTTTGGCGACTTCCTGGTTGACGGTGGTAGGGACGATTACGGCGGTCATGGTGGCTCCGGGCGCGAACGGAGCGTTGAAGCGCATGCCAAACCAGTTGCCAAACTCGGTTGAATCGGAAAGGGCGCGCCAGACGCGTTTTAGCGGTGCACGCAGAAGGATTGTTTTCTCGATGCGATCCGGTGACATATGCAACCTCCTAGTTGCATATTAGCAAAGGACTTGCTGTGGTGCAACCAAAAGGTTGCACAATGCGAAGCCTGCCAAGAGCGGAGGAGTAAAGCCGCCGTCACGATGGGTCAGGCGCGATTTTTACGAAGACGGTGCGCTGGCGGGGGCCGTCGAATTCACAAAGAAAAATTCCCTGCCAGGTGCCGAGAGCGAGTTTGCCGTTTTCGATGAAGACGGATTGGCTCGTTCCGGTGAGGATGGCTTTCATGTGAGAGTCCGTGTTGCCTTCGCCGTGGCGATACGGGCCCTTGTGCGGGATCAAGCGATCGAAGATCCCTTCGACGTCGCTGGCGACGTCGGGATCGGCATGTTCGTTGATGACGACTCCGGCGGTGGTGTGCGGAACATAAACGTGGCAGACGCCGCTTTTCACATCAGACTCGCGGACAGCCTGTTCGACTTCGCGGGTGATATCTACAAACTGCGTGCGGCGGTTCGTTTTGACGCCAAGAGTTTTCATTGCCGTGGAAATGTTACGGGGTGGGAATAATGAAGTGGGAGCCGACGTTTTTGATCCCGGAGTGGCGCTCGATTTCTTCGAATCCCTGCTGGCCCCAGCGAGCGGCGAAGGGCAGGAAACACAATTCGCGGGACTGCAAAGATTTGTCAGGATACAAAAGGTTCGACAGGAACTGTTCGTGCGCGGCGAGCACGTTTTGCTTGTGATCCAGCGCGCGTCCGATTTTTTGCTGCAACTGCTCGGTTTGGTAGGCGATTTTCTTTTGCGCGGTCTCGACTGCATCTTTCAAGGTCGAGTCAAGCACCGACACCAATTCCGACCATTGCTGAAGGCGTTTCTTGATCTCGTTGCCGTTTTCCTCGAGCAAACTGGAAACGTTTTCCGGCACGCTGGCCTTGCTGAGGCGCTTGCGAAGCTCCTGCGGGCCGTTCCACACGTCCTCGACTGTGAGGCCGTATTGGGCGAGGAGCCGCTGCGCTTTGGTGTCCACCAGCGTGAAGCCAGTGCGTGGAAGCATGACCGGCATGCGGCCGAGAAGATTGCGATAGAGCACTTCGGACTGGGCAAAGTATGAAATCTCGGAAGGGCCTCCGATGCAAGCGACCGTCGGGAGGAGAAAATCCTGAATCACGGGGCGAAGCAATGCGTTGGGGCTGAAGTTTTCCGGTTCGCTCTGGATGGCGCTGAGAAGTTCGGGTTGCGTCCAGGACTTGCCGCCAGACGCAAATTTCCCCGCACTGCTAGAAATCGCCTGGCGGCCGTCGCGCGAAATATGAAACAGGACGGTACTGCGCGAAGTCACTTTCACTTGCGCCGCGTAGCCGGCCTTTTCGAGGGCCTCGCCGCGGTCTAGGAGTTGCTGTTCCAGCGAATCGCGCTGTGCAATCGCCTGGGTAAAGATTGGCTGCGCAATTTTGTGCAAACGAAGATCGAGAGGATCGAGCAGAATAAGGCCGAAGCTTTCGAGAAGACGCGCAAACATTTTGCCGAAGGCGCTGCCGTAGGTTTCTTCCGGGCGGTAACATTCGCTGACAATTTGCGCGATCTCGCTGCCGCTTCTGGCGCCTAGAATTTTCGCGGCTTCAGCTTGCAACAGGGCAATTTCCACGCCTAGCGAAATTCTGCCAACCGGCGCATTGTTACCGGCATTTGCGGGCAATGCAAATTTGGCCAACTGCCCTTCATGGAAGAAAGAAATTTTGCGAACTTCATCGAGGTCGTGATCTTCCGTGGCCATCCAAAAAATCGGGACGGCGTCGATGCCCTGCTCGGTCAAGTCTTTTGCCATGCGTGCAGCAGCGATGGCTTTGTACACGGCATAGCACGGGCCGCCGAAGAGCCCGACTTGTTGACCGGAAACGACGGCGACCGCGCCTTTTTCCAGGCGATCAAGATTAGCGCGCGTCGCTGCGCCCGATCCGAGCAGTTCATTTTGCTGGCGGAGAATCGCTGTAACCGAGCTACGGCGGTCAGCAGGAAACTTCAGATCACGCGCAACTCGCAACACACTTTCCAGCCGTGGTTTGTGCTGGAAGAAGGCACTGACACGTCCATAGGAATTCAGATAATCAAGCAGCAATTTAGGCTGGTGCGGGAGTGCTTCGATCGGAAGGGCGCGACAATGCATGGACGTTTGATGATAGCTGCGGGATTCGGTCACAGACAATAGACGGAAAGAAAGTCGCTTGGCGAGCAACTCGCGCCGCGCGGAGGTCAGGCGCGGGCGGTGGCGGGCTCAAATTGCGAGATGACTTGCGCGATGTGCGCTTTCTTTGCGTCTGCGAGCGGAAGCAGGGGGAGGCGCGGTTGGCCGCCACGGTAACCGCGCAAATCCATCGCGTATTTCACTCCGGCAATGCCGCCTTCGGAGACGATGGCTTTGGATGCCAAGGCCAAATGCTGTTGGAGAGTCTGAGCTTCGGCGTGGCGGCCGTTCTTGAAAAGTTCGAACAGTTCAACGCATTTTTCCGGCAAAGCCGACGCCAAGGCGAGGATCGCGCCTCTGGCACCGCTGGCAAGCGCTGGGTGCAACACGCCTGCCGATCCGGTCAAAATCTGGAAATGTTTCGGCGCCTGTGCGGCAACTTCCACAATGCGCTGCATCGCGCCAGAGCTGTCCTTGATGCCGATGATGTTCGGGTGTTGAGCTAACGCTACGATCTCCGGAGTTTCCAGGGTTACGCCCGTAAAAATCGGAACAGAATAGAGCAGGATCGGAATCGGCGACGCGTCGGCAACGGCGCGATAGTAGCGCACGTACGTTTCCGGGTTGTAAGCGGGCTTGTAGTAATAGGGAGTTTTTACGAGGGCGACGTCATAGCCGAGAGTGGCGGCGCGTTTAGTACGTGCAATCGTTTCAGCGGTGGATTCCGCGCCGGTCCCAGCGATGAGAACCTCTCCAGGCGCAGCGGCTTCTTTGCCTGCAATCAGAAGCGAGTCCGCTTCAGCAGCAGAGAGGAGAACAGACTCCCCCGTCGAGCCGAGAACGACATAACCTGCGAGGCCGGTCTTGTTATAACGGAGGAGATTGGCCTTGAAGTGTTCGACCGAGACCGAGCCGTCCTCGTGATAAGGAGTCGTCAGTGCCGGGAAAATTCCGGAGACCTTCACGCGCTAATCTCCTGAACCTGATGTGCCGGAAACTGCGGCCTGGCCGCTGTGAAGATCCTGCAGCGCGGAGACTTCGATTCCCTGCTCAATCAAGGCGCGAATGCCGCGGGCCGCTGCATGCCCAGCTGCCAGCGTGGTAATACAAGGGATGTTATAGCGAATTGCAGCGCGGCGAATGGATTTTTCGTCGTAGAAGGATTCGCGGCCGAGAGGAGTGTTAATGACCAGATCGATCTTTCCAGTCTTGATAAGATCAACGATGTTGGGGCGGCCTTCGTTCACTTTGAATACGCCTTCGGCTTCGATGCCCGCAGCATGCAGCGCCGCGGCAGTTCCGCGAGTCGCGGTAAGCTGAAATCCTAACGCGGAAAGCTCTTTGCCGATGGTGGTGAGATGTTTTTTGTCACGGTCGTTAACGCTGAGAAAGACTGTGCCTTTGCGCGGCAGGCGCTGCCCTGCCGCGAGTTGTGCTTTTGCGAATGCCTGCCCATAGGAAGTCGATATGCCCATGACTTCGCCAGTCGAACGCATTTCCGGGCCAAGGATGGTGTCCACGCCGCGGAATTTGTTGAACGGGAAGACCGGAGACTTCACCGAATAATATTCGCGCACGGCGATTTCGGCGACGCCATGCTCATGAACGAGAGGAAGATTCATGTCGGCGAGTTTTTTTCCAGCCATCAGACGGGCGGCGACTTTCGCCAACGGAACTCCAGTAGCTTTGCTGACGTAGGGAACGGTGCGCGACGCCCGCGGATTCACTTCCAGGACGTACACCGTGTCACGCTGGATGGCATATTGCACATTCATCAAGCCGACGACTTTCAGCGCCACGGCAAGCCGCTTAGTGTAATCGCGAATAGTGTCGAGAATTGCCGGAGATAAGCTGACGGGAGGAAGTACGCAGGAGGAATCGCCGGAGTGCACGCCTGCTTCTTCGATATGTTCCATGATTCCGCCGATGACTACACTGCTGCCGTCGGCTAGCGCATCGACATCCACTTCGGTGGCTTCTTCAAGGAACTGGTCGATCAGCACGGGGCGGGCGGGTCCCATTAGTGCGGCTTGTGCGACGTATTCCTGCACGGTGTTGGCGTCGTAAGCGATGACCATGGCGCGTCCGCCGAGTACATAGCTTGGGCGAACGAGAACCGGCAAGCCAATTTCGGCGGCCAGCCGCGCGGCTTCTTCCGGCACGAGAGCGGTCGCGTTGCGCGGCTGCGGAATTTTCAGCTCATCCAGCAAGCGGCCGAAGCGGCGGCGGTCTTCGGCTAGATCGATTGACTCTGGCGCCGTGCCAATGATGGGGACGCCGTTGCGTTTCAGTTCCAGCGCAAGGTTGAGCGGAGTCTGACCACCGAATTGTACGATCACGCCTTGCGGCTTTTCCTTTTCAACGATGGCCAGAACATCTTCGAGGGTGAGCGGTTCGAAATATAGGCGATCGGAAGTGTCGTAGTCGGTCGAAACTGTTTCCGGGTTGCAGTTCACCATGATGGTTTCGTAGCCGTCTTCATGGAGAGCAAAACTTGCGTGGCAGCAGCAGTAGTCGAACTCGATTCCCTGTCCGATGCGGTTCGGTCCACTGCCGAGAATCACGATCTTGGGCTTCGCTGATGCGTCGGACTCGTCTTCGTCTTCGTAGGTGGAATACATGTACGGAGTGAAGGATTCGAACTCGGCGGCGCAGGTATCGACGCGCTTGAAGACAGGCGACACGCCGTAACGCGCACGTTGCAAACGAACGGCTGCAGGAGTCGTCTTCCACATCTGAGCCAGGGTTTCGTCGCTCGTACCATGGCGTTTCACTTCGCGCAGTAATTCTTTCGAAGCGGTTTCGACAGTGACGCCTGCGGCGCGCTTGTTCATTGCAACGATTTCTTCGATCTGCTTGATGAACCAAGGATCGATCTTTGTGAGCTCGCAAATCTCTTCAGCGTGCAGGCCGCGATCGACGGCCGTAAGCAGCCAGTGGATTCGGTCGGGGCGTGGCGTGGCAAGCTTTTCGCGTAAGAGGGAGTCAGGAGTATCCGCAGGAGCGCGCCACGGGGTATGCGGTTCGAGAGAGCGAATCGCTTTTTGCAGGGACTCCTTAAAAGTGCGGCCAATGGCCATCACTTCGCCGACGGATTTCATCTGCGTGCCCAGGGTGCTGTCTGAACCGGGGAATTTTTCGAACTGCCACTTGGGAATTTTTGTGACCACGTAGTCGATGGTCGGTTCGAAGGACGCGGGGGTCTTTTTGGTGATATCGTTGGGAATTTCGTCGAGCGACATGCCGACAGCAAGGCGCGCCGCAATTTTGGCGATTGGGAATCCGGTAGCTTTACTGGCTAGCGCGGAGCTGCGCGAAACGCGCGGGTTCATTTCGATTACGGTCATGCGGCCGTTTTCCGGATTGATGGCGAATTGCACGTTGGAACCGCCGGTTTCGACGCCGACTTCGCGAATAATCGCCGCCGCGGCGTCACGCATTCGCTGATATTCCTTGTCGGTAAGCGTTTGCGCGGGCGCCACAGTGATCGAGTCGCCGGTATGCACGCCCATGGGGTCAAAGTTTTCGATGGTGCAGATGACCACGAAGTTGTCACGATAATCGCGCATCACTTCTAACTCGAATTCTTTCCAGCCCAGGACCGATTCCTCTACCAGCGCTTCGTGCACCGGGCTCATATCGAGTGCGTGGCTAATGGAATCGGCGAACTCCTCGCGATTGTAAGCTATGGCTCCGCCAGTGCCTCCTAACGTGAAGGATGGGCGAATCACCAGCGGAAAGCCCAGTTGCTCGCAGAGCCGCATGGCGTCCTGCGCATTGTTGATGAGCGCCGAAGCAGGAACTTCCAGGCCAATTTTGCGGCAGGCGTCCTTAAACCACAGCCGGTCTTCCGCAACTTTGATGGCGCGCAAAGACGCGCCAATCATTTCAACTTTGTGCTTTTCAAGGATGCCGCTTTCGGCGAGCTCGACGGCGAGATTCAGAGCAGTCTGACCGCCTACGGTCGGGAGCAGAGCGTCGGGCCGTTCTTTGATGATGATGGCTTCGAGATACTCCTTAAACAGTGGCTCGATGTATGTGCGGTTGGCCATCTCCGGGTCGGTCATGATCGTCGCCGGATTCGAATTGACCAGAACTGTTTCGTAGCCGTCGTCGCGCAGCGCTTTGCAAGCCTGCACACCGGAATAATCAAATTCGCAAGCCTGGCCAATAATGATTGGCCCCGACCCAATGATCAGAATCTTCTTGATATCTTTGCGCTTCGGCATCTGGCCCCTTCAAACGGTTTTGTGGCGCGCTTTCGCTCTCGCGCGAATTCCTATCGGCGCGAGCTTCCTGGCTGCTTCCATTCCTTCATCAAATCCGTGAACTGCGTGAACAAGTAATGCGAGTCGTGCGGTCCCGGCGAAGCTTCCGGATGATATTGCACGCTGAAAACGGGCGCGGACTTGTGCCGCATGCCTTCGTTGGTGTGATCATTCAGGTTCAAGTGCGTAACTTCCACGTCGCTCGATGGCAATGATTCGGGATCCACGCAGAAACCATGATTTTGCGCGGTAATCTCGATTTGATTGGTGAGAAGATTCTTTACCGGATGGTTCGAACCGTGATGGCCGAACTTTAACTTGAAGGTCTTACCGCCAAGAGCCAATCCGCAAACTTGATGGCCGAGGCAGATCCCGAAGACCGGAACCTTGCCGATGAACTTTCGGACCGTTTGAACGGCGTATTCCATTGGTTCGGGGTCGCCTGGACCATTCGAAAGAAAAATGCCATCGGGCCTCATTCCGAGCACGTCTTCGGCGGTCGTCGTCGCCGGAACCACTCCCACTTCACAATTGTGATCGGTCAGCAGCCGTAAAATGTTTTGCTTGATGCCGAAGTCGTAGGCGATTACGCGCAATTTTGCCGCGTCGCTATTTTGTGTAGCTTCGCCCATTTGTTCCGACCATGGCGAGGTCACCAGATCGATCGATCCTTTGCTCCAATCATAAGATCGTGCGCAACTCACTCGGCTCGCCAATTCCTGCCCGGCCATGGTCGGCAGGCTTTTCGCTTCGTGGATCAGTTGATCGGCGGCGGTACCATCGGTCGAGACTATCCCGCGTAGCGCGCCAACTTTGCGGATATGGCGGACCAGCGCGCGCGTATCAATATTCCAAATGACCGGAATTTTGTGGCGGTTCAGATAAAGATGCGCGGTTTCAGTCGAGCGCCAACTGGAAGCAATCTGCGAAAATTCGCGCACGATGAGCGATTCGATGTACGGCTTGGCCGCCTCTTCATCGTCTAAATTCGCGCCAACATTGCCAATGTGGGGATACGTCAAGCAAACAATCTGCCCGGCGTAGCTGGGATCGGTGAAAACTTCCTGATAGCCGGTGAGACTGGTGTTGAAAACAACTTCGCCACCGCGGCGCGTGATCGCGCCGGCCGCGCGGCCGTTAAATACGCGCCCGTCCTCGAGCGCCAGAATTGCAGGTCGATGCAAAACTTCGGTCAGTGTATCCTCCGTTGCTCATTTTTCTTGCGCTTCGGCGGTTGTCGACAGCGAGCCAAAGTGATCCACGGGCCAGTACGCAAAAACCGCGCGGCCATAAATAAACCGGCTGGGGACCGGGCCAAAAACTCTGGAATCGTTTGAACTGATGCGGTGATCGCCCATCACGAAAAACATATTGGGGGGGACGCGAACCGGACCGTAGTCGCTCAAATCCTCATATTGCGGCGGCACGTAGGATTCTTTCAACTGCTGCCCGTCCACATACACCATGCCCTGACGAATCTCGACGCTTTCACCCGGTAGCGCGATCACGCGCTTGATGAACGATTTGCTGCGGTCGAGAGGATACCAGAACACCACCACGTCGCCGCGATGAATCGCTTCGAAGCGATAAACAAACTTGTTGATAAAAATGCGCTCCTGATCGGAAAGCAGCGGCGCCATACTGGTGCCTTCGACCTTTACGGGCTGGTACAGAAAAATAATGATAATCAGCGCGAGACCGATGGCGATCAGCAGGTCGCGAGTCCACACGCGAATTTCGTGGCGCAGATGAAGTTGCCGATCTCTATTGCCGGCTAAAACAGTGTGAAGGGGCAGAGGCGTTTGCAAGGAATGGGCGGCGGGCTCCACGGCAACGTCAAGTGGATTCGCAGGTGGGGTCAGTGGGCGCTCGTCCGGATTCGGCATTGTTGCGTACTACTTCTTTTATATCACGCGAAGCAGCGCGCTTTCCAGATTGAATCTGCCAATCGCAGGCTCACGATTCGTGAAGCGCAAACTGACCTCGTTTATTCGACTCGGTTGTAATCGAAAAGCCGGAAATCTCTGCTGATGCCGAACGTAAAGCCCGAGCGCGGGTCATATTTGTTCAGGCCGCGAACGCCGGCCAAATCCCAGGTGAATCCACCAGCGTTAATTTGCAGTCCGACTCTCGCCTGTCCGGAGCTCTGCGTGCCGATCAACGCGTCGTTAATGCTTCGCGACGAGTACAAGCCGTTGACCTCGCCCACCAAATTTACCCGGCGGAGGAGCGGATATTTGAACGCGCCGCCATAAATGAGCACGTCGTTTTGCGTAAACAACGCATTTGGCGCCTGCAAAATCTCGATTCCAAGGTTGCCGAACACGTCCAGCTTGCGAATCTGCTCTTCCAGCGCCA
>Ga0137389_10001696_pt1 | contig 13023 bp, 5 predicted proteins | sample 15con2h14BmetaG_FD_104645 | JGI IMG/M metagenome (GOLD analysis project Ga0137389, IMG submission 104645) | Vadose zone soil microbial communities from Angelo Coast Range Reserve, California, USA - 15con2h1.4B metaG | ecosystem: Environmental > Terrestrial > Soil > Vadose zone > Saprolite...
CCATCTCGGTGGCCGTATTGGATTCCACTGGCAAGTTAGTCATGGAATCCATCCTGGAAACAAAAGCCGCGACCATTCTGGAGTTTGCGGAGCGGGTCGGAGGATGGAGCCGAGATTGCGACAATGCTAGGTATTCCGCTCTCGATGGAAACCCTGAAGCGTCTGATGATCCAGCCAAGATTTCGGTTGCCCGGGTCATCGTAGCGATTACGGGTGAGCGATGATTCAATTATGAATCGGACGAGCGTCGGGACAAGGCATAAGCAAACTTGACATCCTCCACCAGTATGCTTTGCTAGAAACCTAGCCCCTTCCCAACCCCTCGGCAGGCTTGCTGGGGTCCGTAGAACGCTTGCGGATCACTCCAGCTCACCGACTGATTACACTCCGTGGATCACTACGCTACGGCTGGCTTGGGAAAGCTCGCTCCCGGCGAGAACCTGCCAGTTTCGTTCTCTTTGTCCCCGGCAAACCGGCCATGAAAGTAGTCGCCCAGGACGGCACTCCGTTGCCCGCCGAACATCTGATCTCATCCGTCAATCTCAAAGTCGAGGTCCAGGGAACTGAATTTGGTGACACATTCCGTCTCCTTGCAATCCGCAAACTCGAATCACCACCGCTCACATAAAATCGAACTTCGTGGCAACGCCCCACACCCACCAAGACCGCTAACCCCGGCCTTTAGTTTAACGAAATCCAATCTGACTTGACTCTCGGCGGAAGGTAAGAGCACAATCCGCCCGGTACTCAAAAGCGTACCCCTTCGCATCCTTAGTGGGAGGTGCTCACATGGCTAAGAATAGCTCCCCCGAGTCGAAAGCCTCGATAATCAGTGCGGTTAGCGATTGGCTTAAGTTGTTGGCCCTGATCATAGTTGTGGCAGACGGCCTCCTGGCGGTCGCGTACTATTCCACAAAGGACAGCGATCCCTTTCGCAAGTATTATTTTCCGCTCATGATCGGTTTGTTTGCTTTGATCGTTGTCGGGGTGTTCTTGGATAGACTGCTGTCCAGCAGAGCGCCGCACTCGCAGATCACTGCTCCAGGCGGCGTTCGGCCACGGCAAGTGGCACTGGTGACCCGATGGTACTTCAAGTCCGGTATCACCGAGGAGGAACTTGACCTGACTATTGTTGGGAACACGGTGACGGGCATGAGAACCACGCGGCATCCGAAGGGCAAGGAGACGCCCTATGCGGTCACAGGTTGGCACCACACTTCAACGTTTTGGTTGGAGTATCACGACATATTGGATCAATACGGTGGGGGCCATCCTTCTGGATGAGTTCACGAATGATCGCCTCAGTGGCATGGTTCTGAGCAAGGACTGCAACACAGGAACGATGCAATGCCGAGCTAATATATGGCTGCCCTCAAAGCTCAAGAAGGACCACAAAGCGGAGTTTTTCAGATTTATCGGAGCGATAGATCGCGCCGAGTTGCTGAGGCAGGTGGCCAACGCGAAGTAACGAACTGCCCTAGCGGGTATTCCCTGGAAAAAAGAGTTGCCCGGTCGCGTCCTGCTTACCGATAGTTGTTGTAAACATCTGCAAAGCATGCCGACCAGGACGTCCACGACCCTTCGATTTTTCTTTGCTCCGTGGCTCTGTATATATCGGGCCCGATCTTGAATAGGCGACCGCTGTGCCAAGTCCCTCAATCTTGCCACTCGTGCGTTGGACTATGGTGGGCGTCCTTCTAATCTCGAGAGGTTTCGCCTCCGCAGCAACAACCCGAGACAGGCGAGGATAGCAAACGGAATCGACGCGGCGGTGCGGATAGGCAGCAAGGCCCAGGTATCACTCAGATTGGCAACAAGAAACGACGAGGCTACTACGGCTATTGCGGCGATCCACTGCCAGGCGATTGCAGCCGCCGTCACTGCCAGGATGACACGAGCAACTCTGGTTCGCAGAACTGGTCCTCCCTTGAGTCGCACCAAAAGAAGAACCCCCGGTAGAAGCAATATGTGATCATAAACTGCCTGTCCCGGGAGCAGCACAACCACGCTGATTGCCAGCGCGCTGCAGATCGGTAGCATGAATTCGGAAGACTTAGCCGGCACATGCCGGATTTGCCAGGCGAGAATCCCCGCCCCGGCGAGTAAAACAGCGCTGAGCGCCTTGCCCATTTGTATCCCAAAAAGATAAATCGGGAGCGGCGGCTGGGAATAGCCCCCGTATCGGAGGAGCACACGCAGCCATTGTGTAAGCCATGACGTCGAAATGAAAGAGGCCGACAAAACAAGTACAGCCACACCGCTGACAAGACCTGTAGCGAATCGCCAGCGCTGACGCCACTCGCTTAGCGCCCACAAAAGAAGAAACGCAATCACAAGCATCGTCATCTGCGGTTTGATTGTGGTTAACGCAAGCAAATATCCAGCAGATAGTTCTAGACCACTCCTCAGCATCGCCAGCGATGCAACCAGAAGAAAGCTAACGGCGAGTCCCACCTGAACAGCAGCAACACCTTCTAGCACTGGATAGCTGAACAGCGTGAGCAGGATGACAATCGTCCAAAGGGCTGGACTTGAGGGGAGCTCCAGGATTCTCATCCATAAAGCAATGCTTGCCACAGTCGCCTGTAATATAATCGATGCACATGCGATCCTGACCACAGAAAATGGGAGCCACGTAAAGGGCAACACCAAAATATCAATAAAGGCAGGGTAGGAAAATTCTCGGTACGTTAGAGGCGGATCATTTGGCTTGCCCGCATCGAGGGGCCGTCCGAATAATCCTGTCTGGATGGCTTGAGTCATCACCGAACTGTAGGGATCAAGCTCGTGCAGCCGCCATTCTCTTGACGTCCGCCAAATAGGATAGAAGTCATCACCAAAGAAATACCCTTTCCCCATCTCCTTCGCCGCATAGACGGCCTGGGCTCGCGGCAAGAAAATCTTGAGATGATAGTAGCCCATCGCGGCTGCGAACAAAAAAGCAACCAAAAGTGCGCTTCGCAATCGCACAACTCCGGGGAGAACCTCTGAAGGGGACATATCATCAATCGTTAAAGTACGAACGGCCGGCCCGTATTCCCTCAATTCTCGCCGCCAAGAATGCGGAAATATGAGCTATCAATGGCAGAATCCTTTCCTGGCCGCCTCAAATCAACGGATACGCCTTCACCTAGATGCTGCTACTCGAATCCAATCGCATTGCGAGACGGTTGGGACATTCGAGCAACATGGTTACCTCTTGCAGCCTATCTAGGACGCAAGTGTGGGAAGAACGAGGCCCAGAGGTAACAACCGCCCGCATCGGTGTCGATTGTGACCCCTCGCCAATGAACAGTCCGATTACCAGTAGTAACCTTATCCACCCTTGCGTCGGCCATGAGCACTGCTCTAGTTCTACTAAGTTTCTGATTTTAGAGCAGTTGTACGTGTAACCTCGATTAGTTGCGCCTGCAATACAAAATACGGACGCGCGGGCGAGAATCAAGGACATGTACCTTCTCAACCATCGCCATTACCCTCCATCCTCTAACTGACAACGACTATCTCGCTCGGAGTTCTACTCGCGAGTCTGTCGCCGCTGCCTTACTCGTCCCAAGCAAATGGAGAGTCATCCTAGCTGTTGCCGGGCGTGGGTGTCAACACTTACTTGCAGAATAAGCACGTGCTGTGTTAGTTGGTACGAAATCCGTACCAACCTTGATAGCCCTTGCGTAACTTAAAGGATTTCAGCCGCGCGACTAGCCGTGGCTAACTTGAGGTCCCTATTATCTTATTCTTCGGTGGTTGATCTCGATCTGGCTCACGTGACAGGTCCGTCTACCTGAATGAACCTTCACCTCGTCGACACCTAGCTGTCTTGTTCCGCTTTAGAACACACTGGGCGGGTGTGGGAATTCCGACCTACACCGATTCATCGCCTCAGGCTTCCGACCTAAGAGCGCGCCTGTCGTAATAATGGTCCTGTTACGATGACGGAACGGAGTTGTAGCACGCTAGAGCCTGGAAATAGAGTAACAACCTGCATTAGAAACCGGGGAGGGTGGAATCCCGATTGAGTGAAAGCGAAATGGTCGGGATTCCGACGTGACGTGGGCCGTGAGTTATCTCATTGACAGCGATACTTCGCGCTGGTATATCTCATAATTATTCAGCCGCTTTACCCTATAACGTCTTCTAAAGAGCCCGTTGAGGAAATCGATTCCTTTGCTGGTCAGTGTGAACAACACATTGCAGACCGTTCTGTAAGGAGGCGTACTTGTGGATAGGCGCATAGCAACTGCTATCAATATCATGCATCGCGATAGACGCCGTAATGTGCAAGTTCGGGACTTGGCAACACAAGTGCGTCTCTCCGTGTGGCACTTTACTCGATTGTTCAAAGCCGAAACATCAATGTCACCAAAGCGTTACATGCGCTCCATCAAGGTCAAGGACGCACAAGAGTTGCTGGATGGAACGTTCTTGAGCATCAAAGAGATCGCAGCGCATACCGGATCTGGTGATCGCAGCCACTTCAGCCGACATTTCAAGAAGATATGTGGTCAGAGTCCGTCTAAGTTTCGGACAACAACAGACTAACCTCGACCCGTTGCAACAGCAAGTTTCGCCACCAGAAAGCAATCCTCGCTACTTTATCGATGATCGCCATTTGATACTCCCAATGTAAAGTGACGGTGCATCGTCGGTTGATAGTAGACCATGCACAGGTGTTAGATAACTAGTGGGCCCGCTAGCTGTCGCCTTTGGCTACAACAACCGAATGGGTAACGCACAAGGTCAATAGCCTTTTGTAACTTGTGCAGATAGCGGTCTCATATAGAGTGGCGAACCACAAATGTAGGTCTCGGCCTTCAATTTCCTCGCAGGAGTTCATGGCATGCGGCGAGTACTCGCGGATAGCTGGTGTCGTAACGATGGGTTATGTCAACTTCGTATTCTCTCTCCTGCGCAAATGTCTCTATCGTTTATGGCTAAGCGTCGACCTCTGTTAGCGATGGTACTCGGACACGCGAAACCTGTCCGCTTGAAGGGCGTCACCTATTCGGTAGCTGCTCTGTTCATTGCAATATTCGGACTGTCAGTTGGGGCATTGTCCCAGACTCCATCAATTACCAGTTTGTCGGCGACATCTGGAACGACTGGCACGAGCTTAACGGTCAATGGAACGAATTTCGGCGGATCCCAGGGGACAAGCGCCGCCAAGTTTAATGGTGTAGCAGCGAGTATCTCTAGTTGGAATAACACTCAAATAGGCGCCAGCGTCCCAAGTTCCGCGACGACGGGCCCTGTAACGGTTACCGTAGGATCGAATACAAGTAACGGCGTCACGTTTGCCGTGATCCCGAGCATCGGAAGTCTTTCTCCTTCGTCGGGATCGGTGAGTGCGCTGTTCACGGTTTATGGAACCGGCTTTGGCAGCACGAAAGGTACGAGTAGTGTCAGCTTCAATGGCATCGTGGCATCGGCCAGTAGCTGGAGCACGACTCAATTGATCGCGCAGGTCCCGGCCGGAGCGGTTACGGGGCCGGTCACAGTTACGGTGGGAGGAAACTCAAGTAATAGCGCCACATTTACTGTTCTTATCACCGGAAGTGTTGCGGGACATGTGACGCAAGGAAGCAATGGCAATCCTGTCAGTGGTGCGACCGTGAAGATCTACCTGGGCGGTGCGTTGCAGACGTGAGCGACGAGTGCCGCGGATGGCAGCTACTCGTTCGCGAGTCTGACTCCCGGCGCATATACCCTCATCTGTAGCGCCAGTGGATTTAGTCCGGCCACTCTAGCATCTGTTGCTGTGAGTGCCGGGGCAGCGGCTACGGGCAACTTTGTGTTGGGTGCTCCAACTGTCTCCGGCCTGTCGCCTACGGCGGGGCCAGTCGGAACAGCCGTCACGATCTCGGGCTCGGGTTTCGGGGCGCTCCAAGGCAGCAGTACCGTCAGCTTCAATGGCACCTTGGCTACGCCAGTTCGGTGGAGTGACACAGGCATTGATGCTAGTGTGCCTGCCGGAAGCACAACGGGCCCCGTGGTGGCGACCGTCAGTGGGGTGCCAAGCAACGGAATCAGCTTTGGCGTGGGAACCGGATCGTTCAGTGGCACGGTAAGTCGTGCGAGCGACGGAGTTCATATAAGTGGGGCCACGGCTCAAGCATTTCAGGGCGGAATCTCCAAAGGATCCGCCACTACTGACTCTAGCGGAAACTACACCGTTGGCAGTCTTGCACCCGGAACATATGATCTTGTCGCGTCCGCCACGAGTTATGGAAAGATCGTCTCGTCAGCCTTGGTAGTTTCTGTCGGCGCCTCTACAACGGCCAATTTCTCCCTTTCATCAACGCCCGGGACTATCTCAGGGAGCGTTACGCAATCAGGAGGTACGACTCCTATCGTGGGTGCTACGGTTAGGGCTTATCAGGGACTCACGACCTTAGGGACCGCGACTACGGACGCCTCGGGAAACTACTCCCTAGGATCGCTTGGAGCTGGAACATATTCAGTAGATGCATCCGGCAGCGGCTTCAACCTAGGGACAAATAGCGGAGTAACGGTTACTCTTGGTTCGACCTCAACCTCGAACTTTAGCCTTCCGAGCACAGACGCCGTCAGCTACATTTACGACCAAGCCGGCAAACTGATTGGAGTGGTGGATCAGAATAGCAATTCCGCCACGTACAACTACGATGCTGCGGGTAACATTCTGTCGATCGGTAATCAGGCGTCGACACAAGTATCGATCATAGACTTTCGCCCTAAGAGCGGAGCCGTCGCTGGTCCTGTAACTCTCTACGGGACAGGCTTCAGTACTACAGCTGGCTTGAACTCCGTCACGTTCAATGGCGTGGCCGCCACGGTCACGTCATCGACCGCCACTCAGATTGTGACGACCGTACCGACAGGGGCGACAACTGGAACGATTAGCGTGACGTCCCCATCAGGAAGCGCCACTAGCGGCTCATCGTTCACGGTGACTACTTCAGGCGTGTCTGCCCCCACGATTACAAGTTTCACTCCGGCGCTTGCCGTTGCCGGCACGTCCGTGACTATCAGTGGAACGAACTTCGATCCGACGGCAGCCAACGACGTTCTGGCCGTCAATCTTACGAAGACCCTTGCGAGTGCGGCAACCAGCTCCAGCATTTCAACTACCATTCCTGGAGTCGTTACTACGGGGCACGTGAGTGTAACAACTCTAAATGGCTCGGGCTCCAGCTCAGGCTTCTTGTTTGTTCCCCCTCCTCCACACGCAACATCTGAGGTCGGATACACGGGGCAAGTATCGCCGGGCGGGAACGTGACAGCAACGCTTGGGACGGTAAACAAGATCGCGTTGGTTGCGATGGATTTGGCCGCCGGCCAACGCTTATCTATTGCGACAAATAATACCTTCGGGGCATTTGCGGCCTACACGATCTACGATCCATACGGGAATTCAGTCATTACCGGAAGCATTCCGACAGGATCCACGAACCTCATCACGAATCAATTGTTCTCCTTTAGTGGCACGTACACGATCATGATTGCTCCAGGCAATCACACAGGCGGCGTTGTCTTAACTACCACCGTCGTCTCCCCGGACCTGATTGGATCGATCTCGATCAACGGTCCCGCTGTGACGGTCGGACCGACTGCGGCTGGTCAGGATGCAAGGCTGACATTTTATGCGGATGCAGGACAGAGAATCAGTCTGCGGGTGACTGGTGTCACCAATCCTTCGGCGACGGTAGTCATTTTGCGGCCAGAAGGGTCATTCCAAGCATCCTTAGGCATTACGGGCGGCAGCGGCACATTCTACTTGGATACTCAAACCTTGGCACTGCCCGGGATATACACGATCTGGGTGCAGCATAGCGGAAGCAACGCGGGCAGCGAAACGATCCAGCTATATGGGGCGCCGCAACCTGACATTCAAGGCACTCTCATAATGGACGGTTCGGCTGTCACAGTGGGACCCACTACGCTTGGGCAAGATGTCAGACTCACGTTTGCAAATACGACTGCGAACCAGCGTGTCGTTTTGTATGTGTCGGCGGTAAGTAACCCCGATGCCGGTGTCACCCTATTGCGCCCTGATGGTTCCCAACAGACTTATCTCGGAATCAGCAATAGCCCTGCAGGAAAGGTCTTTTTCATAGATACGCAAACGTTGGTGACCACCGGTAACTATACGGTATGGGTCCAGCACCACGGAGCGAATATTGGCAGCGAAACTATACAGTTGAAAAGTGTTCCCGCGGATATTACTGGTCCCATTGTGCTTGACGGCTCTGCAGTGACCGCCGGGCCGACGGCGGTGGGCCAGGATGTACGGCTATCGTTTACGACGACGACCGCAAACCAACGGGTTGCGTTGTCGGCGACGGCAGTCAGTAACCCAGATGCTGGACTACAGATGCTAAACCCAGACGGCTCACAGCGCGTCTACGTCGGATTGAACAGCAGCGGCTACCCGAACAACTCATTCTTCATCGATACTCAGACTCTAGCGACCGTGGGGACATACACAGTATGGGTGCAGCACCACGGAACCAATGTGGGTAGCGAAACACTGCAACTAACTAGCGTCCCCGCAGATATCACGGGCACGATGTCCGTTAACGGCTCCGCAGTCCTGGTGCCCAGTACGGGGAATACGGCTCCAGGGCAGAACGCTACCTTGACTTTCAGCGGTACCGCCAGCCAAGCCGTCACGGTTCATGTCACAGCCAACACAATCAATGGAGTGGCGGTTACATTGTTCAAACCAGATGGATCATATTTTACGAGCGCCAGCTCGGGTGCAAGCAGTTTCAATCTCACAAGTGTCACCCTAGCGACCACAGGTACATACACCGTCAAGATAGATCCTTCAGGCGGAAACGTTGGCCATATCACGGTGAGCGTAACGAACCCCTAATCAGGGTCTTACGATGAGAACGCCAATTGTGAGATGAGAAGTGGCAGAGCAGAGAAGGGTTGCAGCGTTTAAGCCTGATATCTGAGATTGTCCTCAGTGCCACACAAGTGAGCGTGATTCGACCCGGCAAGAGTGTTCGAGGAGAAGCTAAGAATGAACTCCCGATTTCTGAACGCCATTATCTTGGTTAGCTGTCTTTTGACCGCAACCGCTCAACTAGCTTGGTCCTTAAGCCCTCAGATATTAATTCCGACGGGTGGCGACACGCGTAGGCCCGTTGTACTGCGGGGTCAAAGCGCGACCCTGTTGCCCGATGGGCGGTGGCTGTTATTGGGGGGGCAGAATCGCGGCGTGACAAGCTCCGCGGCAACTATTCAAGACCCTCGTTCTGGTTCGACCCTCGCGATTAAGCGTGGCCTCGGTTCCCCACGTGCCTGGCATTCAGCGACTCTGCTACCGAATGGAAAGGTATTAGTTTTCGGGGGTGTCGACGGCAAGGGCCAGCCTGTCAAGATCGGTGAAATATTTGACCCTGAGTCTCAGAACTTTCAAGTTATCACGACGGGGCTTGCTCCACGCGCACATCACAGCGCCACGTTACTTACCGACGGTCGAGTCTTGGTCGCCGGAGGCCTATCGGATAAACAAACCGCAGCGCAGAGTGTCGAGCTTTGGGATCCGAGAGCGAATGCAGTCGTTGTTCTTCCTAGCATCCTCAATAGCGAACGACGCGATCACTTTGCGAACATTCTTCCCGACGGAACGGTGCTTCTGTGGGGCGGTACCGATTCGCATGGAAACCCGATCGCTTATGGCGAGGTGTATGATCCGGACCGTCAAGCCTTCAGTTCGACGACGTTTGCGTCGCCGTCTGCGCCCGATTGGAATCTCCCATTTCTCGAGGATTCGCTCCCTGCAGATGGAGCCCAGGATGTGGCACCCGATGCAGTTATTGCCGTTCGCTTTTCTAAATCATTGCGGATGACGAGCGTCAGCCCCGAGTCTTTGGAACTTAGCGGCCCGGCCGGATTAGTCCCCGCGAAAATAGTGCCGACGGAGTCCGGCATGCTGGCTTTCGTGACGCCTACCTCTCCGATGCAGCCGGGAGCCACCTATCTTCTGAGACTGCAAGGCGCAGTAGATGGACAGGGACTCCGTCTGATCTCGAAGACGATCAGCTTTAAGGTCGCAGGGCAAGACGAATCCGCAAATTCTACTTCATCCAGCGTGGGAACAGGTCGGCAGGTCCCAGCTGAAATGCTCCCTCCCCTGAAAGCCTTGCCCGGAACCACGGCTCTTTCTGGACAAGTATTGCGGCTCGATCACACGCCCCTATCTGACGTCACTCTGCAAATTGGAAAGCTAAAAACCAAGAGCGACAGTACTGGCCGATTTCTGCTGCTTTTGCCTGGCCTCAAACCTGGTCACCAGGTGTTAATCATTGATGGCCGAACCGTAAACAGGGGAGCCGTAACGTATGGGCTCTTTGAAGCAGGAGTAGACATCAACGGCGGAACCACAAATGTGTTGGGGTACAAGATTTGGATGACCGCTCTTGACATGGCTCACGCAGTCTCTATTCCATCACCAACCCGAGAAGAAACCATTGTTTCTACTCCACTACTTCCTGGTTTGGAGCTCCACATTCCTCCGAGAACAGCAATTTACGATTACGACGGTAAGATAGCGACAAAAATCAGCATTACACCGGTTCCCATCAATCAGCCACCGTTTCCATTGCCCCGGGGTGTTGAAGTCCCCATTTATTTTACGATTCAACCTGGCGGAGCCTACCTAAAGGTGGAAGGCACCGGAGCGAAAGGCGCACGTCTGTACTATCCCAACTCCCGCAAACTCCTTCCGGATACGCGATTTGCGTTTTGGAATTACGATCCGGATGAAAAGGGCTGGTACGTGTACGGATTCGGGACGGTATCTCCGGACCGTTACCAAGTTGTGCCAGATCCGGAGGTTGCGATTTACGAGTTTACCGGGGCAATGGTCGGGTTTCCGTCGGGTACTCCCTCAACAGGCCCTCATGGAGGGCCGCCGCGCCCGCCTTGCAAACGCGGTAAGAGAGGCCGGGGATGTCCCAAAGGGGATCCAGTTGATCCAGGCACTGGTCTCTTTGTTTATGAAAGCGTCGATGTATCGTTGCCGGACATTCTTCCCATCAAGTTAACGCGTACTTATAGGCAGAACGATCCCGTCTCTCGAGATTTTGGGGTAGGGACGGCGCACAGTTACCAAATTTATATCGTGGGTGACTATCTGCCGTATACCTACCTAGATCTTGTAATGCCAGACGGCGGTCGTGTTCATTATCCGCGCATTTCTCCCGGTACCGGCTACACCGATGCTGTTTATCGGAATACTTCAAGCCCAAACGAATTCTACGGTTCTACAATAAACTGGAATGGGCACGGTTGGGATCTCCGATTTAAGGACGGGCTCGTATGGACATTTCCAGACTCTTACTTAGCCACGGCTCCTAACAAGTCAGCCGTCCTCTCCATTCGCGACCGATTCGGCAACACGATCAATATCAATCGTGATTCAAGTACTGGCAATATCAAGCAAATTACGTCGCCGAGTGGACGGTGGCTACAATTTACATATGACGGCAGCAACCGGATTACTCAGATTACCGACAATATTGGCCGGACACTGACCTACGGTTACGACACCAACAGTCGGCTCATAACCGCGACTGATCAAAATGGCGGAGTCACAACATATGGCTATGACTCGACTCACCTCGATCGAATGACAACCATAACGGATGCTCGCCATATCCAGTATCTGCAGAATGCCTACGACGCGTCTGGAAGGGTTTCCAGCCAGACCCTGGCCAACGGCGGCACCTACTTGTTCAGCTACACTACCGACTCAAACGGCAACATCACGCAAACAGATGTCACTGACCCAAACGGAAATGTTGACCGCTCATCATTTGGCACTCCAGAGCTCTTTCAGAGCGGATTCAAGACGGGAGGATACGAGACTTCAGAGACGTTCGCACTCGGCACACCCCAACAGCAAATATTTACATATGATCGAGGTACTCTGGCGAACAACCCCGGCAGCTTTTTATTGGGAGTGACCGACCCACTGGGAAGGCTGACCAGTTATGCTTTCGACGCTTCGGGAAATGTGAGCTCCGTCACTCGCCTAGCAGGAACAACGAATGCAGCAACCACATCGTTTACCTACGAGTCGAATTTCAATCGAATAACGAGCATTACCGATCCGCTCGGGCGTTCGACGTCCTTTACGTACAATGATCCTTCTAACACCGTTACCTTGACCAACCCCGCGGGAAACCGGACAGTGACCACCTACAATGCAGCGGGACAAGTAGCCTCGATCAGCGATCCCTTGACCAACCAATGGACATTTGGCTACTCGGGAGGTGACCTCAGCACCAGTAGCGATCCATTGCATAATGCCCTTACGTTTGTCCACGATGGAGCTGGGCGGGTGACCTCTGTAGTCGATCCGATTGGAAACACGACGCGCTATTCGTATGATGCGCTGGACAAGGTGACGCAGATCGTGGATTCGCTGGGCAACGCGACTCAATTTGCCTATGACGCAAATGAGAACCTGATCAGTGTTACCGACCCTCTACACACCACTACGCCTACTGGTTATTCCTACAACAATATGGATCTATTGCAGATGAGGACAGATCCGCTACTGAACAACGAAAGCTATCAGTATGACTCCAACGGCAACCTCACCTGTTATACGGACCGTCGGGGAAATATTGACGTGTATCAGTACGATGGGATAGACCGGAGAAAGTTGGCGGGATTCGGGGCAACAAGCTGCAGTGGTGGATCCTACACAACTAGTATTACCTATAGCTATGACGGAGGTAATCGGCTGCTAACGGTCGTCGACTCGATTTCAGGACAGATCACCCGCGGCTATGATGGATTGGACAACGTAACATCGGAATCCTCGACGATCAGTGGGACGGGTCACACAGTCGCATACGGATTCGATACGTTGGGCCGTCGCACCAGCATGACCCTGGATTCCCAGCAGCCGGTAACGTACTCTTACGATCCTCTGAATCACCCCACTCAAATCTCTCAGGGTACTTCTAGTGTCAGCTTTGGTTATGATGCAGTCGGGCATCGTACTAGCCTGACGTTGCCGAA
>Ga0137389_10001710_pt1 | contig 12974 bp, 15 predicted proteins | sample 15con2h14BmetaG_FD_104645 | JGI IMG/M metagenome (GOLD analysis project Ga0137389, IMG submission 104645) | Vadose zone soil microbial communities from Angelo Coast Range Reserve, California, USA - 15con2h1.4B metaG | ecosystem: Environmental > Terrestrial > Soil > Vadose zone > Saprolite...
AGGAAAAGCAGGATCGATGACCATAGCGCGCTTCCTGGTGAGGTGCGATTAATCGTAGCGGCGAAAAGCGCGCCCTACGAGAAATCCCAAGAAGGCAGCAGCCGCCAAAGTCTGCGCCGGATAACGCTTCAGAGTATCCCCCAAAGTCATCAACCATCCCCTTGAGGTTGGTCTGACGAACGTAGTTGGCGGTGGCGTGTATCTTGTTGACGGCTGAGTGGGCGGCGCCGGAAATTTGCTCGCCGCGAGTATGGAGAATTGAGTCTGTGGCGTCGAGAGCGCCTGCAGCTGTTTCGCGGGAATCGTCGAGTTTGTCCACGGTTTTGCGGCGGTAACGCGATCTTTCATGTCGGCTGCCTTATCAGCAAGTTTCATGCGCGCGGTGGTTCCCGAGCTGGAACTGGCTCAGGCCGCGCGGTTTTCAGGATTCCAATACGGCTGCTGGCTGGTAGATTCTTTGTTGAAGTTCTCCATGGCGGATTCTCCTTTTTGTAATTCCGATCTCGTTGCCAAATAATTCGTTACCCGAATAACTCGTTTCTCAAATCAACGAGGGTCGGTGGTCTGCAACAGGCTAAATTGCCGCGTCTGCGAGCCGTTCGTACAGGTAACGATGCAACTCCTGCGCGTCGCAGGAGGACAAAGTATCGGGGTGAGGGCGTATTCGCAAAGGCAAATTGCTGCAGTTTTTTGCCGGGCAGAGGAATGATGCAGGAAGGGCGCCGATGCACTGGACTTGCGGGGGAAACTTACAGAGGAAAGAGGACGTGGACGTGAAAGGGACAGACGAGGACTTTCCGGGATACATGAAGCGGAATTTGGAGTAGGGTAGGCGAGACGAAAGTGGCTTTAGGGAATCTTGCGGAGAGGCTTTCAGGGAGAGAGTGGACCCATGGTGATGGTGACGACAGGGAGTGCTCCGGCAACAAGCGGACAATCGGGCGGGCAGACGTACCGGGCGGCGTTGGCGATGGTCACAACGCTGTTTTTCTTCTGGGGATTTGTGACGGTGCTGAACGACATTCTGGTGCCGCATCTGAAATCGATTTTTGATTTGAACTACACGAAAGTGATGCTGATCCAGTTTGCGTTTTTTTCGGCATATTTTATTTTTTCGATTCCGTCGGCGAAGGTGATTGACACCATCGGTTACAAAAAGACCATGGTGGCCGGCTTGGTGACGATGGGAGTGGGAGCGTTTCTGTTTATTCCGGCGGCTAGTGTGCCTTCGTTTGCGTTGTTCTTGGGCGCGTTGATGGTGCTGGCGGCAGGCATTACCGCTTTGCAGGTGGCTGCGAATGCGTACGTTTCGGTGCTGGGGCCGCCGGAGACGGCATCAAGCAGACTGAATTTGACGCAAGCGTTCAATTCGTTAGGGACGACGATTGGGCCGTACCTGGGCGGATTGTTCATCTTGAATGCGAATGCCAGTTCTTCGGCGACCATGGCGAAAATGTCTACGGACGCTTTGCAGGCGTACAAGATTCAAGAAGCGTCGTCAGTAAAGCTGCCTTACACGATCATCGGAATCGCGCTGATTTTGTTTGCGGTGTTGATTGGAATGTTCAAACTGCCGCCGATGCCGGAAGCAAGAAGAGAAGCCCATCAGAAATCCGCCGCGAGCATCTGGAAATATACGCACCTGGTGCTTGGCATGGTGGGAATTTTCGTTTATGTGGGAGCGGAAGTTTCGATTGGAAGTTTTCTGATTAATTATTTGAGCCAGCCGAACATCGGGAACTTGAGCGAGGTTGTGGCTGCGAAATATGTTGCTTATTACTGGGGTGGCGCGATGGTCGGGCGGTTCGTGGGCTCGGCGTTACTACAGAAGATAAAGACTGGAACGCTGCTGGGGATATTTGGCTTGGTCGCGGCGCTGCTGGTATGCACGACGATGCTTACCACGGGAATGATTGCGATGTGGAGTGTGATTTTGGTCGGATTTTTCAATTCGATCATGTTCCCGAGCATTTACACGCTAGGTATTGCCAGACTTGGACCCTTAACGGGAGATGGCTCGGGATTAATGATTATGGCTATCGTTGGGGGAGCGATTCTGCCTGTGGTGCAAGGAGCGATCGCGGACCGCATCGGAATCCATCACGCATTTATTTTGCCGGTGATTTGCTATCTCTATATCGTGTACTACGCGTTTCGCGGGTCGAGGCCAGTGGTTCCTGCCTGATTGAGAAAAGAATGGCATGGTGAAAATCCGAGTGACGATGAACGCGCGCGAAAGTGTTCGCTGGATGATTGGCGTGGATGTCGGCGGCACCAAGGTGGCCGCCGGGTTCGTGAATAGCTGCGGCGAGATGGGCGAACATTTGCGCGTGGCGATGAATCCGCGTGGTACGGCGGAAGAGGGATTTGCGGCGGTGACGTCCGCGCTTGATGGATTGTTGCGGCAGGGGGGCTTAAGCAAAGGCACGGAATTTCCTATTGGGATTTGCGCGCCGGGGCCGCTTGATCCGCGGACCGGTGTGGTGCTGAATCCGCCGAATGTGCCGTGCTGGCGGGATTTTCCGTTGGCGGCGGAAATTCAACGGCGCTATGGCGTGAGCGCACGGGTGGATAATGACGCAAACGCGGCGGCGCTTGCGGAAACTTTGTGGGGCTCGGGCAAGGGATATGGCAATGTGTTTTACGGGTGCATTGGAACAGGTATCGGCGCTGGAATTATTTTTGATGGAAAGATTTTTCACGGACGGACGGGTTCGGCGGCGGAGGGTGGGCATGTGAGCATTGACTACCGCGGGCCGCGTTGCAATTGCGGAAAGCGTGGGTGCATCGAGGCGTTGGCTTCGGGCACAGCAATTGCGCGGCGAGCGCGTGAAGCGATTGCTGCGAATTCGCAACGTGGCGGGGGGTTGTTGGCGCTTGCGGGCGGGAGTGCAGCGGCGATTCGAAGTGAGATGGTGGCGCGTGCGGCTGACGCGGGAGACGAATTAGCGCGGGAGATTTTGTCCGAGACGATTGAATATTTAGCGGTTTGGCTGGGCAATATAGTGGATTTGCTGGAGCCTCAGGTGATGATTTTGGGCGGCGGCGTGGCGGAAATGTTGCGTCCGCATTTTCAGGAGATTCAGGCGCGGATGAAGAATTGGTGCGTAAACGCGAGACATGACGAGATTGCGTTGGTTCCGGCGCATTACGGGGAGAATTCTGGGATTGCGGGCGGTGCGGCATTGTGTTGCATCGAGAGGAAGTAACATTTTCTGGGCGAAACAAACCGCGCGCCTTGCCAGCCGTTTTGGGGCTTAGCAGGCAGCGGTTGCTTCGAAAGAAAAACAAAGAGCAGCGGCATAAAGCCGCTGACACAAAAATCGTCCGGACCTTGCTGCTGGATCAAATTTTCTTGGGTTGTTGGGGCGGGATGTCGGCGTAGCCAGGAGTTGCCGTTGCAAGATTTGTGGGGATGCTGGCGTTTACTTCGCCTAAGCTCCAGCGGATTCCGCCTGCCAGATGATTCAGAAAAAATGGATTTTGCCAGTTTTCCGGGCGGTCACCTATTGCCGTGAAGAAAACGCGACCTTTGCCGTGCATGCGCGCCCATGCGCCGGGATAGGAATGGCGTTGATAGCACGCGCCCTTGAGCTTGCTGGTGTCGATAGTGAGAATCACGTGAAGATCCGGCGCAAAATCTTTCAGCGAGTACCACTCTTCGTTGAATTCGACGGGAGAAGCGACGCCTTCGAGTCCGGGAAATTTCGGATCGTTGACGATGAGATCGGTGGTCTGCAGGCGCGGGTCGCTACCGTGAATGATGAATTCGCCACCGAGCATGCGCAGGTAGGGATCGGATTTTTCGCCGTAGGCGACGTAACGGGTTGAGAGGTCTTTGGAGTCCGGCTGGGTGTGAAATGTATCGCTGGCCGCGTGGACTCCCGTGAAGCCCATGCCATCGTGAATCGAGTCGAGAAGTTTTTGTTTGCCCTGCGATGACATTGCGGGATTTTTGTCGGTGCCGGATTCGGTGAGATCGCCGGTAGTGAAAAACAATGCGCCCTGGAAAGAATGAAATTCAGAGGAATCGAAAATCCTGCCGTCCTTGGAGCACTCAACCTGGAAGCCGTGTTTTTTGCCCAACTCGGTGACCACCGTTTCGCAACTGCTAAGTTTGCCGTCGGTGCGTTTCACCACCTGGTGCTCGAAGCCGGAAGATTTTGTGAAGACGAGTAGAGATTTCGCGGAAGGTTCCGCCGGAGATATCGGAAATGTGACCGCAGCGCCAGCGAGAGCGCTGGTTTTGAGGAATTCGCGGCGATTCGAGGGGTTGTTCACAGTTTTCTCCTTTGATGATGGAAGTCAAGAATGGCCTTCTACATGTGAACAGGGCGGGAAAGCTGAGAAGACGCGATCGGGTGTCCAGCCGAGTTCGCGCATACCGATTTCGGAGGAGTAATAGGCGCCGGCAATCCACTCCTTGAGAAAATTGAAATGCTTATGGTCGGCAGAGTCGGCGCGCGAGGTGGCGACCAATAGATCGTGCAACTGTGCCGGAGTGAGGGCGATTATTTCCGCATGATAGCTGGACTGCGAAGCTGATTCGAACGCAGTTAGCGAAGCGAGAAACTCCTGCTGGACGTTTTTTGTGTCCGCGCTTAACAAAAGATCAATGAACCCGACTGCGCGCGCTTTGCGAGAGCCGGGAACGATCGCTTCAGAAAGAATATCGAGCTCCGCAAATTGTTGCGCCGATAGGAACAAAAGTTTGTTGTTAGCTGCGGAAAGATTTGCGTCCGCGGAATCAAGCAGCGCGGCATTCAAGAAATGTTTGTGGATGGGATGGGCCGCAGGAGATAACGGAGAAATCATACCGGCAGCAACGCCGGCGAGCAGGGTTTGTGCAAGTTCGCGGCGCGAGATGCGGCGCGGAGCGCTTTCGTCATGCTGCAGAACCTGAAGTTTGTCGGCGGACTGCATGATGGAAGCTCTCACTCCTCCGGCGCGAAATGTTACCATTTCGCGGGTCTAGAAAGGAATGCGCCGCGTGCAGAGAGAGGAAAAAATCGAGTACGACGCGATTGTGGTGGGATCAGGCGCGTCCGGCGGCTGGGCGTGTAAGCGGCTGGCGGAGGCCGGGCTGAAAGTCGCTTTGCTGGAAGCCGGTAAGCCGCAATCCGACCGGAATTTTAGCGAACACAAGCCGTCGTTCGAACTCAAATACAGAAATCGAGCGGCGGAGATGATTCGCAAGACGCGGCCAGTGCAGTCTGTTTTTGAGGTCTGCAATGAATACACCTCTGACTGGTTCGTGAACGATTTGGAAGAGCCGTACACCACTCCGCAGGATCAGCCATTTTTGTGGATGGGGCGGCTGCGAGTAACCGGTGGTCGGACGAATGTTTGGGGCCGAGTGAGCCTGCGTTTCAGCGATTGGGATTTGCAAGCGGCTTCGCACGACGGATTCGGCGAGGACTGGCCGTTAAGTTACAAGGACCTGGAGCCCTATTACGACCTGGTGGAAAAATACGTTGGCGTTACGGGAATGGCGGAAGGACTGGAACATTTGCCGGACGGACAATTTCAGTCGGCGATGCCGCTGACGTGCCAAGAAACGCTGGTTCGCAATCGGGTGAAGGAAAAACTTGGGCGGACAGTAACGCTGGCGCGTTCGGCGAATCTGACGCGGCTTCAGAATGGGCGCGGGCCCTGTCACTACTGCGGTCCATGCGAGCGAGGGTGCGTTACGCACTCCTATTTCAATTCGGCGTTTACGACGGTAGCGGACGCGGTGCGCACAGGGAACTGTACGCTGATTTCGAACGCGATGGCTCACAAAGTATTGTTGAATGAAAAGACAAATCGTGCGCGGGGTGTGCTTTACGTAGACCGCAACACGAAAGAGACGCGCGAGATTCTTGCGCGAGTAGTGATTTTGTGCGCGCAAACGCAGGAGAGCACGCGAATTCTGCTTAATTCCGCGACGCGAGAATATCCGAACGGGCTAGCAAATTCGAGCGGCGTGCTGGGGCACTATCTGACGGCGCATGTGCGCAGCGGCGGCGGGAACGGCGAGCTTCCAGCGCTCGGCGAAAAAGCCTCGCTGGGCGGGCCCATTAAGCCGGTAGGAATTTACGTGGCGCGGTTCCGGAATCTGAAAGGGCAAGCGCCAGCCAAAAAGTTCCTGCGCGGATTCGGATATGAGGGCGAATCGAACATTGACTTCAACTGGTGCGCGCCGGGATTCGGGGAGGCATACAAAAAAGCGTTGCGCGAACCGCGTGCGAGATTCGGCATAACCGGGTTTGGAGAGGTGCTGTCGCGCTGGGAAAACCGCGTGGAGATTGATCCTGATGTAAAAGACATTTACGGAATTCCGGTATTGAAAATTTATATGAAGGACAGCGACAACGAGCGAGCGATGATAAAGGACATGGGGGACTCGGCCGGCGAAATGCTGGAAGCCGCGGGTGCCAAGAATATTCGCACCTACGCGCATCCTTCCGCGCCGCGCTGGGCGCTGCATGAAGCCGGAACAGCACGCATGGGGAGCGACCCCAAAAAGTCAGTGCTGAGTCAATTTCAGCAGACGCACGACGTGAAAAACTTGTTCGTAATGGACGCATCGGGATTTACTTCGAACCCCTGCCAGAATCCAACGCTGACGATCATGACTTTGTGCGTGAGATCGTGCGACTACCTGATGGGAGCGATGAAGCGCGGAGAAATCTAGAGCAAGCGAACAAAATGGTTCCGGGACCTGGACTCGAACCAGGATACTCAGCTTCAAAGGCTGATGTCCTACCGATTAGACGATCCCGGAATCGTTGCAAACACTAGACTTACATCATGCCGCAACAACCGCCTGAGGGTCAATTGGGTCAAACTAAGCAATTTTCGTGCCAAGTTTAGGAACATAATCACTCTATCAAGTTCGCCCTGCATAAAATTAGGACGAAGGTGAGTGTAGCGATTGACCATTTCCTCGCTACCATGCCCGATCCATTTTTTAATGACAACCATCGGTGTTCCTGCCATGACCAAAGTGCTGACCCTGTGGTGTCTGAACCCGTGCATACCGCCACGTTCCAGACCGAGGTTGCGGAGAAGCGGATGAAGATGTTTATTAAGAACGACGCAGTTCACGAGCGGCGTCTTCCGTCTAGATTGGAAAACGAGACCTTCGGTTCTGCCGTTCAAATGTGCTTTCAGCATCTCCATTACGTAGAGCTTCACGTTGATCCAGCGGGTTGCGTTCTTGGTTTTCGGTGAGCCCGTTTTTTGGTTGTACATGCTCTCGTTGACGCGAACGACGTTTGAATCGAATAACAGATCGTTCACTGTCAGAGCATAAAGTTCGCCAGCACGGGCGCCTGTCTCAGCAGCCAATTTGAAGAGCGCTTTGTATTGCCCTTCGGCTGCATCGACAATTCTTTCCACTTCTTCTGCCAAGTAGCAGCGAGGATCGTCTTCTACCTCATCTTGCGACGGGTAGGAAATTGCCCTCCTGCCGAACCTTTTGCCAAGAGCTGTTTGCAGCGTCTTCACGATTCCTTTGATGGTCTCAGGAGCGAGGTGGGCAACTTCGGGACCGCCGACCCACTCATTAACCATTTCGGCCGTGATGAGTTCCACCGGACTCTTCCCCCACTTTGGCAGCAGGTAAGTCAGGTGATATGCAATCAAACCTTGGGTAGAAGGCTTCCGCTTCGCAATGTACGTCCTTTCCCACAGTTCAATTTTCTGAGCAAAACTAAGAGTTGACGGAATCACGTAGGTCGGAAGGTCTATTCCTTCCTGCCGGATGATTTCTTTCAGCTTCCGTTTCGCTTCAGATTTGGTCACGTCTTTCTTAAAGCCAAGAACAACAGATCGCTTTTGACGCTCCATTTGACCGGGCACGTCTACGAGAAATCTGCCACGCCAGGCTCCATTTCTTTGTTCTAAGGTTGCGTTCTGACCAGTTCTTCGACTCATCGATTTTCCTCTCCGATGAACCGTTCGAACTGTTGCGACATTGATGATAGCAGGTGCGGGAGCAGAACTCATGCCGCCACCTTTGGAAATTGAAAACGGAAATATTTGAAAAGATTACTGGTAACAGACATGGGGCAAAAATCCTATTTTCGGATTAGCGCCCAACGCTGCTCGTGCGTGGGATTCGGGGAGTCTGCTTGACCTCTGGCCGATTAATATAGCCGAATCGAAAAATCGCAGGTGACACGAGACTTGCAAACTCGCCAGGCGCGGTCGCATTCCGCAAGCTTCGGCGGATTAATGGCTGGACTGATGAGTTCCACATGGTTTCAGATCAAGCTCCTGCATTTGTCCGGCGAGAACGTTGCTTCGTGGAAAGCCTATGAATCCAGTCGCTAAAGCAATCTTCCGAGTTATTGCCGTGGCAGTGGGCACCGCATACTTTTGCTCCACTTTCTACTTAGTGGTGAGCGTGCCTGAATTGACGACCACACAAATGGTGATCGGATGGTATGGAACTGCTCTCGGCCAAATGTTAATCGGATTGATTTTGGTGGGGATTGGACTCGGAGTTGTTTCCATCCGATTTGGAAGCGAAAAATGATAATTGCAAAGCTATCAGGGCAGACATTCTGAGGAGATCAATTAGCGTTCCGATTCTCGGCGCGTACCCCGGAGACAATCAGCGGAATCCGCTGAACAACACGATGTCGGAATCGTTAAAGCGCGCGCGGGTGACGGCGATTTTCTTTCCGTCGCGCGACCATGCGTAGGCGGCAATCGAGGAAGGCTCATCGTCGAAATGCATCAGGCGGAAGGGTTTCCCGCTGGGCAGCGGCTGCAGGTACAAATCGTCCGACGAAATGTCCCGGCGCAGGTATGTAAGGGAGTGGCCGTCGGGTGTCCATTTCAAGTTTGAAGCGCCCTCGGGCGCTGGAATTTCGCTGGAAGAATTATCGACGAGATTCTGCACGACAAACTTCGAAGAGGCGTTAGTCCCTTCTCCACCAATTTTCCCGAATGCGAGAAACTTGCCGTCAGGCGAGACGCTTGGAAACGACACTACTCGTCCGCGGAAAAGCTCCTTAGGTGATCCTCCTTCGATGGGCAATTCGGAGATTTGCCAAGTACTCGACGCTTTGTAGGCGACGAACAAAAGCGACTTTCCGTCAGGCGTGCAATCCGCGACAAAGTCAGCAGTGCCAAAAGTCAACTGTTTGGCGCTCCGCGTCGCGAGATCAAGACCCCAAAGATTTTGGCCTGTGGTGATATGTTTGGCCACAATGACAAGGCCGGCGGGACCACATGCCTGAGGGTCAGTGAAGGCTCCCTCCAACGAGGGAATTTGTGAAGTCCGATCTGCGGCGCTAACGTAAGACTGTGCGAGAAAGTTCGACTGAAGGAGCTTACCTCCCGCAGTCCATGACAGAGCACCGCCCGAAACCTTATCGCTCGAAATTGGACGAAGCTTCCAATCGACTTTGTCGTTGAGGACGGCTGGTGATTCACCGACATAAATCGTTGACTCTCTTCTTTCCTGAGTACTAATCATCAATGTTTCGTCAATGCTTAAACTGACGGAATTGTATACGTCAAGGTCGTTTGTAATGTGCAAAGGTTCTGCGCCTGTGTATGCCTGATACCAAAGTTGCGTTAGGAAGCCGCCTTGTTCCTGCCCAACAAAAATTCTCCCTGACGAGTCGGGGAGCCACGCGAGTGAGTTGGTAACGCCGAGGCCAATCGGCAGCAAGATGTCTTTTACAAATATGCCCTCGGGAGTGACCGACAAAAGACCATCCGAGCTGGTACTTTCATTTGCTTCGCGGTAGATACCTATGCAGATTACGGAGCCGGAAGGCAAGGGCTACACCCAGGTCTTGAAGCTGGTTTTTGACCGCATCCCAGAAATCATCATCCATCATGGGCTGGTCGCACCGTTGCGGCGGATTCTATGTAATCCTCGTCTCAGAGGCTTGTTTCGCGCTCGCGGTCGAACTGGCGAATTTGACGATCGATTTCGGAATTTGAAATACGGTTATCGACCGGAAACACGGCGGCCCTTTTATAATGCGTTAATCAAGCATGTGAGTCATTTCTTCCCCTCGTATTCTGTCGAGGCCCTCGTCGCCCTCGTCGTCATTCAAATCGATTCATGCATGCTTGCCACTGCGGCCCGTGCGGGTCTCTCTCGTTTTTTGCACCTGCTTCGAAGACCGCTACGTGGCACATCTCGTGCTGCATCAACTCACGCAAGGATTTTTCAGTTTTTACTTTATCGGTATTGATCCGAATCGCCGGCCGTCCGCTGTCATAGTCGGTAATGCCCCCGCAGCCTCCGCAATCAGCGTTGGACCGCAAATCCGCCCAGGAAACGAGAACGTCGGTCGGCAGCTGGCCACCGAAATGATCGCGGTTGATCTTGTTATAAAGATAGGGAAAGTATGTCTCTTGTAACAACTCGATCTCGAACTCCCGCTGCTCCCGCCTGTTCTGCTCCTTTTCCTGGTCTCGGTTCTCCGCCAACATCACTGCGATCGCACCGAGACAGATTACGGCAATGCACGTGTTGGCGAAGGCGCTTTTTACCACGATAGCCATGGGCAAGTTTCGCGCCGAGGCCGGTACGTCGAAAGAGTACCTTTGTACTATCTAACGATCCGGCTGTACCTGCTGCACTGCGATTTCCCATCTTGGCCAGTGCGAGACCACTCTAGAGTTTTGAAGTGCAACTGACCGTGCTATAGAATTCTCGGATGAAAGCATCTGCGCGATGGCTGCTATTCGGTAAGGGATGAGCGGCTTTGTCGGTTTCAGTGGGCGTTAAAGTCGGAAGTCCCAGTTGTTTTCGTATCGTTCAGTCAATGGTGTAGGCACTCGATATTTTTCCGCTTTGAAACCCATACCGGGTGAGAGGCTTTGCGCTTTCCCGGCTAATTGTAGCCGTTACTTCTTGTCTTCTTTGCGCTTCTTGGCCCAACGCGCTTTAGCAAGCACGGAGAGCTTCTTCCTAGCGGCCAGACTCATTGTCGGTCTGGTCCCGCTGGCGGTCGCGGCAGTCTTGGTCTGTGGCGCGGCTCCGTTCAGCGCATGACGGTAAGCGGCTATACCTGCATCCAAGGCACGCAACTCCGCAGACAACGAAGCCCTCTTCTGTAACAACCCTTCTAAAACTTCACTCATTCTTTGTTTCCTCCCAGTCTGGAATTGTACTACAAGAGTGTTTCCTGCGACGTTTCCACTCTTTTCTCGCCTCTTCCAGTTGCCGCTGAAACGGATTCTCCGCAAGTCTCCGCACATCTTTCCCGAACTTAATCAACTCTTCGTCTGCCATCCTGCGCAGTTTATCCCGCAACTTCCACAGAACTTCTTCGTCTGATCGGAAACTGATTGCCATTGTCGCTCCGGGAGGAGCAACGGGAAACTGCATCATACCACTCGCCGAGCTACGATTTTTGGCGGCTTGTTTTCTGTGACCGCTGAGTTCACCTTTCCGGTGTACAATCCCCCGAACGGGTAACGATGTCAGGGTTTCGTGCGGGGAATAATGCAAACACTTAAAATAGTCGCACTCGGCACGTTACTTTCTGTGGTCGAAATTGTTGGTTATCTTCTTTTTCGCGTTCTTACTGGCATTACTCGCGGAGGCATATCTATATCTACGGGTCCAAGCCATGCGACCGGACTCAGCGCAGTTCTTAGTGGGCTGATAGAAGCTACGATATCTGACCCGATGTGCTGGCTCATAATCGCTTTGTCATTCGGATTGGCGTTTTGGTTGGTCCGGTCTCGACAGAAGCCTAAATCAGCATGACCTGTAAGGTCCACCGCTACGAACTGCCCGACGAAGTGCTCGGCGTCCTCGAATGCTCCCCGGAACTGCGAACGATGCAACTTTTGGCGGCGTGGCGAAAGAGCAGGAACAATTAACGGCACTGGCACAAGCGCGGAAGGATCGGTTTCAATATGGGAAGAAAACAAAATGAGGATTGCATATTGGGGCAGTGAACTAGCGCGGTGTGGTCATTGCGCGCTGTGCGGTGAAGACGCAACCAGAGAAGCTAAGCTGGCGTTCCTTTTACCTGTCGCATATTCGGAATCCACTGAGCGCGTTCGTGTTGATTGGAACTCTGACGTATTGGCGGCGGTCTGCAAGAAGTGTTAAGAACGTTACAAAAAGAAGGCACGTACGAGGAGGAAAATCCTTGACGTGACTTGCCCTGAATGTGGTGCTCCGGCAGGAGAACTCTGCGTGATGCATCCTGTCCCTGGCTACGGCTGGCGTAGGTCGGCTCACTTAAACCGATGGCAAGCCCTTCGATCCCTGGATCAAGAATTTAACCTAAAACTCGAAACTGGCTGGGAGGAAAGCGGGAAGACAAGAAAACAAAACACGCCGGAAAGATGGAGATAGCGGCGGGATTCGAAACCGCAGAAGAGAAGGGAATTAAAAGTTGGCTTGAGAAAGTTTGCCTCAATTCGAACGCTCGCCAGAAGGGTCAATCTGAGGGGCCATTTAGGATTATTCCATTTTGAGCTAAGTGCAACAGTCCGAACGGTTTATCACGCGATTTAATTCATGTTCAAAGGCTGATGTCCTACCGATTAGACGATCCCGGAACTGCAGAGAAAAGTTTAGCAGAGAGGTTTCCATTCGCCCAAACACAAGCCTCAAAAATGTTTGGAAACCGGGTGATTGCGGCGCAATGCGCAGACGCAAGGATTCTGCTAAACTGAAAAACTTGCAATCGCGCGCTGTGGCGACCTGCTGCAACCAGTTGCAATAACGTCGGAGAGGTGGCCGAGCGGTTTAAGGCGCACGCTTGGAAAGCGTGTGTAGGTTAACCCCTACCGTGGGTTCGAATCCCACCCTCTCCGCCATATCTGCAAGTTGCTGATTTCCCTGCCTTTGAATTCGTGGTGTCTATTTCCACTTTTTGTGCCCGGCTCGCATATAACAGCTGTACATGCAAATGTATTGACAACCGCGCGCGAGGACTGTATTCTCTCCCAGCCGTGGCGAGCCATGCGATTTGAATGGGACGAACAGAAGAACC
>Ga0137389_10001716_pt1 | contig 12960 bp, 11 predicted proteins | sample 15con2h14BmetaG_FD_104645 | JGI IMG/M metagenome (GOLD analysis project Ga0137389, IMG submission 104645) | Vadose zone soil microbial communities from Angelo Coast Range Reserve, California, USA - 15con2h1.4B metaG | ecosystem: Environmental > Terrestrial > Soil > Vadose zone > Saprolite...
ACAGTACTGATGGGAACGGGTCTGGTGGCGGGAGTTATGGCGCTGGTGGTGGTGATCTGGAAGCGACGGCTGGTCCAAACTCTGCGCAACATCGTCCGCATGCTGGCAGCTTTTTTCAGTCTACGGATGCCTGGGCCGGAAGTATCGCTGGACAGCCCGCAGTCCACCAAGATTCCTTTTGGTGTAGCGATGGCGTTTACGGTGCTCGTGTTGGGAGTGGGTAGAGCGATTGGGAAATACTAGGTCGGCGAACTTGAGAATCTTACGCAAACTCGGGTGCACAGACGGCGCCGAGATCGCCGAAGCCGCGCTGGTGCTGCCCTTGGTGTTCATGTTCCTGTTGGGAATTATCTGGTTCGGACGGGCTTTCAATATCTACTCGACGATTACGCAGGCGGCACAACAGGGAGCGATTCTGGCCGCGCGACCAACATGCGCTAGCTGTGGAAATAGTTTTCCGAACGATATACAGGTGGACAACGCCGTGTATGCGATTACCGATGCATCAAGCCTCGATCGGGGTTTGATAACGCAGAACCCACCCGCAACTACGCCGCCTTCTTGCCCGCCTCCCGCGCCGCTCGCCACCTGTACGTCGACCGTCGGTCCAATCACAATCTGCCGCTCGGTCCTCCTGAATAGTCCTTCCACCCTGGCCCAATGTGGGGTGATTGTCAGTTTCAAATATCCGTTCCAGTTCTACCTTCCCTTTACGTCCCTCAACCTGCAACAGATCACCTTGATTGCCCAAGCGCAGACGCGGATGGAGAACTAAGTGAATCGCCGGGCCAGAATGCGGAAGCCGACTGAGGGCTCGGCTCTGCTCGAGTTTGCGATCGTGCTGCCGCTGCTGGTGGTGTTTATTGTCGGTATCTATGACTTCAGTGGATCCTTCAACCAGAAACAGAAAATCTCCCATGCAGCGCAAGAAGGGGCGGTCGCCGCAGGGGCACAGCCGATGACTGACCTGGATTCAACGAATGCGAGTCCCGATTCCCTGCAACAGGTCGTGACCGTCATTACTACCTCACTCACTGCGAATAATGTGATCCCGCAAGGGGGTTGCAGCGCACCGGTAGGAGCGTGGGTCAGCGGCCTGAAATGGCATTACACCGTTACATGCGGCGATGATCTCATCGTTAACATCGATCGGGGAGTGATCGTGAACCCGGGGCCCCCGGCGGCTGTCGGCTCCACGGTCGAAGTGAGTTATCCCTACCGGTGGCGGTTCAATAGTGTGATCCAGTTGCTGTTTCCCGGGGCTGGGTACGCAGCCACGACAAATCTGGATGAGTCGGCAACCGTCCACAATCAGATGTGAGGTGTTGTGAAGCGCGGGAAAAACATTTCGAGGCGAAAAGGGGAGCGAGGAGTTGTCATTCTGCTGGTCGCAGTATTCCTTCTTTTTGTCGTAGGAGCCATGGCGGCACTGGCGATTGACGTAGTCACCTTTTACACCGCGCGCAGCGAAGCCCAACTGGCTGCCGACGGAGCGGCGCTGGCGGCGGCGCGCGTGATCGCGAATTCGGGAATGACTTCGGATCCCACGAACTTCACTTTGGTAGCCAACGTGGAGATTCTCGCCCGCACAGTGGCGACCCAGGTTGCGGTCCACAACAAGGTCGGAGGAAGGTATCTGATCGACAATGGCACAGAGATCACGATCAATATCAATCCCTCCGCAACCGCGGGAAGCGCTAATCCGCAAGTCACGGTACATATTTCCAGGAACGACCTGCCGACTTTCTTTGCTCGCATTTGGGGACGGACCCAGGTCGCCGTGAGTGCTACTGCCACCGCCGAGGCCTACAATCCTTCGGGCCTGAATGCAGCGGCCGGGGATGCGCCGCCGGTTGCTCCAGTTTGCGTCAAACCGTGGGTGCTGCCCAATCTCGACCCGGCGGGTGCTTCGACCATCTTCGACCCGGCCAGCGGCGCAATAACGGATCCGGGGCTGCTCAGCGCAGACCTCAGCCCGCCCGGAACACGTTTGTATTCTCAAGACCCCGCGTCTCCGCCATCCCAGTGGCGGTACTATGCGGGCGACCAATTGAGTTTCCTAGCCCCTACACAGTCGGTCCCGACTTGCACTGTACCCCTAACACCTTATCAAAAGAGCATAGCTGGTTGCGTGCAGAGTCCGATTGCCTGCAACAGCATGGTGAATCTAGACTCATCGGCGTACCCGACCCGCGACGCTGAGACACGTCAAGCGGTGAACTGTCTGACTCATTCGGAGAACGACAACGGGGACAGTCTCGACACCTCGGGTGGTCCTAGCCCTCCTTTTGTATTCGTCGCTGGGGACGACAATCCGTTAGCACCCCCGCCCGGAACCAAACTGTTAGTCAGCGACTCGGTGGTGACAGTCCCGGTTTACAACAGCACGGGCGCAGTCCCCACTTCCCCGGTGCAGGTGATCGGATTCGTTCAGCTGTTCTTAAACCCCGATGGCAATGGCGGGCAACCACCCATTCCAGATCGTATTAAGACTAAAGTCATCAACCTCGTGGGGTGCGGCACGAATGCGACGGGTCAGCCGATTCTGGGTAACGGCGCCTCAGCGGTCGCGGTTCGATTGCTTTCGCCTTAGAGTGCCCGCAGCTTGACTGCCCTCTTCCGATCCAGATCTCGCGAGGAAGAACTACCGCACGCTGAGAATTGCCTTCTGCAAATTCCGTCCCCGCGTATTGCCCACGAAGATGAAGTTGTAGCGCGAGCCGTTGAGTAGGGCGGCGAGGACTTCGCGCGCCGGGGCTGGGCCGAGTTCGACGGCGATCTCTTCACTCTCCGCGCCGGCGGGGATTGCGATCTCGGCGCCGGTCTGGCGCTGCACTTCGAATAATACCTGGGCCAGCGTGGCTCGTTCCGTGTGAATTCGCAGCAGTCCGTTCTGGAAAGTCACTTCCATCGGCGGCTTCGGAGGAGGGGCTGAAGTTGTCCCGCTCGAGACTAACGCCAGCGAGGCGTCCGTGACTTTGTTGCCGGCTGTCTTCACTGGTCCGACCTTGAGCATGACTACATTCCGGACTGAAAAAATCTGATACGACTGCGGTTCGGTCAGATCCAACACGACCCTCGTCACCGGGGGGTTCGAGGAAAACAATCCCGCCCGAATCGTTTTCAGAGCGCCGCGATTCACATTCAGGTTGCGTAATTCTGCCGCGGGCAGGGCGCCGGGAAAATCCACGACAATCCGATCGGGCCCGGTGATCATCTGGCTTTGGGGCACGACCGCGCCCGAGGCCTGGATTTCAACTTCGATCGCTTGTCCGCTGCCTAAAACCGCAACATGCTGAACGCGGGTAGGACTCTGCGCGGGCAGCGGCGCCACCAGCGAAGTGCAAATCGCCAGCAGGAGCGCGGAGTGAGATAGGCAAGTCATCGAAGGTCCTGTGTCGAGTGTACCGCCGCAGGGCAAGCGAACTCATACTCGAAAGTCGTAGCACCAATTCCAACAATAGAGAATCGAGGCATAGCCTTCAATCGACAAGAAAAACTCAGAGGGTGGTCGCGGAATGATCTAGGCCGCGGATTTCCGCCCCGCGCGGCGGTGGCGCCAGAAAATGGCGGCCAAGCCGGAGGACATCAGCACAATGGTTGCGGGCTCGGGAACTGCTGGAGGCTTATGGTGTTCACGGCAGCGTCTCTCCTTCTTCTCATCATCCACGATTCCGTGAGCTTGTTCAAATTGTTCCTGGGCGGCCGACTCGCAGACTCCGCGGGGTATCGGTATGCCAAATCCAACATAGGGGAAGTTGAAACCACCCGCGAAAAGCTGCGGGCCGCTGGGCGGAATGGCGTCGGCGCCGGGAAGGTTGGGCCGGACGTGCGGAAAGCGAAAGGGCAACACGGGGCCAATGGGCTCGATCTCCGCCACCGGCTGATCGAGCACCTCTTCCGCCGGCTCTTCTTCGGAAACCTCCGACTTCGGTGTTTCCGAGATCTGGTTGCCGCAGCGGGCGCGAGCCGTGATCTTGCCGTCCGTGAGCAGCAGCTCGGCCTGGAGCAGGCGGACTCTCTTGCGCGTCCAGAAGATGCGGTCACGGACGCGATAAGAGAGATAAACCTGGCGGGCTTTGTCCGACCGGACGAGGCGAGCGTGGCGGTAATCGAAGCGCGCGAAATGCCGGCGGACAACATAGTCGCGAGCAGCATGCTCTTGCAGATCCGCCACGTCTCGCACACCGCCTGGAATCACCGAATAGGGATACGGCCCCTGTCCCTGTCGCGAGGCGCGCGGAGCAGGCGTATGCGACATCAAGGTCACGTTGTTTCGGATGTCACCCCGTGTCCAGAAAGACTCGGGCAGGAAAGTCGACGCGTGCAGAGTAGGAAGCGCAAACCGCCGGGCTATGCTTTGCCAGGATACCGCCGCCACCAAAAGCAGCATCACAGCCGTGAGCAAGGCTCGCTGGATCCGAAGGCGCCGCCGGTACCAACTTCGCATTCTCCGGACGGGTTTTCCATTACTACGGTAGTTCAATAGCACTCCTACTGACACCGGGGTCTGGGGCTGGCAGCGGGAGAGCCTACTGAGGTGAGGCATCCCAGGTTCCAAACCCGAAACCGCAAAGCGGCGCAAATCCAGCACTTACCTGAGGGGAGAACCACATCTTAGCAGAGCTGTGAAGTGGATTTCACAAAAGAAGCGGCCCGCCCGCTCAAATGTTCCAAAAGAGGAAACCAGTTTGAGAGCTGGATTTGTGGTTTGGTGGAGCTAGTCGGGCTCGAACCGACGACCTCATCGTTGCGAACGATGCGCTCTCCCAGCTGAGCTATAGCCCCATGCGGCGGGTGGTGGATTGAACCTCTTGATTTTACCAGCGCTGCGATTATTTGGCCTACATGCGGGAGCAGGGACCTCACCGCAGCCCCAGGAATTTGTGCCCTATCGGGTTCACCCTTCTGAGCAACAGCGCATCTAAGCCTCAAGAATAGGGTTAACACATCAGAAGTTTCTACCTGGGCCAAGCGTGCGCCACCGCTCCCGGGTTGGCGCGCTGGGGTTGCCCGGCGCGCATCAAGTCTTGGCGGACGGTTCGGCCGACCGGTGCTCGGGTGTGCTGCATTTCTTCAGGAGAGAGCCCGAATGCTTCGACTCAAGGTAGTGCTGCTGCTGAGTATCGTGATCATCTTGGCAGGTTTCTTGATCAGCTTGAACGGCTGTGGAGGCGCCGTAGCAAACAACAACCCGCCACCGGGCTCGGGCAAGATCAACCATGTCGTGATCATCTTCCAGGAGAATCGTACACCCGATAACCTGTTCCACGATTCAGTCTTGATCAGCCGGGGCGCGGATATCGCGAGCAGTGGCAAGAATTCCAGCGGACAAACTATCCAGCTGACATCAGTCCCGCTGGTCACGGAATACGACCTGGGACACAGCCATCACGCATTCCTGGCTGAATGGGACAATGGCGCCATGGATGGCGCGGACCAAGTTGTAGTCACCTGTCCGCCCGGAAATCCCAACTGCGCTCCGCCGAATCCCGAGTACCAGTATGTCCAGGCTTCCGACGTGCAGCCCTACTTCACTCTAGCCGAGACATACACCTTCGGCGACCGGATGTTCCAGACCAATCAGGGACCAAGTTTCCCGGCGCATCAGTACATCATCTCGGGAACGTCGGCGATCACGGAGAAAAGCAACTTCAATGCCTCCGAGAACCCCACGAACACGGATCAGCAGCAAACTGGATGCATCGCTCCTCCTGATGCGGTGGTGAAGATTATTGACACGACCAATTCCGATCCCAACAGCAACGAAACCCAAACGATCTACCCGTGCTTTGAGCATCCCGCGCTGACCGACTTGCTGGACGCCAAGTCGATCAACTGGAAGTACTACACGCCTCGGGCCGGCTCCATCTGGACGGGCCCGAATGCGATCCGGCATATGTGTGGACCTGATGCACCACCGCCGAATGGGATGAACTGCGTTGGGGCCGAGTGGAAGAACCACGTCGTGATCAGCACGACACAGGTGCTGGATGATATCAGCCACGGCAATCTGGCCGCGGTCAGTTGGGTAATTCCCACGAATACCTCCTCCGACCACGCTGGTGGCAACGACGGCTCGGGACCGTCATGGGTGGCGTCAGTCGTAAATGGAATCGGCACCAGCCAGTACTGGAAAGACACCGCCATCATCATCACGTGGGATGACTGGGGAGGTTGGTACGACCACGTGCCGCCGCCTATGATCCACAACTCCTACGAGTGGGGACTGCGGGTTCCGCTCATTGTCGTGTCGCCGTTTGCCAAAGCGGCTTACATTTCGCACGTGAATCACGACTTTGGAAGCATCCTGAAGTTCGTTGAGAAGATGTTCGGTTTGGCGGAGATTGATCCGGCGGTGGGGTATGCGGACTCGCGGTCTGACGATCTTTCGGATTGCTTTGATTTCAATCAGACGCCGCTGCCGTTCACACAGGTCGCGGCTCCGTTTGACGCCCAGTATTTCCTGAATGACAAGTCTCCGCCAGAGGGACCGGACGACGACTAGAGAAGCAGTCCCGATTGCCGCTGGTCGCGAGGGGAGTTAGATATCTCCACGATAGGTCTCAACCGCGCCCACGATCACGCTGACGTCATCGGGCTTCAGGTCCCTGCTGGCGACCAGCTCTCCGGTGCGAAGAGCCTTGTTTGTAAAGTGAGCCCACAGTAAGCCCGCCCCGTAAACCGCTGCGCCGATCAGGAGTTGCAATCCAAGCTGGCGATAATTGTGTGGCACAAACCACTGCTTCAGCAGCAAGAGCACCGCCACGAGCGGCATCGTCAGCAGGAACGGCAGCACGTAGGCCTCCCGCAAATATGTCCGCAAACGGATACCAAGCAGCTTGGACACATGGCGCGGCATGAAAAAGATGGTGCTGCACGCGAGGGGAATCGCCGTGCCGAAGGCGTCGCCGATAATTCCGAATGGGCGCACCAGGATGATGCTGAGAATCAGATTGGAAACGCCTTCGATGAGGGTGATCTTGGCCCACGTGCCGTGCTTCGACATGCCGAACAGAACGCGTCCGGAAGCGCTCTGCGACCACCACAGCGTGCAGGCAATGATCATGATGACCAGCACCGGGTAGCTGGTGGCGACGTACTTCTTCCCTACCCACACCTCAATTACCGACCGGCCGAGGATGAGCAAGGTGGCGCAGATCGGAAAAATAATGAATGCACAGACGCGGTTGCCCACGACGAAGATCTTACGCAGGCGGTTCATGTCGCCCTTGGCTTCCGATTGGCTCGACATGGGCACGAAGACTTGCGCCAGCGTGGTCACTACCTGGCCGGCGTAATCCACGATGCGATTACCGATGTTGAAGTATGTAACCGCCGCCGCCGACAACATGGTGCCGATTACGATTTCGTCGGTCTTGAACTTGAGCCGGCCAGCGACCATGATCAGAAACGTTGAGCTGCTGTAGTTCACGATCCGGCGAAATGTTGCCCGGTCCACGTATTTGGCGCCGAGCGGAACCGGTCGAAGATGAAGCGCAATGGCAGCCCGCGAAATCGAAGCGATCAGCGGCAGAAAGATAGTGATAAATGCGACCATCAACAGCCCGTATCCGCGATTGAGCACCACCACGATGAGTGCGGTCCGGAGCAGGGTCGAAACCACGTTGGTCCAGTTGAGAATGTAGAAGCGCTGTAAGCCTTCGAGGAAACCGCCGAAGATCCCGAGAGGAAACCCTAGAGCAACCGACCCTCCGACCATAAGAAGCAACCAGCGTGCGGTCGGAATCATATCCGGAGGAATTTTGGCGAAGACGTGCTCGACATAGAGGCAGAGCACGAGGGTGAGTACCATGCTGGCAAGGCCGATACAGCTGTAGCTAAAGAGACTGGTATTGACGATCTTGGCCAATTCTTCGTCTTCTTCGGTCGCAGTGAATTTGGAGACGTAACGAACGACAGAAGACCGGATGCCGAGATCGAATAGACCGTAGTAGCCCGTGACCGAGAAGATCAGAACCCAGACGCCGAACGCAGTGTCTCCTAAATGATGGAGGATGAAGGGAGACAGGAAGATCCCAGTCACAATGTTGATTCCCAGAGAGAACCAACTCGAACTGATGTTCTTGATGATCTGACCTTTTTCGAATTTACGCATACTGGTCCAGAGAAGGATTCGCTCTTTGCTCCTACTGGCGGTGCCTCAGCGCTGTTCCTTCACCAGTTCTGGTGATTCCATTCTCGCGCGGGAGTCACCCTGGGTGGTTGTCAATTGATATCCCAGTTCTCGCATCAAAGGTCCCCAGGCCGACTCGATCTCCGCAATCGAGCTGGCCGGAAGCTTTTCCTTCCACAACCCGGAGGAAGCGGTACGAACAAACGGGATGTCGCTGCGCTTGTTTTTGGTGGAGACCCATTGATCCCCCTGAGTCGCTTCCAGGCTGCGCATTCGGTCGGCGGAACTGCGCTCGACCGCGCCGGTCAGACGCTCCCTCGTCGGTTCAACCCCGAGGAACCGGGCCACTTTGCTCAGCTCGCGCTCGGTGTTGTCGAGCATGTCCTCGTATCGGAGTAAAAGAAATTCCGGTCGCCCGTTACGGGTGTAAAACCAGCTCGAAACATTCTCGCCCCAGGTTCCCCAGTCGAAGGAGGACAATCTGCCCGCGACAAAGTCGCTCACAAACTGTGCCAGCGGATAGCTGTCTTCGATCTGCCGGTACTTTCGCGAGAAATCGTAGTAGGAGAGGGCGACATCACGGGGATCGCGCACAATGTAGATCACTCTCTTGTAGCGCGGATCAAAGTACTCGTGGCTCTTGATGATCCGCGGCCGCGGAACTCGCTTCACATATCGGCTGGACATCGCCTCGCAATCAGGGATGAGCCGCTCGATGTTCGCGAACGTGACCAGTTGCTCAGGATGGACCAGGTTTGCGACAAGAAAACGGGTCCAGGTGTTTCCCGAGCGGGGATACGACACGATGAACGTGTCGTCTGGATAGACCGCCAGATTTCTGCCGGCGATATCTGTCCCCAGCGCGTATCTGACGACTCGTTTGAGACCCCAGATCATCGCACCGGTCCGCTGGGCATGAAGCCGGCCAGTTCAGGCTCCACGCCCGCTGCTGCTCGGGTCACGAGTGGGTAGTTGAGGAAAGTCATGATGTGCCCCCACTTGGCCTCGATCTGGGCGACGAGTGGGTCCGGCAACTCGCTTCTCCAGCCGCCCGACTTGGCCGCGCGCACGAAGGAAAGGTCTTTGCGCGAATCCTTGGTGAGCGAACTCTTGTCGCTTTGCGCCTTCTCGAGCTTGCGCATGTTGTCCGCCGCACTTCGTTCGACGGCTTGCGAGACGCGCTCGGCGTCGGCTGGAATATTCAGGAACACCGCCACTCGCGCCAGCTCGCGGCAGGGATCGGCGACCATATCTTCGTAGCGCAGGAGCAGGAAGCGCGGATCGTTATGACGCGAACTCAGCCAGGTGGTGACATTCTCTCCCCATGATCCGTGCGGGCAGGTGTCGCCGGCCAGGAAACGGGTCACGAATTTTTCCATGGGATAGCCGTCTTCGATCTTGTTGCACTTGCGATGATAGTGATACTGCGAAAGGACGACGTCGCGCGGGTCGCGCACGATGTACATGGCGCGCGGGTAGCGGGGATCGAAGCACTCGTGACTCTTGATGATGCGCGGGCGGGGCATGCGGTCGAAGTCTCGCTTCCAGGTCACATAGGGGTCTGGAACGAGACGGTGGATGCTGGCAAAATCGACGCGGTCGTTGGGGTGGGCGAGGTTCCCAATCAGAAAGCGGCTCCAGGTATTGCCCGACTTCGGAAAGGAGACGAGAAAAACATCGTCCGGCCAAATATGGAGGTCGCGGCGTGGACGGTACATCCCAAATATCCGTTTCGATCCGGCAATCAGACGCGCAATCATCGATAGTTCCCCGAGTTCGTTGTGTTGTTACGGTCGAGGGCCCACGAGGAAATCGGCTTGCCGACTTCGTTCGGAGGAATCCTCACCTTGCTTTCGTGCAGCGATCATCTCGTATCCCAGCCAGTTGATCAGATGTCCCCAAGCCTCTTCGATTCGCAGCGCCAACTCTTCCGGCAGTGCAGATCGCCATCCACCGGCCTTCGCGGCGCGGACGAACGGGATGTCCTGGCGTGTGTCTTTTGTCGATGTGAAAAGTTGCGCTTGCGACTTTTCGAGTTGGCGCATCGCATCAGCTGAACTCCTCTGCACTGCCTCGCCGATTACCTCTGGTGTCGCAGAGAGACCCAGGAACGACGCGACCTTCGACAATTCGCGCGCCGTGTCGGCGACCATGTCTTCGTATCGCAGCAGCAAAAATCCCTGCTGCCCATGGCGTGTGGCGAGCCAGCTGCCAACATGCTCTCCCCACGATCCGTAGAAACAGGTCTCGCCCGACAGGAACTTTTCGACGAAATCGTCGAGCGGAAATCCATCGGCGATCAGTTTGCGCTTGCGCTGGAAGTGATATTGCGAGACCACGACGTCGCGCGGGTCGCGCACGATGTAGATCACTTGCTTGTATCGCGGGTCAAAATACTGATGGCTCTTGATAATGCGCGGCCGCGGAATCCGCATCAGGTCCCGGTTGCGAGTGACCTCAGGACCGGGAATCACGCGATTAACGTTGGAGAAATCAATTTTCTCGTTGGGACGAACGAGGTTCGCAATCAGGAAGCGTGCCCAGGTGTTGCCCGACTTGGGAAACGAAACGAGGAAGGTGTCGTCGGGAAAGACAGCGAGGTTGCGTCCGGGGCTGTGCAGCCCGAACACCCGCTTGGCTTCGACAATCGCTCGCCTAAACACCGAAGTCTCCCTACCCTCGCGCCATAGGCGCCCCGCCAAGCTTGGACACGGACAATCCGCCGCGAGCGCGGCTCCACAAAGAAACCAGCTTGCCGGTCACCTTCGGGGCGATCTTCAGCCCGAACACCACTGCGCTCAATCCGGGGGCCTTTAGTTTTTGGTTTGCCTCGGTGAAAAGTTCCCGGGCCTTGCCAAACTCACGCTGGCCAAGCTGGCGCTTGCCCTCTTCCACCAGGTAACGGGGTCGCATGGCCTCCGCTCGTTTCTCTACCACTTCACGCTGAGCATCGCTCAAAGGCAAAATGGTTTTGAATCTTACGAGGATACCCAAGTAGGCCTCGATCATCTTGGCTTTCTCCTGGGACATCGACCCAGGGCGTCCGATGTACATGTGGACGGTCAGCTTGCGGATGTAGCCAATCTTGGCCCCGTGGAAAGCTGCCCGGACCCACATGTCGTAATCGTCGCAGCGCTGGAGTTTTTCATCGAAGCCCCCAGCTTTGACGATCGCTTGCTTGCGCACGACCACGGTTGAAATCGGGATCTGACAGCGCTCAACGACTAGAGAATCGAATGTCGCCGGGCCTTTCGACGGACAGCGCTCCATGAATCGGGACTCGCGTGCGGGGTCGCCGACCAGGAGCGAGTCGCAATAAACCAGGTCGAGCGAGGGATCGTCGGCGAACTGCTGCATCTGCGAAGCTAGGTGATCTGGATACCAGGTGTCGTCACTGTCCAGGAAAGCGAGGTATTCGCCGCGCGCCTGGCGGATGGCTGTGTTTCGCGCTCCGGCGCAGCGTTTGTTCTCCTGCCTGATGTAGACAATCCGGTCCATATAAGGCTGGAGAGCCTTCTCGAGTTCCGGCGTGTCGGGCGAGCCGTCGTTCACCACGATGGCCTCGAAATCCCGAAAGGTCTGCGCGATGACCGTATCCAGGCAGCGAGCGATCAGCGGAGCGGTCTTATAGCTGGGAATGATCACGCTGACTTTCGGCGTCGCATTGGATTCGGCTGGCATAGCCTTCCTGACCAAGAAATTACGAACTGTGCTCAGGAACTGTGAAAGACCAGTTCCTTTTCTCCCGCGAGGATGTTGTTGACTGCTTCCACACCCATCAGCACGGAGTGATCCATGTTTCCGATTTCGTACCGCCAGGCGCCGAACCGCCCGCGGGAGTAGATTCCCTTCTCCAACAGTGCCGGCTGCAAGACGGCGAGAGCTTTGTCGCGGCCCAGAGTCGGGATCGGGTATGAGTACCCGACAATACGATGATAGCGGGAAACGATGTGCTGCCGGTCCGACTCTTCGAGGATGGTCGACTTGATAAGGCCGGCAATCACCTTGTCCAGCACTTTCTCTGGGTCAGGAGTCTCTCCCACCTTGAACGACATTTCGCACATTAGCGAACTGTAACGCTCGGTGTCGCCGTTGGGAACATTGAAGGGCGAGTAGTGGGAGAAGTAGGTGGCGCGATAGCAGGGCATGTCGGCGTCCGTGAAATAGATCCAGCACCGGCCCGTCTCAATCTTCTTCTTCAGGCCAATACCCATTACGAGCAGATTGTTGTGCTCGAGACCGGCAGCGGCGTCAACGAGCTTGCTGTCGACCGGACGGATCATCTTGGCCACCAGGTCGAGAGGCGCGGTCGATATCAGAAGATCGTAGGTGTCGCCAGTGCCGTCGGCAAAGGAAACTCGGCGACGATTCAGATCAACTTCAGCGAGCTGTTTTCCGATCTTTACCTTGTCGGGAAAATGGCTGGCCATGCGGCGATAGATCTCGCCCGTCCCGCCGTGGAGCGGAAACTTGAACTTGCTGTTCGGACCCCAGCCGACGTCGTCGCGCTCGTAAAGGACGTTTTCCAGCAGGCGCTTGAAATCCAGCACGGCAACCCGGTCGGCGATCCAACCTTTTGACATTTGCTCAAGAGGCGTCGTCCAGACCTTCGAGTTGTACGGGAACATGAAGGCGTCGGCGATGCCTTCACCGAAGGTGGCGAGAATCCAATCCCGGAAATTCGCGGCCTCCTTCCCTGCTCCATTGGCCGCAGCTTTTGCCGCTCCAACCAGGCAACGGACTTGAATCTCCTTCGGCAGATAACGCAGGTTGCTCTGGAAGGGATACGGGACCCACCCGCCGTCTTTCACAATCCAGCTCTC
>Ga0137389_10001719_pt1 | contig 12958 bp, 9 predicted proteins | sample 15con2h14BmetaG_FD_104645 | JGI IMG/M metagenome (GOLD analysis project Ga0137389, IMG submission 104645) | Vadose zone soil microbial communities from Angelo Coast Range Reserve, California, USA - 15con2h1.4B metaG | ecosystem: Environmental > Terrestrial > Soil > Vadose zone > Saprolite...
GACTGCCCCGGTGAGCGAGTAGTTGAACTTCTGCAGATCGAGCATGGATGGTCCCGCGTCGATCCGAATCGCCTTACCGCCATAGAACAATTCGCCGGTGTGACAGGCCGCACAGGTGAGGCCGAGCGCGGCCCTCTTCTGCCCGGTGGACGGATCAACGAAGTCAGGATCGCGAGTGAAACCAACGGGTAGGGCGTCAGGATTTTGGTCGCTCGCGCCATCGGGAATAAAACCAAAACCTTCCAGGTAAGAGTCGTCTCTGAATAGCGGATCTTTCCTAATGCCCGGCTGCTCGATCGCGAGAAACCAGGCGTACGGTATCAGCTCATTGCCCTGAGGCATGTGGTAGAAAAGCCGTCGCTGCTCGTCGGTCCAGTGCTGGGAAGACCACGCGACCTCTGTAGGCCTTTCGACCTTCATGGGCACCAATGTGTTGTGGATCATGTAGACGGCATTCCCGTAGGGATTGGGGATGGCGATAAAGGCCACCAGGACGATCAGAACAAACAGTGCGAGAAACGCAAACGTAGTGATGAAAGCGGGCCGCCGGTGCAGAGGTGGCCTCGGAACGGGTTTTATCGGCTGACCATGCAGAGGGCGGGGCAGAAGTTCGCAGCTATTTTCCGGGTCGGTCACGAATTGCTGCGGAAGATTCTTGGGCTTGTAGCCTGGTACGTTGTGGATGCGGTCGAAAACACTTTGATGAATGTGGGCGCCGGGAGGAATTTTGCGGGAGCGTCCCAGGTTGACGGTAATACCGCGCTTCCAATCTGGCTCTGATTTACCCGGAACGGACACGGAATAGGAAAGGCGCTTCGGCCAGAATTCACCGAGCCACCACCAGCCGTGCAGCGATTTATGGAGCTGGCTCGCGGGATCGGGCGGGACGTACGGATCGAGGGCACCCAGCACGTCCTTCACTTTCTGGGCGTCAAGCATCAAGCCGGCGGATTCGGCTTCGCACAACATCCAGCGCAGCGCGATTTTCGATAGCCCGCTCTCGGCCTCTGCATAACTGCCGCCGACATCGGAGTGGACGCCCGCGAACCACACCTGTTTCAAATCCTGCGCGGGAGGCATCGGCTCATGCATTAGGTTCTGGCGGAAAAACGCACGGCGCTCGTCAATCGATGCGGCGTGGCGGAGATAGGGGATGCCGGGCAACGCCGCCGTGAAGGGCAGATGGCCGCCGTCGGTATGAATGGGATCGAGAATCCATCCTACCGAGCTGACGGTGTCCCACAATCCGAGGAAGTGCGGGATGCAGGGATACGGAGTGCTGAAAGTGTGTCTGAAACCCGCGGCAATCTCGAATTTGCAGGGGTCGTTGCTCTTGTATAGGCGCAGGGCGTAGGGGATCAGCGCTTCGTTGCCCGGCGTGAGCAAGCCACACATCCGAATCAATCCGCAGAGTGCGCGGGCGGTGAAGGAACCGCGACTGAAACCGAAGATGAAGACTTTGTCGGTGGGTTTGAACTCCGCCATCAGGAACGAATAGACGTCAGCGATGTTGTCAGAGAAGCCATAGCCGAAGAAGAGACCCCTCACTTGGGTCCACCATTTTCCAACGACAGTCAGGGCATTTTTCGAACCCATCGTGCCGACGCCGGGGTGATAGTAGGCGATCTGTTTGTCTTGTGCGGACAACGTCCAGTACAGCTTTACCACGTTTGAGTTTGCAGACCCATACTGATTTCCGGTACCGTCACAGCAGATTACGATATTCCTCGGCATAGGGGATCAGAATCTCCGCAACCTTCGGCGATGCTAACGAGAAGTTAGGACGACTCGCGGAATGAAACCATCCGACAACAAGTCTTTGCCGGAGCTCCGACTTGCAGTTCATGCTGTCGATACTTACTGCTGTTTTGTCTTGCCCTTTCTGATCTTGAAAGTTAGCCTTCCTCTTCCGTCCTAAGACACTGGTCCCGCACGCTCTCGATTGTGTCACCTTCTCAAGAGGTATTCGTCACCTAATCCCCCTCGCAAAGAAGAACGACAAACGGCCAAAATTCCCTTCAGATATTTTGGACTTGTAAAGTTGCATGCTTGGGCCGCTTAGTATAAATCCTGTCACGAATCTGCAGGACTGGTAATGTGTGCTCAATCAATGGGCTGCTGAATCACATTAGGGTGCCTCTCTCAACGCTCCGGGCCGCGTTTGTACTACGTCGATTGTTTTCGGTCATACTGTTTACATGTGTGGACGCTACCGATTGTCGCGGAGGAAGCAGATTCTGGAGGAGCAGTTCGCAGCCGTTTCGGATGATGCGGAATGGAGTCCTCGGTACAACATCGCTCCGACACAGTTCGTGCCGGTCATCAGGCGAAATCCCACGAGCTCCATTCGCGAGCTATCTCTGATTCGCTGGGGGCTCGTTCCTTCATGGGCGCAAGACTCGTCGAAGAGCGCGGGGATGATCAATGCGCGGTCTGAAACCGCGACCATCAAACCCGCGTTTAGCGATGCATTGAAATTCCGTAGGTGTCTGATCCCGGCGGACGGTTTCTATGAATGGCAGAAGGTGGGCAAAGGGAAGCAGCCTTATTGTTTTGAAGTCAATCGAGGTGAGCTTTTCTCGCTCGCCGGGTTATGGGAAACCTGGAACGATCCGACTGGGAAAGCTCTGCAAACGTGCACGATTTTAACAACGAGTCCTAACGCACTCACCGCTCGGTACTGTTACATTTCAAACTGTAACAGTACCCACCGCTCCTGTCCATGACGGAATGCCGGTGATTCTCGATCCGCGATGCTACGATCAATGGCTTGATCCGAGCACAACGGATACGGCCGTGATCTCGGAATTCTTGAAGCCATTCGATGCTCGGCTGATGAGTTGCTTCCCTGTCAGTTCGCGGGTTAATAGACCCGCCAACGATGACGCAGAATGCTCAGCGCCGGTAGAGGTCAGTCAACCTCAAGGGAGTCTCTTTTCGTAGGAGCTGTGTGAAGACCAAACTCAAACATAAGAGCGCAACGAGTCGACCGAAGGCATTACCCAGTGAATCCTCCGAGCTTCGTGGTTGGCAATCTATCGCCCGATTCCTCGGTATGCCCAATTCCACTGCTCACCGCTGGGCGAAAGAAGGAATGCCAGTTCGGCGCGAGGGCCGAAACGTGGTTGCGAGCCCGGAAGAATTGAATCAATGGTTACAACGGACCTCGGGAGAAGCGGTCGGTGTTCATGTCCTTACCCCAGGTTCCGATCTCTTGAAAGACTTGCGGGCCTCTGTTGCCGCACGGAAAGGGAGCAAGAATTCTCCCTCGCAATCCAAGAATGAACCGCGATCGAGTCATGATACGAAAGCGCCCAAAACGAAAGCGTCCCGCAAATCCTAGTCACTGACTGGCGCCGGGCACCGCTACTTCCTCACGATGACAATCCGCAACATGAGAATCGCATGCTCGTTGCAATCTCTCGATGTATTCAGCCTTCTGCGGACGGTGATGAGCCGACGCCGCATGGAAGAGCGTCTCGGGACACAATGAGCAGCGGCCTTCGATCGGAATGTCTCCCAGCCATTTGGTGACTCGCAGTGCAGGTTTCTTCATGGTCTTTGGTATCCCAAAGCAAATCCCCGATTCGGAGGTAACGGCCACGAAGGGAATTCATAGCGAAAATAAGGCGAATATGCTAGGATCGCTCGTTGTGGCTCGGCGACACGATCCCGAAAAACCGGACGTTTTGAACGAAGAAGAGCTTAAGCAGCTTCTCACAACCTCGCGCACTTGAGCCCTGGCGGCGTACGGGAATTCTACGAACGCAGCTTCGAGGATTGCCGACTCGTCTACAACCGACTTCCTAGTCCTCGGAAAATGCAGATACTCGTCCAGGCGTGGAAGCAGTTATGGAAGTGGCGATAGTGGCCCTGGCGCTATCTTTGCAAGAGAAGAGTCCGCATGAATCTCTCTGTTGCTCTCCGACGTGCTGTAGCTGACCAAGCCAAGAAGTACGCCCACACCGAATCGATTCCTCACTGTTTCAGTTACGGGGATGACCCGACACTGTGCTTCTTTCCATACGAGAGCGATCTGAGGCACGGAAACTTTCTCGATAGAAGCTACAAGGCAATTCAAGCAAATCCGGAATGGAGAAAACGTTTGACGAAGGTCCACACTCTAGGCAAGCGCTCTCTTCCTGTCACCGAGCGTGGACGATGGATGGAGCTTGATACATGTGTGAGTTCTGACGCTCTTCTGATGAACATTTTCTGCCATCCGGGCACGTTACGGAATGGTAGCGTAATGGCGCTTTTGGATGCTGAGCTTGGCGCGACGCCGATTTTTGGATACAGGGCCCGCGTCCCTCTCGCAAACGGTCGATTTGACCGCACGGAAGTTGACATGCGACTTGGAAACCTCTTGATCGAGGCGAAGCTTTCGGAGAGCGATTTTCAGAGTACTAGGAAAAAGGCTCTTCTCGCCTATCGCGATTTCTCACAGGTGTTCGACTGTCATCGACTGCCACAGACCCGCGACCGTTACCTGTCCTACCAGTTGCTCCGAAGTGTGCTTGCCGCCTATGCCTTGCAATGTTCATTTTGCGTTCTAATCGATGCTCGAAGAGCCGATCTGGCGGATGCGTGGTATGAAGTGGTGAGGTGTGTGAAGCTAGTGGATCTACGAATCAAACTGAGAATTTCTACTTGGCAGGAAATAACACAGATTGCGCCGACAACTCTGCGGAAATTCTTGGCGGCAAAATATGGACTGGCGAGCTAACGCGCTCGAAATAGAACACGGTCATCGCCATGCACTGCCTTTAGAGCTTCTAACAAAACCCCACGCACAATGTTTCCGAGGGTCTTACGGAAGCGAACTGGGTGCTCACGACTGAAAGACGGGCGCAAGACACCAATAACGGGGGCGCACCCCCATAAGCGCTAACTTAAGGGGGAAGAGCTTCTGCCGGTGGCTTCGCGGCCTGTCCTTGTAAGTCACGGATAACGGCCGTCGAAACAGAGGGAAATCACTAACGTGAACGTTAGAAGAGTTGGGACATTCATGACATAACCTCGCGGGGTCACTTCTCAAGAGACCGAGCACGACTCCGAGCGAGCAAGGAAATCTTGGGCAGGGCGTTTGTACTGCTATCAGTATAACGCCCGTACCCTGGGACTGACCTGCAGAGAGGCGCAGGCCGCGTCTTCAGTCCGTCCACTAGCATTCAGATCCAGAAGCGTAGGGACGAAACTCGTTAGTCACGGCCTACTCGCACTACGCTTGCGGTTTCCTCGCATCCGAATCACATTTGACTAGTTATGCCTCATCGGGATACTGGAGCGAAGACAGCCTGCCGGGCCGATTACAGGCGACTGCCAGAATCGGTCATGGAGCACTAGACAGCGATTCGATCTGGGTCTTTGCCGACTGACAACCGAGACCTGATCGGTACAAACACACTCTTATTTCGACCTATCTGTTGAGTTCGCCATCAAGTTGGAAGTATCCGCCTGTCCAGGATCGCCCATTAATACAAAGCCCGCCCAGTAGTACGGCTGCGGAAACTTTTGCCGGACGTCCATCTGTGCGCTGCGCAAAGCTGCGGCTTTGCTGAATCCCTCCTTCAGGTGCGTGTAGAAAGCGATCATCAGCTGTTGCGTTGCCTCATCGTCCACACTCCAAAGGCTCGCCACAACGGAGGGAGATCCAGCGTATATGAAGGCGCGGCTCAGTCCGGTTACGTCATCCCCGCGGCTACGCTTTCCTTTCTGGGACTGACAACCGCTCAATACAACCAGACTCGTTTTCCGAAGATCCAACCCAAGCACCTGATCAAGTTCCAGTGGCCCCTCCTTGTCTTTCCCTTGGCCGAGGATGAGCCGCGAGAACTCGGGATTTTGACCCTCGTGGTCAATGTGCGCTATCACGTGAACGATTCCAAAGTCACCTGCGTGCGTTCGAAGCACCGTCGCCGTGGCGGCATCGCCGAGGATTGGCTTTGAGTCAAAAAGAGATCCGACTGCCTCAGCCTCTTTGTACGCGTAGCTCAACTGGGGGAACCCTTCCTCCCCGTTATTCGCTAAGACCAGGACTTTGTTCCCGACAGGCTTAGCTCTGCCTCGTATATAGGGCAGAACGCTCACGCTGGGCAGTAAGAAAAGCGAATAGCTGTCCGCCAGGTAATGTTGACCGTCGGATGTGAGCGCGGCGAACGGCAGATCGTGGAGCACGCCGTGGGGAACTATGGCGAGCACAGGAGTCTTGAGGTGCGATTTGATGGGCGCGATCAGCCATTTGTGAAGACGCTCAAGAGCTGGAGCATCGTTCGGGCCGGAGAAATCTAGGAGTGTGGCCACCGCCCAAGACAGTTCGGGCTCCGTCACGGAGAGCTTTGACACATGAAAGCTATCCTTGGTGATCACAAATGCAAGTGTCAGATCTCGAGTCGTAAAATAAGAGACCACTGTCACGTCCGGGCTGAGTTGTCGCTGGGCGTCCTTCAGCGTGAGCGGGGAAATACTGAGAAATGAAGCGTATTCCGGACTAGCCAGTTTGAGATCGCTTATCGCGTCAGCGTATTCCTTGCGCACGACCACGAGCCTGGATTGGAGCGAGCGTATTCCCTCGGGGTCCACTTCAGGACCTGCCTTTGCCAGCTCCTGGCCAAGCTGGCGTTCGAGCGAGATGTTTTGCTTTCGCAACCTATCTTCACGTTTTGAGAAATCGCCCGCCATGTGGTTCTTGAGATTAATTCGACTATTTCCTAGCTGGTCAAGGAACGTTCGGGCACGCGCGCGTTCGCTCAACTCGAAAGCCAATTCGTCATGATGTAGCTTGATCTCCAACTGGACTGCACGCTGGTAAAGACCGGCGGACTGGCCCGCAAGGTCGATTCGGAACTCCTCGAGGCGCGCGGAGGTCTGGAGCTCATCCATCTTTTGCAGGGCTTGCAAATAGTAGCCGAGAGCCTCGCGGGACTTGCCCCAGGCGTCGAAGACAAGTCCGGTATTAGTCAGGACGCCGATCTCACCGGTTCGGTCTCCTACCGCAGTCATCAATGGTAAGGCCTCATCAAAGTCGTGCGCAGCCTGTTTGAAGCGCCGTGATGGGTCCGCAGTCGGAGAAGTAATCGCGATCCAGTAATTAAGCTCTCCGATGCTGGCGATGATGCCAGCCTCTCCGGCGCCATTGCCGACCTCCTTCATCCTTATCCGAGCTAGCTCAAAAGCGTATAGGGCCTCGTCATAGTGACCCAACGCCAGATTGCAGCGCCCGATTCCAGCCAGGATGGCCGCCTCCAACGCGAAGTCTCCGGTGGATTCAAGCAAAGATTTTGCCTGGTAATATCTCTGAAGCGCAGGAAGCGGCTTGTCGTGCGACTCAAATATTTCCGCGAAACTCATCAGAATCCTGGCGTGCTGGCTGTTGGAAGCTTTTGGTAGTGCTTTGTTGAGTTGTTCTAAGGCCTTTTTCTCCTCGCCGATGGATTGATACAGTGATCCGATTGCGAGACGCGTTCTGACCTCGCCATCCTCGTCGCCGATTTTCGCAAAAAGATAAAGTGCCGCTTGATAGCAATTTAAGGCGTTCGGCGTTTTGCCGAGCGATTGAAAGGCCCAACCAGTGCTGGTATAAATCTCAGCTTGGCCGCTTTCGTCATTGAGACGCCTCGAAATTGCCATGGCCGTTCGATAGACATCGACTGTTTGCTCAAACTGTCCCGACGCCATCAGGGCCTCGGCTCGGATCCTCAACAAATGTACTCGGAGTGTGGGATCGTCTATCGTCTTGGCGAGCGGCTCAGCGACATCGAGGTGTGCGAAGGCCTGTTCTGTTCTGCCTGACTGAACAAAAAGCCGGGCTAGCTCCGCGTGGTCGATAGCTTGCTCGATCTTGTCACCTGCAGCCTCATGGACGGCTAGAGTATGTGCGCGGTCGTCGATTGCCCGCTTCATATCCGACGGGCGAGGACCTAGCGAACGGTCTTCGGTCATCGGCTTCGAAGTTGAAGTCATCGGGTGAGCCGGGTGTTGAACCGTGCTTTGGCGTGACGTGTTCGGCTGAATCTGGGGAGGCGTTTGGACAGGGGGGCGGTACGATGATGCACTCGGGGCACTGGAATAGGCGCTAGGATTATATGTAGTCGTGATTGAGCTTGGATTGTATGTGGTAGTGAAGGTCGTCGACACGAAACCGTTCGGTTGCATTCCCTGCCAGTTCATTTGTGGCGACGTCCAAGTCGAGGGAATATACCAATTCGGTGTCACCTTGCCGTTTTGGTAGAACGGATTCGACCGACCGTCGGGCAGGTAGGGCCCGCTGAGAGCCGCACCTGGCGCACCTGATATGATCGCCTCCCTGGAAGCCGAAGGCAAACTCCATAATACCGGATGGTTATTGACATACCAGCTCGTCTGGCCTTGCGTAGGTTGAACATAAGGGTTGGGAGGCTGATATCTGGAAGCCTCCTTGGCCATATCGACTACGAGCGGATTCGCAATCTGAGGTTGCGAACTCGAATTTGGGGTCCATGTGCTGGCAGGACTACTCGGGGCGGGGCTCCAGGGCTGGTACGCCTGTCCGAAGAGTGAGCCCGCGTGCGCCAGCGAAAGAAGGGAAACAGTCCAAAACACCCAGCGGGTTTTAATATCAATCAGACGTCCCATGCGATCCTCCTCTAGAAGCCCAGCACCGAAAGAAGGGGAAGCCTACACATCTTGGGGAAGTTATTTAGGAGCAAGTTGTGGCGAAGCGTCCTGGAACCTACGGAACAGCTCTCTTCAACTCCGCCAACCGTTCCTTGGCCTGACTAGCGGTCAAATCATCTCCTATTTGTTGTGCTATTGCAAGCGCGGCGTCAAGATTCTGGGTCGCCGAGTCTTTGTTTCCTATCGCTTTTGCATAGATACGCGCGAGTATTAAGTGGGTTAGCATATCTCCCTCCTCATCCTTTTCGTCTTTAGAAAGACCGAACGAATTCAGAAAGCTAGTCTCGGCTCGACGCGTCAGTCCGATGTTCAAATACAGGTCGCCCAGCAACCGCGCGACCGCCGCCGCATGGAATGTTTGCGACACACTCTCCAATTGCTGAATCGCTTCTGCATTCAGGTCATGCTTGGCATAGAGATATGCTCTCAAGAATTGAGTGGGACCTTCGGGGAGCATAAGCTCTTCGATTCTCTTCTGCTCCTTTTCCACTGCTTTCCTGTCCTTTGGACTCAAGACCGCGAATCCTAGGCCCTGACCCGGTTCGATATCGGACCTCTGACCGTTCGTTTCGACGATCAATTTGTAATCAACGCCGGCTTTCAATGGGGGCGCTGAATGTGGATAAGCGATCTGCGTCACTGGGCCAACTGGGGATGACCAGCCGAGATTGGGGCCTCGCACGCCGACTAAATATGCGGTAGCCCCTGACACCGGTGTCCAGCGAAGCAGCGGGAATGAAGAAAGCAGCTTCGTCCGGCGTGGTGAGAGCACCATTGGGAACGAACCATCACTGGGCCCGCTCCGCGTGACATTGATCATGCTCCCGTCCGTCCACTGCAACAGCGGCCTAGACGTCGGGCAAGGGACACCCGAGCTACCGGCCGGGATGTCGTGTAGTGTCAGGTCGGAGCAAACCACCTTAGCACGGGAGGATTGAGCGAGGGTGAGGAGATCTCCGGGCCGAAGTCGCGTTCCGAATACTACAGGCGCCGAGTACTTCCACCCCTGACGCTTGACGCTGACTTGCCCTTCTACGAAGACAGCCAGATTCACTGGTTGACTGTTGTCGCTTGGCGCTTCGGGAGGCTTAGCCTGAATCAACGGCGGCCAGAGGGCGCAGCATAAGACTGTAAACAGCGTTAGAAGCAGATGCTTGCAGTATCGCTGGTTCACTGTACTGCCTCCTTTCTAAGCCGTTCCTGTGCTTGGTTTCGCCACTCCGGTTCCACGTCCGAGGTCGTCGAGTACGCCGCGCATGACTCCCACTCTCCGACCGCGTTGTCCCCTCTCCCCTGGGCATCTAGCACTTTTCCGAGAAGGCAGTGCGCTCCACCGCGGTCTTGGACTAAGCCCAAGGCAAACCTAAGATCCTGTTCCGCTTGTCCCAAATTGTGGAGTTCGAAATTGGCCCATCCGTAATTCTTGTACAAAGAATATTGAACGGACGGTTCTTGTGGTTTGAGACTCAAGGCGCGGTCGAGCAGCGACAAAGCAGCTCCGTAGTCTTTAAGTCGTAGGATGTACAAGCGTGAGAGATTGATATATGCGGGATAGAACGTCAAGTCGGCGTCAATAGCCCGCTGATACTCCTCCAAAGCTTTCTCGTATTTCGGGATTTCTTCGTACGCGTCCCCCAGGTTGTAGTGTGCTGAGGCATAACTGGATTTCAGGCCAATGGCTCTCCGGTAGTTTTGGATCGCTGCCTCGAGTTGGCCTTGTTGCTGAAGTTGCGCTCCTTGATTGTTGTAGTAACGCGCTATCCACGGAAATGCGCTCACCAGCGCGGCGACTAAAGTGAGCACTATGAACGCCAGGAGCGTGATTCTATTTCTTCGGAATTTTCCTTTTCTACGAGCTCTACGAAACCATGAAATCGCGGGGCCGACCCAGGAGGGAGATTTCGCATCCAGGAGCTCAACGCTCTCCAACACGCGGTAACCCCGCTTGGGGATGGTTTCGATCATTCGCGGGGCTTTTGGATCGTCGTCGAGTGCCTTCCGTAACTCCGAGATACAGCGGGGCAGAGCATCATCGCTTACGATAGTATCTGGCCACACGGCCCCAATCAGCTGCTCCTTGGAAACAACGCCGCCCGCATGCTCGACGAGGCACACGAGCACCTCCATTACCTTCGGCTCCAATCGTGTGATCGCGCCGTCTAGCGCGATGCTGTTCAAACTGGGTCGGACTACCCACGAACCCAGCCGGAAATCCTGTTCCATGCTCGCCCACCCGCTAGTGCGCGGATTATAACTCCCTTTTAGACACCCTCACCGATTCCTCGGCGAATTCTCTCCCAAACATCGGCAGGCGATCAGGACTTATCGAGCCCGTCGCGGCTAAACCCACCTAAGAGCTCGCGGCGCCGGACAGTGCTGGGGACGGTGGCGCTAGGAAAGCGCGTGGCTTTCCATCCGGTCCGCAAGGTCGTGGCTTGGGAGTCGAAATAACCGTGCCGGAGGCTGATGTAGGCGCCGGGCTGCCCCACCCTTCGTTTTTGGCTCCGAACTCAAGGAGGATACATGAGCGGATTGATACATATCGCGGCTTGCGTAGTGGCATCGATCGTTGCTGCTGAGTTGCTGGGTTACCTACTCCACCGCCTTATGCATAGCGGATGGATTCCGTGGCTCAGCACGAGCCATATGAGACATCACATGGTTCTCTACGGCCCCCTGCAAAAGCAGCGGCCAAGTACGCAATATCTGGATGCAACGACCGGCGAAATCGCGATCGGGAATATTGGGCTGGAATGGATTATCCCTAGCATTGTGATCCTACCCATTTCCGTCGCTGCTCTCCACCTGTTCAGAGTTTCTTTGACCGATCAAGCCATCTCGATCGGGACGATTCTGGTGTGGAGCTTTGTGATGTTCAGCTATCTGCACGACGTCATGCACATCAAGGGGTTTTGGATGGAAGAGAACCGATGGTTGAGGCGGTGGTTCATTTCAGCGCGAAAGCTACACGACATCCACCATCGGGTGTTGAACGACTCCGGATTAATGGACAAGAACTTCGGCATCGCATTCTTTGTGTTCGACCGTGTGTTCGGCACGTTGTCCCCGAAGCAGGTTCCCTTTAACCACCGTGGTTATGCAGCCGCGAGGGAGAGATTCAGGTATGTGGAAACACCCCAGGGAGGGTGAGTCTGTTGGCTGTCAAAACAGGTTTGGCAACATAGGGTGCTGTTCGATTGCGATCACCGGCACCTCTGGTTCCTTGTTGCATTCGACGACGGTGACGCTTACCGTCCAACAGGCCGCACATGCGGAGACCAAAATGGGGATGGGTCGGATGAGAAGTCGTTCCAGATCGGCTCAACTGGCGGCAACCAGGTGTACATTTGCCATCGGGCTCGGAATTCTAAATGAAGAACCGGATCCTTAGGGTCCTCAGTTTCACGACTCGTGGCGTAAGAGGTAATCTATGTGGCGTTCGCGGAGGCTGGCGCAAATTCTCTTCGTTTGTATGTGCTCGCTATCGATCGTTCCGAAACTGCCCGGGCAGGTACCTGATGCCTGGCAGCCAGTTCCGAAAGACGATTTGGCACTGAAGGACAACCCAGCCAATCCTGGATCCGCCGCCATGATTTTGGAGCGACAGGTCTACACAGATGACGAGAAGCGAGTTCAGACGGAATGGGTGCGCATTAAAGTTTTCACGGAAGCGGGCAGAGCCTATGCGGACGTAGAGATTCCTTACTTTGTAAAGAGCACTTCCGTCGAAGATATCCGGGGGCGTACTGTGCGGCCCGACGGTAGCGTGATCCCGTTCAGCGGAGCGGTCTTCGACAGAGTGGTTGCCAGGTACAAGAAGTTCCGCTACGAAGCCAAGACCTTCACACTACCCGGAGTGGAGGTTGGCTCAGTCATTGAATACGCGTACGCGGTGCGCTGGAAGGAACGCCTCCCCGATTACGTACGTAATCCCAGCGCCTATATCGTGGAGGATGGGTGGACGATTCCGACCACGACCTGGATCGTCCAACAAAGCTTGTTTACGCGCCACGCGGCTTTTCGCCTTCGCCCGGTAAAGGGCGGGCGACTCGACTTTGCAAAGGTCCGACTGCCTGACAATTTCCCTTCCTTGCAACCCGACGGAACGATGCGCATGGAGTTAAACAATGTCGCGGCAATTGAAGAAGAAGAGCACATGCCGCCTGAGTCTTTCCTCAACAGCCGAGTGCACTTCTATTACACGGTGGGCTATGTCGGCAACTATTGGGGCACAATCAGCAAGGCTCGGGCGGAGAGAGCGAAAAAGTTTATTGAGAAGACGCGCTTCCTCGAACGAGCTGCC
>Ga0137389_10001720_pt1 | contig 12956 bp, 10 predicted proteins | sample 15con2h14BmetaG_FD_104645 | JGI IMG/M metagenome (GOLD analysis project Ga0137389, IMG submission 104645) | Vadose zone soil microbial communities from Angelo Coast Range Reserve, California, USA - 15con2h1.4B metaG | ecosystem: Environmental > Terrestrial > Soil > Vadose zone > Saprolite...
TCCTGCCTTTTTCTGGGCGTTTCAACTGGGAAAGCGCGCTCAGAGAGTATGCCATGATTCCCCAGGCCTGGCGTTGTTACAGCGTGCGAATGGAAGAACTTGAAAAACAGATGGTGTACAGACCAGACCCTCAACGCTATCAGGAGCGTCTTCTCGCATATGATGCCATCCTTGAAAGCACCTTACCATTTGCACAAAGAACCATCAGACCGGCTACAGCGGAACCATTTTACTTCGATGCCATAACCAGACAGGGAAAACAGGCCGTTCAAGTAGAAATTCCCGAGGATATTGCTGAACTGGCAGCGACCAGCGTCCCCTGGTTTACCCAACCCCGCAATCGCGCTGGTCTGTGCTATTCATACGACGACTTGCACGATATAGCGGTCGAAGTAGAACAATTACGGCAGCAGCGTGGATTGCAGGCTGCGCTGGGGTCGCGCACAAGCTGGGTTGACCTGGTCGATAACCTGATCGGCTATCGCGCTATCGCATCTGATGGCAGTCTTGCCAACAAAAACGCCGTTCCATTGCGATTAGATGGCTACGCCTATGTTGTGGGCGCTGTTGCCGCAGGCAAATCGACCATCGCCAAATTAATCTTAGCCGACGCGGTGCTGCATCCGGAGAAAGATTTACGGGTCACGCTGATCGTCGGCGATACCATGTCTGCGCTGAATCTTGCCGATGATTTCAACAGCCTTTTCTGTCAGAGGGGAGAGAATCCGGTAGCTGTTCCCCTCATCGGGCGCTCAACGCGTGATATCCATCTGCAACGTCTGTATCGTTCCAGCAAATTTCGTCCCGACCACTGGGCATTGCGCTGGCTCAATACAGCCTGTCCCTTGCAAGCTTTGGCCTCTGACCAACCACCGAATCCGGTCATTCCTGGGAACGAACCCTGCGAATCACTGTATAAATTGCCGAAGAAACAGAATCAGCGCAAAACATATCACTCTTGTCCCCTCTTCGCTGCCTGCCCAGGCAAACAATTGTATCGTGACATGCCAGTAGCGCGCATCTGGATTACTACGCCTGGTGCATTAGGTGCTTCCAGCCTGCCGGCTCAAATCGAGCAACGAAAAGTTCACCTGACCGAAATTGTCTATGAACAATCAAATCTTGTCATTTTCGACGAGGCTGACACCGTGCAGGAGTGGTTTGACAACCTTTTCGCTGGAGAAGTTATTCTAACCAATGAAAGAAGCGACAACGGCCTGCTGGATGTGGAAGATGTTGAAACCGCCCAGGCATTGGTACCTCGACGGACCCAGCCTGCTCCTACGCGTCGCTGGGTGGGCGCGGAACGAAACTCCCTGGCGGCCATTTCTAACATTCTCAGCAACCTGACCGATACTGAGCAAGGCCCTCCTTTGCGGCGCTGGATTGGGCGCAATTTCTTTACTTCGCTCACTCTGGCGTATAAACTGGTCTGGCGTTTGCTTGATCTGCCCGATTGGGATGCCGAGGAATATCAGCAACTTGATCAGGTCGAAGCAAGCAAAAAAGTTCAGCGTATTGTGCGCTACTTCGATCAGCTTAGTCTACGTGATCCGCTCACTATGGAAAGGCCTAGAGGGAACGTCCAACTCAATCAGGTCTACCGTCTAGCGCTTATCATGCGTACTCTCATCGCAGCAGGAGATAGCGCCCACAACGCGGCAGTGAGCGATGAGTGCAAAGCCTGGATTCAGGATTTTATCCCGGATATCAAGCAAACGCTCGAAAAGTTAGCCCAACGAAAAGCGATTTGGCTAGCGCAGCTGAACCAGAAGGACGCTCTCAACCAGAAACCACCAGATGACCTGAACACCTTCGTACAGCGCCTGGAGTTTGTCCTCAGCGTCATGATCCTGGATCGCAACATCCCAGTCGTCTTCTACGAGTGGTACAATAAGCCCGAGAATATACTCACCGACCTCAACGAACACTCGCTTGAGCATTCGCCCGGCAACCTGGCGGACATCCTGCCCGTTCCACCGACCGGTCGCATGTTTGGCACGTACTACTCGAAAGATCTGGAAATTGGTCAGAGCGAGCAAAAGAACGGCTCAGCCCCGTCCGGCTTATCCATCTTTGGATATCCTAACGTCGGACGCTGGTACACCATGTACTTTCACCAACTCTTTACCGACCTCGACGGCAGGCGCGGCCCTAACGTGCTAGCCCTCTCTGGCACCTCCTGGCTGCCCCATTCTTCGCGTTGGCATATCGACATCCCTCCGCAGGGCATACTCGATCCCTCTCCGGAAGCCCAGCAAGCAATCAGGCAAAGCAAATTCTTCTATAGCCCACAATACATCAGAAAGAAAAATAGCCTGGAACCTATCCGCATCTCGGGCATGACGGAGAAACTTGCACCGATCAAGGACATGGTGCGGGCATTGGCAAGTAATCAGAGCGGGCAAGGGGCATCCTTGAAAGGAGAACTAGAATGGCTACGAGAGTTAGGGCGACAGGAGCCACAATACTGGCAAGATAGAGAGCGCCTGCTACTGATTGTCAACTCATATGATCAGGCAAGATGGGCCTTCCAGGAGCTAAGACAAAACGACCAGTGGCAGACAGCGCCTCCAGGAGAGATACGTTACCTGGATCGAACCGAAGAAGGTACGGATGAAGTGCGTACTGATGAGACGGTCTATCGCAGCGACATTGAGGATTTTGCCCAAACCAACGGGAAAATCCTCATCGCTCCGCTGCAAGCTATCGGTCGAGGGTACAATATCCTTAATCGAGACGGGAAAGCTGCATTCGGTACAATCTTCTTTCTAACCCGTCCCATGCCCTATCCAGCAGATACACAATCACTGGCGCGCGAGCTGAACCGCCGAACCCTGGACTGGTGCAAAGACACACAGTTCAATGCCTGGCAAGAGCCGGAACTGATCGGGAAAGCACTCCAGCTGCGCAGAAATGCCAGCGAGTACTGGCGCAAAGCCGAATTGCGCAACTTTTATCGCAATCTCAAGCACAAAGACGAGAAGGGTGACACCACCTACAGCGAACGCTTCGATCTCGCTGCTACAACCGCAGGCCACATCATTCAAGCCTGCGGACGGCTTCTCCGCGGCGGCGTTCCTTTCCATGCCTACTTTATTGATGCGGCCTGGGGGCCAAAAAGCGCAGAGGACCGCACACGGAAGGAAGCATCTGACACCAGCTTGCTGACTGCCATGATCGAGGTCTTGCAAGCATACATTCGAACAGATATTGGGCTGGCGCTTTACGACTCAATCGTAAATGCGCTGGTAGCCATTCAGGGCTTTAACCCGGAATATTAAGGAGAAAGCGAGGCAACTATGGACAAATTTTCCCGTATTGTGCCAATGCGTTTCCGCATCGACGAAGCATATCTGCGCGGTCTTGCAGTCTCGTTCTCAAACTTCGCCTATGAGCAAGATTGCAGGAATTTTCTCGACAGCATGAAGCAATTCTCGTCCCGTGACCATCCTGAAGAACCACCTTATCGTCGGCTTAACACGGTGCTAACTGCACTGGCGCCAACACTAGCTCACCCATTTATACTTCGACGGAATGCAGATACCGAGCGATCCGAGCGACAAATGTTAGTGGTTGGCATAGATGTGGAACGCCGCCCCAGACCTGAGCAAATGAGCGACTTGACCTATGAATGGGGAAAGCAGTGGGGACAAAATAGCTTTGAGAAGGTGGTCAAAGGTGCCGGGAGAGATGCCTACCAACGCCTACTTGATCGTTTGCAGCAACCAGTACAGGATTGGCAAGAAACCGATGCTGCCTCACTTTTCCTCAATCTTGATGGAGGCACGCGAACAGGATATCGCGCTATTCCCAGTGTGCTGGCCTCTCTCCTTGCAGGCAAACAATCAAACATTCACGGGAGAAGAGTCATCTGGCGTCTGGTACAGGACGGCGATTATGGACTGGCAGTCATCAGTAATCCCTTTCGGGCAGAATATGAAGAAGAAAACCTTTTTTCACATACCATAGAAGTGAAGACGGGAACATTTGCTTATAAGCTCGAATTTCGTCTACAAACCCAGGTGGGTAGTCCTCATAGTTGGATTCATCTCTATGCACGATGCAGCCGCTATCTGGACGCGCGCCTAAGAGATGCGAACTGGAATCGTGATGTCAGCGTCAAAGTCGGTATTAACCAGCCTCGTTTAAGCGGATGGGGTTGGTCGCCGACACTGGTCACACTCCCACTCACTGGTGGCGTAACCAATCCACGCTGGCAGGGCGATCCGGCGCAACTCTTATCAGCAATGAAAGCACGAGATCTGGTCGCTCCAGATCTGCTCTTACAGGCACCGCAGGACTACCGCGCAGCCAGTACACGCAGTATGTATGATGAATACTTTGTGCTGCATTCCGAAGGTTTCAAACCTCCACATAAAGTAAAGACAGGCTTTGATTTTGCGGAACTACGGGATGTTGCCAACGCCGTAAGCGATCTGCTGGGACTGGAGCTTTCTGGTGGTCAAACTCTCGTTTCTGACATACCCACGAGACAAATGTATCGGCCCCAGCTTCCTTTGATGATGCATGGCATTGGTGATCTCCAGGAAAAAAAGTTTGTGAAAAAGCAGCCACATCTATCAGATGGGGAGAGAGAGCATCAAAATCGATTGCAACGACAAAAAATCATCGTCGATGCTCTTCAACGAGCATCGAATCAGCAGCGTATCTACATTATTCTTTGCTGTAGTGATACGCTCTCCAAAACAATCCTGGAGCAGGAAATCCGCCAGGTACTGTTCATGGAAACAGATGAGCCATGGCCAGAACATATTCAAGTGATTACCCCTACAACTCCCGTTCCGGGTATGCTATTAGCGCCGCTAGATCCAGGCAAGCTCAATCCACTCGATCACTATAAGAAATTCGCTTCTCGGGCTGATCGTCAAAAATTCCTGGCTGAATGGAAGGCACAGATGCGCAGAGGCTTCCGCGATAAAACGCGGGCGTGGGAAAGCTATCTGAACGGTTTGTTACCCAACGGGTCTGGTTATGCATTAGCGCTGATCGAACTGCACAAACTCGACCTCAAGAAAAATTACCCTGACCAGCATATTAAGGGTGCAGTACGCAGGGCATGTAATAAACTTGGACTTGCCTCCCAAATGATCTTCCCGATCAGGTTGGGAAAAGATGGCATAGCTAAAGAGAGCCAATACCGGGTACGCAACAGTGTAACGGACCTCGTCTATCGCCAGACAGGCCTGATCTATGATCGACCAGTCGATCTGTATATCAAGGCGGGGATATCACGGGAACAGGCCGAGCATCTTCACGTGATTGCGCTCTACAAATTGCGCAAGAATGAGCCAAGAATGGACTACCCCATGGCAGTACGCCTCCGTCCTGATGGCACCTTCCAGGTGCTCCTGCCACATAATCCCCACCAATGGTTGCCTTTCCTGGAAGCGCGCAAAGTATTAGGTGAACTATTCATGAAAGGGCAAGAACAGGATATTCGCCTACTTCCAGATGCACAAGCACGATTTGCTGCTCAGGTTTTCACCGAAACACGCAATGAGCCAACACTTGTTCTGCTCGAAGCCCAGGACTGGCGGAACTACAATGTGCTCCCTCAATTTGCCAACGGCAAGGCACCGCTGAAAAACCAACTGGATCTCAGCCATGTGAAAGCATTTGAACGGCTGTATAGTGGGGAAGATTTGCCCAACCTGCGCATCATCCGTTTACGCACAATCGGTTCGTTCGGTGAAACGCCACAGTACTTTGCTGTGCTCGAAGTTGAGGACGACGAGATGAGGGAAGACAAAGATCTGGGTCATCTTACTGGCTTTATTGATAGCCAGGCTGAAAGCGAATTTTTCCACTACCTTTCGATCGGGCGCTTGCCAACGACTGCTGCCAGGGAGCAGCGAGGAAAGCCAGGTCGCTATAAAACAGACGCGGGAGGTGGAATTGCTTTTAAACACCAGACGATCGTCGAATTTGTTCCCTTTTTCCTACAGGCAGGGGATGAACCACAGGTCTGGTGTCATGTTCCTCATTTTCTGCGCATCTCACCAGGATGGGATGGTGGGAATATTGTTCTTCCCTATCCTATGCATCTGGCAAAGTGTATGATTGAGGATCAGCTATGCATAGTAGATAGCAGCCTGAACGAGGAAGAGGCTTAAATCTCTTCCCAACGTTGATTTGCCGTCACGCGTACGGTGCTCTCACCGCGAGTTCATAGTTCCAGTCAGTTTGGAGGCGACCAAGGTCAAACCGGTACACATGTACACGCTTGTGAACTTGCTACAACCTTGAGTTGAAAATACCGTAAATATTCAGGCAATGAGGAAGGTGCAATTGTGGCTATCACATTGCAACTACTCGGGTCTTCTCCTGACTCCTCACTGCCTTCGACAGTTCCCAACGGGAGAACAAAAACCCCAAGCGCCAAATTGCTCACTCGCTCTAACAAACTGGCACTTCTCTTGCAGAGGGCATTCATGGCAGAGCGGATTTCTGGCGCGACAGACAAGGGCTCCGAGATCAAGAACGGCCCAATTGACATACAGGCAGCGCTCGCCGCGCACTAGGTGAAATGCAAGCGTATACAGGGAAGCGCTACGAACGCTCGAAGCGCAGGCCTGTGTGCCGAAAAAGCAGCTCAGAACACGAGCCATGTTCACATCAACGAGTGGCTCATGAAGCCCGTAGACGGCCTGTGCTGGCTACGTGCGCCGTGTCACGCACGTAGCCAGCACAGGAACAACATCGAGTTGAAATTTCGGGAAAGGTACCTCATGCTACTCACTCCTATCGTGAAGAGGTTGTTTTTCTCTTGTACGTTGTATATGCTTCTATCAGAATCGGTTGATGCCAAAGCCACAACCAGTTTCACACTTCAAGAAAAGGAGTCGTCCAGTCGTCCTTGAGTCAACAGGTTCCCTCCCCTTATCTTCATCCCCTTTTGTGGGAGGCAACAAAGTAGATCAAGCATGCTTGGAGTCCGCTCGCGCACAATCGCGAACGAATGAGTGGATCGATCTCTTCAGCACAAGGAGGACAAAGTATTCCATGAGTGACCAACCCCAGACTTGGCATTACGGCCTCGTGGCCCAGTGGTGGGCAGAGTTCAATCGGGCCGGCCGGGAGGAACTCGCCTATTACCAAAGGTTTATTGAGCGCGATGGGCAACCCGCCCTCGACCTGGCCTGTGGCACAGGCCGCCTCTTGCTGCCCTTGCTGCGGGCTGGGTTGGATGTGGACGGGTGCGATCTCTCCCCTGATATGCTTGCCTTGTGCCGCCAACGCGCCGCACGGGACGGGCTGGCGCCCAAGCTGTATGTGCAAGCGATGCACGCCCTCGATCTGCCGCGCACCTATCGGACGATCTATATCTGCGACTCCTTTGGTCTGGGAGGCCAGCGCCAACAGGACGAGGAAGCGCTCCGCCGTTGCTACCTCCATCTCGTCCCAGAGGGGACGCTCGTGTTCAGCCATTACCTCCCCTACGCAGAGGCCGCCCAGTGGTCCTATTGGCTACCAGAGCGACGGCACGAATTACCCCAAGCGTGACCAATAACTGGGACAAGAAAACAAGCAGCCAATGGAGATGAGTTTGAGCTACGCACGCGGCTCCTCGATCTTGACCCGTTAGAGCAGCGAGTGACACAGCAGATCCGCGTGGCGCTTTGGCGAGCAGGGCAGATGATTGCAGAAGAGGAGCATACCGTGCAAGAGAGTCTCTACTTTCGGAATGAAGTGCTATTGCTGCTGGGACAGGTAGGGTTTAGGGATGTCGGCGTGTATGCAGGCTATAGCGGTGCAGTCATGACATCGGAGCAAACGATGGTCATATTTGTAGCGCACAAGTAATGTAATTGTCACCATACCTGAAGGCACACCAGTTTCCTTGCCTCTATCGACGGTTATCGGCGGAGTGGACCAAGGTATCCCGTCAAAACTCCGCCGATCTCCAACTCTGCCGATAACTCGGCGTGTCAGCGTCCTCGCGATCAGCGAAACCGGACCGGGCTTCTCCACTTTGCGGCTAGAGGGCTGCTATCTTACCGTAGGGCCTTGGAGCACGAGGAGAAGCGGGTCGCTGTAATGGGGAAGCACGGCAGAGTACTCATCGGGGTCACTGTATTCTCTCAGGTGAAACAGACGCTAAGCGGTAAGGCCGCTTGGAGCGGGTATTGAGTGCAAGTGCTCCTGGTGCGAAAGGATCTGTGGGCTCTCCACGGATGTCGCCTCTCTCCTCTTCTCTCGCACCAGCACGACTCGACCTGCGTGTCTTTCCAGAGTCAATTGGCTTGTTTTGCTCCCCCACACCCTCGCGAGCGTCTGTTTCACCCCGCATTGGCCGAAAGGATTTTTTTATGCCATCTTTTGATGCCTTTCATTTGCAACCCGCGACGCAAGCGGTGCTGGCAAATATGGAGATTATAGAGCCGACGCCTATTCAGGTCGAGGCCATTGCGGCGCTGCTCGCCGGGAAAGACGTGATGGGACAGTCAGCTACGGGCTCGGGCAAGACGCCCGCCTATGGTATTCCCCTAGTGGAAAGGTTAGCCAGGGATAAACGCGTCGTGCAGGCGCTGGTACTCGTGCCAACGCGCGAGCTGGCAAGCGGTCGGCGGCTTTCGATATTAACGCCAGTGTACAATTGCCTTCGATCGTTGTCCAGCAACCCTTGTCGCGTTGCTACGATCTGCACCAAAAATTGTCGTCATATGCTGCAGATCATAGCAAGGGATGTACGTTCCCGTAACACCCCATTCGAGGCACTTCCCTCTTTTTGATACACGATACGTGGTCTACGCTTCCTCTCCACCCTATTGAAAAAACCACAAGTTGCGCAACGAGGTGTCTTCTGCAGATCTCAAGCTTCCCTCCTTAAAGAAGTCGAGATGGTATACTCCCAAGAGGAGATATATTCGCCATCGAGCAAGGAGAGAGCTATGACGCAAGCTTCTTACAATGATATCGCGGAGTGGTATGATCAGTTTCTGCGCGAGAGACCTGTCTACACGGAAGTGATCCTGCCGAACCTGTTAGCGCTCGTTGAAGAGGTCGAGGGGGAAGTCATTTGTGATCTGGCCTGCGGGCAGGGATGGGTGGCGCGCGAGTTGGCACGACGCGGAGCGCAGGTCACCGGTCTTGACCTGGCCCCGAACCTGCTGGCGCTCGCACGACGCTATGAGGAGCAGGAGCCACTGGGAATTGGATATGTTCAAGGAGACGCTCAGCGCACTGTTCCACTGAGCGACAATCAGTTTACAGGCTGTGTCTGTGTCATGGCGCTGATCACTATTCCTGATCTGCAAGCCACCTTTCAGAGCGTCCGACGGATTCCCAACCCAGGAGGCTGGTTGGTCTTTGCCATTCCTCACCCCTGTTTCGAGACACCTCATGCTCAGTGGACACCCCTGCCTGATCCTGAGCATGCACTCGGCCGGATCGTCACCGGCTATTTTGACGAACAACAGTGGTTCTCATCGGACCCGGACGGAGTGCGTAGCCGGGTTGCAGATCATCACCGCATGCTCAGCACATATCTCAACACGCTGAGCGCCTCGGGTTTTGTGCTTGAACGCACCCTCGAACCAGGCCCATCTGCCAGACAAGCTGAACGGGTGCCAGGGAACCGCGAAGTCCCCACGCTCCTGCTGATTCGTGCGCATGTCCTCAAAGGATCGACAAACCCAGGTAAGCAGCAAAGGGCGAAGGCAGACCGAACAGGGTGATCTCCACACTGGGAGCTGTCATTGCTCAGGCATTGTGTGCCAGTCGCTCTGCCCAACTGAGCCGCCAATGCGCCCGTTGTCGCCGCATGTGCGGACGCCTTTGAGCCGTCTCAGCAAAAGGCGTGGCTGGGAGGAAGGTGATGGTGACAGTTTGTGTGCGTAGTAAAATCATTCACTCGCGTCGGGTCTGGCATCGGCTCCAGCCTCCCCACAGGATCCCATGAGAGGCTGGAGGAAGAGCAAGGGGAATGGCAGGTTCGGAAGGTGGTCCTTCGATGGGCCACAGCTAACGACTCTTGGGTTTTATGCCCGAATGCCTGTAACTGTGGATTATGAGCACTCCCCTAGCCTCATTTTCTGGTATCATGTCGGCTTTTTTTCATTGTGAGCCGCCTATTGAACAGCGGGGCTTAATGGTTTCCAATGGATGAGATTGCCAAGATATCAATTTATCCTATGATGCTTGTACTTTCGTTCAAAGTACGCTAAATTGTACCGAGTATGAGCATGAACAAGTAACTTTGAACGCTTAATCTCTACTCTCAGACTTTTATAGAAAAGGTAAATTTCTATGGCCAGGGGAAGGAATAAACGTCGGGGTACATGCTACTTATGTGGGCAAGAGGGGGTCATGACTGATGACCATGTTCCACCAAACTGTTTGGCACCGAACGCGGAGGATGCGATATTCTATAAGTTACCAGCCCATGAGAGTTGTAACAAGGCTTTTTCAGTCCAAGAAAGCAGATTTCGAGATTACGTTGTAGCATATGCCACAGACGGTGTACAAGAGGCTGAGGCTGCTTTTGAGAACATGCTGAGGAACTTTGGGAGAGGAAAAGAGGAGCGGGGCGGCCTTCCTAACAAAGATTTCTACCGCTTATACAATAATGTTGTGCTAAAAGAGGGGTATACACCTGGCGGTATTTATATCGGCCCCGTTCTTGCTATTAGACCTCCTGAAGATTTAGATTATAAAAGCGTCCTCATCAAGATTGCGCGAGGTCTTCACTACTACCATAACCACGAAATCATTCCGGCCAATTATGACATGAATGCAGACTTTGTTGTTTCCAATGAGGAAAAGCATATAGGCTACATCCGGCAACTCAACATTGCAGGGCAAATGGGAGATTTTTTTGCCTATAAGGGAACCTGGGCAAGAGATGAGCTGAAAAGTGGTATCTGGTACATGTGTTTCTACCGATCTCTTACAGGAATGGTTGGTTTTAGAAAACCAAAGGCACTCTTTTCGTAGGTAGCTTGATTGAAGTAATGCATAGGGATGAGGGAAATTGGAGAATTCAGTAAACGAACATGATTTTGTGCTGGGTCTTGAGCAAAATGCAATGGATTCGCTTGAGCACGGCGTTGAGCATTTTGTGAACGAGGAGAAACCGACTGACCTTAAATATACTATTCTTCATACTTTCCATGCTGTAGAGCTTTTTTTGAAAGCACGCTTAGCGAAAGTCAATCCTCAATTAATTTTTACGAGGAATCATTATACCGTTGACTACAGAACCTTGATTGATCGCCTAGAGAACGCCGGTGTCAACTTATCAGAGCAAAACCGTCATGATTTAGATGCATTGCGCGGAATAAGAAACTCGATTGAGCATCATCAAATTCAGGGAAATCGAAGAGATATTGAGCATTATCTTGGACGAGCAATGTACTTCTTAGATAGTTTCCTCCAACACGAATTAGGGATTAATTTGGAGGAACAAATCGATGAGGACACATATCGCACCCTGTCAGAAGCACTCTACTCCTACAAAGAGCGGCTTGAGAAGGCGAATGAGCGAGTGAAGAAAGTGTGTGAGGAGATGGAGCGAGACGCTTTTATCGAGAAAATACCTTACCTTTGTGAACACCTGCGCTGTGAAGAGTGTGGCGAGGAGATAGTTATCATTCCAGATCCCACCTCACATGACGATAAAGTACATTGCTTTTTCTGCGAAGCCCGTTTCTTTGTTGAGACTTGTGAACGTTGTAGTTCGTATATGCTAACTTCGCTCCATTCTCACTTGAAAAAGGATAGAGATGAACCAAATATCTGTGAGTACTGCTGGGATGAGTTTAACTATCGGGTAGAACATGATTAAGCAGGTTTCACGGTTTCAGAAAGTACTCAAGAATTTTCAATGTCGGAAATCGTTTAATCCCCGCCGCGATCTGGATGTTACCCGCCTTAGTTCCCAGAAGGGCCCATTCTCGGGACTCACCATAACCAGTTCGAGCGTCATGATAGTTGTGTCAGGTACAATAGAAGTGCCGTTGTGACGTGTTATAGGAACCAGTTTTTCTTCATATGCTCGATTGACATCAGAACAAAAAATCGGCATAGTTCCAGTATGACAACATCTACGCCGCACACAACGTTAGCGTCTTTATTAGACCAGTTTACGCGCGAACTGGACAAAAGCCCTTTGACCATCCAGGCGTATCGCACAGATATTCGGCAGTTTCTCACCTGGCTGACTGAAAATGATTTGACCGTCACCGGAGCGCACCGGGTGACACGAAGCCATATCAACGAGTATCTCAGATACCTGGCGAACAAAGGGCGCGCCAGCACTACACGGGCTCGAAAGCTTGTTTCCTTGCACATGTTTTTTACCTATCTTGTGAACGAAGGCGTTATCCTACACTCCCCAGCTGCGACGGTTAAAAGACCCCGCAAGGAGCGCAAGCCGAAACACGTTTTACGACCTGATGAGTATCGTAGGATGGTAGCCACGGCAAGAGGAAGTCCCCGCGATTATGCGCTCCTTCAGCTTTTGTTACAGACAGGTATCCGAGTGAGTGAGTTAATAGCAATTCGTGTTCCAGAGCTTGACCTGGAGCATAAAACGCTAACCATTCATGGCAAAGGATGCAAGGAACGCATGCTCCTGCTCGAGAAAAAAGCGCTGCAAGCCTTGAAATCCTATCTTTCGGTACGGCCCAACACGACCGATCAACATCTCTTTTTAAACTACCAGAGTCAAGGTCTTAGTATCGGCGGAGTGCGGAAAATGGTGGAGAAGTATCTCAAACGTGCCGGTATTACAAAAAAGATTACTTGTCATAGCCTACACTACACCTGCGCCACCAATAGAGCAGCGTTAGGGATGAACGCCTTCTACTTGAGAACACTCCTCAGACAGGAACGCGTTAGAAAGTCAAAGAAATACATGCCTATTGGCGCAGAGGAACTACGAAAACTGATGGAGGTAACCAGCTTATAATAGCGTTGCATATGCTCCTCAA
>Ga0137389_10001723_pt1 | contig 12949 bp, 10 predicted proteins | sample 15con2h14BmetaG_FD_104645 | JGI IMG/M metagenome (GOLD analysis project Ga0137389, IMG submission 104645) | Vadose zone soil microbial communities from Angelo Coast Range Reserve, California, USA - 15con2h1.4B metaG | ecosystem: Environmental > Terrestrial > Soil > Vadose zone > Saprolite...
CTTGCAGGAGATGGTCCAGGTCATCGGCGCACGTTGGACGGTGGAGCAGTGCTTTGAGGTAGGAAAGGGCGAGGTCGGACTCGATGAGTATGAGGTGCGCTCCTGGCAGGGCTGGTATCGGCACATCACCCTCTGCATGCTGGCGCAAGCCTTCCTCACAGTGCTACGAGCCGAGAGCGCAGGAAAGGCGCCAGACCAAGCTGAGCAGCAGGAAAAAAAACGGACGCACCACCCCAGTTCACTCTCGGCGTTCAAACGCCAGCGGGGTCTGACCTGCCCGTGATGGTGCCCTTGAGTGTGCCCGAAGTGCGACGACTCTTCTACTATCTGGTGGGCATGAGGCCGCTTTCCGCTCTGCATCGTCTCGCCTGGTCGTATTGGCGACGGGCCCATCAAGCCATCGCTCGCCTCTGCCATTACAAACGCCGCTTGGCTTCTGTCACATAGTTACCACTGTAGTAATAGCCTGAGCGCGAAGCGGCTCAGGATCATCAAACTGTCTCTGTTGAGCAGAAGAGATGCTTCTGTGTTCGGAGCCGACTACCCCAGGCCATCTGGTGCGTGCTCCCATGCCCGGCGCTGCCCTCGAAACCGCTCTCGGGCGGCTTGTGTGTCAACCTCATCCAGGTGTGTTTCTACCAGGCGGAAGGTCTCCTCAATGAGGTCGTGGAGCTGGTAGACCGAGGCCCGCGGGTCGATACTGACGATGGCGAAGATCTGTTTGAAGCGTGGGGAAAGGTTGGGCGGAGTCACCTGCAACTGGTCGATCAGTCGATCCATCCACCGCCAGCCAGGATAGTAGAGGCGGTTCAGTCCCAGGAGGACGAGCAGAATGTGTTTCTCGATGCTACAGAAGGAGTCGTAGAGGACCAACACATCGTTTCGCTCCGCAAGCTGTTCCTGCTCCCAGGCGGGGCGAAAGCGCAGGTGTTCCCGTACCATCGCCACAGCCAGTTCGTGCGGATAGGCAGCCGCTTGCTGCTGCCAGCGGGTAATGAGCGTTGGGTTGACGAGGGGCAGAGCAGAGCGCAAGGCTGCCAGGCGCTGCTGCTTGGACAGCGAAGGATCACCGTGCTCCAGTACAGCAGCCAGAAGGCCTTCGGTGGTCGCGACCGTCGTGTGCCGCACGTCGATGGCAACCCCTTCTCGAACGTTTCGTTCTAACCAACCAGCTGCTTCTCTGTGAGAGGGCGAAGGGTGCCTGTCTCTTCCCCCAGCGCGTTTGACGATGTCCCGGCGCTCCTGTGCGGTTGGTGGTTGAGCCCAGAAGACAGCCAGGTCGATGTCGGAGGAGTGGTCGGCGTAGTCCCGAGCGACAGACCCTTCGACGAGCACGGCTGCCACCTTTGGATTGACCTGAGAGTGCGAGGCAATCTGCTGCGCCAGGGCATAACGCCAGAGACTGGCTTCCTGCATCAAAAACCTCCTGATGGCTTGCTTTCCTCTGCTCAGAGTCTACCGCCCTGGACTGAAGCCGCGCATCGGTAGTGCAACGTATTTCTTTCGCCTCTCCTGGAAAAGGGAATCGCTTCATGTTGCAGCGTTACCTAGGCAGGCGGCCATCCTATGTTGACGTTGAGCTAGGTAAGGCACGAGCCGTGAGGCGTTGCTCGTCGCTTTGAGATAGGTACCATCAATACGTTGCTTTGCCGATGTGTCAGCATGCCCAACACGGTAGACTCTCAAGTAGCAGATCACTGAGGCAGTCCTCTTCTGTGCAGTCTGTCCATATGAGAGGCAACGGGAAGCAGGAACTTGCCTGAAGGGAACGTGAAAAGACGCACCTTTGGAGAGGGGACGTGAACATGAATCACCAGATCCAAGCTGAAGAACGCTCCATGGCAACGCACGTGGAGACAGACGCCGCTGAACGGGACCAGCTTGCCCAATGCGGCTTGAGCACGGAGGAAATCGTGGCCTTGCTCTGGCTCAGACGCTGGTACCAAACTGGCGGCAGTGACCGCATGGAGCTTCTGCGCCACTGGGAGTTCCTCAAGTGGCTGGTCAGGGCTAGCCTGCTAGAAGAGTAACAGGAGAGGTGCGAGCAAGGCTATGGCAATACAACGAGAGAGCGATGCGCTTCCGAGCGCTGAAGCATCTCGAGAGGACCTTCACGCACACGAGATGCTGCTCAATCTGGGGCCGCAGCAGCCCTACTTTTCGTCTTCAAGATGGGGAGGAAAGATCCCGTATGCCGTGATATACGCTGAGAGATCTCGTACAAAAGGCAACTTGCGCATCAGCCGACCTATGAACGGAACCTGGGATGGTTGACCATCCAGGCCCGAATTGTGCTGAATGCGTCGCAAGATCATCTGCTGATACCATTGGAGAATGCGTGTTGGAAGCTCACGTTGGCGCTGCACAGCTGCAAGGTGCCAGGTGTGCAATCGTCCCTCTCGCAGTGGCCCGCTCAGGAGATTGGCCGCAACAACGGCATCCTGCACGGCAAGATTAATGCCAAATCCGCCAATGGGTGTCATGACATGAGCAGCATCGCCTATGAGGAGCAGGCCAGGGCGATACCAACGGACCAGGCGGCTGGCCTCTACAGAAAGCAGCGATACCTGTTTCCAATCGGTAATGGCCTAATAGTTCTCTGGAGAAAAGAACGCTGAAGCAAGGAGAGAAGGCATCTCATCGTTCATTCTGATCGAAAAGAACGGGAACTAGAACGAGAACGTAGCGTAAACGTTCTCATGAGATAAGGAAAACAGCGAAACGTTTGAACGTGAACGTGCAACGTTCTTTCCGTTTCTTCTCCCGATCTTTTGTCTCCATAGAACTAATAGGCCCGCCGACGAAATTTACAACGCTAAGCTCCCAGAACACTGCTTTGGTGGAAACCACGAACAAGCTAAGCCGGATATCAGAACAGCGAAGCTGTGGTTCGTAAGGGGCGCAGTTGCCCAGGGTATCTCGCCAAAAACCCCAACCGATAGTCCAACTGTGCCGATAACTCGGCGCGATAATCCAACTGTACCGATAACTCGGCGTATGAACGTTCCTCAAAGGCGAAACTGTGCCGCACTTATTTACCCTGCGGCTACTGGGTTTCTTTATTAACGCTGGGCCTTGTCGACGTCCATATTGTTCCGTCCTGTGAAAATAATACGTCGATTAAGTGCCGCAGCACGTCGTTCACAACCACCGCAGGGGTCCACACCCAACGTGGATGTAAGACGTTTTATTACGTCTCCAAGTCCAATATCTTCGGTCATTTCAATAGGAACCCGCACTCGTATTACGGCTTGGGCTTGTTTTGGTAGTCTCATATTTATGCCTCTCCTTTTCGAACTAATATTTAGGTTACATATACATGGAACCCAACTTAGTATGAATGATCAGATTCACGAAGAGAACCTCATCCTTTGTATACATTGGCTTCAGGGATAAGGATGAGGAGCTTCATTTCTGATCCCACCGTAGGCCTGAAACCTTGGATGCATCACTGGTGGAGCGCTGGGTAGCGACAGACTGATCGTGTCTGGTGACCACACGCGTACAACATAAAAGCCCAGATCGCGTATATCTGCCGTCGTCAAATCGAGAAACACCAATTCCTTCCCTGTGCCTGCGAAGCCATCAACCAGATGACGAAGGTCGCCCTTGATGTCTGAATCCACGTCCCGGGGTAAATCAGAGGGACTCACGCCCGGGCTGTCGCCAAACTTTGTTCGAAACGTACTCCGACCCTCAACAGCGTAATAAGCCACGTTTGAGTCCAAGTCATACATCTGAGAGGGATCAGCGACACTTGGGACATCTCTCATGGCCTGACGAAACATGGTCACTTTTGCTAGCTTTGCAACTGCCACCCCTTCCAGGAAAGCCTTATACATAGCACGAGCCAGGCAGGGATCGCAGCCGAGTCCAACAGCGAACTTTGGTACTTCTTGACCCTCAATAACGCACGCGATTGTCAGCGCAGGAAGGTCAGCGCTTGGCAACCAGTAGAAGCGCGGGATGGGTCCGTAGCGGTGGAGATGCCGCCCGATTAATTCCTCGACGGTTTGCGTCCTTGCATTATTCCCTAACTGTATAAGAACGGGCAATTGATTTCCGTACCAGTTGCCCATGGCAGCGTCAATCTGGATCAACTCTAGCAATGCGTTCCTCAGGGCCTGATCGAGTCTTGTATGAGCCGCAGTTCCTGTGGAAACTCCGAGCATGAATTGCGGCTCGTCAGATTGCCAAAGGTAACCGATGAGGGCAATTTGTGCCGGTACCCAGCAAATGGAACCATCCAAGAGGGACTTTGCTGATATCCAACCAATTACCCTATCAGCACTCAAGCGAGAAAAGGGAAATCCTGGCCGACCAAGCTGGCCATCGGAGAAATACTGCAGGTTCTCAGGCATGAGCACTCGGCTGTTAGTGACCATACTGTGGTATGAGGCAGAGACGACCTTTTGACGCTCAATGACGGCTGAGATGTACTGCGCGTAACGTTCAATTGTCTCCGCCAAAACCCTGATGATGGCCCCTTCGTAACTCGTTCCGGTGCCAGATATATGATAGACCCCTGGTGATGGCTGCCCATACAAGATATGAACACCAGTCATATCTCCGGCTGCTACAGCTGTGTTCGGCTCAAGCGCGCTCCGCATTATAAAACTGAATCGTGGGGTGAGACCTGACCGAGAGGAAAGCATCCGGCCCAGGAGTAGCCTGGTTGTTGGTCTTAATTGCGCATCGCTTGCCCCAAGATTAAGCTTCATCATTACTCCTCGTTCCGTTCGGACGACCCTCCAGGAGCGTTCGAACGTCAAAGTATAGCTCTTTGTCATCACGCTCTGGAGAGGGACTACAGGCTGGGCAGCCTGGCAACCGCAAGACCTCGTTAAAGGCGAACTCCATTGTCGGAAGGTAGAAGCTTAACATCTTTCCGACAGTAAAAGAGGTACCTGTGAGCAAGAAGTTCAGGGCCTCAAATGCCGTCAGTGATGCCAGCATTGCGCCAAGAACAGTGTCAAGAGGTGCTCCTATCCCTGCGGCCCGACCTTCAACAAGCGCATTCTTGTAGCGCTGGTAACTCGCTGACTCCCTCATGTTCATGACCACACGCGTTTCCAAGCACTCGTAACAGGGCGAGCGGAAAGGCACGAAGGTTGGACCAATGAAAAGGAAAGGCCCATCCATCGCCGCATGTATCCACGGGATACGGTAGTGCAGGCTGATCCTGTTCCAGGCCCTCATTTCGAGCGGATTCACCGTGGTGACACCGAAAATGATCAACCGCTCGCGCCACTGCGCAAAGGGCCGAACTCCTTCTTCAAAGTCAAGGCTATCGAATAGCCACGATGTACCGCACTCTACCAGCAGACTCCTCAAGGAATCGTCAGCAGCGAGTACAGTGTACTGGTCATGCAGACTGCTGGAACTCAGGATGCGAGCAATTTGCTCCGACACCTCCAGATCACCGAAGAGGACCACAGAAGACGGCGAGGCCTTATTCTTTCCTTCATGAGCCAATAGATTCGGCACCATGTGATCCAGGTAGTAGTCCAGTGCGTGTGTCGATTGGTCCTCGAGCAGTTTCAGCTCGGTGAGCTGCTCAACGACCGCTTCAACATCAGACTGCGGTATGCCCTCCGCAGCTGCAATCTCTGCGACTGAGAAGCGACCGTCCAGTCGGCTGAGTATCCTAAAGAGATGCCCCGAGGCACTGTCGTCCGTCAAAGTGAACGATACTGGGTTCCATACCCCATAACGCAACTCAGCTACATCAGGGCTATGCGCGATGATGGAGTAATGCCTTTTAAGCCTCAAATTACCCATTTTCCCCCCTTATCCCGGCATCCCAAGGAAGACGGGATGGATGAGAGCCTCATACAGACCATCAATTTCCATGGCCTCGTGCACCTCGTCGTCATAGAAACTCCCGCAATCAACGCTCCCAAGACCAAGCGCTACTGCCGCCAGGTTGATGTGTTCAGCCATGGCACCCGCTTCGAGAAACACGAAGCGCATTCCTCGATCACCGTACTTGCGCATACTTCGCCATGGCCGTCCAACCAACAGGCAAACCGCGCTGGCCTGTTTTTCAGTAATGACTCGACCTGGGAGAGCGAGGGCCTCAAGCACCGCCTTTACCATCCCGTCATCGCCTGTCTGCCATAGCTCATCACGGCGGGGGTCGTACACGTAGAGGCCGCGCGGCAGATCCTCTACATGGAGTGCAGCTACGTGGAGGTCTATGGGATAGAGCGCGCCAGCACTGGGCGTACTGCGAAAGGCGGAGCCGGAAACACCATCTTTTTCAGCCGTGTGCCTGGTGATGCCGCAGGCAGCCCTAATGATAGTGGCAAGATAGGCTAGAGGTATAGCATAGCCACTGTATGTCCTCACACTTCGTCGTCTTCGGATTACCTCGCCCAAGTTCATATGGAGCTCTACAGACTTCGGCAACGAGAGGCAACGACTGCCCCGCCTATCTTCTCGCCCAAGCAACGAAAGCATAGCTACTGCCTGCTCGGTGAAGTAGCTCAAACCAGACAGCCCCATCTCAACGTCGCCACGGTGCAACCTGGAGTTAATGAGGAATTCCTCAGCAACCCGTCCCCCTGAAACATTACGCAGTGCATCGTAGCGTGAAGCATGTGTACGCAGCCCCGTCGAACCTATCGATGGATTCGCAGTCCTTAAGTTGTTTGCAGTAACGGCATCGATCGCAAGTCTGGAATCGATGTTACGGTTATCTTGCGTCATGTATTCCTCTGCTCCAGGGTTACAAACCTACACCTAACGGGTCGATGGCAAAATGCTCCAGCAACGCGCCCATCAGCACCCCACTGAAGTGGGACGAACGTACCCCACGATGGCGACCAGTCTGACTAACCATCGCTGGACGATACAGAATCTGTTAGCGTACCACGTACCACCGGCCACTGCGGGTGCCGCCCGAACGGTGGATACATCCGCCTGCACACCGGCACGCAGTAATGCCATTGATCCTAACCGCGGTTGAGTGGCGACTACCACTCAAAGCCTTCCGGGGTGACCGCAAGCGCTTTGCGTTCTCCTTATGTACGGACAGGAATTTGAATCTCAAGCTCTGCTAGCAGAACCTCTAGGAGGTATTACTTAGCAAGTTGGGTTAGCTAATTATCAATCAATAGCATCCCCAAGGGAGATCAGGGTACCTGTTCCGACAATAGGAACTCGAACCACAACTGAGCCCCACAGGACAGTCACCACACGTTCGAGCACAAGAGCGCGGGTTATCAGGAGGTGGTGGTGGCGGGCCCCCGCTACTCCCGGACGATAACGGCTTGATGCCCTGCTTCATAGTTGGTGAAGCCGCAGCACCATATGGAATCTCGACGACTTCTCGGCGAACGTTCGCTGTTTGTTTTGGCAGTTGCATGACATGTTCCTCCTTTGCATAACGGTTAGCTTCAAAATATATGCCTCCCGTTCCCATGATCCTATGTCCTCCATAGGTTTCTCCTCGCGGCGAACTCGGCGTCGAGCGTATGGAACACCCGTGACACAGTGGACAGACTCGACGCCTGACGGGTCAGTTGCCCCACCGCCGCCTGATTCACCGCGCCGACAAACATCTCGCCGTTGGGGGTATCCACGGCCGCCATGCACCGCTGGTAGCGCTCAAACAACTACGTTCGGAAGCCGCCGCGAGTCTTCGGAAGCAACAGATCCTCAATCAAGCCCACCTTAGTGAACAGGTCACGCGTGCAATAGCCAGACCAATGGTCGCGCCGCGTGGTTGTGCGCTCATAGCGCGCTGCACCAATCACCTGCGTGACCTCCTCTTCCAGCACAGCGATGAAGGTGGCACGCACCGCTTGGTGGATCTGCTACTGCACGAAGTCGCGAAAGGCGGCTTGACGATCAAGTGCAGGCGCCATATCCTAAGCTTTGGGAGTTATGGTTATCCTCCTTGAGTGTATCAGCAGCCTCAAGTATAGGATGCCGGACTCCTTTTTACACCACTCTCAGCATACCCCCCTAGAGCTCGCCGTTGCTGTGTCCGAATTCTTGGGGACACTATGCACAATTGGCGCAATAGGGGTCATCAATAAGAGTGCATCCGCAATCACAGGCATATGGGCAACAGATCGACCCATTATCACACGTGCAGAGATTGTAACCTGAATCACATCCGCTAGGCGCCGATGATGAGGACGTTGACGGTTTGATGCCCCGTTTCATAGTTGGTGAAGTCGCAGCACCATATGGAATCTCGACGACTTCTCGGCGAACGTGAGTTGATTGCGTTGGCAGTTTCATGACCTTTTTCTCCTTTGCATTACGGTTAGTTTCTCCACTATATATGAGGCGGGGGCGTTTGGGATGCTGTGATAATTAACCAACCCAAGGTGCTAAGTGGGACCTCCTAGCGGGTTGCAGGGAAGTGCATCATACCAACCAATGCACCAACCTAGTTGTCTCTTCCAAGTGCCACCAGGGCAGCACCATACCTCATTTTGGATCCAACCCCTGCACTCGGTACCGGCAGGATAACAGCCCGGAGGTGGATTGCCACTACCACCTCCTCCCGCCGATGACGGCCTGATTCCCCGCTCTTTAGGTGGTGAAGATATAGCGCCATATCGAATCTCGACGAATTTCCGGCTAACGTTAATTGATTGTCTTGGTAGTAACAAGACTTGTTCCTCCTTCAGAGAATTACAGAGCGAGACGTTCCTCAGCGTATAGACCAAGACCGCATCGGGCCAACAGTCGCAGGCACAACATCCGTGACATCGACGGTGAACCGATAGAGTCTTCTCACTGTCTGAACCTCACGCTGGGGGAAGAAGAAGATCAACTTGACATCCCAGCAGTCCGAACCAGGAGGGCAGACTGGACTACGTTCCACCTCAATGGTGTCCAGTTCCATCTCTTCTCGAATCGCCCTTTCATAGACACGCTCAGCTTCGAAGGCATTGGTTGCCGCAAAATTGAGCGCCCTCTCTTGTGGCTCTCGACCTAAATTGCGGATTTCGTAGTACACTCGCTCCAAGAAGTTAGAAACTCCTTGCCGTTTCGCTGCGTGTTCCTCCTTCTTGTCTTCTTCCTCCGGTTCAGGACCCACAACAGCCGAAACCAAGGCCTGCGTTGTCCAACTGTACATCCCTCGAATTTCTGGAGCAACAACAGGAATGGCTATACCAGACCGGTGTCTGGTCATTCCCGAAATCACCCCTGGAATTGAGACTCTTTCCACCCCTTCCGTTACTTGCTCGCGAAGGAATTGCCGTAACAAGTCATAGGCATCCCTCGCAAAGGCCCCACGCGGTTCTATAACATAGATAGGTGTACTTTCGAGATTGAGCGTCCACTGAATTGCTGATGCATCATGTGGATTGGCATCCAGATAGTCAAGCATATCCTTGGGCTCTTCAGGGTGTGCCGCCTCACCCATCTTCTGCTTGATGGAATCGCGACGACTTAGCGAGACAAAGTCGTAACCTATTCGTCCAAGTGCATAAACCAACTGTGCAGGACTAGCCGAATAGCCGTCATCGCTATTCGCACTCGGGGTCACAGACAGCGAGTCCCTAGGCTGCGGAGATGGATCTCCGGTAGCTCCAGTCTCCTTGCCTAACGACATATGTACGTCTTTCATGGTTCTGTCCTCCTCTGTAATCTGGAACTTATGATCCATAGCTACCCGCACTTTCGCGTCCGCAAAACGTGGGGCAGACTTTCCTCTGTCGGACACATTTGGAGAGGGGTGAAAGGTCAGTTCGGCCTGATCCATCACGGTGCATACGGTATGAACACCGACAAAAGGGCTCTTTGGGTGCAGTCCAAGCACTATCTGGTGAATAATGGAAGGACTTGTAAAGAAGCCAGTGTTCACATCGCGAGCAAGGGCGACAATTCGCAACCTGTCCAGTTCGGGAGTCAGAGCCTTTCTGAGCCAATCGGCTGCGTCCACTTGTCCACGGCCTTCCTTCCGAGGGAGCTTAGCTATTTCCCTTTTCGCGTTTTCCGCACATTTCTCAATTGTCGGACTAAGTGACGATCCCGTTCCCGAAGCGTGCTGCTTTTCAGTTCGTTTCACCCAGTTATCAAGCTCCGTGGCAGCAGTCTTCAGCCAAGCTGGATCCTGTGCGGCTTTCGTCAGACCATCGGCAACAATCAACTTTGTTATGATGGGGCAAACCACCTCTAGGTAAGATTCTTCTGAAACATCCAGTTTCTCCTTTACCAAATGCCGTAGAAGGAGAAGTTCGCCCGCTGCAACTATTCCTCCGACATCCTGGAAACTCACATACGTGCCCATAAAGTTGCTGACTAGGTCCACCACCGTCTCTAGAGGCCATGCCAACCCCTTTCCAGCGTCCAGTGGTCTCCGACCCGTGTATTCCTCAAGCCACCCCTCTGCCTGAGCTGCATGAAAAGAACTATATTCGCCGAACGTTAGTGGTCGGATCCCGTCAGCAGGCAACCCCGCAAGTTTCCAAAGGGGAGTAAAGTACGTTTCATTTTCGGGGCCGAATGTCTCACCCCTTATGTCCTGGTAGCGGCGTTTGAAGTCCGTCCATAGCTGGATGCCGTCTTGACCAAAGATTTCCCGAAAAGACTGCTCATTATGCGGCACGTTGAGTAGTACATTTACGACAATGGTCTTGTGAACAGCACAATTAGTAAACCACGAGCGATCCTCTAGATATTCAGCACGGCGAATTGAGTCACGATAAAATTGAAGCGTGGTATTGATATCCATAGTCCGGCATTGAAGGTTTTGCGGATCCTCGGGCTCTTTCCCTACTGACGCTAGAATACTATCTACAATATGCGCATTTCTATTGAGCGTTGTTTGCGAAACCCCATGAAGGGAAATAATATAAACATTCGCTGGATAGCGGTCCACATTCCACTTCATATTCAAGGGACCGTCTCCCCTCCATTCCGTCTTTCTGGGCAAAACATGTGTCGTCCGGCTCCTACCTACGTACGCAGCTAAGTGCCGATGACCCAACTGAATCTTTGCGGTATACGGCAACTGGAGCAGGTCAATTGAATGCTCCTCTGGGCGAATGTAACCAAGGAGTGCATAGATTGGGTCGTCCGGTGCTAGCCGCATTTCTTGACGCAAGTAATTGTCAATCACTTTATATCCAGGTACTGATGTTCCATCAGGTAATGTTACGTTATTATCGTCACTAACTGGTATCAGGCGCATGCTCTTACGCCCAGTAGCAACAAAATAATGCAAGTCCGGTATGTTATAGGAAGGTCCAGCCGGTATCGCTATATCAACGGTGCCAAATTTCTCTGGCGATACATTTCCATATTTATCCCTCAATGCTTGTGAAGTTATAGCATAGGTAGTATCATAAAGTGATTCTTCTCGAATATATCCTCTCGAAAGAAATTGCTGCGTCCGTCCAGTGGGCGTAATCCCCAGTCTCTCTTTCAGAAGATAGGTAGCGCCGCGAGCATTGAGGCGACTGCCCTGTAAGCGACCGAAGTGGGCCTTTTCTCCCAGGGCGGAGCTTAGGAGGACTTCTCGCACAAGCTGAGCATCGAGATTGTAATCATATTTTGATTGCAGACTCAATAGGAGTGCGGCTACACCAGAAACGATCGCTGTTGCATAACTACTGCCGCTTCCTAGACCTGTACTGCCACCGGGGAACGCACCAAGGATCGCCTCACCCGGAGCGAGCAGGCAGCGACCTTCATAGATATCTGACGAGTTGTTGCACCTCAGTGGCTCAACCTGTGCATTTATCGTTCCTACTGCCAGCACTGTTGGTAAAGCGCTAGGGATCTGCAGGCAACTGCAGCCCTGATCACCTGCGGCAGCAACGACGAGCACTCCGGAATTGACACAGTTGCGAATCGCCTTCTCAAGGAGTGGATCTGCGGCGCCATGGCGAGGAAACTCTCCCGCACTTATATTGATAATGTGAGCTCCTGCCTCCACAGCTCTGTTTATTGCCCAAGCGAGATCTGCTTGTGAACAGGCCGGTAATTCAGAGCTATCGTTGTCCTTAAAAATGGGAAGAAGCAAACCTCGACAGCTAGGTGCAATGCCTCGTACCGGCCCATCATGTTGGCCGAAAATTATGCTTGCTATATGTGTGCCATGCTGTGACGCTATACCTCCGGTAGGGTTTGTGAAGAGGGGGATGTCTACCTGTGTGAGCGCCGCATGACGCAAACTTCGATGCGACAGATCAACAGGCCCATCCAGTACAGCAACACATACGCGAGGATCCCCGTGAGTATCCCCCCAGATCTCTTCGAGAGTTTCCCAAAAATCATCCATCTGCTGAATCTACCCAGATCTTGTTCGAATTTCGTTCATACGCAGTCTCGGGGTAAGGCGACCTTAGCAGAAATGCCTTATGAGAGATAATGGGAACGTTAGCACGCATTTTTCCTACGAATTTGCCCCAACTGCTTCTACATTACTATATTAGCAGAAATGAAGAGAAATGTACAGATTGATCAAGAGATCAAGCAGGGCAATCGCATCTAAATTTTCAAGCGTCTTGTAGAGCGCATTTATACAGTAGGGCTTTGAAAGTTGACCTGTTATGATGCTGCTTATAGAGCCAGTTCCAAAAATTAGATGCGATTGCCCTGAGAGATCAAGGTTCCACCAAAAATCGGGGGTCGGAATCTCCACAACGATGAAGCCGCTTGGACAGCGACGTCGTAGTATAGTAGGGGCAAGGGCGGTGGAGCAGAGTGGGGTGGGCCCTTGCGGTTGCCCTGGTAGTGGCAGGGGGCAGAGCGGTGTGGTGCGGGGCCCTTGCGGCTGCCAGGCTTGTTGACCCCCGCTTTTTGGTAGAACCACACCTTAGGGGGCAAACATGTTACAACACCATCAGGGACTGCTACCTTGGGTACGCACGACTGCTGCCGTAGTGAGTATAGGGCTCCTGATCGCCCTGCTGAGCATAGGATTGGCTGCCTGTGGGTACAGCAGTGCCAGTATATCTTCGACGCTATCTCAGGC
>Ga0137389_10001727_pt1 | contig 12940 bp, 10 predicted proteins | sample 15con2h14BmetaG_FD_104645 | JGI IMG/M metagenome (GOLD analysis project Ga0137389, IMG submission 104645) | Vadose zone soil microbial communities from Angelo Coast Range Reserve, California, USA - 15con2h1.4B metaG | ecosystem: Environmental > Terrestrial > Soil > Vadose zone > Saprolite...
CTACAAGCTGCCGCAGGAAAAGCAGGTCACGCGCCATATCTGCGTCGAGGGCTGGAGCGCGATCGGAAGCTGGACCGGCACGCCGTTGCGCGATTTCCTGAAAATAATCGGCGCCGATACGCGCGCCAAATATTGCTGGTTCCAGTGCGCGGATTCCGATGGCTACAACTCACCGCTCGACATGGCCAGCGCGCTGCATCCGCAAACCCAGATGTCGTTCAAATTCGCCGACGAAATACTGCCCCGCGCCTATGGTTTTCCGATGAAGATCCGGGTGCCGACCAAACTCGGCTTCAAGAATCCGAAATATGTGATCTCGATGGAAGTCACCAACGACTACAAGGGCGGCTACTGGGAAGACCAGGGCTACAATTCGTTCAGCGGAAGTTGAACGGCAAATGGCGGGTGGCGAATAGCGAATAGTGAATAGTGAGTCACCCTCGCTACTCGCCATTCGCGGCAGTCATGGCGCCGCCGAGGAACAATTGCCCGATGCGGGGATCGCCCAGCACCCGCTCGGCCCTGTCGACCAGGCGGGTCTGGCCGAGTTCGAGCACGATGCCGAAATCGGAGATCTCCAGTGCGGATCGCGCATTCTGCTCGATCATCAGAATCGACACACCGTGGTCGCGTAATTCCTTCAGCATAGCAAAAGTCTGCTGCACCATCAGCGGCGAAAGACCGATCGATGGTTCGTCGATCAGCACCAGTTGCGGATTGAGCAGCAGGCCACGGACGATTTCGAGCTGCTTCTGCTCGCCGCCCGACAGCGTGGAAGCCTGCTGCGTCGCCTTCCGGCGCAGCACCGGAAACCGGTCGAGCGCGGCTTCGATCCGCGCCGCGAGATCGGTAATGTCCCGCTCGGCCGCCGCCGCGCCAAGCTCGATGTTGTGGCGCACCGACAGTTCGGGGAAAATGTTGCGCCCTTGCGGCACGTAGCAGATGCCCGCGGCCAGCAATTGGCGCGGGTTCAGGCCGGTCACGTCGCACCCTCTGAAGAGGATCCTGCCCTCGCGCAGCTTCAGCAGGCCGAAAATGGCCTTGAACACCGTGGATTTCCCGGCGCCGTTCGGACCGATCAACGTGGTGATCGAGCCCGCCGGCACCGAGAAACTGGTGCCATTGAGGATCGTCATCTTGCCATAGCCGCCGATGAGGCCCTGAACATCCAGAATGGCGTCGTTCATGGGCAGGTCCATGGGCTGGTCCTCAATGGCCGAGATAGGCTTCGATCACGGCGGGATTGGCGCGTACTTCTTCGGGCTTGCCCATCGCCTGCACCCGGCCTTCGGCCATCACCATGACCCTCGAACACAGCGACATGACGAATTCCATATTGTGTTCGATGACCACGAAGGTCGCGCGCTTCTCGCGATTGATGGCGGCCAGGCGCTCCCTGAGGTCGACGAGCATGGTGAGGTTGACGCCCCCGGCGGGCTCGTCGAGCAGCACCAGACGTGGCCCGCCCATGAAAGCCATCGCGGCGTCGAGCAGCTTCTGCTGACCGTAGGACAAGCCTCCGGCGGCCTCGTCGGCGAGATGATCAAGCTTGAAAAAACCGATCATCCGATCGGCGGCTTCGGACAACCCCGCATCCGAGGGACCGAACAGGCGGGACATCATGCTGCCCTGGTGTTCCTGTCCTGCGAGAATGAGATTTTCGCGCACCGACAGTTTTGGAAACACCTGCAGCAACTGGAATGTGCGGCTGACCCCGAGGCGATTGAGATCGGAGGGCCGAAAGCCGGTCACGACCTTGCCGTCGACCTTCACTTCGCCATCGCTCGGCGTCAGCTGGCCGAGAATGCAGTTGAACAGCGTCGACTTGCCGCAACCGTTCGGTCCGATCATTCCGAGAATCTCGCCCTCGTGAACGTCAAAGCTCACGCCATCGACGGCCGAGATGCCGCCAAAACGTTTGCTGATGTTGGTGACCTCGAGGACCGCGGTCATGGCGCCGTTCCCAGTCTGGATTCGGCGACGGCGCGCAGCGCGAACGCCGTTTTGGTGCGGCGCTCCGCCAGAAAGCGATCAAGGATGCCCAAAATGCCGGTCGGCGAATAGATCAAGAGCAGGATCACGGCGATGGCGTACAGCATCAGGTAATAGCCCTGCGTGAACCGCAGCCATTCCGGAAGCAGCACGGCGATCATCGCGCCCAGGAACGGCCCGAAGAAGAAGCCGGCGCCGCCGACGATCACCATCATCAGGAGGTCCAGCGAGAGCGACAGGTTGAACGGCACCGGATCGACATATTGCGTCAGCGGCGCGTACAGCGTACCGGCAACGCCGCCCAGCGCCGAACCGATCGCAAAAGCCATCAATGTATAGCGGCGGGTATCGATGCCGAGCGACAGCGCCCTGATCGGATTCTCGCGCAGCGCCTGAAAGGCGCGGCCCCAGGGCGAGCGGATCAGCCACCACAGCATCACCGAAACGATGCCGAGTGAACCGAGGCAGACGTAATAGAACGGCAGCGGCCGATTGGTGGCAACGCCGAAGATGTGCGGCCGGGGAATATTGCTGATGCCGTAGATGCCCTTGGTCAGCCAGTCCTCGTTACGGAACACGAGAAAAGCCAATGTCGAGAACGCCAGCGTCACGAAGGCCAGATAATGGTGCTGCACGCGCAGCGCCGGATAGCCGAGGATCCAGCCGACGGCAAAACACACGACGACGGCGATGCCGAGCGCTGATATCAGCGGCATGCCCTGCGAGGTCATGATTGCGGCGGCATAGGCCCCGATGCCGACGAATGCGCCCTGTGCCAATGAGACCTGCCCGGCATAGCCGAGCGTCAGATTAAGTCCCATGGCGGCGATGGTCATCACCGCCCACTGGCTCAGGATGAACAGACCGTAGCGATTGAAATTCATCGGCACCACGATCAGCCCTGCGATCACGATGGCGCCGAGCGCGATGCGCCAATATCTTCCCGCGCCGGTCATATCGTGCGCTCCTCGGCACGACCGAGGATTCCCTGCGGGCGAAACAGGATGATGACGATCAGCAGGATCAGCGGCACCGCCGCGCGATACTGGGTCGAGACATAGGCCGCCGAGAGATTGTCCACGATGCCGATCAATAGACCCCCGGCAATTGCACCTCGCACCTGATTAAAACCGCCGACGATCGCCGCGATGAAGGCCGCCTGTCCCAGCACTTCGCCGCTGGAAAATTTGGCGAGATAGATCGGCGTGATCAAGAGCGACGCCAGCGCCACCAGAAAGGCGTTGATCAGGAAGGTCAGCAGGATCATCCGTTCCACCGGCACGCCGATAATGCGCGCCACGGTCGGGTTCTGGGCCGCCGCCTGCATCTGATGGCCGATCGAGGTGCGGTTCAGGAACGCGGTCAGGCCGACCACGGCAAGGATCGCCAGCGCCAGCACGCCAATGCTCTGCAACGACACCAGGCGGCCGAAGACCTGGATGTCACCGGCGGGCACTACGGACGGAAACGGCGACGCCTCGGCGCTGAAGAATTGCTTCACGGCCTCCTTGATGCCGATCGCGAGCGCCATCGTTGCGATCGCCAGCGGCAACACGCCGTGGCGAAGCATCGGATCGACCAGCAGCATCTTGAAGCCCAGCCCGAGCAGCAGCAGCGACAACAGGATGCCCATCAGGATCGCGAGCCAGAATGGCGCGCCGGCGTGCATCGCCGCCAGCACCAAAAACGCCGGCAGCATGACGAATTCGCCCTGCGCGAAATTGATGGTCTGCGAGGTCTGCCACAGCAGCGTGAAGCCAACAGCGACGATCGCGTAGATGGCCCCGGTCGCAAGGCCGGCCAGCAGAAGATCGAGCAGATTGGACATGCTTCTCCGGCCCCCTTGTCGATTGACGCTATCAGATACACTTCGCGCGACGTGGCTGGAGACGCATGGCTCAATTCAGTTTCGGCAGCACCTGCTTGATGACCTGCTTGCCCTCGACGATCTCCACCAGAAAACCCTGACGATCGATGTCGCCCTTCTGATCGAAGGTCACATCCATCAGGATGCCCGGCTCATTCGCAGCCTTGATGGTGAGGCCATGCAGATTGTCGGCGAAGGCCTTGGCATCGACCTTGCCCATTTTTTCCGTGGTCGCCTTGATCATGTAGATCGCGAGATAGCCTTTGATGCCGTTGTGATCGGGAACGTAGTTGTACTTCTTGACGAATTTTTCCCGGAACGCCTTGACCAGTTCGACCGGTGCGTCGGTCGTCAGCCCGACATGGCCGCGCGCGCCGTTGGCGGCGTCGCCGGCGAGTTCGACGACCTTTTGGCCGACCAGCGTCGTTTCGCCGATCAGCGGCGCGGTCACGCTTTGCCGCTTCAGCTCCTTGAGGATGCGCGCGCTTTCTTCCTCATTGAGGTAGATGAAAACAGCGTCGGGCGCGGCGGCCTTGATCTTGCTCACGTCGGCGGCGAAATCGGCCTGGCCGGCCTCCGTGGACAGATCGGCGGCGACCTTGATGCCGTAACGCGCAAATTCCCCGGTGATGACGTCGCGCCCGCCTTTGCCGAAGTCGTTGTTCACCCAGACGATCGCCACCGATTTGGCCTTGATGTCGTCGTTGATGTATTTGGCGACTTTTGGCATCGATGATTGCTGACCGAACGACGTGCGGAACAGAAACTTGTTGTCGCCCCGTGTCAGTTCGGCGGCTTCGCCGCCCATGATCTGCGCGATACCGGCTTCGGCTGCGAGCGGTGCCGTGACCTTGACGGACCCCGAATAACCGGGACCGAGCAGGACGTACGGCTCGCTGTCGAGCGCCTTCTGCACCTGCGCGCGCGCCACGCCGGGGTTCGACTGTGAATCGGCGTGGGTGACTTCCAGCTTGCGGCCGAGAACGCCGCCCTTGGCATTGATCTCTTCGATCGCCAGATCGATACCGTTTTTCCAGTTGGTGCCGACGGTGGCGCCGCCGCCGGACAGTTCGGCGACGTTGGCCAGTTTAATGGGCGCGCCGGATTGCGCGAACGCTGCTCCGGTCAAGACGGTTGCGAGCAAGGCGCTCGCCAAGATTCCTTGCTTCAAGATTCCTGGCTTCATTCGGTTTCCCCCTGTGACCGTGCGATTTATCATCGCATCGTCGGCCGTGTTGCTACGCAGCGTGCGGAGCGGCGTATCTTTTTTCCATCACGTCGTCGAATGCAATTCCCATTTCGGCGATGGACGGCGCCAACCCCGTGAATAATTCGAACGCGTCGGCGGCTTGATAAATGGCAAGCTCGCGCCCGGTCATGACCGTGGCGCCCTTTGCTTTCGCCGCCGTCAACAGCGGCGTCCAGAGCGGGGAATAGACCGCATCGGCGACCCACAGTCCGGCATGCAGCAGAGCATCCGGAACCGGCGTGTCACGGCTGGGCAGCATCCCGACCGGCGAGCCGTTGACCAAGCCTGCCACACCACGCAGCGCGTCCTCGACGTTGTGGGTAACTTTCGTTCTGACGTGGCCTTCGAGCCGTGCCGCAAGCTGCATGGCCTTGGCGTGCTCGCTATCGAAGATCCGCAATTCGCCGACGCCGAGGCCGGCCAGCGCAAACGCAATCGCCTTGCCGACACCGCCGGCGCCGATCACGGCGACGGGACCTCGCGACGACGCCGCGACGAGCGGAGCAATGGCGCGCGCAAAACCGGTCGTATCGGTATTGTGGCCGGTCAACCGGCCGTCGCGGACAATGACGGTATTGACCGCACCAATCAGCGCCGCGCCCGGCGATAACGCGTCGAGCAGATCGACGACAGCTTCCTTGTAGGGAAAGGTGACGTTGATGCCGGCGAAACCCAGCCGCCGAACGCCTTCGAGCAAGACCTTCAACTCCTCTCGCCCGGCGCCGGCGACCTCGATGAGCTGGTAATGGCAGCGAAAGCCGAGCGCCTCGGCAGCCCGTTCATGCATGGCCGGCGCGGCCGACTGCGCGATCGGCGCGCCGAGCAAACCGGTAAGAAAGCTCCGACGGGTGGAAGGTTGATGTTTGGTCACAGTCGGTATGTCTCGCGCAACTGACAGGCACCAGCAAGTCTTATGCGGCCCCAGAAAAGTAAGACAAACGATAGCGTTTCCGCAGTGTAACACAATTACTCATTTATGCCGCAAACATAACATGATGTTATTTTCGATGTTCACATGACGCCGGAGTCACACGGCGACTGACTCAGTCGTCGAAACCTTTGCGCAGCATTGTCCGCAGTCTGGATCGGCGTGCACGCTGATGACGCGCACGTAACGCCTTGATACACGGCGGTCCGCCTTTCAGAAGCCGCCAAAAGGCGATGGCAGGGTGTCGAACAGTTCGAGTCTATCAAGGTTCGGTACCGGTCCCGGGCCGGTCTTGTCTCCCAGATACATGGTGGTCTCGGCGGTTTCGTTGAACGACGGCCAACGGGCCAAGCCAGATGCATTGGGGCTGCCGCTATAGGCATAAGCGACCCAGTAGGATTGCATGCGATCGGACAGCATCCGATCGGTATTCGTCCAGTCTCTGGTCAATACGTCCAGCGTACCGAACAGATAGGGATATTCCGAGCTGTGGAACGTACCGAGGCCATCGACAGAGTCGATTTCGTCATAGGTGACACCTGCTCGAAGTGGTTGGGGATGATTGAAATGGTACAGATAGGTGGCAAAACCGTTTTTGGCGTGCAACCGCGCGGCACTCCAGGGACCCCATGCGAACAGGCTGTCCCGTACGATGCGCTTGTTGGCGGTCTTGGCCTCGTCGTCAGTTCGCGCGGGGTACAGTTCCAGCAGGCGATCGGCAATGTCGGGATATTTCTGGCGAATCCATTCCTGATAGGCCGCAAGCGTTTTCGCATGCGGAAACGTCGCGCCTTCGTCGGCATTCCATCCCGCCAGCAGGGGGACAGGGGCTTCCTTGCCCTGAGCGAACATCGTGTAAGGATTGGCCGGCAGAAACCAGCCGTCAATGATTGGGCTCATCGCCACATGCGTTTCAAGAAGTTTTACCGAGGGTATCTGACGCAGATCGCCCAGCGAACCTGCGGCGACTTTTTCAGCAAGAGCCGCCCCACCTTTCTCGGCGTCTGCCAAACTCGTCATGGTCTTGTTGGCGAAGCCAAAGCTCTCGCAAATGCCGCGGGCAAATAATCCGCGCGCCAGCGGCGAGGTGAACAAATAGGTCACCGCGGCGGCTCCAGCCGATTGCCCAAAGATCGTTACGTTATCCGGGTCGCCGCCGAACGCCGCGGCATTGCGCTTCACCCACTGCAATCCGGCAACCTGGTCAAGCAGGCCGTAATTTCCGGAGGCGTGCTGCGGGGATTCCGCGGTCAGGTCCGGATGGGCCATGAACCCGAATATCCCCACGCGATAGTTGATGGAAACGACCATGACGCCGCGCGCAGCCAGCCGCGCGCCGTCGAAGACGGGATTGGCCGCGGATCCCTGCTGGAAGCCGCCGCCATAGATCCAGACCATGACCGGCAGTTTTCCGTCCGCCTTTTCGCTTGGAGCCCAGACATTGAGATAAAGGCAGTCCTCGCTGGTCGGCTGATCGCCACCGGCATATTCATAATACACCGATGTTTTCGAGCGGGTCGGCTGCATGCATTGCGCGCTATAGGATGTCGCGGCCCGCGCGTTCGGCCAGGGCGCTGCCGGTTGCGGCGGCTTCCAGCGCAGCGCGCCGACAGGGGGCGCTGCGAAGGGGACGCCGAGGAAGGCGCGCACGGCGGCGTTCAACTGGAATTTGCCGACGACTTCGCCGGTATCAATTCGAACCGCGGTGCCCGCGGTCTCGCCGTGAGCTCCTTCAAGGCCGACAAGCAGTAGTCCCAGCAACGCAACTGAATTTCTCGGTCGCATGTAGGCCCTCCCGAATTCCCGTTTGTTTAACCGCTTTGAAGCGGCTTTTTCCCGCGCTGGGCGGGCCTCGACCCGGCAGCAATCATAAGTCCCGGGGCCTTCGCTCCACAATGACCAAAGCCGGTGGCGAACCCAACCTCATGTTAATTCGCCCGGCACGTTGCTAATCAGAAGCGAGGGATGTTCAGCGGGCGGACTTCCCGGGCTTGCGCCGCAAGCCTGATCGGGGCGTTAGCGGCACCGAATCCCTGATAGGTGCGCCGCTCCACGATCTCGAAAAAAAACCGTTCGTCGAAAATGTGGGTATAGATCTGGAAGAATTCGCCATCGCCTTCACGGTCGTACAGAATCCGATTGGCCCGAAGATCGGCCATCGTCGCGGCATCCAGATCGTATCTGGCCTCGACGTCGTCATAATAGTTGTCGGGAATTTCCAAGAAGCTGGCGCCCCGCGCACGCATTTCAGCAACGCTTAAGAAAATATCGTCGCACGAGAAGGCGATATGCTGGACCCCTGAGCCGAAGAACTCCGAAATAAACCGCGCGGACAATGTTCGCGTGGCAACCGACCCGTTGAGAACAATACGCAGGCTTTGATCGGTATTGACAATGGCCTGGCTCTGGACCAGCCCCAGCGGATCGGCGATCTCCATCTGCGGCAGACGTTGAAGATCGAGAATCCCGGTGTAAAACAAAAGCCACGACAACATCTCGTCGTAAGGCATCGACTGCGAGATGTGATCCACGGCGCGTAGACGATCCGCGGTAACGCTGTTCCGGATCGCCTCGAAATCGGTGTCCCAGTTCTTTCCCGCGGTATCCAGAAAATACAGCAGGCTTCCGCCGACGCCGTGGATCGCCGGAATCTCCAGCTCGCCCGGCCCGACCGGTTGGTAGAATGTTCGCGCCTTCAGCGCCTCCGCGCGCGCCATGATGTGGTCCGCGTTGTCGACATCCAGGGCGATGGCGCACACGCCCGGCCCATGGGTGATGTAATGCGAATGCGCGAAGCCGTCAGCCTCGCAATTGATGACGAGTTCAACCTTGCCCTGGGACCACCGTTCGACCGCCTTGCTGCGATGCTTGCCGGTTTTGCGAAAGCCGAGTTGACCAAACAGGTCGGCGAGATCGCCAGCCTTTGTCTCGTTGACGGCAAATTCCAGAAACCCGACCCCGCGGCTGTGCGCTTTCGGTTCGAGTGCATCCGGCGAGCCCTTGGCGCTGTTGGCCGCTAGTTGATCCTGCAACAGGATGAGCGACCGCAGCCCGTCGGTGGCGGTGCGCGCAGCCGAGCCGGCACGAAACTGGTCGTTGAAGATTTCGAGTGAGAGAGGTCCCGCATAGCCGGTCGCGATCACGGCCTCCATGAAACCGAGCACAGGCAGATCGCCTTGCCCCGGAAAACATCGGAAATGCCGGCTCCAGGACAGGATGTCGAGACCAAGCTTCGGCGCGTCAGCCAATTGAACCAGAAATATCTTGTCCGCTGGAATAGATTGAATGGCGGTGATCGGAAACGATGGCGCCAGCGCATGAAAGCTGTCGAGAATGACACCGATCGCGTCGTGGTCGGCGCGTCGCACGATCTCCCATGCATCGCGATAATCGTTGACGTGCAGTCCCCAGGCGAGCGCCTCGAAGCCGACGCGCAGACCGCGCCGGGCAGCCAACTCGCCGAGTTCGCGAAAATCGGCGGCGGCCCGATCGATTCCTCCGAGCGAGGCCGGGGAAACATTGCTGCATATCAGCAGCAGGTCGGTCTGCAATTCCTGCATCACATCGAATTTGCGTTCGGCTCGCGCAAAATTGCGAGTGCGTTGCGGCTCGGGCATACCCTCGAAATCGCGGAACGGCTGGAACGCGCAAACCTGAAGGCCGAGATCGCGACAGAGCTGGCCGACGTCGCGAGGGCTTCCGCCAAACGATAAAAAATCATTCTCGAAAATTTCAACCGCGTCGAATCCGGCTGCGGCGATGGCACGCAGCTTTTCGTCCAGCGCGCCGCTGAGCGAGACAGTGGCGATCGAGCGCTTGGCCATGCGATTTGCTCCAGGATGCTCCAGGGCGAGAAGATGCTCCGGGGCGAGACGCGGGCGCCGCTACGCGCGGCTTCATGGACAGCCCCGACGACCGCAAGCGTCCCGCGCTGCACCCGACGCGCATCGGCAGCTTGCTCGCGCAGGCGTTCGTTTCCGCAAGGCGGACAAACGATAGCGTTTCGGCTCCCTAACTCAATTACTCATTTATGCCGCTAACATAACACCATGTTATTTTTTTCGAATGCGAGACACCGGCGCCCCGGGAGCATTTCGGCTGGGTTCAATCGCACGCATTTCCGACCGCAAGCACTCGATGAAATGTTCGACGTGGAGCGAGAGCGACGCGCCGCGTTTCACCGCGATGTAAGTGTCGAATCGAGTGGGCTCGGTAATTCGAAGGAGATCAACGCCGGGATAGCCGCCATGCGCGACGGTGAATTGATCGATGATCGCGATTCCAAGACCTGCCTTGACCAGCGCACAGACGGTTGTTCCGAAACGCGCCCGGATGGTGATGTCGTAGGCCAGTTTATTGCGCGCGAATATCTCGGCCATGATGCGCCCATAGGGATCGTTGGGGTCGATTCCGATGAGTGGGTAGCGGATCATTTCAGCGGCGGAGACCTGTTTCCGTCCCGAGAGTTCATGTCCTTGCGGCACGATGCAAAACAGTTCGCCGGACGCCAGCGGCATGAAGTCGAGGCCCGAATGGGCCAGTCGGTAACTCATGGCGACGCAATCGCCTTTGCCCAGCATCAGATAGTCGATCGCTTCCTCTATTTTGAGGATGTTGATGTCGATACCCAGATCAGGGTAGCGCCGCCGAACGCGCTCGATCGCGCGAGGCACCATGATTTGAGAAATGCTGGGAACCGAGCCGATGCGCAATTCCGACAGGGCGCCGCGACCGATCTTTGAAATGATCTCGGTGAGATCGTCGACTTTCTTGTAGACGCCGTTGATCTGCTCAAAAATACTCTGCGCTTCAGGGGTCGGAAAATAGCGTCCATTCTGGCGCTGGAAGAATCTGATGCCGAGCGACTTCTCGGTGTACTTGACCAGGCGGCTGATGCCGGGCGCCGACACATTGAGCAGTTTGGCCGCGCCGCCGATCGTGCCCGTAACCATCACCGCGCGAATGACCTCGACCTGGCGGAGCGTCATCATGTGCTAAATCCCTGGAGGCGCACGTTCCCAAAGCCGCCGAATACCCTTGCGCAAAACCTTCGAGCGTTGCCGTCCGGCGCCGGCGATAGAGCGGGCTCGTCGGATAGCATATCGAAATCAGCGGAACCGCAAGCGAAAGAGGGGAAGCTCAGGCCGACTTTGACTTTCGCGCCAGCCTTCGCTGAAACGCCGTTGCGATCGCGCCCAGCGCCAGCATCGCCGCCCCGGCATTGAGGGCATAGGACAGGCTGCCCAGCGCGTCGGTAATGGCGCCGGTCGCGATGGGGCCAAGGATCTGGCCGACGCCGAAGGCAATCGTCATGGCGGCGATCGCGGTGGGCCAGGCGGAAGGCGGGTAGTTGAAGCGCACGAAGGCGGTGGTCGAGCCCACAATGGCGAAGAACGAGACACCGAACACCAGCGCCGATGCGGCGAGCCACGCCATGGAATGTCCGAACAGCGGCAGGCTTGCGCCGACCGCGTTGACGGCGAGGATGATCGTGGTTGAGACGCCGCCACGGTCAAGCGCCAGCACACCGCGCCATACCCATGGCGTTGCGAACGCGCTCAGGCCGATCAGGCACCAGAACGCGCTCTGCGCCGCGGCACCGCCGCCGGCATCGCGCACATAGGCGATCATGAAGGTCATGTAGGCGATGTATCCGGCGCCGAACAGGAAATAACCGGCGAGATAAATCATGACCGGCCCAATCGCGAACCTGGTCGGCGCCGCCGCATCGGCGATGCCGGCTTTGGTATCGATCGGCGCCAGCAGCAGCGGAACGCTCATCAGAAGCGAAAGCAGCGTCATCGCCCACCAGACGATCCACCACGATCCCGGCCCGAACGCCTGCAGCACGAACGGCGCGATCAGGCCGGACGACAGAATGCCGAGCCCGGGTCCGGCATAGAACAGGCTCAGCAGAAAATTCGCCCGCGAGCCCTGCGATTGCGCGATTGTCGCCGCCAGCGCGGCGCCGCCGACGAATGCCGCCGCCGCGCCAACACCTGCGAGCAGCCGCGCAAAACTCAAAACGATAAAATTGCCCGACAGCGCGCACAGCGCCAGCGACACCAGGCAGGCCAGCGTCCCCCCGCGCACGGCGGCGGATAGTCCAAGGCGCTTGATGAGTTTCGATGCGACCAGCGCGCCGGCGAGATACCCCGCCGCGTTGATCGTGTTCATGAAACCCGCGGCGGAATAGGACCAGCCCAGCGCGTCGCGCATGTCCGGCAGCACCAGGGAATAGGCGAAGCGGCCGATGCCGAGGCAGACGGTGGGCGCCAGCGACAGAATAAGGATCAGCCGCGCGGGATGCGCATAGGAAGTGGTGGGATTGGGGGCGTGCAAGGGATACTCCGGCGGGCCTCAATATGGCCGGGTCCAGGGCCATTGCACAGGTCGCCCCCCGCAATGGTGTCTTGCCAATTGCGCAATGCCGCTTTAGCACTCCGCGCGCGGATTTCCTTATCCGTCGTCATGCCCGGGCCTGACCCGGGCATGCATCTTCTTCATGAAAGCTGGATTGCCGGGTCATCCAGTGCAAAGACGCGCGGAGCCTGTCATCGGGCCGCGCTTCGCGCGGACCCGTTGGCGCGTTTGCCGGCAATGACGACAAACCGTAGGTAACGAACCATGGCGACCCACAAACTGCTGCTACTCCCCGGCGACGGCATCGGCCCCGAAGTGATGGCGGAGGTGAAGCGCCTGATCGACTGGCTCAACGCGCAAGGCATTGCGCATTTCGAGACCGAGCAGGGGCTGGTCGGCGGCAGCGCCTATGACGCCGACAAGGTCGCAATATCAGACGCCACCATGGCGCTGGCGCAGGCGAGCGACGCGGTGATTTTCGGGGCGGTCGGCGGTCCGAAATGGGACAGCGTTCCCTATGAGGTGCGGCCCGAAGCCGGCC
>Ga0137389_10001728_pt1 | contig 12934 bp, 13 predicted proteins | sample 15con2h14BmetaG_FD_104645 | JGI IMG/M metagenome (GOLD analysis project Ga0137389, IMG submission 104645) | Vadose zone soil microbial communities from Angelo Coast Range Reserve, California, USA - 15con2h1.4B metaG | ecosystem: Environmental > Terrestrial > Soil > Vadose zone > Saprolite...
CGCGCGAACACGCATAGCTCCCGGATGGTCGGCAACCCTTACCTTGGGATTACTTCCCGCTTGCCCGTCATCCGCCCGGAATTCAGCAATTGTTTGGGACCAATTCCCAGAACGAGACTTCTCAGTCCAGAGTGGATGTGCGCTAGAGAACGCTCAAGAACGCAACCAGGTCCGATTCCTCCTGAGGTGTGAGAACAAGGCCAAAGCGGCCCTCGTAAAACTGCACGGGCATCCAGCAGAGTCTGAGCCGAGCCGTTGTAGAAGGAGGCGCGAGTCTTCAGCTCACATGCCTCATTCGGGGTCTTTCGGGTTATTGAAGAGAACTGTCAATTTGATGCTGCCATGCCCGCTTTGCGGGAAGTTAGGCGCGCTTGGGTTTCCCGGATCCAAATTAGAAGCGGTGTCATCCGGCGGGAACAATACAAGCGTGTCCAGGAAGTGCAGCATGTCAATAGCATCTCCATCGTTTCCTTCAGTGAAGAGGCTGGCAAATGCGTCTCTCGACGCCTGGGCCTCGCCACCGTGGCGCAGAATCACCTCGGTCAAATTGATGCTACGGCCGTCATGACCCAATGATCCGAGACTTCCCACTCCCCAAAGAGGTCTCGTGAGGAACTCGTTTTGGATTGTGCCGTCCCAGTTCCGTTCGTGAAAATTCGGTCCGAGATCGTGACGCTTGAAGTCGGTGTAGATATCTTGGACCACGAACGGTTGCCCGTTCGGTACCATCAAAGGTGGATACCCGCTATTGTCGTTCACCTTGTGGATCAATGCGGTCACGGTGGCAAACATGCGATTGAAAATCCCGTTTACGGGATCATAGACGGTGTTTAAGTCGGCCACGCGGCGATCGTGATTGACCGTAAGATTTTCAACGTGGCATGTCGCGCACCCAAGCTTGGCGAAGACCTTTGAACCGTGATTTGCGCTCGCGTCTTGTTGGTAGATCCCCGGCTTGAAATAGTTGAGCAGGTAGAATTCGAGATGATCCACGAGAGCAGGATTGATCTCGGTGCCGTTTAGCGCATCCGGCGCTGGGGGAGCTTCGATTGCATCATGTGGTAGGTGTGTCAAGGGATCCGTGGATCCGTCCAGCACGATGCCCGATGGCGTTATCACTCTGCCTCCGGCGCTTGCAGCGGCCAAGTCTGGATCCACTGCTTGGAGGCCCATCTCTGCGTTCAGAGCGCCCACAATGAACTCACGCATGGAAATTGTCTGGCCATGAGCAAAAAAGGGACGAATTCGAAGGTCGGGGTTGACCCCTTGGACCTGCGAAGTGTTCAACGATCCGTCGGGATTACCGGTAATGGAACCGAAGGAGACACCCTTCGCAAGGAGCGGCAGGGTAACGGATCGACCGCTCTGTTTTGCGCTTGTGATAGCTTGGCTACGAATCGCACGCAAGTCCGAGGTCATTTCATCGGCCAGCATTTCTTTCAGTCCTAGCCCGAACAGGTGCGGTGAATTTCGACTATCCGGCCTCGTAACAACATCTCCTCCAAATCCCGCCGAGCCTCGAGGACGACCGTGACAGGCAGCGCAGGAATCGGCCAACCCGGCGCCGATTTCCTTCGTTGTGGCGATATTGCCCACGCCGTCGTCAACTCCCGGGCCTTGCCCCTGTGCCCTTGTAAATTTCCGCTGAAAGAGCTGTCGGCCGCGGCGAACGGCACGGAAAGCGTCGCGATTGATGATGAATAGCGAAGAATCAGGAGTGTTAACGCTGCCCCGACCAGCACCGATCTCTTGTGCCAGCGACTTGTTAATCCCGGCGTTTATCGGGTTGCTCGCCTGGGTGTTGTCTATCATCTGAGCATGAGCGGACACGGCGAGCGTTCCAAGTACTACCAGGCAGACGGCGGGCGCCCATGGCGTAGATAAAAGGCCGCGCAGTGGGTGTTTGGAATAACGTACGAGAGGCACAGCAAGGGTGTCCATAAGATCTCCTCCGGAGCACTTTCTCGTCAATTCCGTGTAGAGCCGCACTGGCCTGCATTTTGTAGGAATCTTAGTAAAAAGGTGAGACAAGCAACAGGTAAAGCTGGATTGCTGGGCGAAAGTCCGCATCGAAACACCCCTCGTAGCGCCAGTGGCGCGGGCTAGCTCTCTCTGTTCTCAAAAGACGAAAGGGACAGAATTTCTCACAATCTATGAGAGTAGTGATGAGATCGCAATGCACGCGGCATTATCTCTTGATGACCAGCCAAGCCTCAGATAGGATTGTGGTTACGTACCCAGGTGACCGTCGCTCGAGGAAAGTGCTCAATCCTTGGAGCAATGAACTGTGGCAGAAACGAAGTCTCTCTCGCCCGGTAGTGTCCTCCGCTTTGGCGTTTTCCAAGTAAACCTCGCCGCGCGGGAATTGCGAAAGCACGGAGTCCGCATCCGTTTGCCTGGCCAGCCTTCTTGCATCCTTTCCATCTTGCTAGAGAAGCCGGGTGAGGTGATTACCCGCGAAGAGATACGACGAAGGCTGTGGTCTTCCGACACCTTCGTGGATTTTGAACATAGCCTGAACACCGCGATTAAGAAACTGCGTGCGGCGCTAGGCGACTCTCCGGAAAACTCACGGTACATCGAAACGGTCCCCCGTGTAGGCTACCGGTTCATTGCTCCTGTAGAGCGACTCTCGGTAACGGCGCCAACCGTGGCAGACGCCTCTATTGTCATGGACCGCTCCGGTGTACCGGTCGCCGCTGTGGATGTGGCTGGCAAGCGTAGAGAGCGAATGCTGCTGGGGGTTGTCATTGTGCTGGTTGTGGTGCCGAGTGCTTACCTCGCATGGTCTCGCTTCCGAAGCCGCCCGCAGCCGCAAAGCAAGGTCGCTGGCGAAATCCGCGCCTCTAACGGCCGCGAATCCAGTAGGTCTAACAGCCGACCTGTGTTATCTCCCAAATCCGCCGAGGCCCGCGACCTGTATCTCAAGGGCATGTATTTCTGGAACAAAAGGACCGTGGCGGGATTGCAGCAGGCCATCGAGTATTTTCAGCAAGCTACAACCATCGACCCTAATTACGCCCTCGCCTATGCGAGCCTGGCGAATTCCTATACCCTCCTGACCGCCTATTCTTCTGCTTCCGCAACCCTGTACATGTCCCAAGCACGCGCGGCCGCCTTGCGGGCCCTGGAGCTTGACGAAAACCTGGCGGAAGCGCACACGGCGCTGGCTTTAATTGTCCAGAATCACGATTGGGACTGGCAAACTTCAGAAAAAGAATACCGGCGGGCCATCGAATTAAACCCCAACTACGCTACCGCCCACCACTGGTATGCCGAACATCTGATGTGGCTGGGGCGCTTCGATGAGGCGTTAAGCGAGAGCGAACGAGCGCGCCAACTGGATCCCCTTTCGCTCATCATTGCCACCGACCATGGCGCGATTCTGTACTACTCACGGCAGTATGACCGCGCCATCGAACAGCTTCGCCTCGTGCTTCGGAAGGATCCGACTTTTGGCCGAGCCGCCGGTATCATAACCTCCGCGTATGTAGAGAAGGGGATGTTCGCTCAAGCGTTGTCCGACGCAGAAACTTTGCGCCGTCTCTATGGGGAAGGACCCGCGTATTGGATGACGCTGACTTACATTTATGGCCGCGCCGGCCAGTTGGAGCGGGCTCGACACCAGTTGGAGAAGCTGGAAAAGTTGAGCCGGAATGGGCAGGTGGATCCTGTAAGTATGACTTGGGCACATCTCGGCATGGGGAACAAGGAGGAGGCCCTGGCCGACCTGGAAAAAGCATACTCCGGGCACTTCGGTGTTATGACCACCCTCAAGGTCGAACCGAGCTTCGACCCCCTTCGCAGCGATCCGCGCTTCCAGGACTTATTGCGGCGCGTGGGCTTGGCCGATGGCAACACGACGGGAAAGAGTACCTCGAAGCCTTGACGCTTCATCTGAAAATAATGCCCGCCAATCGGTCAATGCATAGGAATCGAGTGATGCAGACTGGCATCTGTTCACTCTTGGACATCCTCGAAACAGACTCATTGGGTCCAATAGGTGTTGGGAAATTCAGTTCGCATCCGTTACCGATGCGCTGTCCCGTAAGTGAACAGTTTTTGGCATTCTTTTCGGAGAAAACCGCCGGTGACGGGGATGGGGTGATTGCCTTTCTCGAAGACGAGCCGGCAGGGGATCAGACAAGCTCGCCACTTGTAGTCTTCCGTACCGCGCTTGCGGCCAAAGGCGGCAATATCTTGTTGGGAAACGCCGTAGACGACCGCGCCAATTCTAGACCACACGCAGGCGCCAGCGCACATGGCGCAGGGCTCGTGGGTGGAGTAGAGGACGAAGTCGGGCAGGTAGCGGCCATAACCGCTTGATACGTATTTGAGCGTTTCCAGCTCTACGTGCTTGATGCTTGATCCCGAAGTTTTTACGCGGTTACCGGCGCTGGCAATGACCACTTCACCCCTGCCCGTAAGGCGTGTGATGACCGCGCCAATGGGATAGTCGCCTCGGTCACCGGCGCGTTTGGCCTCCGAGACAGCCAGCTCCATGAACTTCCTTCGCGGTTTGTAGGAAGGAGGGATCATGCAGATCGATTATATCTGTTTGTCGCGAGTCTCTCTCAGAATAGCCGCCGGTCACAGCCTGAAGGCTGTGCCACGGTTGAGGAGGGAAGCCCGCGATGACATCCCCGGAGGCAATCCAAAGACAGCCATCGCGGGCCTATTTCCACTTTTACATTCCGAGGTAAAAGCTATAACTGCGACCCAAGGCTCGTCTGTGCAAAAAGGAACACTTTCCAAACCAAGGGCCCGAACGGCTAGACAAGTCAGGAGGAGGTGCGGCAGGCGTCGCATTTGGAAGGGAGACGCGGTATAAGATGAAGGCGCAAGGGAAACGCAGCGGGAGGTGACTATGCGTGCGGATCAAGTGGAAGTTTCCTGGGACAGCGGCAAGTCCAAATGGCTGGTTCGCATTGTGAACGGCGAAGAGGTGATTCGGCGCTCTTGCAATTTGCCGAAGGATGCGGACGAACAGGCGCTTCGCGCGGCTGCGCAGAAGACCGTGCAAGATGAGGGCTATGAGGCCGATGCCGCGCTGGTAAGCGTGCGCCGATAGCGCCAGGTCGCCGACTCACGGAGTGATGAGGGGCACGCCCAAGAGTGGCCGTGCTGCAGAGTACATGTCATTTCAAACGCGGGTCTGAAATTTCGCCACGACCCTCGAATCGAAGTGCAAAACCACGTATCGCGATACCACAAAGAGGACAAACAACTGATGAAGCTAGTATCCGTGAACACCGGCCTGCCGCGCGAAGTAACGTGGAATGGGAGAATTGTTACGACCGCTATTTTCAAAGAACCAGTTAAAGGCCGCGTCATTTTGCGCAAGCTGAATCTGGAAGGCGACCGTCAGGCGGACCTGACTGTTGTGCACGGGGGAGAGCACAAGGCCGTTTACTGCTACCCGCTGGCACACTACGACTACTGGAAGAAAGAGCTGCCCGGGCGGGAGTTGCCGATGGGTATGTTTGGTGAAAACTTTACGATTGATGGTATCGCAGCGGTTGGGGCTGCGGGTGGCTTGGCGGAAGACGCCGTACATCTTGACGATCAGTTCTCTGCCGGAACCGCGGAACTGGTGGTGACGCAGCCGCGCCTGCCTTGCTACAAGCTAGGCGTGCGATTTGGATCCGACGATATGGTGAGGCGATTCATGGTGAGCGGCCGGACAGGCTTCTACCTCGCCGTCACGCGCGAGGGAAAAGTAGGAGCCGGCGATGAGATCAAGGTGATTGCCCGGGACGCAAATGCCGTCCCCGTCTCGGAAATTACCCGGCTGTACGCCGCAAAAAGATACGGAGATGCCGACGTTGCCTCGGTGCGGCGCGCCTTGCGAGTGGCAGCATTGCCGGAGAGTTGGAAGGCGTACTTCCGAGAGCGGCTGGAGAAGGGGGGGACGTTGAAGTCTTAGGCAGGTTCTTTCCGTATCTAGCCCAAGCCCGGTTGTTAACAGTGGCGGGCCAATTGGCGTCTGGAATGGCAGCGGACGAGAAGCGAACCGCTGACTATTTCCGGAGGGCCGGCCATGAAAATGAATTCCTTGCGCGCGATGTCCTGCGCTCTTCTTGCAAGCTGCCTGACAATTTCGGCGGGGCTGATGGGCTCGGAGAACCCGGCGGTTTTTTCGGGGCTGACGGCACATGAATGGGGGACATTCACTTCCATTGCGGGCGAAAAGGGACAAGCGGTGGAGTGGTCGCCGCTGACGGGCTCAACGGACTTGCCGGGATTCGTCGAACATTTTCGCAGCGTGGGATTCAAGCTGGGGCTTCGCGGGACGGTTCGCATGGAGACGCCGGTCCTGTATTTCCATGATGCGCGCGAAGAGACCGTTTCTGTGAACGTTCGCTTTGCAAAAGGCGTGATTACGGAGTGGTATCCGCAGGCGAGCCGCGTGGAGCCGGCGGCGACATTGTATGACGCTTCGCTGAACGGCAAGCAGCCGGACGGCAGCATTTCGTGGGATGCGGTGACCGTGGCGCCGGGTCTGCGGGCGGACTTCTCTGCCGACGGGCGCGACAATCATTACTACGCGGCGCGGCAGACGGCTTCAACGCCGGTGTTTGTAAGGACGGCGCGCGGCGAGCAGCGGGAAAAATTTCTGTTTTATCGCGGGGTAGCTAATTTTGCAGTGCCGGTTGCAGCGCAATTGACGGCAACCGGGCAAGTGCTGATCGAGAATCGCGGCGACGAGGAGATTCCGGGCGTCATTTTGTTCGAACGGCGCGGAGAAAAAGTGGGCTTTCGCGTCGGCGGCACGGTGAAGGGTCGCGCGATTCTCGACCCGCCTGAGTTAACGCAGACCGTGGGTTCGCTGGGCCGCGAACTGGAAGGGTTATTGGTTTCGCGGGGACTGTATCAGGACGAAGCGCACGCGATGGTTGAGACCTGGCGGAATTCCTGGTTCGAGGAAGGCAGCCGTCTTTTGTACCTCGTGCCGGACGGATTCGTGAATGCGGTGCTGCCGCTTTCGATTCGGCCGGCACCGGTGCAGACGGTGCGCGTGTTTGTGGGGCGGCTGGAACTCGTGACGCCGGCGACGGAGCAGGCCGTGGAGCGAGCGCTCGCCACGCACGACGGCGCGACGCTTTCCAAATACGGGCGATTCCTGGAACCGATTCTGCAAGCGATGATGAAGAAAGAACCGAACCCAGCCAAAGTCCGGCAGCTGCAGGAAGCACTCAATACGTATTGGAGCGCAGAAGTAGCGAAGAATCAGCGCGGAGATTGAATCTCATTCGAATTCGCGGCGGGGAGCAGGTTGCTCGGGGCCAACGCGGCCAACGGCGATGTCCGCCTTGAAATAGTTTTCACCGAGGATGGGGGAACCGCCGAGGCGGCGGAGCATGGCGATTTGGCCGACGTGGGTCAGAGCGTCGGCAAGCCCACTCTGGAAGATGGCTTCTTCCGAGGCGTGCAGAGGTTCGGCGGAAGCGAGGTAGTCGTCAAACTTTTTTGCGGCGGCGAAGAAGCGCTCGACTTCGGCGTTCCAGGGGAGGGGCGTTGCGTCGTGCCATGCTTGTTTTCCCTGCGCGATGGAAAGAGCCCAATCAAAGAGATCCCCCATGTGCGTGAGAATTTGCGCGGGGGTGCGAGTCTTGTCGCCGATGTGGAAGCTGGCGAAATGTTCCGGAGCGCCGCGCAAGGCTTTAGCGGCGCGGTAAGCGACGGTGGCAACGGTGTGGCGGAGAAGATAACGAGCGGGGTCAGGGGTTGCGTTCATTCGGTGATTCCCTTCTCTCTCAAGACTGCCAAATAAGAGTTTTAACACAGAGAGCACGGGGAGCACAGAGGAACACAGAGAAGAATGAGACAAACGCGGGGACAGTGGAAGCGCTATTGCTTGGTATAGACGCGGACGTAGTCGACAAGCATTTGTTGGGGGAAAACGGTAGTGGCATCGGGCGAGCCGGGCCAATTGCCGCCCACGGCGAGGTTCAGGATGAGAAAGAAGGGGTGATCAAACACCCAGGTGCCGCCGGCGGGCCACTGCGATTGAGTGAACGTGGCGTAGAGATTCGAATCTACGTAGAAGCGAATGGTGCCGGGCTCCCACTCGACGGCGTAGAGATGAAAATCATCGGCGAAATTCTGCCCGGCGGGGAGGCTGAAGGGCGCAGTGAGGTCGCTGGTCGGACCCGAAGTGCTCGGGCCGTGCAGCGAACCGTGAACCATCCCGGGCTCCTTGCCGATGTTTTCCATGATGTCGATTTCGCCGCACTTGGGCCAGCCGATCGAAGAGATATCTTTCCCTAGCATCCAAAAGGCCGGCCACATTCCCTGCCCCGCGGGAATCTTGATGCGCGCTTCGAAGCGGCCGTACGCCTGGTTGAAAAGTCCCTGCGTTTTCATTCGCGCGGAGGTGTAATTGCGAGTGACATTGTCACTGGGATCCGCGTAGGTTTCTTTCACCGCCGTAATGACCAGATTGCCGCCCTTGAGCTGCGCGTTCTGAGCGCGATTCGTGTAGGACTCGAGTTCGTTGTTGCCCCAGCCGTTGCTGCCAACCCCGGTATCAAAGGTCCATTTCGAAGAATCGGGCGAGGAGCCGTCCGGGCCGCTGAATTCGTCGCTCCAGACGAGAGTGAATCCCTTAGTGGGAGGAGGTTGCAGCGTCGCGCCGCCTCCGCAGCTTAGAGAGAGTAGCGCTGCGGCAACAACCAATAGCGAAATGGCGAGGGGACGAGATGCGAATCGCGCTCTTTTGCTTATTGATCTAGTTCGCATGACGGTGTGGCAGAAGCCCAAGGCTGTGGTCCTAAGCAAGATTAAGCGCGCGCTTGAAGGAGCCCTTTTCGTTGTCGATCTTTTTCTGGAGCTGAAGGATGGCGTAGAGCAGCGCCTCGGGCCGCGGCGGGCAGCCAGGCACGTAAACATCGATGGGAATGATCTGATTGCAGCCCTGCACGATCGCGTAATTGTTGAAAACGCCGCCGGATGTGGCGCACGCGCCCATGGAGATGACCCACTTGGGTTCGGGCATTTGATCGTAAAGCAGGCGAATGACGGGGGCCATTTTCTGCGAGAGGCGGCCGGCAACAATCATGAGGTCGGCTTGCCGCGGCGAGGGACGAAAGACTTCGGCGCCGAAACGTGCAACGTCAAAACGAGCGGCGGCCATGGACATCATTTCAATGGCACAGCACGCGAGACCGAAACCCAGCGGCCAGATCGAGCTTTTGCGCGCCCAGTTCACGGCCTTGTCAAGTTGCGTGAAGATGATACCTTCGTCTTCGAGGAGCTTCCCGAAGTCGTCAGGTTTGGTCAGCGTGACATGTTTGCCCAGTGATACGCTCATTCGGCCTCTTCAACACTATATTCGCATAGCGTGGTGTTCCAAGACAAATGACGCAAGTGTGTGATGAGCATCAGGATGATAGTTCGTAGTCGGACGGGGAGACCGAGCGGGTGCGGCGCAAGTAGGAGATCACGGAGCCGGGCCACAGCGCAGTGATTTCACCGGTGCTCTGATCCTGATACCAGCTGCGGCAGCCACCGGATTGCCAGACCGTGCCGCCCATGCGACGGTAAATTTCGTCGACGAAGCGCTTCTGGGATTCCGCGCGGACTTCGATCACGCGCTGCTTGCGGCGATTCATGAGCTGCAGACACTTCATCGCGTAGCGCACTTGGGCTTCGATCATCAGGACCACGGAATTGTGGCCGAGGCCGGTGTTGGGCCCGAGGAGGATAAAGAAATTGGGAAATCCCGAGACTGTGACGCCAAGATACGCGCTCATTCTCTTTCCCCAGGCGTCGTGAATTTCCACGCCGCCGCGGCCCACCACGCGGCAGCCGATCAATGGCTCGGTAGCGCGAAAACCCGTGCCATAAATCAGAACTTCGATGGGGCGCTCCACGCCATCCTGCGTGACGATGCTATGCTCGTGCACTTCGGTAATGGCGTCGGTGACGAGCTCTACGTTGGGGAGGTTGAGTGCGGGATAGAAATCGTCCGAGACGAGCACGCGCTTGCAGCCCAGTTGATAATTGGGCGTCAGCGCCGCACGCAACTTCGGGTCCTTGATCCTGCGCGCCATGTGGCGGAGCGCGATGGCTTCCGCCTTCTTTCGAACAGACTCATTGCCCAGAAAACCGAGGACGCGAAACTCCTGTCGCCAGAAAATGTATTGCCGCAAGGCCCAGCGGGTGAGCGGAATGCGCTGGAACCGGCGCTTCCACTCTTCGCTGAAGGCGAAATCGAGGCGCGGTACGATCCACGGCGGAGTGCGCTGGAAGAGATGCAGTTTCCCAACGCGCGGCGCAATTTGCGGGACAAATTGGATGGAGCTGGCACCCGTGCCCACGACCGCGACGTTCTTGCCTTCGAGGTCCACGCCGTGATCCCAGGTTGCGGAATGAAACGCGGGACCTTTGAAACGCTCGAGGCCCTTGAGATCCGGGTAGCGCGGCACGTGCAGGGCGCCCATGCCGGAGACCAGCACGCGCGCTTGGATGCGCGTTCCATCCTGCGTGCTCGCGTGCCACACGCCAGCCGCTTCGTCCCACACCGCTTCGTGAAAACGTGTGTTCACGCGAATATGCGGAGCGAGCTTATAGCGCTCGACGCAGCGTTTCAGATAATCGTGAATTTCCTGCTGGCCCGGATACATGCGCGTCCACTCGTTTGATGGTTCGAATGAGAAGGAGTACAGATGCGACGGGATGTCGCAAGCGCAGCCGGGATAGCGATTGTCCCACCACGTCCCGCCGACGTCCGTGCTCTTCTCGAGGATGAGGAAGGAATTCATCCCGGCTTCCCGAAGTTTGATGCCCATGCAGAGCTCAGAAAAACCGCCTCCGACAATGAGGACGTCGACGACGTTTTCAGGTGCAATCGGATGCGGCGTGGACGATTCGCTCATGCGTGGGTCATCTTCACTTTGCCGGAATCCGCGGTCGCTGCGTGAGCGCGAAAGAACTCGGGGCTTCCCGCAGGGACTGGCGGCCCTCGGGGATCATGTGCGGCGCGAGTTGCCAGGCATGCGGAACCACCGGCCAGATTTTCAGCTCGACGGGCACTCTCGCGGCGCGGGCGCGTTCGGCGAGCCGCGTCGAATCATCCCGCAGAACTTCGTCCTCGCCAACATGAATGAGCAGGGGCGGAAGACCGGCGAGATCCGCATACAGAGGAGAAGCGAGAGGATTGCGCGGATCCGTGTCGCCAAGATAGTAGAGCGCCGTGGGCGCGACATCCGTCCCGGAGAACATGGCACATCGGTTCGCGTTCGTGCGGATGGATTCGCCGGTGGCAGCGAGATCAGTCCACGGCGAAAAAACAGCGGCACACGCAGGAAGCGGAACGCCACCCGTGCGAAGCGCAAGCATCAGCGAGAGTGAAAGACCACCGCCTGCCGACTCGCCGGCAACAACGATCTGTTGCGGTTCATGGCCGACATCTAGAAGCGCGCGATACACGACGACAGCATCATCCAAAGCGGCGGGAAAGCGGTTCTCCGGAGCGAGGCGGTAGTCGGGAGCATAGACGCGAAAGCCGTGGAGCGCGAAGCCCACCGTGACCGGGCGGTGCGTCTCGGCGGAACAGCCGAAGTATCCGCCGCCGTGCAAATAAAGGAGAACGAGATCGCCGGCGTTTGCTCCTTCGACCCACTCGCCGGGAAGGCCGCCCAACTGCGCAGCAGTCACTCGAATCGAAGACGGAACTCTGTACGGGTCCGGTTTAAGAATCGCGCGCGCGCGGCGATAGTCCCGCACGCCTTTCAGCCGGCGCTTGACGCGCCATTTGACGATCCATGCTGCGAGATGCGCTTGAATGCTGGCCATCTTACGTTGCGGTCCCCGTTTTGCGTAACGCAGGACGCGAGGATATCAGATATCAGGCGAAACTAAACCTTCAGGACCACTTTGCCGAATTGTGAGCTGGATTCGAGGTAGGCGTGCGCGGAGGCTGCTTCCGCCAGCGGAAAGATGCGATCTACGACGGGCTTGAAGCGCCCCGCAGCCACAAGTTTCATCACCGTGAGCAACTCCGATTTTGTGCCCATGTAGGAGCCGAGCAGCGAAAGCTGCCGGCTGAAGAGGAACCGGAGGTCCACCCTGGCGTCGAATCCGGTAGTGGCCCCGCAGGTCACGAGTCGCCCGGAGGGCGCGAGGCTGGCGAAGGTTTCGTCCCAAGTGGCGGTGCCAACGTGCTCGAAGACCACGTCCACGCCTCGCTTCCCTGTTATGCGGCGAACTTCCTCGCGGATTTTCTGCGTTTTGTGATTGATGAGATGGTCCGCGCCAAGCTCTTTGCCCTTTTGCAGCTTCGCGTCGCTGCCGGCCGTGGCAATCACGCGCGCGCCGAAGAATTTGGCAATTTGAATTGCGGCGCTCCCCACGCCGCTTCCGGCGCCGAGAACTAACACATCTTCGCCGGGCTGCAATTCGGCGCGGGCAATCAGCATGTGCCACGCGGTTTGGAACACGAGCGGAATGGAAGCCGCTTCCTCAAAGCTCAGATTCTCCGGATAAGGCATGCAGTTTACTTCCGGAACGCGCACGAATTCCGCGCAACCGCCGTCAATCATGTAGCCAAGATTGGTGAAGTTGCGGCAACGATTGTCCTGCCCGGAGATGCACGCGGGGCATTTGCCGCACGTAACGCCCGGCGCGAGCACCACTTTTTGCCCGACCCGCACGGTCGTGACATCCGCCCCAATCTGCGCGATTTCGCCCGCAACATCGCTTCCCGGAATGTGCGGCAGCGGAATTGGCACGCCATGAATGCCGAGACGAACCCAGAGATCGAGATGATTCAGCGCGCAGGCCTTCACCCGCACGAGCACTTCGTTCGCGCGCATGACCGGCTCGGCGACGTCCGTGTATTTCAGAACCTCTGGCCCGCCGTGCTGATGAAAGACGATTGCTTTCATGAATCCTCCGCCCTGTCGAATAGAGTTCGAAAGGTAGCATTCAG
>Ga0137389_10001733_pt1 | contig 12929 bp, 7 predicted proteins | sample 15con2h14BmetaG_FD_104645 | JGI IMG/M metagenome (GOLD analysis project Ga0137389, IMG submission 104645) | Vadose zone soil microbial communities from Angelo Coast Range Reserve, California, USA - 15con2h1.4B metaG | ecosystem: Environmental > Terrestrial > Soil > Vadose zone > Saprolite...
AATTTTTTTCTGAGAAATTTGCGCCCAAAGATAAGCGCACCAGCAGATCTGCCACGCTGTTGCGTCAGCTATTCGCGGCAATCAAGGGGTTGAGCCGTGAGTTTTGCAACAGGCTTTAGCTAGGGTGCGCGCGTCGCATTGCTTTACGGCTGAAGACTAAGACTTGGATGTTCCACGGTCGCATCGACGAGCGCATGGACCGGCATGATGACCATCAAACGTCAGCGGGTTGGCCACGACCGCTGCGCGTTTCCCTACATCAACTCTTCAACGAACGAGCGTGCGACATCGGGGGGCACCCTGGGGTCGCGACGGATCAGAGGTCCTTCGTTCAACACAGGCTCGGCCCCGTGCAAGGTGGGAACGTCGGTGCGTTCGAAGAACTTCCCGATGGGGATCACATCGCCCCAGAGTAAGGATTTCTCCATCGCCGCTATCCAGTCGGCAGGATTGTAAGCGGGGTCGTCTTCGAGCTTCTTCACACGCGGACGGAACCACTGGTAGGTATTGTCGTGATTGTAAGTGACGCAGGGACTGAAGACGTCCAGGAACGAAAAGCCCGGATGTTCGATACCTTGCTTGATCATTTCAGTGAGATGTTTTTGCTCGGCGCTGAAACCTCGCGCAACGAAGGTGGCGCCTGCGGCTAGGGCCAGGGATATGGGGTTGACCGGCGCTTCGATGTTGCCAAAAGGCATGCTCTTCGTCTTCATGCCGATGCGGCTGGTTGGTGATGTCTGGCCTGTGGTCAGGCCGTAGATCTGGTTGTCCATGACGATATAAAGCAGGTCCACATTGCGGCGCATCGAGTGGACGAAATGGTTGCCGCCGATCCCGAAGCCGTCGCCGTCGCCACCCGTCACCAGTACCGTGAGTTCGTGATTGGCAAGCTTCAGACCAGTAGCCACCGCCAGAGCCCGGCCGTGCAGCGTGTGCATACCAAAGGTATTCATGTACCCAGGGAAATTGGAGGAACACCCGATGCCGCTGATGGTGACCACGTTGTGGTTCGGAATCTGCAGCTCGACCAGGGCTTTTTGAACGGCCGCGAGCACGCCGAAATCGCCGCATCCGGGACACCAGTCGGGATCGACTCTGCCTTTCATATCGGCCACGGTCAATTGACTGGCACGCTGTACACTTGTCGCCATATGCTTCTCCTCTTCAGACCACAATCTCGTGCATGGGGACGGAGAGTTTCGTTTGCCCGGCGCGTTGTTCTTTTACAGCCTCCACAATGTGGTGCGGCATGAAGGGTTCGCCGTCGTACTTGCGAATGTGGCCGTCTGGCACAAAGCTGGTCTCGCTGCGCAGGTAGCGCGCAAACTGACCGCTGTAGTTATTTTCGACGATGATGGTGTGCCGCGAGTCTTTCAGAGTTTCTAGAATTGCGTCGCCGTGCAACGGCACAAGCCAGCGAATTTGCAGCTGATTGGCTGAGATCCCTTGATCATTGAGAAGCTCACAGGATTCCTCGATCACACCCTTCGTTGAACCCCAGCCGATCAACGTAACGTCGGCGTCGCACGGCCCGAAAAGCGTCGGCCGTGGAACAGCCGCTTCAATGCCGGCCACCTTGCGCATGCGCTTTTCCATCATCGCGCGGCGCTTGACGGGATTGGTGAATTCGTCGCTAATCAATACGCCGTCTTCCATGTGTTCGTCTGTGGCGACGGTGTGGATGTGGCCGGGTACACCGGGAATCGCGCGGGGTGAAATGCCGCTCTCGGTGAATTTGTAGCGTTTGTAATCCCCGTTCGTGGCAACCCCGGACGACGCACCGTTGGCGCCGGTAATGAGCTCGCCCCGCTCTATGGGGGGGCCGAAATCCAGATCTTTCGGATCTACGCTGAGCCTGCCTTCCGACAGCAGCAAATCGCAAAGCACCAGACCCGGGCACTGGAAGCGGTCGGCGATGTTGAATATCTCGGGGATGAGCTTGAAGCAATCCCCGATGTCCAGCGGAGCTGCAATCACTCGGGGATAATCGCCAAATGCGGCGCCGAGCATTTGCCAAAGGTCGCCTTGCTCGGTCTTGGTGGGGACGCCCGTGGAGGGGCCGGCTCGCTGGCAATTGATAACCACCACCGGCGTTTCGATCATGGCGGACATGCCAAGGCCCTCGCTCATCAGGGCGAAGCCGCCGCCCGACGTTGCACACATAGCGCGGACGCCCGCGTGGGCCGCGCCGATCGTCATGTTAATCACTCCGATCTCGTCCTCTACCTGGCGGACCATTATTCCGGCCTTACGTGCGTGTGCTGCCATCCAGTGCAAAACGCCAGTCGAAGGGCTCATGGGGTAGGCACAGTAGAACTTCACGCCTGCGGCCGCGCCACCCATAGCCATCGCGGTATTGCCGCTCAGGATGGCATAGCGATTTTCTGTCTTGGGGAGTGGATCCGCGAACGCCGCGAAGTGAGCGGCGGCGTAATCAAAGCCGGCCCACGCAACTCCAACGTTTTCAGCTATCACGGCCTCACCCTTTTTCTTGAATTGCTCGCGGATGACGTCCTCCAACGCCTGGAACCCGATACCCATCATTCTGAGCCCGGCACCCATTGCGAGGGTGTTCTGCGCAACCTTGTTCCGAGTGATGTCAACCAGCTCTGAAACCGGAAGCGGGCAGAGTTGCACACCGTCGGAGGCAGAGCCGGGCTTAATGGTGTCCGAATTGTAGATGCACGCAGCGCCCGGAGTGAGCAACTGCAAGTGGCGATCCATGGAGTCCTGGTTGAGCGGAATAAGCAGGTCGATCCGGTCACCCATGTTTGTGACGCTTTCCGGGCCCGTTCGAATCGTCAGAAATGTATGGCCGCCGCGAATGATGGATTGATAGGCATTGTAGGCGTTCAAGTGAAGGCCCCGCCGGCTGAAGATCTTTGCGAAAATGTCCCCCGGCGTGGCGACACCTTGTCCGGCCGCGCCTCCGATCCCGATAGCGAAGGTCTGTTTCATGACACCCTCAGTAGAGTGCTGGCCGATCTACGAGGCCCCGGCGCTCGGCCAGGCTCATTGGTTGATTTTATTCGCGCGCGCGAGACTCCTTGACCGAATGTCCGGGCTGCTCATCCAGGTAGCCGGAGTATACACCCAATCCTTCAGCATGTTCGTTGCCAACACGCGTATTGAGGAGGAGAAAAGCCGATTGCCGCGATCTGTCCAAGCAGGGTTCGTTCCGTTGCAGCTATCGGCCGCGCACGGAGATGTCTAGGGCGCATGCTGTCAAACTGACCTCTTGTATCGACCCAGTGCTAGACGTAACATTCTGGCACCAACCACGCCGCGCCTCTGAGCCATTCAATCTGATCGGGATGCACCATACGCCACATGAGTGGTTGTCAAGGAGGGTTCCCAACGTGCCCATTACCAAGGAATTGACCATTCGCATGGACAATCGCCCGGGATCGTTTGCAACAGTCTGCCGGGCGCTTGCGAACCGCGGTGTAAACATCATGGCGTTTCAATCGATCCCTTCCCAACAGACAATCCTCGTGTGCATCGTCTCCGACAACCCGACGGCAGCGCAGTCAGTCCTGGATCAGGAGGGGATTGTCTACACCGAGACAGAAGTTGTTCAAGTGAAGCTTGCAAACCAGCCTGGTGAGTTGGCGCGCGCCGCCTCGAAGCTCGCAGAAGCCAATATCAACATCAAGTATGCATACTGCGGTATCGAACCAAGCACGAATGCGCCTTTGGTGATTTTTGGTACAACCGAAGTGGGCCGTGCCGAAACAATTTTGGATCAAACCGCTGCGGCCGCAGCAGGGACCTAGGGCCTGGTTATACGCCCCCGCAGCAGATCGCGATTACGTAACCGAGAGTCCGCCTGACGAGGCCATGGACGTAGTAGCGATTGGCAATCGTGCCGCCTATCGTTACTCACCCGAACCGACATGAGTCTTGCTGTTCTCAACGCGGCGAGGCATGCACGTGAGAAACTACCTTTTCAAAAGGTAGTTTTAGGTCTTGAAATGGATCGCGAAGAAGGGTCGCAGCCACGTCCCCTACGCTGAAGGCGCCTTGTCAGGGTCTGGGGTCGAACCAGTGGATCCCTCATTATAAGGATGCGGTCGTTTTCATATACCTTTGCGGGCTTGATATTTCTCTCAGGCGCTTGAAAATGGTCGTCAGAGCCGTCGCCGGGCATACGGGGTTAGTCTTCGAATCCTTCCGCCCCAGCCAAATTCCCCCTCGAGAAATAATTTGGCAGGATCTCGACTGTTTTTCCCGTCGATTACTTCGCGTCAACTGAGAACCCCGCTTCGATACACGTAACGAGACGGGTGTTGTAAAAAATACCGCACAGGCCGCAATTAGACTAAGATATTGTCACTAAGACTTGGACATCTTCGCGATTTTTCGAATTGCCGAGTATTGGCGAGGCTGGGAGTTCGTTTAGAACGCGACTGAGAACATGCGTTGTATCTACTGCAAGGCGGAAAATCCACCCAACGCCGCTAAATGCGGGAAGTGCGGAAAAGCTGTGCCCTCATCGGAAGCGACTTTCGTCGGCGACGAGCCGGCGAAGCAACCCCATCCGGCCTCCAAACCGGAGTTGCCGAACGGCGCGAAGGCAGCTTCAAAAGGTGAAGATCCGCAGGGAGCGTTCGTCGCCACCTCGACGCCTGCAACTCCCGAAGGCTGGTCAATCTCAAACACCCGCGCGCCCGCTTTACCGCAGGGAGAATTTGCGCCTGGCACCGTTCTCGGCAACCGTTACGAAATCCTGGCGCTTTTGGGGCAGGGCGGAATGGGCGCTGTTTATAAGGCGCGGGACACGGAACTAGATCGTCTGGTCGCGCTGAAAATCATTCGCCCGGAACTTACGACCAATCCGGAAATCCTAAAGCGCTTCAAGCAAGAGCTGATTCTGGCTCGCCAAGTTACTCACCGCAACGTCATTCGCATCTTCGATCTCGGGCAAGCCGACGGCTTCAAATTCATCACCATGGAATACCTCGAAGGTCAGGACCTGCGCGTGGTTCTTCGTGAGAAGGGAAAGCTGACGCCCGAGGCAGCCGCTCGCGTAATTCTGCAAATTTGCCGCGCACTGGAAGCCGCGCACGGCGAGGGAGTTATCCACCGCGACCTGAAGCCGCAAAATATCATGCTGGACGCGAACGGCCGCGCTTACGTGATGGATTTTGGCATCGCGCGCTCCGCTTATCTTCCCGGCATGACGCAAACCGGCGCACTCGTCGGCACTCCGGAATACATGTCGCCGGAACAAGCCAAGGGAGAAAAGCTGGGCGAGCGGTCCGACCTCTTTTCACTCGGGGTGATTCTTTACGAGCTGGTGATAGGCCAGTCGCCATACTATTCGGACACGCCGCTGGCGACACTCTGGAAACGCCTGCAAGAAAAAGCGAAGCCGCTTTGCGAAATCGATCCCACGATTCCAAAGGCATTTAGCGACATCGTCGAAAAAGCGCTTGAAATCGAGCCGGAGAATCGGTTTGCCAGTGCAAACGAATTCGCACAACACCTGGAGTCCTGGCTGGGCATTTCTCCGTCGATGATCGGGTCGATCACCGATCAAGCACTCGAGCCATTGCCAGCGCAAAAACCGATCTGGAAATACACCGCAATCGGTGCCCTGGCGGCGTTGTTGTTGGCCTTTGCCGGTCTCGGCTTGCCAAAGAAGTATTTTTCGCCTTCTCCAAAAAAAGCAGCGCCCGAACCATTGATACTTGCCGTTATTCCGCTTCGAAACGCATCCGGAGACGCATCTCTCAATTGGCTCGGCGGGAGCCTGGCCGAAGTGGTTAGGACCGAAATTGGACAATCCGCGGACTTTCGAACGGTTTCTCCCGACCGCCTGCAACAAGTGATGTCTGATTTGCGTATCGCGCCAGACTCGGAGATTGCGCCCAGCGATTTACAACGCATTGCTGAATTTACCAAGGCCAAGCTTCTGGTGTGGGGCCAGTACGCGCGCGTCGGAAATCAGATTCGCATTGACGCGAAGCTGGATGATCTCAAGGGTCAGCACACCGTTCCGCTTAACGTCGAAGCCGCCGGAGAAACTGCCTTATTAGGCACCGCTGATAAGCTTGCTCAGACCATCCAGCAGAATTTGAGCCTGGCACGCGGTTCCGTGCAGAACCTGAAAGCCGCGGCGTTCAAACCCTCCACTAATTCGCTCGAAGCGATTCGCGCCTACACCGAAGGGATGGCAAAGGCCGGGCAAGGAAATTACATCGATGCTGTCAAGGAGTTCGAGTCCGCCACCAAGGCCGACGCGAATTTTGCACTGGCGTATTCGATGCTGGGCCAGACTTACGCGCACCTGGGACACGGTCGCGACGCCGAACAGAGCGCCACTCGCTCAGTGGAGTTGAGCTCGAATCTCCCACCTGCTGAGAAGTTTATCGTGCAGGCCGTCAACGCAAAGATCGGAAACAACTACCAGAAGGCACTCGACGCCTATGAGAATCTTGAGCGGCTCATGCCCAGCGATCCACAAGTGCAATTCGAACTGGGCGAGCTCAGCGAAACTCACGGCGACTACGATAAAGCTCACGCACATTATGAAAAAGCAGTACAGGCAGATTCGAAGCATCTCGAAGCACTCCGTGGTATCGGGCAGGTGGAGTACGAACGCGGCAACCCACAGGCGTCGCTGGACTACTTGAATCGCGCGCTCAGTCTTGCCGTCGAAGTCAACAATCGCCAGGGGAAGGCTGCCGTGCTTCACGATCTCGGAATGGCCTACAAGCTTCTCAACCGGCCGCAGGACGCCCTGCAGAACTTCCAACAGTCACTCGAAATCAAACAGCAGATTGGCGATAAGAAGGGAATGGCTGAGAGCCTGGATCAAATCGCCGTGGTCTACGCCGACTCTGGGAAATCGGCAGAGGCAGAAAAAACCTACAAGCAAGAGTTGGAGATCCGCAAAGACCTAGGCGATCAAGCAGGCTTGGGCGTGGCTTTGCGCGATTTCGGCTATTTTCTGGGAAATAACGGGAGAAACGAAGAGGCGTTAATTGCCACAAAACAGTGCCTGCAAATTGAGATGCAATTGGGGAACCAGCCCAATCAGGCCAAGTGCTTAATGAATGTTGGAGTAATTTATTCCCAAATGGCCAAGTATGACGATGCACTGATATATCACCAGCGCGCCGTCGATCTCATGCAGAAATTGCAGATGCCCGTGGAGCTCGCTGAGGAACTAAACAACGTCGGATTTGCCTACACTATGATCGGGCAGCTAGATCAGGCCCTTAACACATATTTACAAGCTCTCGATGTAGCGCGCAAAGCAGGCAGCAAGGAGGCGATTTCCGTAACCTCCGACAGTATTGCCGATCTTTTCGTGGTTCAGGGCCGGCTGGGGGCTGCCTTGAAGGCCCAGCAGGACGCAGTAAAAAATGCACAACAAATGGAACAGCAGTCGGGCACCTTTGGCGCTGAAGTTCGAGCAGATTATGCTCATATTCTGAACCAGCTCGGACGAGGCCAGGAGGCGCAAAAAACACTCGAGGAATCCCTGACGGCCGCCCGTTCCGCACACGACGAGTCTCTGGCGGCCAAAGTACTCAACTTTCAAGGTGAGAGCTCCTACTATCAGGCAGACTTCAAGTTAGCGCGGCCCTTTTTCGAACGTGCCCAGCAGTCAGCCGCCAAGGCCAAGGAGAGGATCCAATCCTTGACTGCCCGGCTTAACCTGGCAAGAGTCTCCGTAAAGGAAGGCCATGCGGCCTCGGCCGTAATTACCCTGAAGGCTTTGCGCAAAGAGGCCGATTCCCTGGCGGCGAAGTATATCGCGACCAAATGTTCCATCGCTCTCGGCGAAGCATTGTTGGCTTCCAAGGACTACGCTCATGCCCAGGACGAACTTCAATCCGCCGTGCGCAAGAGCGAGGACCTGGGCATGAAATCACTTCTTCCTGAAGGACACTATTTACTCTCGCAAGCCTTGCGGATGAAAGGGAACACCTCCGAGGCGAACCGCCACCTCCAGCAAGCCACGCAATTGGTAGAGGAGATGCGGCAAGAGTCCAAGAGTGATTCACTGCTACAACGCGCCGATCTGAAGCCCATTATGGAACAAGCCAGTAAGTAGAGCTGAATCCCGAAATGGATCGATTACCACACAAGTGGACATCGTTTCCTTTAAGTCGCTTATCCTGTGAAAATCCAACATCACGCAAGTTGGATTTTGTTCTACGGTCCACACCGATCTGTCATTTAGATCGGAGGGACGATGGCCCGCCGTCAAGGAGGCGGAGAAATCTCACTTCAATTTCGGATTTCGAGTATCGAAAGCGAACCGGAGGTTCTGTCCGGCTCCCTTTGGTCGTCTGAATCGAATTATTGCTCTTACTGAGTAAGTTGGAACAAGATCGTCTGATTCATTGTGTCATTGGTGAGGAAGGTCACTGTAAGACTGTAGGTGCCGGCGCCCGCCTGCGCAAAAATACTCGGAAGGTTGAGTGTGAAGGAATACTGCTGGTTGCCGGAATTAAAGAGCGGCGGCGTATCCAAGGAACTAGCAGTTGGCTGTACGTTAATCGCGTTGAACACCGGCGAGCCATTTGGCCCACAAGATGGATCGCTCGAGGCGTTGGCACAAAGCCGTGCCACCGAGATCAGAGCAGACGCGGTGGTGATGAAGTCCTTTTTACAATTGCCCGAAAGCGTAGAGATCTTGAACTTCACGTTCACGGTGTTTGTCGACTGACTATAGGACATCGGATAGCCAGGATCCCCCGGATTCAGTAGAGTAGGCTGGAAGCCGCAGAACTTAGCCGTGCTTGTGCCCTCGTTCACCCCAACGAAGACGGAGTTCGTAAGCCTGGTGGTATCAAGGGCAATCGGTCCGCCGAGAGGATAGACTGCAACGGGTTCGGGTGCCCCGCAGGTGGTCGCGACACTGGGCAGACCCGGCGGAAAGAGCTGCGGCTCGGTGCTGGCGTCGGAGTTGTCGCATTGGATGTCGCGCGGATTAGTAAATTGTTGGTTGTCGACAAAGAGTGCTTCCCCAGTTTTGAAGCCGAGGTCAGTGAAAACAGTCGTGCAGGAAGGGGGGCCGTTTGCGGGGAACATCCAATGGGCTACATAACCAATTTCGAACCCCCCATCGCCGAGACCGACAGCAGGTGTGGCGGAGTTGAGCAATTGAGGGGGGATAAGCGCAACCGGATAAGGCGGGCTGGCGAAGGTGTCGCCACCGGCGGCTTTCGCCAGGTTGATCATCGAATTGACGGTGGCCAGACTCAGTGGATAGGCAGTGACCGAAGCCGTGCATGGCCCTTTGGCCGTGAGTTGGAACAGGCTGGAATTGAAATTAAATATGGTCGGTGTGGGGGGATTTGTCACCGTCGCGGATACTGGTAAGTTGAGCGTTACGGGTACAGGCCCTACGGCCACGCCTGACAACGCCTTACCTATGCTTGCCACGAAATTAAGGGTGCAGTTCGCCTTTGCCGTGTTCCAGGTCCACAGCGTTCCTGCGTTGTTGGAATTGGTGACCAGGTAGATCGTGTTATTGATGACCATATTCGTGGGATCCGCCGTGGGCGCGCTTGCCAGGTAGTCGGCTACCTGCGGGGGGCCGCCGCCATTGGGAAAGTTTAGTGCGGGACAGGGCGCTGCCGGAACTACGGTTTGCATGGCGTCGTTGAAGGTGAAAACCGAAACCGGCGGCTGCGTCGCCAGTATTTTCGACGAATTGCTATTCGCTACAAAGAAATTGCTGTTCGGTACAAACACACCGGTCACAGGGTTGAGCGTGGTGGTGACCGCGGTGGCTAGCCCCACCGGACCGTTCAGGTTGCTGTTGATGAAGGTCGACTGAGCGGCAAAGGGCACTGCGTAAGGAGCGCGTAAAACTTGGTTATCGAAATTATCGACTATGAACAAGTCGCCGACATATTTCTGCGTGACGCCTCTCCCAGTCATCGTGTTAGGAAGACTGGGGCTGAGCGCAACGGGTGTGGGTTTAGGCGACGAGCTGCCAAAAGGAACGCTCGCTATGCCGCTGAATACAAAAACTCCCGAACCGGACTTATTCGTGACGTAGAAGTCGCCCGCGGACGAGGATCGCCCGCACACTGGTGCCGCCAAGCCATGCACGGATCCGTTGTAAACCGTCTCTGTCCCTGCAACGGTTGGGGGCGTGCTTTGGGTTGCCGCTGGAAGAAATGCAATTCGGATGATTGTCCCCGCCGGATCACACGCGTAGAGAAAATACGCGTACTTAGCATTGCCAGTTCCGTCAACGTCCACCGTGGCGTTATCGGGACCAATCGCGAGGCTTTCAAAATTCGAGCCGGCATTAGTGCTAGTGAAGATTGGTGTGATAGTGCCATTTGCGACTGTATAGATGGTCGCACCGCCAGACACATAAACGGGTGGCGTTGTGGGCAGAACTTGCGTATAAACCATCGAACCGAAACTTAGAATCAACAAACATAGAATCGAGATTCTTTTTAGCAAGAACATAGGCCCCTCCTGGGGTGAACAGCAAATAGAATTGCTGTGGGCGTGGAATCAAACCGGGAACTGACCTTGCCATCGAAGTGCCGCTCGCAATTCGACAAGCCAATGCACATTACTAACGGCTCGATAGCAAGTCAAACGAATTAAGGACGACAACAGAAATAAACGGCGCGCGGCGAAACTTTTTCGCGAGGGTATAGAACGTATATACGTCCTGAATCAAACGGCAAGTACCCTGCTACGATGCGATTGGTTGCGGGGCGAATAATTGCAAGCCACATGTCGCCGATCAGCTCGACAGTATGGATTTTCCGCAGGTAAACCAAAGCAATAGCGACTAACATCACCGTTCGTAATAAACCCAACTAATTTCTGCGACCTGACAACTGAGGGGACGTACGATTGGGCACAGCGAACCGACCGCTCTCAGAGCTGGGTTTGAGCTCCTCGCCCTTCAACCAGAATGGGCATAAGTTCCGTAATGAACCGTCGCGCAAGATACTATGATTCCTGTATTGCGTCAAGTCTACGCTTATTATGCTCCACGCGATTTAGGAGAAGGGCGCGATCTTCGTCTCGAGAGAAAGTGTGGGCTTTCGTAACGGCCGTCAGTACGTCCGGCAGCTGTCGCGTAGTCCTCGCCGATATCCGCACCATGCTTCTGAGCTTCCATTCAGTCCTTCGCAGTCGGTAACCCCGCCTCGGTCCAACCCCGCCACCCGCCATCCATTGATTCCACGTTCGTATATCCCATCTTCTGCAAATTATCCGCGACCAGCGCGGACCGGAATCCTCCTCCGCAATACAAAATCATTTTCGTCGAAGTTTCCGGCACTCTGGCTTCAATGTCGCGCTCAATAATCCCTCTGCCCATGTGCACCGCTCCGGGCAAATGCCCGTTCGCCCACTCGTTATCTTCCCTTACGTCCACCAGGAGAAATTTCTCGCCGCTCTCTATGCGTTGCTTCACATCCGCGACGTTTGTTTCTCTTACACGCGTCTTCGCTTCGCTGACCAGCTTCAGAAATTGTGGCGAATGCTTCATCGAAATTCTCCCTTTTGTTTCACCTTCGCCAGAGTAGCACCCGTAAACGCAATTCTCCTGTCCCATCTCGTATTCTCCGACAGGTTCTATTTTCTCTGGATTCCTGGAAGGTGTCTCAGGGGCAACTACGTCCTACGTGGCGCTCTTCTTCTGGAAAGTCCGCACGTAATGCACCAGCCCCCAAACTTTTGCCGGCGCCAGGCGATCACCTTCGCCGACCATCTTGTCCTTGCCCTTCACGATCAGGTCATAAATGTCGCCATCAGAAATTCCGCTCAATACCGCTGGGTCGTGCCAGTCCTTCATCTTCAAACTCATCGACTCCACCAGATCGCCTTTGCCGTTTCCGCTTTCGCCGTGGCACATCGCGCAGTCATATCCAAAAACCTTTTTTGCGGCAGCCAGCACTTCCGGCGAGGATTTCACGGGATTTTCTTTCTTTACTGGCGATGTCGCCGGCGGTGTAGTCGTCGCGGCCACCGGCGTTTCCGCCGGTTTCTCTTGGGCTTTTTCCTGTACGCTCCAAACGCCAACCGCAATCGCCACACCAATACCCAGCACCTGCAAAATATTGCTCATGAGCGCCTCCCAAGAAAAATTCCCGGCGCGCCTCTTTCAGGCCCACCTGCCACTCCGCAGTTATATCCGGGATCCCTGCGACGGAATATACACCCCTGAGGCCCGTATGGCGCAAAAACGTTTGTTGGAGTGTTCCGCTGGCTCATTTGCCGCTGCTACTTTTGTAGCGGCCACCTTCGGATGGCCATCCTGCGTCGTTAAACTTCACTCTGCGATCAGACCAGCGATGCCGCTGCGGTGCAATCAGCGCGACCCATTGACTGCGTCATTCCAAATCCCGCCAATTCAGTCCGGTGCAAATCTCCACCGCCAGCGGCACTTCCAGCTTGTACACGCCCTCCATCTCTTCCCGCACCAATTTCTCCAGCGCTTTCTGTTCCTTAGGCGGCGCCTCGAACACCAATTCGTCATGCACCTGCAAGATCATCTGCGCCCGCAACTTTTCTTTCTTTAGCCGTTTCGCAATGGCAATCATCGCCAGTTTAATCAAATCCGCCGCCGTTCCCTGCAGCGGCGAATTCAGCGCCGTCCGTTCCGCAAAATTCCGCAACTGCACCTGAGGAGAAGTGATCTCCGGTATCGGCCGCATCCGTCCAAACAGCGTCCGCGTTTCGCCGCTCTTGCGCGTCTCCACCAGTACTCGATCTAGGTACTCCTTCACCCCGCGATAACGCGCAAAATACGCGGCAATAAATTGCGCCGCCTCGCGCTGCTCAATTCCCAACTGCTGCGCCAGACCGAATGCCGACAAACCATAGATAATGCCAAAATTAATCGCCTTGGCCGCTCGCCGGTGCTCGCCCGTCTGCGCCATCGGTCCCACTCCAAATACTTCCTGCGCCGTACGCGCGTGAATATC
>Ga0137389_10001738_pt1 | contig 12917 bp, 15 predicted proteins | sample 15con2h14BmetaG_FD_104645 | JGI IMG/M metagenome (GOLD analysis project Ga0137389, IMG submission 104645) | Vadose zone soil microbial communities from Angelo Coast Range Reserve, California, USA - 15con2h1.4B metaG | ecosystem: Environmental > Terrestrial > Soil > Vadose zone > Saprolite...
CTGAAAGGCTTCTTCCGTGACATTCAAACCTTTATAGACGAGTAGCAGAAGATGAGTACAATTTGCAGCACGGACCTTCTCTACCTTCCTTCGGAGGTAGTTCGGGTGCCAGAAGCCAACCAGTTCGATCAGAATACGCCGCTTCTCATCTTTGGTGTCTGTTAGCACAAAATCTGGCACCATGACAGTATCCCCGAGCAGGAGCACTTCGCTTTCACGCGTGAGCCGCCAGTGTCCCCGTTTACCCCCCATCTTTTGCTCAAACTCGCTAGCAAAATCTTCCTCGAGGCGGCTATCGAATACACCGGAGCTTTTGAAGTGAGAACGGAGAGAACACGTATGATCAAGCCGATAAATAGTTTCTCCTTTTGCTTGAGGTGGACGCACGTATGCATGCATCTGCCAGCGTTCACACAGGAGTAAAGCAGGTAAAAATGCCGCAAGTTGCCTGCCATACCTGAGTGTAGAAGTGACAAAGGGGGAGATCGGCCCATCCAGATCGATGCGGTATCCTCCCCCTTGCATCGGCTGGGCCCAGAACATCAACTTGAATAACTTAATAAACTTCCATAGATCTTTGTAGTTGCTCGATACCTCGATCGTGAGATGCGATGCCCAGTACAGAGCCCCTCGCGCTAATTCCAGGTTATAGCGGGCCAGTAACTCTACAGGTGTCCATGCTGGACCTGCATCCGTGAGACGATGCGAAGCATGACGATCCGCGTACAGCATTTCGTCATGCTCCGCTATGGAAAGTCCAAATCCATCTGCGATCCCCTGAAGCGCCTCCTGGCGTGTAGTAGGATGAAACATGTCAGGCTTTTCAAAAACAGGCCCGTACGCAAACGTTCGTTCGCGAAGAATTAGTGGAGGATGAGGCGTCATAAGAGGTGTAAACGTAGCAGAATCCGCCAGTACTTTACCTAGTCCGCGCATAAACACGTAATCAAGGCGTGTTCCTTCGTACGCACGCAGAGCCGCTTCCCATGCTGCATGCGATTGCCCCTGATAGTGTTGGAATAAGCAGATGAGATCCTGTGCGGTTTGTTGTAAAAACGGATCATGCTCATTCACCATCTCTACGTGCAGGGCCGAGCCACGGATGCGTAACCTGGGTCTGATTAACTCACTGGTCAGCATCAGCAGTCCTCCCTAGCCACATATCGGCGCTGCACTTTCCCCTCCTCTATCGTGTTGCGTACAAGGACCTCGATGAGCACGGCCTCGAGTGGTTCTTTTTTGCGGAGGATGCGCCCGAGACGCTGGAGGTATTCGCGCTTGCTCGCCCCTCCCCCAAGCACGATTGCTACTTTCGCTTCGGGCACATCGACCCCTTCGTTGAGTACTTTGGATGTAATGATCACACTGTAGTGCCCGGTCTGGAAAGCGTCAAGAATATACTTGCGCTCTGCGACACTTGTCTCATGAGAAATCACGGGCACAAGGTACTGACGTGAAATCTTGTAGGCAACCTCGTTGGATTCGGTGAACACGAGAATGCGTTCCCCCGCATGCTCCTGTAGCAATGCCTCAAGAGCCGCAAACTTTCCTTGACAGCTGTCAAGAAGGTTCAGGATCTGCCGCCGTGCGAGCCAGGCACGACGGGCGTCTTGATCGACTGTTGAGAGGCGCATTAATTCGCGCATCCACCCGGCTCCGTGCGTCCGCTGCAAACCCCGCTCGCGGACGAAACCCATGTAGATCGCATGCGCAGCCTCATAGCGTGCACGTTCTTCCTTTGTCAGATCGACGCGCACACGCTGGGTGCGATATTCCGCAAGCTGCTTTCCCAAGAGCGTCTCGAGGCGCTGCGTATAGACAATCGGTCCGATCAACTCATCGAGTCGCCAGCGTTCTCCGGTCTGTTCATGCTCGTCGGGATAGGTCGCGGTCAATCCCAGGCGAAAGGGAGCTGGTGCCATGAGTGCTGCTTCTCCCCACGTCTTGGCCGTTAAATGATGCACTTCGTCGCAGATGAATAGTTTGAAGGCATTGCCGTACTCGGCAATGAGATCCCCGGCAGAGTGATATGTCGTCACGGTTAGAGGGAGGACGCGTTTCTCGCCGCCGTAGTACACACCGATCTCCGTCTGGAAAACATTCGTTAAGAGAGCATACCACTGGTAGACCAAACTCGTCGTCGGAACGAGGACAACAGCTGAAGAGTTAACATGACGGATCGCGTGGGTTGCCGCGAGCGTTTTTCCTGCCCCTGTTGGTAGAACGATGCTTCCTCGTCCGTTGGCCTGTTTCCAGGCATCAAGAGCCTGAACCTGATACTCATGCGGCTCTCTTGTATCATGCAACTCAAGTGCAAGACGTGGCCAGCGAGGGACAGCATTGCGAATACCCTGTTCCTGCATCCAAGGAAGCACTGTATGATAGCGATAGGCTTCACATCGCCAGCGACTCTTTACAAATTGAAAGGGAGTAGGAACGCGTTCATTGTCGTCGGTTTGGTAGAGAACCAGCGTACCACCTTGAAAGAAAACGGAAGCATTCATCTGTGACGCTCACACTCCCTAGAACAGTCTGCTTTCTTGGAAAGAGTTGATCGAGGGAGCAGACCATTGGCTTGCACAGCCAATGAGAGCCTACTAACCCCCGACGAGCACAGTGCATCAATTAAAGTCAGCACAGCAACTCGATTCTGTGAACCGGATGGGACTGCTCGCGCCGATTCGTTAAGCATGTTCCCATTATGTTTGTAAATAGAACAGATGTCAAGAGAGGAGAAACTCCTAAGGGGCAGGACGGCTCCAACTCTAAATCTAAGCATCAGAGGCCCTCACCGCAAATCGATAAGAAATTTGCCACCGGAGCAATCAAAGCAGAGCGTCTTTGCACGGAAGCTCCCATAGTCCTTCAAAAGGTCACACCACTTCATGTCTAGCTTTCGATTCACGGTATCTAGAGGCCTGCCTGGCAGTCCAATTGGGAGGAGGAGCGCCGGAGTATTCTTCCAATGGACGTGCCTATGATGGCATCCGTCCAGGTATCTGGCGCATTCACGCCGAGCGGTCTGGCTCCATCTTCGATGGGAAACGTCTTCCTGGTTGTGTGGATGGGGAGTGGATGAGCACTCCTCAGGTCAAGTGCTGCCAGGACATCAGCTATCATGTCTCCGTTCAGGAGGGCTACTACTAGTCTCTGTCACATGAATGAGTTGCTCAAACCGTGGGCAAGAACGTTGTGGCAGGCTGCTGAACGCTTGCACACGTCTCCCCAGAGCTACCGACACGTGCAGGGGAGAGCCAATGCTTCTCATACCATTCAATTGCTCGCTCAACTCGGTGTGGCCATCCTGGCGAAGGAGGAGAAAGATGGAGGGTGGGCTCGACCCGATTGGTGGGCCCACATCGTCGGTCGCAGCCGGGCTGTTCTTTTTAACCACTTGGCCAGCCTCGCGAGAAAAGGCACTATGCCAGTGCTGGTGGACCGTGATGCGTTCTGGGTGGTCTCTGATGATCCCAATCCGCTCATGGCTGTACTTGGCCTCCTAGCGGCCCACAGATGGAAGGGATATATTGTTGGTTATGAGGTTCCGCTGCCCCTCTCAAATGATGTTAAAGCAGCTTTCAGGGCAGCAGAGCATGCTGAACAGGTAGTCATGGTACTTGATACACTGGCAGGTGTATAGGAGGAGTATCGTGTCTGGATCTAACGATACTGACACTCCCCCGCATAAATGACGGGGCTTTCTGGCCCGTTAATTGTAAGTGAATATCTTTGTGTCCCTTTTCTAAGTGCAAATGCGCTTTCGACACTGAAAGAGAAGGTCCCGCTACCGAGACCCCAAAAACGTGCTTGTCACCTCTCTCCATTCGAGACCAAATCTCGACAACCTATCCAAATCAGCGAAGGTACGTTTAAACCGTTCTCAGGGGTGCAGTCCAGAAATTGATCGGCACTTCTCATTCGCAGCACGGTACTGTTGTACTTGACTTTTAACAGAGCACGCCGAGTCTTTGGATAGCACCTGCAATATTATCATAAGCTAGTTAACTCCATAAGTTTTCGTGATTCTCTGTGCCAATTTGCATATATACCTTCGACTTTCTTACGCGTTCCTGACCAAGGAGTGTTCTCAAGTAGAAGGCATTCATCTCTAACGCTGCTCTATTGGTGGAGCGCATGTAGTGTAGATCATGACAACTGACCTTTTTTGTAATACCGACACGTTTGAGATACTTCTCCACCATTTTTCGCACTCCTCCTATACTGAGGCCTTTACCCTGGTAGTTTAAGAAGAGGTGTTGATCGGTGGTCTTGGGCCGTACCGCAAGATAGGCTTGCAAGGCTTGCAGGGCTTTCTTCTCAAGAGGGAGCACGCGCTCCTTACTTCCTTTGCCATGAATCGTTAGCATTTTATGTTCCAGGTCCAACTCTAATACACAAATTGCTATTAACTCACTCACCCGGATACCCGTCTGTAGCATGAATTGAAGGAAAGCATAGTCGCGGGGACTTCCCTTCGCTACAGCTAACATCCTACGATACTCATCTGGTCGTAAAACGTGTTTCGGCTTGCGCTCCTTGTGAGGTCTCTTAACCGTCGCTGCAGGGGAGTGTGGGATAATGCCTTCTTGCACCAGATACGTAAAAAACGTGTGCAAGGAAACCAGCTTTCGGGCGCATGTGGTGCTGGTTCGTCCTTTGTTCGCCAGATATCTGAGATACTCGTTGATATGGCTTCTGGTCACGTGGTGTGCTCGAGCGACGGTCACATCATTCTCTGAGAGCCAGGTAAGAAACTGCTGAATATCTGTGCGGTATGCCTGAATGGTCAAAGGGCTTTTGTCCAGTTCGCGCGTAAACTGGTCTAATGAAGATGCTAGCGTTATGTGAGTCGTAGGTGTTGTCATGCTGTAACTATGCCGATTTTTTGTGTCGGCGTCAATCGAGCAGGTTATGAAAAACTGTTTCCTATAACACGTCACAACGGCGCTTCTAGCGTACCGGACGAACATGTGAGCGCGCTCAAGCTGGTGGAGGGTGGTCCCGAGAATGGGACCTTCTAGGAACTCGAGGCTGAACAGAGTCAACAGGCGACGAGCGAGGGGGCACCGTCCGTCAAGAAATGCCAGCGATATGAACGAATGGGCGCCGGGCAGGTTATTCGTAATTCACTCTGCGTATGGCTTCGTTGGAAACCTCAGAGGAGGTGATATTGGGATCATTGGCTACGATGCAACAAGCCAGAAGGACACCTCGCACTTTTTTGCCAGCTAGGGCAACGTAGTGATTTCAGAATTGACTGTCCCTGACAAGGTCTGGACTTGATTGGGCAAGAGAAAGACATCAGGCAACGTCGAAATGCAGCGATGATGGTACCATCCAGACGTGTCTCCACGAGCGGTCAGAAGATGGTGTGAACTGGCAACCATGATGGAGATGGCATTGCATAAGGTTGAGTAGTCCAGGGTCCTATCACACTGGTCCTGCTGTACAAGGAAGGAAAAGAAGGAAAGCAAGAGACACATGATCGAATGCGAGGTCCCGGAAGCACACCTCTTTTGTATCTCCTCGTAGAACCGGGTCAGGGATTCATGAGGGATTCCACGACCGCCGACGACGAGATGCGTATGCGGACTGGATACGCCCATCGGACACTCGATGAGATGAAACGATAGTCGCCGTGCAGCCATACCGCGCATTCTGCCTTTCTTCTCTTGCTTGTGAGTAACCTCACACGCTCCCTGGACTTCTCGCCATGAGAACACAGGCAAGCGGAGGCTATTGACTGAGGCCGTTCAGAATCCGTGCCATATTGTCGGGTGCGAAGAACTCGGCAGGCGAGATTGTTCCCCCTAATGCGGCCAGATAGCGACCGACCTCCGCCGGGTTACCATGCAGGGCACCGAGTAGGCGTTGCGTGTCGAGAGGCGGTGGCTCAAGCGTCGCCATCTGGCTGTTGAGTTCGTAGAGGGGCAGCGCCGTCTCGTTGCGTCGTTGTTCATAGTCGGCCAACGCCTCTTGCAGCGGCCATCTCCCTGATAGACCGCTATCGACCGCTTCAGCGAGCAGTTCAGCATCATGGAAGGCGTCGCTGATCCCATGCGCCAGGATAGGATCTTTGAAATGACCAGCGTCGCCAACCAGTGCCCAGCCTGGGCCATAGGGTTTGTGAAAAAAATTGGGCAGATCTCCAGTCCCGACGAACCGTTCTGCTTGTCTGCCCTGTCGTACACGACTAGCGAGGTGTGGCGTACACTCCTCAAGCGTCTTGTGAAAGTATCCTGGGATATCGCGGCGGATGGCATCAAACTCCTCGCGTGGCCATTGAATCGCGACCAGCACCTTGCCGTCGTTGGTGGGAAAGGTAATGATGATGTGATGATCACGAGGGGAGATTTCGGCTCCTTCCAGAGGAATGCCGCTCCAATAGGCGTAGTAGGTACAGGTGAATGTAGGTTTCACATAGTAGGTCGGAGCCTGGACCGCGCGTGCCACCACAGAACGCATCTCATCCGCACCGATCACCAGCGTCGCCTGCTCCGAGACAGCCTCGCCCTGGACATGGCGACCGCGTATGCCTGTCACCCGTTCTCCCTCCTGGAGCAGCTCTTGCACCTGGAAATCTTCACGCAGTTCCGCACCCGTCTCGACTGCGGCGTTAACGAGAATGTGGTCAAGCACGATGCGCCGGGGAGCATACAGAGCAGCGACACCATCTGATGGAAAGATCGGTCCGACGAGCGAGAAAGGGCCAACATCGAGCGTCACGCTGCTGATTGCAGGGCACTTGCTCGCCATGACCCGGTCTAAGATGCCCCAGCGTTTGAGGTAAGCTACTCCTCGAGCATGGAGAAAATAGCCGTTGATGATATCACTGGGGAACGTCGCTTTATCGACGAGCAGCACGCGGTAGCCTTTGCGCGCCAGCAGCATCGCCGTGGGTGACCCAGCGCAACGAGCGCCGACAACAATCACATCATACATAGAATAGTGCCTCCTTCTTTGTGCAAGTATCATTTCCAGGAGAAAGTCTACCTTGCAGAAGAAGGCGGCGTATCGTAGGAATTGCGTATTCGGATACGTATTGTGCTCTTCGAGTGCGCGGAGCTTGACTGAACAGACTACGTATGAGGGAGAAGGTGGAGACGCGAAGAATGATCTGTTCCTGAACGGCTACGGAGCCGGGATGAGCGGCCCGAAGCGGTCATGTATCCCCTGATTCCCTCGCTCGCGGAACGCGGCATTGCGCGTGGCAGGTGGCAAGAGTAAGCTCTCGACCACACGACGACTTTGCTGCTGGACCCAGTCGGCTCGCGGTCTACGCCTGGTGATGTTGGTGTCCAGGGCACTCTCCACGCTGTCTGCACAGCGCAGGACCTCGGCCAGTACATAGGCATACTCCATCGCCATACAGCCTCCCTCGGCCATTGTTGGAGGGCCAGCGTGTGCGGCGTCGCCGATCAGCACTACGCGGCCGCTGTACCACCGGTCGAGCTTCACCCACTCGATGGGGCCGCAGTGAATCTGCTCGTCGCACGAGAGCGCAGCCAGGTACTCCTGGACTGGCCTACCGAAGCCCGCAAAGCGCTGGCGAAAGCGTTCAAGGCGACCGTGCAGTGGGTCGTCGAAGCGTGGCCCGCCGACTCCCCCAAAGCCGTATGTGTGTCCATCGCCCATAGGCATGAGCCCAAAGAAGCAGCCCTCGCCCAGCAGAAGCATAAAGTTCGTCACGCCTGGCGGGCGGGTTGGTGCCAGACTGCGCCAAATCATCAGCCCGGTATAGCCAGGTGGGACTGAGCCCATCGTGAGCCTGCGCACCGTCGAAGAAATGCCGTCGGCACCGACAACCAGGTCGTAGTCTCCTGCTGAGCCATCACTGAAGCCAACCGAGACACGGTGCTCGTTTTGGGTCAACGAGGTGACTGTAGTGCCGAGTCGGCAGCGCACAGCAGCGGCACCGGCAAGCAGCACCTGCTGCAGCCTGGGGCGTTCGATGCCGATGCAGGGGCCTACCTCGCCCCACATCTCTTCCAGGTCGGTGTCGCAGAGGAGTTCACTCTGCTGGTCAAAAAATCCCCAGTGGCGGATGACTGCTCCGGCTTGCTCTACGACCTTGCCTACCCAGAGCGCTCGTAGAACTCGAACTCCGTTCGCATGCAACAGGATACCTGCTCCAGTGGCGTGCCATACTGGGCTGCGTTCAACAAGCTCCGCTTTGAAGCCTTGCCGGTGCAGGGCTATAGGCAAGAGTGAGCCCGGCGATTCCTCCGCCGACGATCAAAATTCGTTCAATGTTTGCCATCTCTTCCTCCAATCTTCGCTTTTCTGCTGAAGTGGCTTTTATCTCTCGTTCTTATGTTCATGCAACCTTCCTGATGTGATATTTGGACCCTTGGATGCTCATCTCATATCTTGTCTGTCTGGCTGCAGGAGACGTCCGGCGCTGGGCAGCACCGTTGGCAGCCCCAACCGGCGCAACAGGGTAAAGGCCGTGGCTGTCGAAGCTGACAGGACCGGCAAACCGAACTCCGTCTCTGCTTCCTCAATGAGTGGGAGCGATGGCATCTGCACACAGGCCGACAGGACCAGTGCATCCGCTTTCGTCAGGTCCAGCGCACGTGCGGCAGCCAGGATGCGCGGGCCCTGAATGCATGCCACTGCGGCGTTATCCGGCTCTTCCAGTGCGACCCAGTCGGTCACTTCGATCCGTTCGGCTTCAAGGTAATCCACCACCTTCCTGGCGAGAGATTTCATGTAGGGCATGACCAGTGCTACCCGCTGTGCTCTCAGCGCCCGGAACGCTTCGAGCAAGGCGTCCGCACTGGTGACGATGGCGGGCAACGGCTCCCGATCCCTCAATTGCTCCTGGATAGCGGCTGTCACCCGGCGGTGCTCTCCAGGCCCTTGAGCCATAAGAGCGACAAGGCAACCATAGACGAACGCCTCACAAGAGACGTCTGTCAGTTCAGCCACGCAGCGTTCCCGCTGCGCGTTCATCGCCCGTAGTGCTTCCTCCGAAACTGCTTGCATCCTCATCCGACTGCTATGGAAGGTGAACCTGGCTGCTCGGTGCCGGGTGAGCAAGGCGGGCAATTCAGTTTCGACGGTTACATTGGAACTGGGAATAATCAGACCGACCCGGATAGGGGTAGCGGCAGCTTTCATTGTTTCTAGCTCCTCTCTTGTGTGCCTGGTTGGGGAAAGCCCTTCAAGAGCCTGCATTGCATCATCTTGCTATCAGTCCTTGATAGGCTTCCCACCGCAGGGGCGTCAGAACCGTTTTTTGTTCATTCAAGCTGTGATGCTTACAACCTCGGAGAGGCCGAGACCGTGAGTATACTCATGTTGGGCTAATCTGGTTTGAGCTTTGGGCCCCAGCACATACCCCAACCCAAAGTCGTCGAGCACTTCGGCTATGTTGTCCAGGGGCAATGAACCATGTCGTTCAATCATCAACGCGGGCCTGCCTCGATCATCGGTATGCAGCTCGTAGAAGCCAAGAATGGAGGTAGACATCGGGGCATACTCGGGATATCTTGCCCTGGCCTCCCCCTCATTGGGATGTCTCATCATGAGAATCCCCTGGTGGTGCTCAAAGGCTCTTTGAATCTGTTTCATTTCATAATGGGCCGGTTCCTCCTGGCCGGTGAGATGACTGGAAATGTTGGCCGAGGTGATAAAGAGGTAGTTTTCCTCCAGATGAGCGAGTGTTTTCTGCAGGAAGCGATTGGAGGGACAGTGGTACCCAGAGGCGATCAGTTGGGTGGTGCGTGTTCCATTGTCTGCTAGACTGGTCAGGTGATCGGGAATATGATTGGCTGCAGGCCCCCGGAAGCCAAACGGACCCATCTCATAAAACGCATCAATCAGAGCCAGCACCTGCTCTTTGTGCAATCCCTTCGGTAGTTGGCGCCAATCGAAGAGGTCGGGTATATGTTCTCGGGTGGTCGTAATACTGCCCACTTGCAGAGGAGGTCTTCCTTTGGCTCGATTAATCCGCTCAAGAGACGCTTGACGAGGGTGAGCCGCAAGGACATAAAAATTGGCAAATCCATAGAATATAGGACACCCGAGTGCGACTGCGCTGGCTGCAAATGCCCTATGCAACGAGTTAGAAAGATTTAAGCTATAGGTTCTCCAATGTATTTTCTCAACGATCTTCAGAAGGACCTGCTCCCTTGCGTTCAGTCTCCCTCCTTTCATTAATTGAGCGAATTGTTCTGAATCGAAGTGATCTAGCATATTCACGTCTGTTATCTCCTGTTTCTCCACTGGAGGGTGCGCCAATAACTACGTACAAACGACAATGTTGCGCTCTAGGGCCTACATGCTTTCCTGTCTTGTAGCCAGGGATGACCTTCGTACCCTGTGTCCAGCTTACCTTGCAGAAGGAAGCAGGTGTATCGGCAAGATTACCCATTTTCCCCTCTGGATGCAGAGATGAACGGGCTAGTCGAGGGACCGGGCGAGAAATGGGTAATCTTGTGCATACCTTCGAGTGTCTCTCTCGCTATACTTCCAGGAGAAAGTCATTGCAATGGACAAGACGGAGACAAGAGCGATCCTCCAACAGGAGGGCTCGCGAGAGGAGTGAATTATGAGTACCTACCTCTTTGACAATGCCGGCGAGCCTACCGGCCAACGCTTTTGTAGCCTGGAGACCCTCTACGACTCCTGGACGATCCGCCACCTGGGGGCCACTGGCATCGGCGCAGGCTGGCAGTGCTGAGAAGTCAGTGCTGGGGGCGGGTCGATTGCGGCGTGGCTTGCAGAGCGCAGTGACAATAGCGGCCAGGTGCTGGTCACCGACCTCGACCTATACTTTCACTTGGGGAGTGCTGCAATCTGCTCCTCGATGGTGAACTGTAGGTCGGGAAAGGCGGTACGCCAGGCAAGCACTATCTGGCGCACGCGCTCCGGCGGACAGGGATTACCAAAATTGAGGAAGTCGGGCGCAAAATACGTGTCGATGAGATCCAGTTTGCCCCGATTCCAGATCTCCTCAAACTGGCGACGGGCAATCATCTTATTTTCTTCAGTAGACATATCATTGACTCCTTATCTGTTCTCCTTTTCGCTCAGGGCACCTCTGGCTCGTTCATGACAACGGGAGGAGCAGAACGAGCACAACAAAGCGTCCATAAGAGGAACTCCACTGGATCAGAACGGCGTTGCTGAAAAAACAGCGTGGCATGTTTGCAGACAGTGGCTTGCTGTTCAAGCGGGTTGCTCTGCCCCCCTGCCCGGAGCTTTCGGTGCTAAGAGGTTGTGATGACCCATCTCACCGTGGAATCCAACCATGGATGAAGACGAGGGAGTCCGAGAGCCTCTCGCGCAGGCTCATCAAGAAGCGCACTGATACCTACGTACCCCAAAGGGCGCAGGACGCAGGGAAGACGACCCATCAAGCCATCGCCAATCGCCTGCGAGATGCGCTCATTGCACGCTGCATAGGAACAGTGTTGACCCTCATACTGGTGCTGAAAGCACTCCAATGCTTCGATGGTACAGGGGATAGCATGAATATTCAGGGCCTGGCCAAGGTCGCGAAATGCTCGGAAGAGGGCAGACCGTTCTTGCTCGTGCAGTGATGCTGGGTCCCACCGGAACTGCTCCAGCATCAGCGTCGCATACACATATACACAGTCCTCATTGGAGAGCCTCAATTGGCGGAGTGGTGACACCCCAAGCAAAGGTTCTACTTGCCTTTGTTGTTGCAAACACGCTATCCATCGCAAGGGATCTCCGTCGGAGAGCGCGTCGAGCTGCAACGAGAGCCGCTGGACGCTACACACCCGCAGCAGGGCCAGTGCCGAAGCCAATGCATACATGGGATTCTCCTTTTAGGGCCGACGGCCCCAGGGGGTGAACAGTACGGATGTGCTGCTGGCAAAGCCGGGGTTGTAGAGCATCTCAAGGTCGCTCAACCGTTGACCGGCGAGCTGTCTGGCATTCTCAAAGAGGTAGTTGCTCATGGTATACTCCTTTCAAAGGCTGCCTGGTTCTGCGTCGGAAATGGTCAGGTCATCCCTTTCTCTGAAAGTCTACCGAGATCACCTGTACGCTGGCATACGTAACCTTACCCATTTTGGGCTACTATTTACTGTGTTTGAGGGAGCCTGTTCGAAGCTTCCTGTCTCAAGGAAAGTCTACCTTGCTGAAGACGGCAGCGTATCGTAGGAAGTGCGTATTCCGCATACGTATTATGCTCCCCGAGGGCGTGGGGTATCACCGAACAGACTATATAGCGCTCTTGTTTTAAGCGGTCAAAGTGTTTCCTGCCTGACTGTTACGCTCCAAAGCCCTGTCGTTCTCAGGAGAGGGGAAGCTCAACTGAGACCACCATTTCCCCAAGTACGCTGGCAAGCACTCTCTGGAGCACCTGCGCTGGATGAGTCACAGGACCCCGATGGCGCCAGGCCACGTGTCCGTCCGGTCGCACCAGCACGGCTCCGTCCTGCTCCACTTCGTAGGTTCTGGCCCAGACTCCCTCTGGATCGACCTGGTCCCCATCCGGCCCAACTGTGAAGACCTGGAGGGGAACACGCCGTGCATGGGCAACTTCCGCAGCGGCCTGGAAACATGCCGCACCTGTCCACCCTGCCAGAAGGACGAAGCTCGTGCCGAATAGATCAAGCGTGGAAAGCTGCTGACCCGCACACTCCAGCCAGACATGCGGCGCGCGACAGCCAGGGTGAGCCGATGGTACGTAGTCCGACACCGGGTTTGCCACCTCCGGCAACACCGTGCCATCAGGGACGACCGCGGCTGATTCGTAAGCCGCTCCCAAGACTACGCCCAGCTCATGAAACATCTCCGAGCGACCGTAAAGAACACCCGTATCTCGCTTAGATCCTCCAGTACTCACATTCCTCAGCGACGCCAGATTGTGTAGCGCCTGCTCCGTGGTCCAGCGATCCATAGGCTCTCGCTCATCTGCGTAGGTCTCGATCAATGGA
>Ga0137389_10001744_pt1 | contig 12897 bp, 8 predicted proteins | sample 15con2h14BmetaG_FD_104645 | JGI IMG/M metagenome (GOLD analysis project Ga0137389, IMG submission 104645) | Vadose zone soil microbial communities from Angelo Coast Range Reserve, California, USA - 15con2h1.4B metaG | ecosystem: Environmental > Terrestrial > Soil > Vadose zone > Saprolite...
AAGACGTCATGTAGCCCTCCGGGTGAAATCCGTTTTTGGAGTCTTGTCTACTGCGAATGCACCGGCTAGGGAGGACGGTTCGGAACTTGGCGCCTAGAGAGTATACAGATTACGAACGGCAGTTTCCACATCTTTTCGTGGTCGCTTGCTTTGTGTGAACAGAAAAGGATTGCGGACATGTGCAACAAATTTACGGTTGGGAATTGCGGATGACTCAGGGCGCGGTCTCCTTGAATCCTTGTCGGAAGAGAGCCATGAGGCACGCAGTTATGGCACAAAATACGTAACAAATAGACGGGAGAAGGCGGAGGAAGCGGAAGGCGAATCGCTAAACCAAACAAGAGATGGTCGGGACGGCGAGATTTGAACTCGCGACCCCTTGCACCCCAAGCAAGTGCGCTACCAGGCTGCGCTACGTCCCGACAGAATCCGCTGCCCAAGATGACGATGACAGCGTGGGGTTCGACCTCCAAATTCTACACCAGGCGGCAGCCGCGGGCACGCGCTCGTTCCTGCATCGATGAGGATCCTCCGAAGACAGGACCAACTTCTGTCACAAACGAGCGTGATGAGTGTCACTACAGGACGACTGCTTCCTGCGGCAACATGGTCACTTAGAGAAATCAAGGTTGTGGAATCATGTGAGGTTTTCCGTGGCGATTCTGGTATCGGGCGGAGCTGGCTACATCGGCAGTCACGCGGCGAGCGCGCTGCGGCGTTCCGGTTATGAGGTTGTGCTTTATGACAATCTATCCACCGGGTTCCGCCGCCTGGCGCAAGGCTTCGATCTTGTGGAGGGGGACATCGCCGACGCAGCCACGCTCCGACCGGTGCTCGCGCGCGTGGATGCGGTGATGCACTTTGCCGCCCACGCCTACGTTGGTGAGTCGGTCGAGAACCCGCGCAAGTATTTCCAGAACAATGTCGTCGCGGCACTCAGCCTCTTGAACTGCGCCATGGACGCCGGTATCCGCCGCTTTGTGTTTTCCTCCACTTGCGCCGTGTACGGCGTCCCCGAGCAAATTCCGATTACGGAGGAGACGCCGCGTGAGCCCGTCAATCCCTATGGCGCATCGAAGCTTTTTGTCGAAAACGCGCTCGAGGCATACGGCCGCACTTACGGACTGCGCTCGGTGAGTCTGCGCTATTTCAATGCGGCGGGAGCCGATGACGGCGGCAAGATTGGCGAACTGCACGATCCTGAGACTCATCTGATTCCGCTGGCGCTTGCCGCCTCCAGCGAGAAAGGACCCGAGTTGCAAGTCTTCGGATCGGACTACCCGACTCCGGACGGCACCTGCGTTCGCGACTACATTCATGTTAACGATCTCGCAGATGCGCACGTCCGAGCGTTGCAACACCTTGAACGAGCCGGCGACGGGAAGAGTGGCGAGCCGCTGGCCATCAATCTCGGGACAGGCCGCGGACATTCCGTTCTGGAAGTCATTCGGGCAGCGGAAAACGCCACTGGACGGCCGGTTCGGCGAAAGATTGTACCGCGGCGGCCAGGCGATCCTCCGGTTCTGGTGGCCGATCCGTCGAAGGCTCAACGCGTGCTGGGATGGACCGCCCAACACAATCTCGCCAGCATCGTCTCGAGTGCGTGGGCATGGATGCAGAAAAACTCTAGGAACGAAAAAGCGGTTACTGCGGCAAGCCCATGCGTTTGAGCAGGTCGATGTAGCGCGGATCGGAGCGAAAGGGCTCAAAAAAATCTTCGACCTTCATGTATTCCATGCGCCCCGACCGCTCTGCATAGGCCTTTTCCAGCCACTCGAAGGTATGGTCGCGGTCTCCCATCCGCGCGTAGTTAACCGCGATCTCGTAGGGGGAGACGTACTCCCGTTGCGACTCGTTTTTCAGTACCTCAATCAACGCTGAGCCCGCCCCCTTCAGCTTTGCCTTCCGATATCCAGCAGCGAATGCCTCCGCTCGTTCCGGACGCCCGTCCTTCTTCATGGCCATGATCCAATCTGCCACGTACCCGTCCTGATTTCCCAGGTGCCAGTAGACGATGGCGCGAGTTCCATAGAAGACCGGGAATTCCGGATTGGCCGCAACAAGCCTGTTCAAATCCGTCAGGGCATCATCATAGCGACGCAGGTCCGTCAGAACCCCCGCGTGATTCGCGTTAATCTGAGGAGAAGCCGGATCGAGCGCCAGGGCCTTCTCATTCTCAGCCAATGCCTCCTTGAATCGACCCGAGTTCTCCAGCAGAACCGAGTACCAATGGTGCGATGTAGCGTCGTTCGGGTTCGATCCAATCGCCTTGCGATACTCGGTTTCTGCTCCCGCCCAGTCCCAATCCTCCTCCTTCAGGGCAGCGAGTACGGCATGGGGCTCGGCCAGCGCAGGATCGAGTTCGATCCCTCGTTGCGCCGCGCTGCGGATCTTGGGCAAGGCTTCGTCATGGGAGATCCATCCACGATCAAGAAGAAGTAAGTACGCCTTAGCCAACCCGGCATAGGCCTGTGCATAATTTGGATCCTTGGCAGCTGCCTGGTTGAATTGATCCAAGGCCTTGTACATGCTCTCACGCGTACGCTGCTCCAGGTAAAAGCGCCCTTTTACGTAGAGCTGGTAGGCCTCGGCATTCTCGGTGGCATGCTTCTTCTCATCGCTACTGCCACTTACCTTTATCCGCAACTGGCCGGAAATGTCGGAGGCAATGTCATCTTGCAGAGTAGCAATGTCGGAGGCTTTGCGCTGGTATTGCTCACCCCAGATCTGCGAGCCATTGCTTACGTCTACCATCTCAGTTTCCACGTTGAGCGTGTCCCCGTGTTGCGTAAGACGGCCCACGATTACCGCTCCCACCTTCAGGTCGCGCCCGATCTGCAGCGGATCCTGCTGTGCCTGCCGATAACGGAAAACGGTGGTCCGGGCCATCACCCGCAGCCGCGGCAGCCGCGAGAGATGGTTGATCACTCCTTCCGTGATCCCGTCCGCTAGATAGTCCATTTCTGAGTTAGAAGTAGCATTTGCCAGCGGCAGTACCGCCACAGAATCAATCGCACCCGGCGTTCGGTGGAGGAAGTAATAGCCGCCCGCTGCCGTCGCCGCGACCACGAGTGCAACCACGACGCCAACCGCAGCCCATGGCTTCCGCCGGGCTGGCTCAGCAGCCGCCAGGCTGGAACTTGAAGGTCCAGCAGCAACCGTCCCACTCGCCGATGTCACAACAGCCGTTGCTGAGCCTGACGGTGCCGGTATGGTCCCCGGAATTGCGGAAGTTGCTGCCACCGGCCTTCCGGCGCTGCTCATGGAAATGCCAGGTTCTGCAGCCGCCACCGCCGGGCTGCGGTTCGAATCCGTGTCGCGCTTCAACCGTTGCAGTTCGGCCCGCATTTCTGAAGCGTGCTGGTAGCGCAATTCGCGGTCCTTCTCCAGCGCCCGGTTGATGATCCGTTCCAGTTCTGGCGGCAAGTCCGGATTCAGCCGAACCGAAGCGGTCGGGGCGCGGTTCAGGATGGCGTCGAAAATCATTGCCGTACTATCTCCGCGAAACGGCAACGCACCGGTAGCCATCTCATAGAGGACTGCGCCAAACGAAAACAGATCCGTGCGCGCGTCCAACTCCTTGGCCCGCGCCTGTTCCGGTGACATGTAAGCAACCGTTCCCAGCGCAGCTCCCGGACTGGTGAGGAGATCCTCACTTATCGCCGTCGGTTGGGCCGATGTCCCCGTTGACGGCATTATGCGGCTGGAGAGGTTTGTAACCTTTGCAAGTCCGAAGTCCAGAACCTTTGCGTGTCCACGCTTGTTGACGAAGATGTTGGCGGGCTTGATGTCCCGGTGAACGATACCGGCTGAGTGTGCTGCATCGAGCGCGTCGGCGATCTCGATGCCGAGCGATAACAACGACTCCAATTCGATTGGGCGATTGCCGATCAGGTGCTTCAGAGTCGCGCCATCGAGAAACTCCATCACGATGAACGCATGCCCATCTTGCTCACCGATATCGTGAATCATGCAGATGTTGGGATGATTGAGCGCGGAAGCAGCCTCTGCTTCACGCTGGAAACGTGCTAGTGCTTGCGAGTCTCTCGATACCTCATCCGGCAGAAACTTGAGCGCCACGAAACGGTGGAGCCGGCTGTCCTCGGCCTTATAGACCACACCCATGCCGCCACCGCCGAGCTTCTCGATAATGCGGTAGTGCGAGATCGTTTGGCCGATCATGAAGCCGCAATGTTAGGCGGGATGTGAGGGTAAGTCAATGAATACCCAACAGTTGTCGATGCTCTAAAAGATAGACGGCGAAGCATTGCGATTACACCCACAGCCCTGTAGTAGGTGCAATCGTGGTTCTCCAGTTGTAAATCCCGTCCGGTTTCACGTACTCTGCCGCGCATGGGAATTCGAGCTCTTTCCGCCTGGTTCTTCGCCGGTGTTTTGCTGCTGTGCTTCTCTTCGTTGCCTTGTCACGCACAGAGTTCCGCACAGACGGCGGCTCGCACGTTCTCGCTGGAACAGGTTATGAGTTCGCCATTTCCCACGAATCTTGTGGCCGTCGAAAATGCAGGCGACCATGCTGGACGAATCGCATGGGTGTTCTCGGCGCGGGGCGAGCGTAACGTGTGGGTCGCGGACGCTCCGAATTTTGAGGCCCGGCAGGTCACACACTACGTGGGCGACGACGGCATGCCGATTGCCGCGTTGAAGCTGACGCCCGACGGACGAACCGTTGTCTACGCGCGGGGCAGTGAGGCCAATAGCGCTGGAGAAATCGCCGACCCAACCAGCAACGTCGAAAAGCGTATGCAGCAAGTGTGGGCGGCGGATGTGGACAAGGGCGAGCCGCGTTTGCTCGGGGACATGGGCTGCGACGAAGAGGGATGCGAGGACATCCAGATATCTCCTAACGGTGAGTTCGCGGTGTGGTCGGCGAAGAAGCAGATTTGGATTGCGACTATTTCGGGCAACAGAGATGCAAAGGCCAAAGCCAAAGCGCTGACTTTCGCGCGAGGCAACAATTCACAGCCGAAGTGGTCGCCCGACGGAAAGAAGATTGCGTTCGTCAGCGATCGCGGCGATCACAGCTTTGTTGTCATTTACGAATTTGGCCGCAACACGCTGCGCTACGTTTCGCCCAGCGCCGACCGGGATCTGTATCCGCGCTGGTCGCCGGATGGTCGCCATCTCGCCTTTGTGAGGCTGGTGGGCAAGCAGATGAAGCAGCCTGTGATTCCGCAGTCGCCGCTGCCCTGGGCGATCTGGATCTATGACGTCGCCGCCGATTCGGGGCGCGAGATCTGGAAGAGCGGTCCGGGTCTGGATGATTCGCTTCCGCTCCTGACCGAAGACGGGTCGTTTTACTTTGCCGCAAAGAATCGCATCGTTTTTTCTTCCGAGCAAGATGGATGGAACCATCTCTATTCGGTTGCAACATCGGGTGGGCCCGCCACGTTGCTGACTCCGGGAAAATTTGAGACCGAAGATGTCGTGCTGAGTACAGATAAGACCTCCGTCATCTATTCCTCCAACCAGAGTGCCGTTGATCCTCGCGACATTGACCGCCGTCATCTCTGGCGTGTCAGCGTTGAAGGCGGCACGCCGGAGGCGCTGACTCGCGGCGAGACCATGGAATGGACGCCCCTCGAAATCGCGGGGAAGCTAGTTTGCCTGGGTTCGACGGCCACGACTCCGGCGATGCCATATGCCATCGCCTCGCATGGACGCGAGATGATCGCAAAGAGTGCGTTGCCGGCAGACTTCCCCTCGTCCCAACTGGTCACGCCGAAACAGGTAATTTTCAAAGCTGCTGACGGCTGGGAAATCCATGGCCAACTATTCGAGCCCAAAATGGAGCGACCGGCGTCCCGCCCGTTCCCCGCCCTGATCTTTATCCACGGAGGATCGATCCGCCAAATGATGCTCGGCTTCCACTACATGGACTACTATCACAACGCTTACGCGATGAATCAGTATCTGGCGAGCTGTGGGTACGTAGTGCTATCGGTTAACTATCGGACAGGCATTATGTACGGCCGGCACTTTCGCGAACCGAAAGATGGAGGCCCACGCGGCGGCGCCGAGTATAGGGACATCGTCGCGGCGGGAAAATATCTGCAGAGCTTGCCGAATGTGGATGCGAAGAGAATCGGGTTGTGGGGCGGATCCTACGGCGGCTACCTTACCGCGATGGGGCTGGCGCATGACTCCGATCTGTTTGCCGCCGGAGTCGACTTGCATGGCGTGCATGACTGGTCGGTGTTTAAGGAAGAAATTCCGGCGGATGCGCCCGATCATGACGACGCCGTCAAGCTGGCGTTTCAGTCGTCACCGAATGCGGCGATTACGACGTGGCGTTCGCCGGTGCTGCTCATCCAGGGGGACGACGATCGCAATGTCGATTTCTCGCAGACGGTCGATCTGTTGCAGCGCTTGCGCATTCAAAAAGTGCATGTCGAGGAACTGATCTTTCCCGATGAGATTCATGGGTTCCTCATGTGGAAGAGCTGGATCAGGGCGTATGGCGCGACGGAGGAGTTCTTTGGCAGGGAGCTGAAGTGAGGATAAGTTGGTAATTGGTTATTTGTAGTTGGCAATTTGAAAAAGGAAACGTCGGACCTTCAAATCACTGATTACAAACCACCAATTCCAAATGCTTTTCGTATCCGATCCCAAGTCACGTCCAGCGTCTCGGGCAGCACCCTGGTTTCGCCGATGACGCTGACGAAATTGGCGTCCGCTGCCCAGCGCGGCAGAATGTGCATGTGGATGTGTCCAACCACGCCGGCACCCGCGGCTTTTCCGATATTCATGCCGAGATTGATGCCGTCGGGTCGATAGAGGGAGCGCAGAACGGTCTCCATCCGCTGAGTCAAAACCATCATCTCGTGGGCGGCATCGACGGGAAGATTCTGCAACTCGTCCAGATGCGCGTAGGGCACGACCATGACGTGTCCATTCGTGTACGGATAAGTATTGAGAATGACGTAGCAATGTGTCCCGCGGTGGACGATGCGGGCCTGCTGGTCGCTTTCTTTGGGAGCATCGCAGAAGATGCAGCCCGACTTCTGGTCGGCGCCAGTGACGTAGGCGTAACGCCACGGAGTCCAGAGATGGTCCATGGAGGGAGGGTAGCAGAAACAAGCTGCGAACTACGAGCTTGGAATGCGGCGGGTCCGGTTCGCTCGAAGCTCGCGGCTCGAAGCTCGAAGCCAGCGCTTTGTGACGAATCTGTAAATTCTCCGTAATCGCGTTTGACACTGTTCCAAAGCGGTTGCTATAGTCGAAGTGTCCCTATTGGACGCGGTTTCGAACCAGCTGGAATTGTCCTAGGGTCGTCCGCCAGGTCGGCCTCAACGCAACCTAAAGACCACGCCAGCAGTCCGCTATACCACGTCCGGCATGAGTCGCGCACGAACGCGCGTCGTCACCCGAAGGCTATGAACTTGTTCGACGATAGCAACGCCCGCAATCTTGAATCCAGTCTTGAAACCATGACACCTGCACACGACACCCACACCGGCGCCTCGGCCGTAATAGACGCTCCCGAGCACGCACAACCCTCCCCTGCGGAACCACTGGCTTCCGCCCCAGAAGTTCATGAACACGACACTCCTGAAAACGACACTCCCGAAAATGTCGCTCCTGACAATTCCGCCCCCGCGAATGCCGCTGCTGGCAGCGATGATTTCGCCGCCGCCCTCCAGAACTTTGAGACGGAAACCGAGGAGTCGGTTGGCGATGACCACGTAATCAAAGGCACCGTGGTGAAGCTGACCGCGACCCACGTCGTCGTCGATATCGGAACGAAATCCGAGGGCATGGTGCCGATCGCGGAAGTTCTCGATCACGAGGGCAAGCCCAAGTTCCAGCCCGGCGACGAGATCGACGTAATGCGGGATAAGGGCGAAACCGAAGAGGGCTACGTCAATCTCTCGCACCTGAAGGCACAGCGGCTGCGGTCATGGGACGAGATTGAGCGCGCTTACAACGAAAAGAAACCGATCAAGGGCGTCGTCGTGGAGCGCATCAAGGGCGGCCTGACTATCGACATTCAGGGCGCGCGCGCCTTCCTGCCGGGCTCGCAAGTGGACCTGCGTCCGATCCGGAATCTGGACGGCATGAAGGGCCAGACGATGGAAGTCGCCATCATCAAGCTCAACAAGAAGCGCGGCAACATCGTGGTCTCGCGGAAACAGCTTCTCGAAGAAGAGCAGAACGAAAAGCGCGGCAAAACACTGGAGCACCTGCAAGAAGGCAGCGTCCTCACCGGGATCGTCAAGAACCTGACCGAGTACGGCGCATTCGTGGACATGGGCGGAATCGATGGGCTGCTGCATATCACCGACATGTCGTGGGGACGTCTGACGCACCCGCGCGATCTGGTCAACGTCGGCGACCAGATTCAGGTGAAGGTCCTGAAGTACGACAAAGACAAGCAGCGCGTCTCGCTGGGCTTCAAACAGCTCACGCCTGATCCGTGGCTGGACGCGGAGCACCGCTACCCCGTGGGCGCGCACGTCCACGGACGCGTCATCAGCGTCACCGATTACGGCGCCTTTGTAGAACTCGAGCAGGGCATTGAGGGACTGGTCCACGTGAGCGAGATGACGTGGTCGAAGCGGATGAAACATCCATCGAAGCTGGTCAACGTTGGCGACGAAGTGGACTGCGTAGTCCTGAGCGTGAACCCGACCGAGCGCCGGATTTCGCTGGGCATGCGGCAACTCGCGTCCAACCCCTGGGATACGCTGCATGACAAATATCCGGTGGGGGCGACGGTCGAAGGCCGGGTCCGCAATCTGACCGAGTTTGGCGCTTTCATTGAAATCGAAGACGGAATTGACGGCCTGGTGCATGTCAGCAACCTCAGCTGGACCACCCGCGTAAAGCATCCTTCCGAGGTGTTGAAGAAAGGCGACAAGGTCAAGGCTGTGATTCTGGCCATTGAACCGGACAAGCGCCGCCTTTCGCTCGGCGTGAAGCAAATGCAGCCCGACGTCTGGGATTCGTTCTTCGCGCAGCACCGTATCGGCGACATCGTGCATGGCAAGGTCCTGCGCGTGGCGAACTTCGGCGCATTTGTTGAGATTGCCGAAGGCATCGAAGGCCTGTGTCACAACTCGGAAGCTGTCGATGCGAACGGACAGCCGATGCACCTGGAACCCGGCGGCGAGTTCGACTTCAAGATAATCAAGATGAATCAGGAAGAGAAAAAAGTCGGCCTGAGCATCAAGGCGGTCGGTGAGGAGGCATCGCGCCAGGAAGTCGAGTCCTACAAGCACCCGGCGTCGTCCTCTTCGACCAGCACCACCATCGGCGACTTGATTTCGTGGAAGCGGGCCGGCGGAGACAGCAACTAGAAACGTGGTGGTGGAGCGACGGGCGTCTCGCCCGTCTAGCCTGAGGTGGCCGGGCAGGGACGCCCGGCTCTCCATCGTTTCACACAATCTTCTGCAAATTCTGGAAGCTGATTCGAAGACTCTCCATGGCTGGACGGTCGCCCGAGTCGCGCTCGACAAACAAATGCTTTACACCGTTCTTCTCCGCTGCCGCTAAAATCTCCTGCCAGTGAATGGTCCCGGCTCCGACTTCGGTGAAATGTTCCGCATCGGTGTTCTTCACCTGTGTGGTTGGGAATCCGGGCTTTCGGTCCTTCAGGTGAAGTAACTTGATGCGGTTGCCGTACTGTTGAAACATCTGGAGCGGATCACCGCCGGCCTGTGTAATCCAGTAACAGTCCATCTCAATGCAAACGAGCTTCGGGTCGCAGCGATCCATCATGGTTTCAAAACCAGTCGTGTCCCCGAAACGACGGAACTCATAGTTGTGATTGTGAAATCCGAACTGCATGCCAACTTGATGAATTCTTTCGCCCCAAATGTTGAACTGATCGGCGGCGCGCTTGTAACCGTCCAACGTGAACCACATGCTCTCGGGCAATATCGGGCAAATGACATACTCGACCCCGAGCGCCTTCGCATAGTCGATCTTCGAATCAAGCCCGTCATAGTTGAAGTGCCCGCTGGGGGCGGTCAGGCCGTGGTCGTTGATCATGCGGCGCAGTTCCGCGGCGGGATGCCCATAGATATCCCAGTAGGTCTCGACCTCGGCGTAGCCGATCTTGCGAACGGCTTCGAGGACGGCGGGAAGATCGCGCGCTGCCTCCTGGCGCACGGTGTACAACTGCGCTCCGGGAGAACGGCGCTCCGAGGCAAGCAGCCTGGTAGCAGCCAGCCCGCCGGCAGCCGCAATCGACAACTGAAGAAACGCGCGACGGTTAAACATGCGTTGGAGAAGGGTCATTTCTTGCCTGCACTTCCGTCCAGCACAAGCGCGTAGCTGACGAAGGCAACTGCTTTACTGTCCGGCGACCAAGAGGGCACGTTGATTGTGCCCTGGCCTCCAAACAACTTGGCCAGCACGCTGATTTTCTCGTCACTCATTTTGGCGCCGTTCGCTTTCCAGTCACTCAGGGACATGATGCGCAGCATCACATCCTTGTTCTCCGGATGGCCCTTCACGTCCGGCTCGTAGGAGAGGAACACCATCCATGCCCCGTCCGGCGAGATGTGCGGGAACCAGTTGTTCCAGTCATCGACCGTGACCTGTTCCTGTTCGCTCCCATCGGCTCGCATGCGCCAGATCTGCATGTGCCCGGTGCGCTCCGAATTGAAGTAGATGTATTTTCCGTCCGGCGAATACTCCGGGCCGTCATCCAACCCTTTGGCGGTAGTCAGGCGCGTTTCTTCGCCGCCCGCAACCGGGATCGTGTAGATATCGAATTCGTCGTTGCGCTGTCCCACGAACGCCAGGGTCTTGCCGTCCGGCGACCAGCCGTGCCAGTACGACGGGGATTTCTGGGTGATGCGGCGCGGCACTCCTCCCTCGATCGGCACGATGTAAACAATCGATTGATTGTCGCCCTGCGACTGATCGCTGATGGCCAACGAGGTTTGGTCGGGCGAAATGCCGTGATCGTTGTTGCACCGAACGGCGAATCCGGTGTCAATCAGCGCGGGCTCTCCTCCATCTACCGGCAGCCGGTAGATGCGGCCATTTCGATTGAACAGAAACGACGATCCATCATGCGTCCAGTTGGGCGCTTCAAAGCGTTCGGGAGCGACGTACACTACGTGCCGGACGGTCGATGCAATGGTCACTCTTTCTAACGCACTGTAGAGCGTTGTTTTCGCAACCGGAGCCAGGTCTGCCGCCAGATCGACATTTGCGAACGCCGCCTTCTCCACTACGTCTTTATCGTGTGAGCAGACCCCAATCCCCACATAGTAAGTTCCGGTCATTGGAATTGGTATCGAAGCGCCGGAGTAGTGCAACTCCTTGCCACCATCTCCCAGAAACAAATAAACAAAATTGCCGCGCTTCTCGATGCGCAAGCGTTTGGGGCCCGCAATGTTCGCCTCTGTCTCATGGGTTTGGATCTCGTGAGTAGCGGCGCCCTTTTCATCGCGATATTGCAGCGCCGTCATACCATTGCCGTGGAGCGCCACGTCGGCGTAAGCGGAATCCGCCTCCAGGCTCTGGCGAACCATCAGCACGGCCTTGCGATGCTCGTTTCCGCCTTTGCTCAGAAACGAGACATCGGCTGCCAGACTCACATCGCCAGCAACCTTCTTCCAGACGAAATGGAAGGCATCGGCCGTGGACCACATGTTCTCGCCACTACCGCCGACTGTGTATGTTCTTTTAGCAGCGTCGTACTCCAGAGTACCGGGATGGAGAACGCTGCCAACATCGGCATGACTCTCAAACAATCCCGTCGGCGCCGCGCTCGCCCAGAGGTTAGGACTGCTAAGACCAGCGAATGAACACCAACTCAGCGCCAGTAGAACGGCGGTAGCTCTCTTGATCATGGGAGAACACTCGGTAATTGAATTTTAGACAACAGGTGCGACGGAGAAGAAATTGTACGACTTTGCGCCGGGTTCTCGCTGACCTGAGTCCAGATCGAAACCTCTCTCATCCAAACCAAGATGAATTTGGAACTGGATGGAAAGCGCGCACTGGTTACAGGATCGACGGCGGGCATCGGATACGCGATCGCGGAGGCCCTGGCTCGGGAGGGCGCAGACGTGATTGTGAACGGGCGGACCGAAGAGCGCGTCGAGCAAGCGATCCAGTCGATTCGAGCCTCTCATCCGCAGGCCAAGGTGGAGGGCCTGGCCGCCGATCTTGGCAATGCCGACGGAGTCCGTGCCGCCGTCGAACGGCTCCCCGATGTTGCTATTCTCGTCAACAATCTGGGTATTTTCGAGCCCAAGCCGTTTGAGCAAATTCCCGACGAAGACTGGTTTCGCCTTTTCGAAGTGAATGTCATGAGCGGCGTTCGCTTGTGCCGGGCTTATCTGCCCGGCATGAAGACGCGAAACTGGGGACGCGTCGTCTTCATTTCGAGCGAATCCGCGGTGCAGATTCCGGCCGAGATGATTCACTATGGCATGACGAAAACCGCACAACTCGCGATTTCACGCGGCCTGGCGGAGACGACTGCAGGTACCGGCGTCACCGTGAACACCGTCCTCCCCGGGCCCACGGCTTCCGAAGGCGCGAATGAGTTTGTCGACCGTATGGCGGCGTCTTCTAAACAGACGAAGGCGGAATTCGAGGCTGAGTTCTTTCGCAGCGTGCGCCCGAGTTCATTGTTACGGCGCTTTGCACGTCCCGACGAAGTGGCGCTCCTGGTGGTGTTCCTCTGCAGTCCGCTATCCTCGGCCACGAATGGCGCTGCCCTCAGAGCCGATGGCGGTGTCGTACGCTCGATTCTCTGAGAGAGACTACCCGCGCAGTATGGCGAGCCCACGTAGGGACAGCCGCCCTCGTGTTCAGTTCCATGACATCCTTTACACAATGTTCCGGGACATCCTTTACACTCCTGCGCGAGCGTAGTGAGCGCGGGGGCGCGATCAAGGATGACGTGGAGGA
>Ga0137389_10001749_pt1 | contig 12894 bp, 8 predicted proteins | sample 15con2h14BmetaG_FD_104645 | JGI IMG/M metagenome (GOLD analysis project Ga0137389, IMG submission 104645) | Vadose zone soil microbial communities from Angelo Coast Range Reserve, California, USA - 15con2h1.4B metaG | ecosystem: Environmental > Terrestrial > Soil > Vadose zone > Saprolite...
CCTGAAATGCAGCCCGCAAACGGACGCCCACAGCTTCTTTTGCGCCATGATGTCGATGTTTCCCTCGAAAAGGCGCTAGAAATGGCCAAGATCGAGCGAGAGTTTGGTATACACGCCACCTATATGGTGATTCCAAACTCGCCTTTTTATTGGCTGGAGGATGGAACTGCACAAGCTATTTTTCGGCAACTTATCAGCATGGGTCACGAAGTAGCATTGCATTTTGATGTCAGTGAAGAGGAACGTAAGAACAATTGCGGAATCAGCAGTGTTGAACAGCAAATAGAGGCGGCTTGCAAACGCTTGGAGCAGGCTATCGCACAGCCAATCCGGTCGATTTCGTTTCATCGTCCGATGCCGCAGTTTCTGCATGGACCGTTGATGATATGCGGCAGGGTAAATGCCTATGCTCACGAACTGATGAGGTGGTACCTCTCGGATTCAAAAGGATGCTGGCGAGAAGGCGAGCCCTTGCCCAAACTGTTGAAGCCTGAGAAGCCGTTATTGCAATTGCTGATCCACCCCATCTGGTGGGGAGATCAGCATATATCGCGGGAAGATCGTCTGCAAGAGTTCTTCAACACTGAGACACACGGAGGACGATCGCGTCATTATAGCGAGATGTTTGATGCCAACCTGGCAAAGACGACACTGGTCCGCGACATAGGAGGTTTCATAAACAGGCGACACGACGCCACTGGAAGGAGAGAATGATGCAGTATAATGTTGGTGCCCTCAAGCACCGCATTCAAGCCCATGAGCAATATGGGTCACGTGATTTAAATGAATGGATTTTGGAGCACATGCAGGTAGCAGAGGGATTCTCGATCCTGGATCTTGGCTGCGGTACCGGCAAGCAGACGCTGCCTCTGGCACACAGAGTTGGCGAAACCGGGCGTGTGCTGGCGGTAGATATCTCGCAAGAGGCACTGGAGGCGGTGTCCCAGAGTAGCAAAGAGTTAGGAGTTGAAAAGCGCATTGATCTATTGTGTACAGGGATGGATGATCTTGGTAAATACCTCCCGGAACAGCGCTTTGATCGAGTGTTGAGTGCTTACGCGCTCTATTATGCGCAGTCTCCACGAACCGTGCTTGAGGTGGTGTATAGGAGTCTGAAACTTGCTGGCATGCTGTTCTTCTGTGGTCCTGCTCGAGACAATAATGCTGAACTAAAGCGGTTTCATTATGCTTTGCGGGGAGAACAACCACCGGTTGGCAGCGGATGGGATGTGTTCATGGAGGAGGTGGGCAAACCATTGGCACAGCAGTTGTTTGCACAGGTAGAGACATTTACCCTTCTAAACCCGTTGAGGTTTGATTCAGCCGAGGCTCTCTACATGTACTGGAGTTCATATGGCCTGTATGATGAGACGCTGGATGCAAGCTTCAAGGCTGCGGCTGCCAGGCATTTTCAAACGTATGCTGTCTTTGAAACGGTCAAGCGCGTAATAGGTATTAAAGCAACCAGGTGATGCCTGCTACGAGCTACCAGGGCGGGGGCGAGCCAGGGGGGAACCCACGTTTACACGGGTAGGTTTTTTGAGCACGGAGACAACGGAGACAAGTGTCCCAACGGAGACAATGGAGACAAGTGTCCCAACGGAGACAAGTGTCGTTCCACAAGGGCACCCTGTCTGGGGAACAGGTATCCTCCCCACCCAACCTTGCTCCGTCCCTACGGACACGATGACCTCCTTCCGCAAAACCTACCCCTGAGAGGGGAACCCGCGCCCCTACATTGCGGCATCTCGGTTGTTGAGAATGGCGGCCGGGCACGCCTCAATCATCTGATGGACAGACGCATGGCCAAGCAAACGTCGAGCATACTGCAGGCTTTGGACAACACCAGGTGGTCGTTTTTGTAAACCATGAGCATCAGAGGCTATGCAGTGGATCAGCCTTTTCTTCAGTAAAGTTTCAGCAGTGCGGCGAGTTATGTTTCCTTGTATACCGGTCAAGCTACCTGCCATCAATTGAGCTAGAGCTCCCTGTCGGAGTAGAGCCGTTAGTCGATCGGGGTTCTGCTGAATTGCATGGTAGCGTTCCGGATGAGCAATAATTGGCACAATACCCGCTGCTCTCAGTTCAAAAATTACCCGTTCTGTTTCTGGAAGCCAGGAATTGTTCCACAATTCTAACAGAAGATAGCGACTGCCATTCAGCGTTGCAAGGTGCCCAGCTTGGATAGCTTCGACTAAGCCCGGTTGGATAAGTGCCTCGTGACCGGCAAAGAGGCGCAGCGGAATGTTGTAGCGATCAAGCTCCTGTTGCAGAATCTTGACCCGTTCACGAAGCTCTGCTACTGAGCGGTGCGGATATTCATCGTTGTAGTGCGGGGTAGCAATAGCGGAGTGAATGCCTTCCTGTATAAGCGCCCGGGCCAATACAAGAGACTCCTCTATAGTCTCTGGCCCATCATCAATGCCAGGTAAAATATGCAGATGCGTATCGATCATACAACCTATCCTTCTTGGGTTTGTTAAGCCGATTATCCTTAATACAGAAAGCTATTTTCAGTATACTCATGGCAAGGAAATAACCGGGGGATAAATGTGGAAAACCTGGATACACTTCGACTACAGCAGCCAGAGCAGAGGTTTTCGTGGTCTGAGACTATGACACTCATGGCTCCTGTCATCGATGCAGTAAGCAATCTGCATCGTCAACGCCCTGCTATTATTCATGGCGCTATTCAACCAACTAACATCATTGTGCCAAAGGTAGGGGACAGAGCCATACTCGTTGATCCTGGCATAGTTCAGGAATATGATCCAGGTTTAACCGAGACGGCTGTTCATGTCAGGGCAGAGGCGCGGACGGACGCAAGCTCACGCCCCTACGCTGGCTATAGAGCCCCAGAACAGCACGGTGGGGTCCTCGACACGAAGACAGATGTATATGGATTGGGAGCGACATTTTATACCCTGTTGACAAGCATTGTGCCTCCCGATGGCCTCTCACGTCATAAATATGTTGCTAGCGGAGAGATTGATCCTTTACAGCCTGTACATGAGGTGCTCTCCACTGTCCCCGGGCTTGTAGCTGAGGCCATTCATCAAGCAATGGCCTTAGAAGCCGCTCACCGTTTCTCATCGGTTGAGCAGTTCTGGGAGGTACTCTGGGAAGCCGTGCTGAATCCCGCGCCAATTGTGCAGCCTGCACGTATCTCTGGTAGCACGACAGTAGCCTCATCCAATCCACCCAAGGCGGAGGCACGGACGGACGCAAGGTCACGTCCCTACCGCCCCCACGTGAAAGTAACACTAAATCCGGTGCCACTGGAACCGCCTGCATCCGCGTCTGATAGCACGTTGTCAGCCCCATCTGGTCCTTCGACAGGCCCCGAGCAAGAACGGGCAGAGGGGGCCTGGCAGCCGCAAGGGCCCATCCACCGCCCCACTCTACCCCCTGCCACTACATTTCACACACACGGTAAACAACTTGCCATCTCCTTAAGAATTCCCCTCGATAAATCGGGGGACTACATCAGATTTCTCATACCACTTGTATTACTTATCGGCCTAGGCATAGCCATAGGTTTAGGTGTCTTGTCTGATGCAGCAAGCCATCCTCATTCTCATTCTCATCCTGTTACCCCAACAGCAAGCGGACGACCACAAGAGCCCACCCATCCACCCCACCCCCTGCTCGCCCCTACGGGTCAGACTCCATCGCTCCAACCGCAGAAAGGCACATATAAGGGCACGATGTACGATCTCACATCGAATGTAAGCACAAGCCTATCCCTGACCAGGGTACGCCAAAGCCAAGGAGAGATCGATGGCTATCTCATAGTAGGTCCTGAACTGCGGGGAAGTGGCCCTTTTAGCGGTGCTATCGATGCTGCCGGACATGTGCAGTTTACTGTGACAGATTCCGCCGGGAACGCCATCCTCTTTTTCGAAGGAGTGGTGCAATCAGCGACCAGTCTGAGCGGAGATTACTATAGCTGTAGTGGTATTCAAGAAAGTCTGTGTAGCTGGGCTTCTGGTGATTACGGCATCTGGAGCGTTACACTGACATGACCCGCTACTCCTCATCAGCATAAATATGATCTAGAGGTGATTACGGCAACTTTGCTTCATCAAAAATTCCCATCAGCGTCCGTTTATCAGCTAAAATGTATGCATTGCGTACGCTCAAATGCTCAGATATGATATAGTAGATGAGACAACCTCGGGGCCTGATGAAAAATACCTATCAGTATAGGCAAACGAAGGCCTGGGAGAGCAAGGGAATGGCTGATCGCACTGGACAACAACTGGGAAACTACCGCCTCGTCCGTCTGCTGGGAGCTGGCGGGTTTGCAGATGTCTATCTGGGCGAGCATCGCTACCTCAAAAGCTACGCGGCCCTCAAAGTCCTGCGTACTGCCCTCAAAGGCAAAGATATCGATAAGTTCATCTCCGAGGCACAAACCCTGGTTCGCCTGAGACACCCAAACATTGTGCGTGTCCTCGAATTCGCCGTGGACCGGGGCACACCGGTGCTAGTAATGGACTATGCCCCAGGAGGCACACTGCGCAAGCAGCACCCGCGAGGTTCGTTTCTGTCGCTCACAACGACTGTCACCTACGTCAAGCAGGTAGCCGCAGCCCTGCAATATGCCCATAACAATAACCTCATCCATCGTGATGTGAAGCCGGAGAATATGCTACTTGGCCCCGACCAGCAAATCCTACTCAGTGATTTTGGTATAGCGGTGCTCACCTCGTCACCTGAATTGCTAACGGCTCAGGGAACCAAGATGACCGGCACCATACCCTATACCGCTCCTGAGCAACTGCATGGAAAACCCACGTTTGCCAGCGACCAGTATTCTCTGGCCATCGTGGTCTACGAATGGCTCTGCGGAAGACGTCCCTTCGAGGGAAGCCATTGGGAGATTATCGAACAACAGCTGTCGGCCGCCCCCACACCCTTGCGCGAGCGATTCCCTGAACTGCCTGCCGAAGTGGAAGAGGTGGTCCTGAGAGCATTGGCAAAGGAGCCGCAGCAGCGCTACGCCAGCGTGCAAGCGTTTGCACGCGCATTAGAACGTGCCGCTCAGGTAAGCGGCCTTGATCTCGAAGACGATGCCCAGGTCACCGCTGCACTCAAGGAGAGAACTCCTTCCCAGGTGAGCACACATCCCGATCAGACGGCGAGTCGGATTTTCCTTTCCGCTTCTTCTGCTGACGAGGCCATCGTTACAAAGCTGAAAGCTGACCTGGAGAAGCGTGGGATGCTTATCTGGAATAGCCAATCAGACAGCACACTCAAGGAATTCCCCACGATAAATCGGGAGGACGCAATAAATCGGGTCCCTACGGAAGAGACGACCAGACAGGGGATTCGCGCTGCGCGTTTGGCATTAGTCGTGCTCTCACCCTATACTCCCCTCTCACAGATAGTCAAAGACCACCTGCGCATCGCCAGTATGTACGAGCGGCGGTTGGTGTTTGTTTGGGCAGAGGGCGATGATATTTCAGCAGTCTTGCCTTCAGAATGGGGCAGAACGACTTCGATTGACCTGATTGACGCACGCGAGACACGCTATGGGCATGCACTCGATGAGATTATAGCTTCCAGCTCTCTGGCCTCTATCGCGGAAGAAACCACAGCTTCCCTACCGCCATCCCCCGCACCTTCGGAGATGCAAGTCGAACCGCGCAACCCCTACAAAGGGCTGCGTGCATTCAGATCAGACGATGCCCCTGACTTCTTCGGACGGGACGGACTGATCCAGGAACTAACGGAAAGCCTGAAGAGCATGCTCGCGTCGGGACGGCCACGATTGCTGGCAGTACTTGGGCCAAGCGGGTCAGGTAAATCGAGTGTAGTGATGGCCGGTTTGCTCCCCCGATTGCAGAAGGGAGCCATCCCTGGAAGCGCTGGCTGGGTGTATCTTCCGCCAATGGTACCGGGGAAACGTCCTCTCGAATCTTTGCTGCTTACGCTCTCGCCTCTCTTACCCAACAAGAGTTTGAAGGCCCTGCGCGAGGACCTGGAAGACGAAGCAGGCCGCGGCCTGTACCTGTTAACAACCCAATTGTCGTCGGGAACAGGAGCAGGATTTAAAGTTGTGCCCCGTGTGCCCTGCGTGCTCATGGTGGACCAGTTTGAAGAATTGTTCACCCAGACTACGAGTGAAGAGGAACGGCGCCACTTCATCAACCTGCTGGTCACGGCAGTAACAGAGCTACATAGCCCAGTTATCGTTATTCTGACCCTGCGGGCCGACTTCTATGATCGACCCTTATCTTACCCTGCTCTGGGACGGCTGATCCAGAATCGTCACCGCGTCGTTCTGCCAATGGAGCTAGCCGACCTGCGATCAGTTATTGAGCAGCCAGCAGCACTGCCGGATGTCCAGCTAACCTTCGAGGGGAATCTCGTTGGTGACCTGCTGTTTGAGACACAGGAACAGGCCGGGGCGTTGCCACTGCTACAATTCACGCTGGACCAGTTATACCAACGGCGCGACGGCCACTGGTTGACGCAGCAGGCCTACCAGGAGATTGGCGGGGTGAAGGGCGCATTGGCAAAGCATGCCGAGTCCACCTATGCATCTTTGCCTTCAGACGAGCACCGCAAACTGGCACGGGCTTTATTCTTGCGTTTGATCGATCCTGGCATGACCGAACAAGACACCACACGCCGCCGTGCAGCCCTCTCAGAACTTATGTTGCCCAATCCCCAACAGACAAGCATAATCCAGGAGGTTGCCAACACCTTCATTGCGGCTCGCTTGCTAACTACCAACGAAATTGCCGGGATCACTACCATTGAAGTAAGCCATGAAGCCCTCATTCGTGAATGGACACGCCTTGCAGAGTGGCTGCGCGAAGCGCGTGAAGACATCACTCTCCAGCAGGCCGTTAGCACAGATACAGCCGAGTGGATACGCCGTGGCAACCCAACTGATCGACTCTACCGGGGCACACAACTCATCGAGGCGCAAGCATGGGCAGAGCGCAACGTACCGAGCACAAACGAAGTGGCCTTTATCCAGGCCAGTCTCGCAGAGCACCAGCAACAGGAGGCAACGGAACTCAGCCGCCAGGTACGCGAATTGAACTTGCAACGCCGGGCGGTTTCGCGCTTGCGCCTGCTTGTTAGCGCACTCTCCATCTTCTCCATCGTGGTAATCGTGCTCGCCTCGGTGGCTGGTGTAAATTACTTCTCTGCTCAAGCTGCGCAGAAACAGGCTACCTTACAAGCGCAGATCGCCTCCTCGCGTGCATTCGCAGCACAAGCGAACTACGCTCTGACGAAGAACCAGGTTGATAAAGCTTTGCTGTTAAGCGTCAAAGCCAATCAGCTGTCTAATACGTTTGATGCACGTGATAGTCTCCTCAACGCGCTTCAATATAGCCCACGTCTTCTCAGCATCCTACGAGCACTTTCGGCGGTGAACCAGCTCGTGTTTCGTCCCGATAGTCAGACGCTCGTCTCTCTCGGAAGCAGTGAGGAAGTTTTTGGCAGTGGTGGCGAGGTCACCTTTTGGAATATGAAGACCTGGAAAGGGCATACCGTCCATCTCGAGTTTCGTGGCATCACCAGTCCTCTATCAAATCTGGCACTCAGTCCAAACGGACAGATGGTAGCTGGTGCGAGCGATCAAGGCTTGTGGCTGTGGGAAGCCAGCACAGGGGCAAAAATTGTCCAACTGGAGCCAGCGAACCAGAGTTCCGATCCCTTGCTCGCCAACATTACGCCCATCGCCTTCAGCCCGGATGGGAACCTACTCGTATCAGGCCGCTGCAGTGCGTACGACGCATCCAGTAACTGTACACATGGTCGCATCCTGCTGTGGAATCTGGCTCCCACGATAAATCGGGGAGCTACAGCACCATCGAGCAGCCAGCAGCTCGTCAATGGGACTTCTCTCTTCACCCACCTCACCTTCAGTCCAGATGGAAAAACGCTCCTGGCAAGTTCAGAAGGATTGGGATCAGACAGTGGGCATAGCAGTCTCCAACTCTGGGATGTCGCCTCTGGCAAAGCACTTTCGCCTCACTTCGCCGACTGCAAGGGAACCATCGGAACTTTTGCCCTGAGCCCCGATGGTAAGACACTGGCAGCAAGCGATATGAACACATCCATCTGCTTGTGGGATGTAGCATCGGGACTTTTGAAAGCCCCCTCGCCTCTCCCGGCATCCCCACTGACTACAAAGGAAGAAGTAAAGAATCTTGCGTTCAGCCCAGACGGCATGATCCTGGCCTCATCAGGCAGCACAAACAATTCAGTGCAGCTCTGGGATACCACCACAGGGTTTACAGCAGATGCGCCACTGCTTGGTCATGGCAATGGTATCACCAGTCTTGCCTTTAGCCCAGACGGCAAGACACTTGCATCGAGTGATCACAACGGCGCGATTCTCCTCTGGAATATGACAACAAAAGGCTCCATCGAGCAAACGCTCAAATACCAAATCCGTGAGAGGAGTGCCATCTTTAGTCCCGATGGCAAGCTTATCGTGACAGGCGATGACCAGGGCAAAATCATGCTCCAGGATGCAGCCACTGACAACGTGCTTGATACTCTGGATGCAACACAGGACCCGCTCAACCCAGGAAACACAACGCTTGATGGTAACCCGCTCACGATTGAAAGCCTTGCCTTCAGCCAGGATAAGCGCATCCTGGCTGCTGGTAGATTTGACGGCATGATTTTCTTATGGGATGCCGCAACGAAGCACCCCCTCACACATTTTCGCGGTGAACAGCATTTGCGAGAGGTCATCTTCAGTTCAGATAGCCACACCCTGGCAGCAAGCTACGATACTGGCTCCATTCTGCTCTGGGATGTTGCCACTGGGCACGTTCTGCATCGGCTGATGCACCCTTTTCTCAACAGTCGAACAGGCTCCGCGATAGCTTTTAGTCCAGATGACAAGATGCTCGCATCTGGCTTTGCCAATGCGGTGATCTTTTGGGATGTTGCCACAGGCAAGCAGATTGGCCAGGGGCTTTCGGGACACCAGGCCACTATTCAAAGCGTGGCGTTCAGTCCTGATGGACGTACGTTAGCTTCCATTGACAACAAGAGCCAGATCATGCTCTGGGATGTGAGCATGATGAAACCTCTGCTCAACCAGCCTCTCGTGAACACTGACCCGGTCACAGATACGGGAGTGGAGCATCAAAACGGACTGACGTTTAGTCCAGATGGAAAGATGCTGGCTGCCGGTGGCTACGAGTTCGCGATTGTCTGGAACGTGGCGCTACCGAGACCCGAACGCATCGCCCAGGCATTCCGTATACCTGTGAATAATTCCCCGAATCCAAATGCGTATGTCAGAGGGGTCGCGTTCAGTCCTGATGGCCAGCAGGTCCTCATTATCTCCGACACCGGCTCAGCAAACTACGCCGTCACCTTGTTGGGCATCAATCTGGTATCGTGGCAAACTGCTGCATGCACAATTGTGAATCGCAACTTCACGTTGGGTGAATGGCAGCAGTTTGTGGGAGACGAGCCATACCAGAAAGTGTGCGCCAATTTCTCCGTCGATAACTCAGAAATTCAGGATCAGCTTTCACAAGCACATGCTAATCTACTGGCAGGCCATACGGAAGACGCGCAAGCAGCCTATCAACAAGCAACACAAGTGGCTGTGCAACTCGACGATGATGTTCTCAATAACCACGTTTGCTTTTGGGGAAGCACAGATCAGTTTGCAAGTGTGGTCCTGTCAGCGTGTGAACGAGCCGTCTCTCTGAACCCGTTTAACGGTCAATACTATGATAGCCGCGGAGTGGCACGGGGCTTAACAGGCGACAGGCGAGGAGCCATCGCCGATTTTAAATTCTTTGTGCAATGGGTCACAGATCAATATCTGAACGCACCAGGAGTGAGTGCAAGCACGCAGGCAAAATATAAGCATCTTGTCGATGAACGAAACGGGTGGTTGCAGAAACTGCAAGCAGGACAGAATCCCTTTGATGCAAAGACATTGCATGAACAGCGAGTCGAATCCGGCATCGACCAGTAACGCTCACTAACAGCCAAGGTCTTGTTTCTGCTGCTCAAGGGTAGCAATCTCTTGCACTAACTGTTCTATCTCCTGCTGGATGAGAGCAACCTGCGCACTATTTCTTGTGCGAGCCTTCTGACTCTTTAGCGTCTGAATCCGGAGCAGATCATCGTCAATGTTTGCCTGGATATCGGCACAACTTATATTTTCATCAGCCATGTTTACGGTCTCCTTTCCTGACAATTTCCCTTCCCCTATCTTTGCACATTTTCCATGCCAGGGGCAAGGGTGACTGTGTTGTCCTGACTTTCATATCAGGAGTCCATGTGCTAGGATATTGTGAGGATAGGTAACCTAGCAGAGGAGCAACAATAATGCCAGAAATCGATAGCGATCACGTCTTTGGGTTTGACACGCTGTCAGTACATGCAGGTCAGCGGCCCGATCCCGCTACCGGCGCACGAGCGGTCCCCATCTACCAGACCACCTCCTACATCTTCGATGATACCGACCATGCCGCTCATCTTTTTGCCTTGCAACGCTTCGGCAATATCTATACACGCATCATGAATCCCACAACCGCCGTCTTTGAGGAGCGCATCGCCGCCCTGGAAGGCGGCACAGGCGCACTGGCAACGGCATCCGGCATGGCAGCGCAGATGGCTACGATGATGACCTTGTTGCGTCCTGGCGATGAGATCATCTCTTCCAGCAGCCTCTATGGCGGTACACACACCCAATTCGACCTCACTCTGCGTACCTGGGGCATCAATACCATCTTCGTGGATAGCACCAACCCCGCAAACTATCGTCGCGCCCTGACGCAACGCACACGCGCCCTCTACGGTGAAACCATCGGCAACCCACGCGGGGATGTGCTCGACATACGCGCCGTCGCAGACATCGCCCACGAGGCGGGCGTCCCGCTGATCATTGACAATACCTTCGCTACCCCCTACCTGTGCCGCCCATTTGAGTATGGAGCCGATATCATCGTGCATTCTGCCACCAAATTCATCGGCGGCCACGGCACCTCCATCGCAGGTGTACTGGTTGAGTCGGGCAAGTTCCCCTGGGATAATGGCAACTTCCACCATATCGTGGATCCTTCGCCGGGCTATCATGGTGTAAGATTTTACGAAACTTTTGGGGATTTTGGGTTCGTGATGAAGGCTCGCGTGGAGACCGTCCGTGACACAGGAGGCTGTATAAGCCCCTTCAACTCGTTTCTGCTATTACAGGGCTTGGAGACCCTCTCGCTGCGCATGGAACGACACTGCCAGAATGCGCTCCAGGTCGCACAGTTCCTACAGGAGCATCCCGCCGTCAGTTGGGTGCATTACCCCGGCTTGCCTGATGATCCTTCATACGAGTTAGCTCAACGTTACCTACCCCGTGGCGCTGGCTCCATCTTCACCTTCGGCGTCAAAGGTGGTTATGAAGCCGGGAAGTCCGTCATTAACCATGTGCGCCTCTTCTCGCATCTTGCCAATGTCGGTGATGCTCGCAGCCTGATTATTCATCCCGCCAGCACGACACATCAACAGCTCTCGGAAGAGGACCAGTTAGCAGGAGGTGTCACCCCCGACCTCATTCGTCTTTCGGTAGGTCTCGAGAATATAGAGGATATCCTGTGGGACCTGGATCAGGCACTAAAGAAAGCCAGTCTATGAGCAATAATCCTGCTAAGCCATCTTCTAACCACCCTAGTAATCGCCAGTATGATAGTTGATGAGGTCCAGTGCAGTTTTGATCTGGCAAGTCACGAGAAAGTGTAGGTTACGGCTATATGAATAATATCTCACCTGATATGTACGACCGCCTGCAAATCCTGCAGCGCTATCGACATGTCGCCATCGTCGGCATCTCGGCTGACCAGTACCGCCCAAGTCACTTTGTCGCAATCTATTTGCAGGCAGAAGGCTACGACATCATCCCCGTCAATCCGCGTTATGCCGGGCAGACGATCCTGGGCAAACGTGTCTATGCCACGCTTAGCGAGGCAAAAGCTGCGGGAGAAGAGATTGAAGTCGTCGATGTCTTCCGCCGCCCTGAGGATGTGCTTCCCATCGCGGAGGAGGCCATTGCTATTGGCGCACAGGTGTTATGGCTGCAGTTGGGCATTCGCAACGATGAGGCAGCACACAAGGCGCAAGAGCATGGGCTGACGGTGGTGCAGAATCGCTGCATGAAAATTGAACATGCCCGCTTCTTTGGTGGCCTGCACACAGTTGGGTTGAATACGGGAGTGATTTTGTCGCGGAAATTGTAGTTGCGCCTGGTACCCGCAAGGGGCACCACTACACTTCACACTCGAAACGCCTAAAAATGTAGTGGTGCCCCTTGCGGGTACCAGGATAATTCACAAACCAGGCTATTCCACAACCCAGGATAATTTACAGACCCCGGTTATCCGCTATGAGCGGACCTGCTCATATGTTACTTTCTCTGCCTCCTCCTTGCCAGTTTCATGTCGCTATTCTTCCCGTTCGATTCTACGATTGTGGGTTTGATTGGACTAGCTTCCTCATTGGTCAGCGTCACCTCGCTTTCCTCTTCGGCAGCTTCCACCGTAGGCGATTGGGGTGTGACATCCTCGACTTTGTCTTGCGTCACCTCGCTTTCCTCTTCGGCAGCTTCCACCGTGGGCGATTGGGGTGTGACATCCTCGACTTTGTCTTGCGTCATATCGCCAATATCCTGCGCGTCCACCATTGTAGGTTTAATCACCGTTTCCTCGACTTCGTCCAATTTCACGTCACCTACTTTTGCATTCGTGCCGTTGCCCGCCGTATACGCAATAAAGCGATTGACGGTCACTCCGACAGCATAGAGGATAAGGGAGTAGAAAATGAAAGTTGGGACGATAGAGAGCACAAGGGGAAGCAACTGTACCAGTATAGAAGACCAGGACGCACCGCCGCTAGCACGTA
>Ga0137389_10001751_pt1 | contig 12887 bp, 12 predicted proteins | sample 15con2h14BmetaG_FD_104645 | JGI IMG/M metagenome (GOLD analysis project Ga0137389, IMG submission 104645) | Vadose zone soil microbial communities from Angelo Coast Range Reserve, California, USA - 15con2h1.4B metaG | ecosystem: Environmental > Terrestrial > Soil > Vadose zone > Saprolite...
CCTCATACAACTCGCCCAGAAAGGCTAATTACTTTTTATGAAACCATTTAATTGCACATAGAGGGCGAATAAGATGGGAAAGATTGCTATCGAACGCAGCATTTGGATCGCAGCACCGCGCGAACGCGTCTGGCAGGCTGTCACAGATCCCGCGCAAATCGCGCAGTGGTTTGCGCCCGGCACATCCTTTTCACAAAACGGGAACAAGATCTCCGTGCGCATCGGCGAAACGGAGATGGAGGTGGCTGTTATTGAACTGGTCGACCCGCCGCGGCAAATTACCACTCGCAATTTACCAGGTATGTCGATCACTACGACCTATACCCTCGAAGAAGAAAATGGCGGCACGCGTTTCACAGTCACTGAGACCGGGTTTGAATCGCTGCCAGAGGATGCGCGCAAAGAGCGTCTTGATCAGAATGGCAAGGGCTGGGAGATGGCGCTGGAGAACCTGAAAGCCTTTCTGGCGGGCAGGAGTCTACCATACTGATGGACGCGCGCATTTTCGCCGCACTAGCTGACCCGACACGCCGGGACTTGCTGGTGAATTTGGCGGAAAAGAGCCCTAAGACGGCGACCCAGCTTGCAGAAGAATATCCCATCACACGACAGGGGATACTCAAGCATCTTCACATTCTCGAAGATGCGGGATTGGTTGCTGTCCATCAAAAGGGGCGCGAAAAACGCTATACCCTGACCCCTGAGCCCCTCAGCGATATTGATGAGTGGATCAAGGAAATCAGCGCCAAATGGGATGAACGTCTGCGGCGGCTCAAGACATTGCTCGAAAACGAGGCGACTGGCGAGTAGGGAGTGTCTGATTTCGACACCACTTTTGCACAAGCGAACACACTGGTTCGCCTGATTGCATGTATGAGCCTACATCAGCACCTTCTTGAATCTCTCTTAGCCAGTCATCCCTGACTTTTTTTCAAATGACCTCTTGGGGTACGCGATAATAAAAGCAGTTGAGATAAACACACGCCGGGCCGCGTATTCAAATAGTAGAGGAACAAAAAACAACATCTTCGCGCAAATCACATAAAAGCAAGGGGGAGAAACTATGCCAGCGCTGCGGGAACGCTACCGGCTCGTGGAAGAGATCGGACATGGAGGCTTTAGCACCGTCTACAAAGCTGAGGACAGCCGCCTGTCCGGACGGCTGGTAGCCATCAAGGAGATCAAGAACCGTTTTGTCCAGGAGTCAGAACGAGAGCAGGCCAATATCGCTTTTGAGCGCGAGGCCTACTTGCTCGCGGGGCTTGTACACCCCAATCTGCCCCGCATCTACGATGCTTTTATAGATAGAGAGCATGATATTCGTTACCTGGTGATGGAATACCTTGCCGGTGAAACGCTGGAGGACTATCTGGCAAGACAGCCCCGCCAGCGTTTAGCTCTGGAAGAGGTTCTTGCAATCGTGCTGCAGCTATGCGAAGTCTTGCAATATTTGCATCTGCATCAGCCCCCCATTATTTTCCGCGATGTCAAGCCAGCCAACATCATGATCGATCAGCGCAATGGGCACGTCTGGCTGATCGACTTTGGCATCGCGCGCCGCTACCGTCCAGGGCAGGCACACGACACGGTAGCACTTGGCTCACCGGGCTATGCAGCTCCTGAGCAATACGGGCGAGAGCAGAGTACCCCCCAGGTAGATATCTACGGGCTAGGAGCCACGCTGCATCATTTGCTGAGCGGGTATGATCCCTCGGAATCCCCCATGCGTTTCCGCTCACTGCAAGCGGGTGAAGTGTCCCGTGAACTGGATCTGTTGATCCAGCAGATGGTGGCCCTGGACCCCTCTCATCGACCGAGGAGCATGGGAGAAGTGCAGATGCGGCTCAAGCAGCTTGCTGCCCTTACTCGTAATCAAGGAGGGAAACAGCAGCAGGAGCAACCTCAGTTTGAAGGAAGCGAGTTTTTTCTCCCTGGGCGCACTGCACAAGGACAGATCCAGCTCCACGGGCGGGAAGAGCAGCAAGAACTCAGTTCGCGAGGGAAGAAACGACGCCTGCTAGTAGCCGGGCTGGCAGCCGCCTTGCTGGCAGGAGGAGGAGCATTCTACCTGTTCTCGCGGCATCAAAACAGTGCTCCTGCATTTCACCCGAAAGCCGCTCCTTCTCCCACGCTCAAAGCAATACATCCTATTAGTGACCCATTGACAATCTATACTGGGCATCGGTACGCGGTCACTACGCTTGCCTGGTCGCCAGATAGTCTCCTGGTAGCTTCTGGAGCGGCTGATGCAACAATCCAGGTCTGGGAGGCGCTGACTGGTAAGATGGTATCGTCGTATGACCAGGGTGCTGTACAAAAGCTGGTCTGGACGCGCGATGGACGCTACCTCATCTCTGCAAGTGGGCAAGGGCCCATTCTGGTCAGGGATGTCCAGCAGCAGCAGTTGGTTATGACCCATAACATCAACTATGTTCTATCGAATGCCTTAGCGGTCTCTCCAGATGGCCGCCTGGTAGCATCTGGCGGCGGGAATCAGTACGGAAATGCGGTAATAGAGATCTGGGAAAGGGCCACGGGGCGCGTCCGTACCACCATCCAGTATCCGCGTGGAGTAGGGGATCTCTCCTGGTCGCCCGATGGTAAGTCACTTGCTTCAACCGCTAAAGAGAAAATTAATGTCTGGGATGTGGCCACGGGAGTCATGCGTACCTCCTTCCCGGCGACCTCTGAGCCTACTAACGGCGGCGCTGCTGTCTGGGCTGTCTCCTGGTCGCCCGATGGCAAATGGATTGCTTCAACCACCAATTTGGGCGAATTAGTAACGTGGAGTGTGGCGGACAAACAACTCAATATGATTGATAGTACTGTACCAAGACTCCCCGCTTCTCTGGCCTGGTCTCCAGATAGCCGCTATCTCGCAGCGGGCATGCTACTGACTGGTGCAACCGCAGCATTACAAATCTGGTCACTGGCAGGCCAGAAACTATACACCTATCCTGCCTATCCGGCACCGACAGGAGAATTTTTGCCGGTAGCCTGGTCCCCCGATGGTAAGTATCTTGTTGTCGGCCTGGAGAATGGCAAGGTCATAGTCTGGCAAGCCCCGCATGCCAGGAGCAGGGTATCAATCCCCAGACCATCCGCTCAGCGCCCGTCCGGCACATCAAGCGTATCGGCATGATGGCTTTTGCCAACATTTCGGGTGTTCGTTTCATCCCCTCCCAGGGAAGCCTGTCCCCCGGTACAAGGGTGATCTTGACGATCAAGATACCAGTCCATGAGTGTTCAGGCACTTTCTTCTTCCGTGGACCGGCCAACACGCATACCATTAGTTGGCAATGTTGAACTGGTCCCTATGAAAATAACCGGGATCGGTACAGTATTACATGAATTGCCCGATTTTCATGCTTCTCTCTAAGGCGGAGCATCATGACGCTTGAAAGGTAGGAATGCAAAATGACGACCAATAACCGTGGGAGAAGCATAGAGGAAAAGAGACGCCGCAGGAGGCTCTTCTGGTTGTGTATTGCCGGTGGGACAGGTGCTCTCACGCTAGTCGCTCCGGCAATTTTCGTTGCCATGGGGGGAACCCTGAGATATCCGGGGGCAAATTATCTGCCGAATTCCCCTCCGCAAGCCTGGTATTATGTACTTGGGATCGGCATCCTATTGGGAAATAGGGCCAATGCTCAGCACAGTCATCTGCTGGCTTTGCATCGTCAATACAGCGAAGCGTGTGACGTGGTATAGAGGTCTCCTTGCTGGCTTGATCGCGAGCGTGCTGGCGTATCCATTGACCGCAATAGTGGTCGTTTTGATCTTGAGTTTTGGCGAGGGGAAGGAGACACTACGGCCTATACTCCCTCAGTTCTTAGTGATGGCATCCATTTTCAGCTTCTTTTTGCTTCCCTATTTAGGATTCTATACGAGCGTCTTAGGAGTCCTTCTTGGTTCTCTGCTTGGCTGGCTTCAGGGACACGATGAGGCACGATTGACTGCCAGTTCACCATCTGGCAGTCCAGTGTAAAGAGTAAAACCACATCCAGAAGAAAGGCGGAAGGGCCTTGACCCACTTCATCAATGAACAAACGCTTATGGTTTTCACACCATCCTTCCTTCCTGGCATCGGGGCTCCTTTGCAAACCCCAGTTGGTGGCGTCTCAGCCTTTCATGAACGGCCAGTCTGCTCACCTGCACCTGTCGAAGGTGTCTCCGCTGGCTGCGGTGCCTCTACTGACTGCACGACACGATCCGGCTTGTACGAGAGACGTCCCTTCGTGAAGATGAGGAGTGCCACTGCTGCGATGAGGGGGAAGAGGAGGGTTGACCCCAGGCCGTAGCCTCCAATTTGAGATGCGGGCAGCACATGCATGATGAAGTCACTTCCACTGTTGCTCGCATCCAACGCCGCGTGCAAGAGGATCGCGATGAGGATGCTCGCCTTGGTGGTGTTGAAGACCCAGGTCATGATCACCCTGGTCGGTATCGCCACAATGATCAGGATCACCATATACACGACCATCGTGCTGACCCCGACTTTACTCTGGAAAATCTGACCAGGAACAAAGAAGGCGGGCAGGTGGAACAAGGCCCACAATGGACCGAAGATCAGCGTCGCGCGCCATGCCCCGAAGCGCTTTTGCAAGTTGGGGACCGCGAAGCCCGACCAGCCACCTTCTTCCCAGATTTGTATGGCAACACTAATGATCAGGATGTTTGGCAGGTACACCGTGAAGAAGAGTGGCCAGTGCTGGAGAAACGCCACGAGCGGAGCCCCACCAGAAAAGATGCTTGCAAATGCAAGCTGGATCACGGGCACGCCAGCAATCACGAGCAGGTACCAGCGCACCCCAACCCGCCAGAGCACATAGCGTCGCAGCAACTGCCGCACCCCTGCTTTTCCAGACATGATGGCGGTCACGACAAAGGAGGCCTGGGTTGGGCCGGTTATGGAACTCAATGCCGCGAACCAATAGGACGGCGGGTAGACCAGGTCCGGGATGGTGTAGGGCAGCAGACCCAGTCCATTCTGGGCGAGTATCAGAGGCAGCCAGGCAATCCAGCTCCCTGCAAACGCGATGGCAAAGAAGGCGAACAACGGATGATCCCTGATGAGACGCTTGAGTGGTGAAGAGGTCGCCGGTTGCGACGTCGTTGCGATGGTCGACATGATAGGTTTCCTTTCTTGCCAGGGATACAAGCTAACTCTTGCGTTCACGAACGTCCAGTCTGCTCACCGGCACCGGTCGCAGGTATCTCCGCCGGTCGCGGCGCCTCGATGAGTTGCGCGTTCTGCTCTGGTTTGTACCCCAGGCGACCCCTGGTGAAGACGATGAGCAGCACCGCGCAGACCGCGAAGGGGAGAAGATTGCCATTATCCAGCCATGGACTTGTGAGGATCGCGGTTGCCCACCCACTCAGAGCGGGATGTGCAGGGATGAGCAGCGCCAGCAGGCCGCTGGACGCATTAAAGCCCGCGTGGACGAGGAACGCGATGAGCAAACTGCCACGGGCATGATTGAAAATCCACGTATACAAGAACGTTGCACCAATGACGGTCAGGATGAACCCCACGATAAAGGGAAGCGTGAACACTCCTCCAGAGATCGGCCCCTGTATCAGTAAGAGAGGCACGTGCCAGAAGCCATGCAGGATGGCGAGGATGGTTGTCCCGATGAGAGGACCGTATTTCGCTTGTAAGCGTGGCAGCGCAAAGCCGCGCCAGCCCGTTTCTTCCCCTACGGTGTCAAAGAGATTCAGTACCAATAGTGGGAGATACACGCTCAAGAGCAGCGACCAATGGGCGATGAAGGCAGTAGCCAAAGAGAATCCATAGAAGACACTCAGGCCGACTAGCCAGACCAGGAGGCTGCTGAAGAGCGCGGCGAAGTACCATCCCGGGCCGACGCGCCACTGCACGAAGCGACGCAGGAGGAGCCGAACCCCAGCTTTGCCAGAGGTGGCAGCCGTCACCAGGAAGGCTGCGAGCAGCGGACCGGCATATGCACTGAAGAAAACGACCAGGATACCGGCATTGCCAAAGCTGAATGGAAAGAGACCCAGGCCGCCCTTGCCCAGGAGCACCGGAAGATCGACCAGCCAGGTCCCGGCGTAGGCGATGACGAAGTAGGCCACCAATGGATGATCACTAATAAGACGCCGAAGCGGTGAGGAGGTCGCAGGTTGCGAGTTTGTTATAACGGTCGACATGCTGTTTTCCTTTCTTGTCACAGCGACAATTGACGGCTATTGCTTTCTTTCAGGCGAGATCTTCCGCGGAGAATGCCTGTGTTTCAACGATGGCTGTTACAAGGCTTCGTGGCTTTCCGGCTCCGCTCCGGAGCCAGCAACCCGGTTCACTGCCAGCAGCGGCAAGGCCAGGTCGCGCACTTTGATCAACACCCCGTGCAGCGCAGCCTCATCGACGAGGGGACCGTGCAGCACCGTGTTGTCGTCAACGTCGTAGCTGATCCCGAGCCCCTCGAACCACGCCGACCAGCGCTGGTCGAGGTGCCCCTGGACGCGAATTTCATACCAGTTCATGGTGCTTCCTTTTGACGTGTGTCTGACGCTCCTTCAGCGCTACCCACAGTATGCAGCTCAACCAGGCGGGACAGCATGTATCGAAGGATGTGTTGTAGGGTTGATTCTCGCTGATGATGAAGATTAACTATTAAACATGGCTATTAGGTGGTGGGAGTATAGTAGTGGCATCCCTTGCGGGTGCCATGCTGCCTCTTGCGGGTGCCATGCTCTCTCCTAGAGCGCGTGCAAGGTGTGGGCGCGAGCGACCGCCTGGCTGCGGCTGGTCACACCCAGTTTGCCGTAGATGCTGTTGACGTGCCGCTTCACCGTGCCGACGGTGATGACGAGCTCCTGCGCTATGGCCGAATTGGACAGGCCAGCCACCAGGAGCCTCAACACGTCGAGTTCACGTTCAGTGAGCGCTTCGACGAGCGAACTGACGCGCGGGGCATAGAGATGGGGATCCGCTGCGGTCTGCTCGCCAAAGACTGCAAGTAAGGTAGCACCGTAGTCAGGTAGCATCCCATGTGCCTGGGCTTGACGCAACAACGTCAACATCGGTGCCCCCTCATCCACGAAAAGGCGGACGTAGCCCTCCGGTTCGGCGAACATCAGCGCACGTCCCAGGGTGGAAAGAGCCCCCGCTCGGTCGCTCTGCGCGTGTAAGGCGAGCGCGCGCAGCACGAGGTTTTCCAGCACACTGCTCATGCGTGCTTTGACCTCAGCATCTGTGAGGAGACGGTCCAGGAGGTGCAAGGCATCCTGGAGGAAAGATCCCGCCGGGTCAGCTCGCCCCTGGGCGATGCGTACCCGGACCAGCGTCAGGTACTCGCGCTCATGCGGGTAGCTCAAGTCCTCATCAGAGGCGGATAGGCCACTTGTATCCGCCCAGCGGACGGAGGCTTTCAGGTTTCCTTGTGCCAACTCCACCTGGGTCCGCACTGCTGCCATGTGAACCCCGACATCAGAGATAAAGTGACGCTCGCGTGCCAGCTGTGCAAACACATCTAGCGTCGCAATCGCTCCATGATAGTCCCCACTAGCCTGTTGCAGGCGGGCCTGGGTCGCATACCCCTGAGTGACTACATGGGCAGCCACCGTCAGTGTTCCCCTGACCAGTTCCATACCTTGTGCCAGGAAGCGTTCTGCGGCATCCAGGTCGTTCCACTCACGCAGCAGATCGCCCAGGCCGAAGTAGTAGCCTGCGCTGCCGACGAGGACTCGTAGCATCTCTTGCCCTGGTACCACTTGTATCATCTGCTCATAGCTGGCAGCTGCCTGACGCATCCGACCTTGTAGCACCTGCAGCCGAGCGAGCAGGGTAATGCTGGTCAAGAGCGCAAACAAGTCGCCTGTGGTACGCAGGGGTGCCGCTGTTGCCGCGACCAGGTCTTCATTGGCTTGCGTCACATCTCCGCTTATCAGATAGGCGTGGGCTGGACCCGTTGCGGCAGAGGCCCGCATCATCACTTCCGTCTCCGGCACGAGTTCGAGCGTTTGACGCGAACACGCGATACAGCCCGCAAGATCGCCAGAGAAGAGGGCGAGGTTCGCACGAACCGCAGCGACCCAGCCGAGGATGGTGCGCGCAAAATCAGGAGATAGGTCTGCCTGGACACATGCTTCAGCATCATGCAAGCGAGCTGAGGCCTCCTCCAACCGATTGGTGAACATCAGCATGAGCGCAGAGTAAAGACAGAGGCGCGCGCGTGAGCGCACCAGCGCCTCTGGGAGCGCGTTCAGCCAGCCGAGCACCCGGTGAACCTGTCCCCGCAGCGCAACCAATAGGCAATACTGTTCGATCAAGCGGGCAGCGAGTTCGATATCAAAGGTAGCCAATGCATGCTGCACCGCTTCGATGACCAACCCATGTTGCTCGTGCCAGGCGCTGGCACGGCGATGCAGCTCGGGTACCAGGCCAGGTTCTGCCTGCTGCAGGTGGTTGTAGAGCACCTCGGCAAAGAGGTGGTGATAGCGATACCAGCGCCGTTCGTCGTCCAGCGCAATCACAAAGAGATTCGCTCTCTCAAGCGCTTCCAGCAGCGCCTGGCTCTCCGCTTGTTTCGTCACTGCCTCACAAAGCGGCCCGCTGAGGCGCTCCAGGATCGAAGTATGCAGCAAAAATGCCTTCACCTCCGCGGGTTGTTGCGCGAGCACCTCTTCCGAGAGATAGTCCAGCACGAGGCGATGGCTGCCGGTGAAAGCGGCGAGATACGCAGCGACATCGCTTCTCCCCCGCAGGGAGAGCGCGGCCAACTGGAGCCCGGCAATCCAGCCTTCCGTGCGGCTCTGCAAGAGCGTAACCTCCTCTTGGGACAGATCGAGTCGCATCACTGCCTGGAGGAAGATGCTGGTCTCCTCCGGGGCAAAGCGCAGATCGGCGGCTCGCACTTCACAGAGCTGCCCGCGTGCTCGCAGTCGGGCCAGTGGCAACGGCGGGTCAGCGCGTGTGGTGAGCAGGAGATGCATCCGAAGCGGCAGGTGCTCCAGGAGAAAGGCCAGACTGCGATGAATGGGCGAGGCTTCAATGACGTGGTAGTCATCCAGCACGAGAGCGAAGTCTCCTCTATCATGGATCACGAGGTCGTTGGTGAGCAGAGCAACGACGGTCTCCGGCGGCGCTGGTTGAGACATCTGGAGCAGGGCGAGCGCGGTGGTACCGATATGGGAGTCGAGTGTCTGCAAGGCGGCAATCACGTAAGAGAGGAAACGTACTGGTTCATTGTCCTCCGGCTCAAGAGAGAGCCAGGCGACAGGCGTGCCGCTCTGGACGAGCCATTGGGCGAGCAGGGTCGTTTTGCCAAAGCCCGCTGGTGCCGAAACAAGGGTCAACGGACCCTGTATTCCTTCCTGGAGCCGTTCAATCAACTCAGGGCGAGAGACGAGCTGCGCACGGGGACGTGGCGCGTGCAGCTTGGTCGCGAGCAGAGGGTTGAGCGGATCACCGTGCGCACGCTGTGCTGCTGAGGCCTCGGGAACAGCAGCATTCGCATCGCTGACAGGCGAGGTCCCGACGAGAGCATCGGCCAGTGCCTGGGCAGCAGCCTGTAAGCGCTCAAGCGTGAGGGCCTCTGACTTGCCCAGGTAGTGAGAGGAAAGTTTGCCGTGCTGTTTGCGATAGGCTTTCCAGTACCAGCCGCCGCGCTTATGGCCTGACTGCTCGCGGCGCGCCGTGAAGAGCCCCTCAGCGCTGACAAATGAAAACATGGAGGCGGTTTCCAACCAGGCAAACCAGGCCGCTGTGCCCACAGTCAGCTGCTGTTCCTGCCCGCCCTGCTGATAGACCAGGGTCTCATCCCGTACGGTGGGAGCCATCACTGACTCCTCTCTGCTGTCGAACAGCTGCTCATCGATCCGGTTACCGGACATACGAACGGTTACACACTAGTATAGCACAGCTTGAGAGATGTCCCGTAACTGCCCGCCATCAACTACATCGCCCAAAACGGAGGACTTCCTAGGGGCTATCAGGCCGCCCGGCCAACTGGATGAGCGTGATGAGCGCCACCGCGCACAGCTTCTCCTCGCCGTTCCTCATCACAGAAACGTCCGCCTGGCAAACCGTCAGCGTCCGCCCTGCTTTGATAACATGGCCGCGCGCGATCAACAACGCGCCATTCCCTGGAGCCAGCAGGTTGAGTTTGAACTCAACAGTGAGGACATTAGCATCTGCATCCATCAATCGAGTCGAAAGACGCGGCGCGCGTTTCCACCCAAAAACTTCGCCTGGATCTCCTCCGGCAAATTCATCGCTTCCACCTGTTGGACACACTTCTCCCAGGACAGCTGCGGGAAGTTGGTTCCGAAGAGCACCTTGTCTTTCCCGTAGGTTTTGAGATAATGCACCAGTTGCGGCGGATAGTAGCGTGGTGCATAGGCAGAGGTGTCGATGAAGACGTTCTCGTGTTTCCAGGCCACCCCGATCATTTCGTCCGTCCAGGGATACCCAATGTGACCCGCCACAATCCTCAATTCGGGAAAGATCAGAGCCACCTCATCGAGATAGGGAATCGGACGGCCCGTTTCGGAAGGCATGAGAGGGCCCGTATGACCTGCCTGGGTGCAGAAAGGAATATCCAGCTCGATACATGTGACATAGAGGGGAAAATAAAACTTGTCGTTGGGGGGACGATTCCACAGCCAGGGCACCACCCGTAATGCCTTGAACCCCAATTCCCTGACGGCGCGTTCCAATTCGTGGACCGCCTCCACGGGCTTTTCCAGATTGACGGCCGCAACTCCAACGAAACGCTCAGGAAACTGGCGCACAAACTCGGCAATCGTATCATTACTGATGACCCATGTGCCAGGCCGGTGCCAGGCGCAGAGCATCACGCGATCCACGCCCGCCTGGTCCATCAGCTCGACGAGTTGTGCCGCGCTCAGGTCCTGGCCGAGCAGGTGTGCCGATCCCGATTTTTCAAAGACCCGCACGACCTCCGGGAGCAAGCTGCCTTTGAAGACTGGCTGCGCCCATGCATCGATGATCTGCCTGCTGGAAGCGTTTGCCATGTTTCTGCCTCCCTTCAGAAAAAACAAATCGGTTTAACAAACTAATCCGGACATCTGTAGGGGCCGATTATGCGAATTAAGAAAATAATGTGGCATACGGATGGGCGTAGCCGCGACATTTATGGCGCCCGGGGGTGGGGCAAAACCCGCAGTAATTTCTTCATCTCCATTATCGGCCCTCGGTGGCTGTCCCGCAATCCAGTTTAAAAAGGTAAAGTTCATCATCGCTATCTTTCATCAGTATAGAAGAAAGGGGACACAAACGTAACGTTGCTGGCTAACAGGCCATGAGAAGGCTAGCAGTATTCCACCCCTGCGACAGAATTGCGACAAATGCATGATAAGCCTGTGACATATCTCAGCTACACTACAGCATAGACACACACGCATCTCATTGAAAGGAGCGAGAGAACACCACCGATGAATCAGCTTCCTGTACTCATTGGAGCCCTGCGCTACGAGTTTCACATGCAATTCCATCGACGAGCGGTCTGGATCACCATGATCGTGCTGGGACTCCTGCTCGCATTCTTGCTGACCCGTCATAACGGCCTGAATGACGTTTTAACATTCTTAAATTCACCTTCCCTGCCCGCTGCTGTCGCCTACTGGGCCGACATGGTGAATTTCGCCATCCTGCCCATCGGCATCGGCGTCCTGCTGGCCGACCGTTTGCCGCACGACCAGCACACAAAGGTGTACGAATTGTTTACCTCCATGCCGGGCGCCCTGAGCGCGCGCCTGCTCGGAAAATACCTGGGCAGCACTTTGGCGACGCTGCTGCCCATGATCGCCTTCTACTTGATTGGCATTGGCTACATCCTTGTTCACACGCACAACCTGCTGGCAATGCCCCTGGCGCTGGCCGCTTTTGCCACCATCATTCTCCCCGGCATCCTATTCATAGCAGCGTTCTCAATTGCCTGTCCCGCCATCATGTGGGTGCCGCTCTACCAGTTCCTCTTCATTGGCTACTGGTTCTGGGGCAACCTGCTCCCGCCTGGTCGTGGCATCCCCACCTTGAGCAACACCATCCTGACGCCGCTTGGGGACAACATGCTGGCAGGCTTCTATGGCGAAAGCGGCCTCCTGATCAAGCACGCCACCGCCCTGCAAGGCGTGGAAAGCATCCTGCTATTGCTCGGCCTGGCGGCATTCGCCCTGTTCTTACTCTGGCGCTACCTGCTCTGGCAGCAAGCGCGGCAATAAGCAACGAAAGGAATAAAATCATGCAATGGAATACCAATGCTCAACAAGACACACATACACAAAATCAACAGGATAGCTACCACGGTTACCTGGGCTGGTCACCAGAAGCGCCTCAAACCGCTGAGCGCCAGCAGGAAGAGCAACAGCACACCGCGCAGCAGCAGGAGTACCCGTCACCGGGCAGCTTCGAGCAAATATCATACATTCAACAGGAGCAGGTTCAGCCCGCCCTGGCCCTCAACTATACCGGCCTGGCCGCCATCCTCTGCTACTCCATCGGCTGGCTCACCGGGCTGCTCTTTCTCCTCTTTGCGCGGGAGAATCGTTTCGTGCGCTTCCACGCCTTACAATCGCTGGCCTTCTTCGGCAGCATCAACCTGCTAGACATCGCGCTCGTCAAGATAGCCATGTATCACCTTCCCTACCTATCCCATCTTGCCATCCCGGGTTTCCTGCTCTTGAACTTTATCGCCTTCGTCGGCTGGTGCGTAGCCATCGTCCAGGCCTCGCGCGGAAAATACTTGGTAAATAAGGCGAAGAGCGGACAGATTTTGAGGTGATGAGTGATCAATCAGCGCGAAGAGTGAGCATTAGGACAGATGTCCCTGGGAAAAGCGCTTCCCATCGGGTATACTCCCTCTGAGCGTTGTAAATTACGGTCTTCTTCGCAGGCGAATTGA
>Ga0137389_10001753_pt1 | contig 12882 bp, 7 predicted proteins | sample 15con2h14BmetaG_FD_104645 | JGI IMG/M metagenome (GOLD analysis project Ga0137389, IMG submission 104645) | Vadose zone soil microbial communities from Angelo Coast Range Reserve, California, USA - 15con2h1.4B metaG | ecosystem: Environmental > Terrestrial > Soil > Vadose zone > Saprolite...
CAACTGCTCGGCTTCCGCCCGGCTCCGTCGCCGTTGACCGTTCCCAATCACTTGTTTTCTTCTCATTCCTCCACTTCATCACGCTCGCTTCTCGGGCGATAGGTGGGTTCCTCTGACGCATACGTTTCACACCCTCCTATCTCCTATCCCGACTCGACGTTGAGGGGCGAAGCAAAGGCGGCAATACTGGTCCCGGGTCGCTTTTTTTCCGTCCCTAACCGCTGCCCCCTCGAAGCCTTGATAGGTACCCTGAGCACGCCGATACTGCGACCCGGACTGAAGCACGAATAAAGACGATTTTACGATACGGGAGGAATGCGCTGAAATAGACTATGACACTTTTATGACACTCGCCGAATTATGTTAACCAGCAAGAAAAACCGGAACGCAATAACTTCTAGCAAGTCAAAGAGTTGAATGGTGGGGCTGGGGAGGCTCGAACTCCCGACCTACGGTTTAGGAAACCGACGCTCTATCCATCTGAGCTACAGCCCCGAGTCTGATCCTCAGATTATCACAGAGGATAGTGGCGTTGTGCATTTGGTGATTGCGATGCGTATCGCGGGCGGAGTCAGTCAACCGGGGGTGTGCGGGTGTGCGCTAAGCTCTTTTCATTTCAGTTACGTATGTTACTATCGCCCTCGCCGCGCATCTTGCTCGCGGGTCCTGCCCTTCGGAGGTCGTCATGAGTCGCACCCTTCGCTACATCCTGATTGCAGTTGGTGTCCTGATCGTATTGCTGATCGTGGTGCCATTTTTCATTCCGGTGAACCAGTTCAAACCTACCATTGAAGAAAAAGCTTCGGCCGCGCTGGGCCGGAAAGTACTGCTGGGGAATTTGAGTTTATCGCTGTTGCACGGCGCTCTGAGTGCGCAGGACCTGTCGGTTGGCGACGATCCCAAGTTCAGCCCGTCGCCGTTCCTGACTGCAAAATCGTTGAGCGTCGGCGTGGAAATCATGCCGCTGATTTTTTCCAAACAGTTGAATGTGACCGATATCGTGATTGATGAGCCGCAAGTCACGCTGTTGAAAAACGCCGCTGGTGTTTGGAATTATTCGTCCATGGGAGCATCGTCTTCCGCACCGGTGACGACAGAAGCAAAGCCTGCCGCAGCGACCACCCCTGCGGCGTCTTCCGCAACGCCCGATATTTCCGTAAAAAAATTGGAATTGAAGAATGGAAAAATTGTTGTAGGCTCAACGACTTCGCAACAACGGAACACCTACGATCATGTGAACGTCAAAGCGTCCGACTTTTCCTTGAACTCTAAATTTCCAGTTACCGTTTCCGCCGACCTGCCCGGAGGCGGCAGCTTAAAACTTGATGGCGACGTTGGTCCGATTGACAAGAGCGATTCGACGATGACGCCGGTGAATGCCAAACTCCATGTGGCATCACTGAACCTGGCGAGCACGGGAATTCTCGACCCGTCACTTGGGTTGGGCGGAATCGCCGACGTTGATACCACGGTTGCCGATGAAGGCGGGTTCGCGCAAACCAATGGAACCGTTAAGTTGTCGAAAGCGCTGTTCGTCCAGGGTGGCAGCCCCTCAGGCGTGCCTCTGAATGTGGACTACAGTACGAAATATGACCTGCGCAAAAATTCCGGTGTGTTGAATCCTTCGACGATGAAAATCGGCAACGCCACAGCGCACCTGAACGGTACTTACGCTGCGCAGGGCGAAACCACTGCTGTCGATTTGAAAGTGAACGGCGAAGGAATGCCGGCAAAGGATCTGGAGGCTTTTCTGCCGGCCATTGGCGTTCATCTGCCGACGGGCGCATCGCTGACGGCCGGGACACTAAGCACCAATCTCAACGTCAAGGGTCCGACAAACAAACTGGTCACCGACGGAACCATCGGCTTGTATTCGGCCAAACTGTCCGGGTTCGATCTTGGTTCGAAAATGTCCGCAGTCAGCGCTCTCACCGGCCTGAAAACCGGCAAAGATCTGGACATCGAAAAACTTACGACGAATGTGCATATGGCGCCGAATGGGCTGCGCGCGGAAAATTTCATTGCCGTGGTTCCAAGCGTTGGCAATATGACTGGGGCCGGAACTCTCGACGCAAAAAATAATCTGGATTTCAAAATGGCGGCAACGCTCACTGGCGGAGCGATCGGAGCAATGGGCTCGGCCGGTGCGGGAGTTGGTTCGTTAGTTGGCGCATTGGGCGGCTCCAAGGGTAGCGCTTGCAAAGGCGGCACCACGATTCCGTTTCAGATTCAAGGCACCGCTTCTGATCCGAAGTTTGTTCCCGACGTTGGCGGAGCTGCAGCCAACATGTTGAAATCGCAGTTAGGCTGCGCGGGCGGGTCGCTCAGCAATCTCGGAAACGTCGCCAAGCCGGGTGCACAAAGTCCGACTGACGCTATAAATTCGCTGGGCGGGCTGTTTGGAAAAAAGAAAAAACCATAATCAATTTGCAGTCAAATAAGAGAGGTTGGGCTTATTTTTTCCGTGTTCTTGTTGACGTGCGTGTAACTTCACAGTAGCCTCGTCCGTCCATACGACTGACAGTTCGTCGGCGGATTTTCTCTTTCTTCCAAAGGAGTTGGCATGCGCTCTTGGTTCGAACGCACCAGTTCACCTGCGCTCGTTGGCTGCATCGTTGCAATCCTGCTGCTGATCGCGCCCGCCGTAATCTTTGCGCAGGGCGGCGAGCCCAGGTACTTCGCCATCCGTGGCGCGCGAGTTGTGCCGGTTTCCGGGCCCGCGATGGACGAGGCCACGATCGTGGTGGCTCGCGGCGTCATCGTGGCAGTGGCGAAAGATGCGGCGATTCCCGCCGATGCCTGGCTGATCGAAGGCAAGGGCCTGACCGTTTATCCAGGATTGCTGGATGCGTTTACGGACGTGGGACTTCCTCCGCCCGCTCCCGCGCCTGCCGCAGAAGGTGCTCCACGCAGGACGGGCGAAGGCGCTCGCGGTCCGGAGGACCGTCCCAATAGCACACCGTGGCGCAATGCAGCTGACGAGGTGAGCCTTTCGGACAAGCGTATAGAAACGTGGCGCAGCGCAGGATTTACCACCGTCGTTTCCTGTCCCAAGGCCGGTTTTTTCCCTGGTCAGGCAGCGGTGCTGGATCTTGCTGGCGAACGTGCAGGCGATCTGGTGGTCAAGTCTCCCGTCGCGATTCCCGTTTCCATCAAACCGCTTGGCGGATTCGGAAGCGGGTTTCCCGATTCGCTGATGGGCGTGCTGGGGTATGAGCATCAGGTTTGGCTGGATACTGACTGGCTTACGAGAGCTGGCGAAGCCTACGAAAAAAATCCCAAAGGAATTGCGCGGCCGCGCTATGACCGGGCGTCCGCAGCGCTAGCAGAGGCTTTCGAAGATCACGCATTGATCCTGGTGTCAGGGAATTCCACGCTCGATATGCGGAGGGCGCTTGATCTCACCGATCGCTGGAAAGTGAATGCCGCAATTTACGGCGGACAAGGCGGTTACGAAATCGCCGATGAACTCGCTGCTAAAAAAGTTCCGGTATTGATCGACCTGAAATGGCCGGAAAAAGAAAAGGACAGCGATCCGGACGAAGTGCCATCGCTGCGCACGCTGCGGTTTCGCGATCGAGCTGCTTCAACACCGTCCGCTTTTGTGAAGGCGGGAGTGAAGTTTGCGTTTTATTCCGGCGCTACGGCTAATACAAAGGATCTTCTCAAGGCAGTAAAAAAATCGATTGATGCGGGGCTGACGGTCGATGCTGCGCTTCGCGCGCTCACGCTCTCGCCGGCGGAAATTTATGGAGTTGCCGATCGACTTGGCTCCATCGAAAAAGGGAAAATCGCCAATCTCGTGGTAACCGACGGCGGTTTGTTTGAGGAAAAAACGAAAATAAAACTGGTTTTCGTGGACGGCCAGCGCTTCGAAATTCGCGAGCCAGAAAAGCCCAAGGATCCGCCCAAAGGCGACATTACCGGAAAATGGAAGATATCTTTCACCAGCCCCGAGGGCCCGGAGGAATCCACCGCCGACCTCGCGATGGCGTCCGATGGGACCATCACTGGAACGCTTACATCCAAGCGCGGCACTGCGGCGATCCTGAGTGGCTATCTGAGCGCAGACAAATTCAATTTCGTGATCAACATTTCGATCGGGCCGTCGTTTGCCGATATCACCTTCAACGGAACCTTTGACGGAACTTCGATCAAAGGAACGATCAACGTTCAGGAATTCTCGATTGATTTTACCGGAGTGAAACCCACAAGTAATTCTTCACTCGCAGAGATTTCATCTACGCTGCAGGGAGATGCGCGATGAACGCCCGCCATGGAATTGCCGTCGCTGCACTGCTCTCGGCACTGGTTGGATCGAGTTCGGTTTCGCGTGCAACGCCGCCTGCCGACGCCGATTCGGTGATCCTCATTCAGAATGCCACCATCTTGACCGTTTCGCATGGCATCATCGAAAACGGATCCATCCTTATTAAGGATGGCAAGATCGCTGAGGTTGGTTCGTCGATCAAGGCTCCGACCGGCGCAAGATTGATTGACGCCACCGGCCAATTTGTAATGCCCGGGATCATCGATTGCCACTCACACATCGCGATCGAAGGCGGGGTCAACGAAGGTAGTGTATCCGTTTCCTCGATCGCGAATATCGCGGAAGTCCTCGATTCGGACGATGTGGGCATTTACCGTGATCTTGCCGGCGGTGTGACCACCGCAAACATTTTGCACGGCAGCGCGAATTCCATTGGCGGGCAGACCATCGTCATCAAACTGCGTTGGGGCCAGCCGGCAGCGAAATTGCCGTTCGAGGGCGCACTTCCGGGAATCAAGTTTGCTCTCGGCGAAAATCCCAAGCGCTCGAATTTCAGCATTCCCGGGCAGCCCAAACGCTACCCGGCCACGCGTATGGGCGTCGAAGAAACCATCCGCGGCGCGTTCACGGAAGCGCGAGATTATAAGAACTCCTGGGAGGCGTACAGGAAACGCATCTCTGGTGGAGAAAAAAATGCGTTGCCGCCGCGACGCGACCTGCGACTTGAACCGCTGGTCGAAGTCCTGAACGGAAAGCGCTACGTGCACGCGCACTGCTATCGCGAAGACGAAATCCTGATGTTGCTGCGGGTCGCGAAAGAGTTCGGTTTCAAAGTACGCACGTTCCAGCATGTTCTGGAAGGCTACAAGGTTGCCGATGAACTTGCCGCAGCGGGCGCTGGCGCTTCGACCTTCTCCGATTGGTGGGCTTACAAAGTCGAAGCCTACGACGCCATTCCATACAACGCTGCGATGATGACCAAGCGCGGCGTGGTGGTCTCCGTCAATTCCGACGATGCCGCAGAAGCAACGCACCTCAACCAGGAAGCCGCGAAATCCATGAAGTTCGGCGGGTTGACGCATGATGAAGCACTGAAGCTGGTCACCATCAATCCCGCCATGCAGCTGGGAATTGATAAGCGCGTTGGCTCGATCGATGTTGGAAAGGACGCCGACCTGGTTATTTATAATCACGATCCGTTGAGTGCCTATGCGGTAGCGCAGAAAACCATCATTGACGGGCGAGTACTCTTCGATCGCGACAAAGACATCGCCGGACGCGCAACGCTTGAAAAAGAGAAGCAAGATCTGCTGGCCAAAGAAAAAAAGGCGGAAGAGAAAAAGTCCGACGAGAAGAAACCGGACGCAGCGAAAAAGCCGGAACATAAGCCCGACGCGAAGACTGATACGAAGCCCGATGATAAACCGAAGCCGCCTTCAGACGCGGGGAAGCCCGACAGCGGGGAAGATATGACCAACTCTCCTGATGGCGGTGCACAGTGAGAATCGGCACGCTGAGGAAAAGCTCGATTTCACGGACGCTGATTTTCCTGGTCGCCGCGGTTGGCATTCTCTCCGTGCCTGAACGCGCGAGGGCACAACAGCCGCCGCCGACTTACGCAATCACCCACGCGAAAATCGTCTCGCTCGCCAGCTCGCCAATTGAAGACGGCACTCTGGTAATTAAGGATGGCAAAATCGCTGCTGTCGGCGCCAGCGTGGAAGTGCCCGCAGGCGCGCAGGTCATCGATGGCAAAGGCTTGCAGGTCTATCCGGGATTATTTGATCCGGTCACGCAAATGGGACTGAGTGAAATCGGTGCGGTCGGCGCCACGGTAGATTCCACGGAAACCGGCGCCTACAACCCGGACGTCGTCGCCGCAACTGCGGTACTTCCTTCCAGCGAGCACATTCCGGTGACGCGCGCGGCCGGCATAACGGAGGTTCTGGCCGTTCCCGGCAGCGGTGGTTTCGATTTTTCCAGCAACCGCGGCGTCATCGGCGGGCAGGCGTCCGCATTCAACCTTACTGGCTGGACCATGGAGGACATGCAGATCAAGCGCAGCGTCGCCATGGTGCTGAACTGGCCGCAAATACAAACCCGCACCTTTGATTTCGCTACGTTTTCGCGAAAAGAAAAACCTTACGGCGACGCCAAGCAGGAGTATGAAAAACAGGTTACCGAACTAACTGACTGGATCGAGCGGGCGCGTCACTACGCCCAGGCGATTGGCCATGGCGGACCGTCCGATTTCGAACGCGACGTTAAACTTGAAGCGTTATCACCGGTCGTCCGCGGGCAATTGCCGCTGCTGGTTTTTGCCGATCGCGCACGCGACATTCGCAATGCTGTGGAATTCTGCGAAAAGCAAAAACTCAAAATGATTCTGGCCGGTGGCGGGGAAGCCTACAAGGTAAAGGACCTGCTTCGCTCCAAGAATATAGCCGTCATTTTGGGTCCGGTGCTGTCGTCGCCCGACGATGAGGACGACCCGTACGACCGGCTGCTTTCACAACCGGCCGAGCTGTCGCAAGCCGGCGTGAAATTTGCCATCGGCAGCTTTGACAATTCGTTTGCGCGCCGGCTTGGACAGAATGCCGCAAACGCCATTGCCCATGGACTTTCCTACGTCGAGGGCCTAAAGGCAGTGACGCTGTATCCGGCGCAAATTTTTGGACTTGCCGATCAGCTTGGCACGCTTGAAACGGGGAAAATTGCCAACGTCATAGTTACCAATGGCGACCCACTTGAGCTGACCAGCGACGTCAAGTATCTCTTCATCAAAGGACAGCTCACGTCCACAGACAACAAACAGAAACGCCTATACGAAAAGTATCTAAATCGTCCCAAACCGTGATCGGCAACGGAAATCGTTAGGAGATGCCTGTTCTCGCAGCGGCACGGCACGCCGTATGCTTCTTTTTTTATGATTCTTCTGGGCTGACTGCAACTTTTTGGGGCGATATGCGTTTCTGTCTGTAAGTGATCATGCGCACACGTTCGCTCGTCCCGTTATGTCTCCTCGTATTTTTGCTCTCTTGTGCTTGGTCATCGCAGGCCCAAGACGCGACTAAAATCATCGACCAATACGTCAAAGCAAGCGGCGGAAGCAGCAAGCTCTCTAAACTGCAAACGCTTAGCCTGCAAGGGTCGATGACCCGCGTCTCCGACGGCAAGACCGGAGCGTTTACGCTCGACCTAAAAACTCCCAATCGCTACTACCTGGAGCTCGTCGTGGGAGAGCAGCCGGAGATCCTGGCGTACAACGGCAAATCGGTCTGGCATCTCTCGCCGCAGGGAACTCCGGTCACGCTGCTTGGCGAAGAAGCGCTGCAAGTCGAAGCGACATCTTTTCTCGCGACCTCGCATTTGCTCAATCTGAAGAAAAATAAAGTTGGGATTGCCTACGTCGGCGCGGCAAAGGTCGGCTCCCGCGATACCGTCGAAATTGAATTCACCATGCCGACCGCAGTGAAGCGCCAGTTTTACTTCGATATTTCCTCGCACCTGCTCCTCAAGGAGTCAGGCGCAACAGGCGGCGTTAGGCAGGAGATCCTGTACGACGACTATCGTCCGGAAAATGCTATTAGTATTGCCCACAAACTCGAACTGCACCGCGGAAACGAGATCTACAACATTGTCGTCAATCAAGTTTCGGTAAATCAGAGCATTGGCGAACGGGTCTTCGATTTTCCAATCAAATCGCAGGTGCGTCTCCCCGACCTCAAGAAGCTGTTTGCGGAAATTGACGGCAACCAGAAAGCAGCGGACAAAATAAAAGAAAATTACACTGGCAGGCGCTCCACCGAAGAAACGGAATATGACGGTACCGGGAACGTCACGAAAGTGGAACGGCAGGAACACACGTTTTTCTATCTGAACGGCGAAGAGATCTCCACGCTGGTAGGTGAAGACGGCAAGCCTTTGAGTGAAGAAAAACAGGCTAAGCAGAACGACATCACGAAAAAACGCATCGAGGAAATTCAGAAAAAGCAAAGCAAAAAGGAAGAAAAAGAGGAGAAAGCTCGCGAGGAAGGGAAGGGCGAAAAGGACAACGACGAACCCGGGATTGAAATTTTTCTGCGCGCTTGCCAGTTCGTAAATCCCCGCCACGAACGCTTCCGCGGCCAGGACGTTCTGGTCTTTGATTTCGAGGGCAACCCCGAGTACAAACCCAAAAACATTGCTGAGCGCGTCGCCCAGCAGCTGGCTGGCGTGATTTGGGTCGATGAAAAGCAGCACGAAGTGGTGCGCCTGGAGGCTTATTTTGTGAAGGACTTCCGATTCGCCGGCGGGTTGCTGGCAAATCTACAGAAGGGAACAAGCTTCATCTTCGAGCAAACCTTCCTAAACAACGAGGTCTGGCTCCCCACCTACGAGGAAGCTCACATCGGCGTCCGCGTATTGCTGCTAAAGGGATTCAAAGTGAACGAGGTCACGCGGTATTCCGATTATCAGCGATTCCATATCGAAACTCTCTCCAATATCGCCAAACCAACCGAGCCTGCCAATCCTCCCGACAAACAACCTTGACGTCCTTCTAAACCGCTCGACTACTTCGGAACCGGTGCGGCCGCGTCCAGCACGTCGCGAACTTTTTGTGCCAGCAATGCCGGCGTAAAGGGCTTTTGCAAGAACGCAATTCCTGCTTCCAACACGCCGCCGGTGGCGATTATGTCGTCCGTATAGCCAGACATGTACAGCACGCGCAGGTTAGGATTTTTCTGTGTCAGCTTGCGGGCCAATTCGCGCCCGCTCATCGACGGCATGACCACATCGGTCAGTACCAGGTGAATCGGGAGGCCTGTCGCCGCGATCGACTGGGCGTTTTCCGGATCTTGAGTCACGATCACCTTGTATCCGTAGGAAGTCAAAACGGTTTCCGTCAGGTCACGGACCGCTTCCTCGTCCTCCACCAGCAGAATTGTTTCCGTTCCTTTTTGCGGCGCAGTTTTCAATCGCACGGCGGCTGCAGGCTCGGCGCTTTCATCAACTCGAGGCAGATAGACTTTGAATGTGGTGCCATGCTCGGGTTCGCTGTATACCCAGATGTAGCCGCCGCTCTGCTTCACGATGCCGTAACTGGTCGAGAGACCCAGTCCCGTTCCGCGTGTTCCGCCCTTGGTGGTAAAGAACGGTTCGAAGATATGCGCCACTGTTTCAGGACTCATTCCTGTGCCGCTGTCGGAAACCGCCAGCATTACGTAGCGGCCGGGTTTGACGCTGACGTGGTCGCTTGCGTAGGCGTGATCCAATTCCGTGTTACAGGTTTCGATGATGAGTTTTCCGCCATGTGGCATCGCGTCGCGCGCATTCACCACCAGATTCATCAGCACCTGTTCGATCTGTGACGGGTCGGCCTTGATCGTGCCCAGTTCCGCGCTCATCTTTACGTGCATTCGAATATCTTCGCCCATCAACCTGCGCAGCAACTGTTCGAGTCCGCCAACGATCGCGTTCAGATCCAGGTTCTTCGGCTGCAAAACCTGCTTTCGGCTGAACGCCAGCAACTGCCTGACAAGTGCGGCGGCCCGTTCTGTGGCGTCGTCAATGCGTTCGATGTCGTTCCGCAGCGCGGTCTGGCCTTCCGTTCGCTCGCGGGCAAGTTCGGTGTAGCCCTTGATAATCGTCAGCAGATTGTTGAAGTCGTGCGCAATGCCTCCGGCCAGTCGCCCGATCGCTTCCATGCGGCGCGCTTGTTGCGATTGCATTTCCATCAGCTTGCGTTCGCTGATGTCCACCATGAAACCTTCCATGACCGGGTGGTTCTCACTGCCCTGCGTGATGGTCGCGGTGTCGCTGATCCACACCGTACGTCCGTCTTTGTGGGTGACGCGATACTCCGCTTGAAAGGATTTTCCCTGCAGGCCCGCCGCTTCTGCTGCATTGACCGCCGCGTGGTCGTCAGGATGTATGTGCCGCAGCCAGTTCTCGGAGTCTTCCAGCCATTCTTCCGGCGTGTAACCGAGAATCGATTGGATCTGGGGGCTGACGTAATACCAGCGACCGGTAACGCCGGGCTCGGCGATATAACTGATCGCAGCGACCTGTTCTACGATCATTCGATATTTGATTTCCGCTTCGGTTCGCGCGTGCTCGGCTTTTCTCCATTCTCGCAAGTCACGGCTCAGCAGTACTACGCCGCCTTCAGGAAGAGCCGTGACCGCCAGTTCCACGGGTATGCTCTCGCCCGGCTCACGGGTCACGTTGATCACTCCTAGCCAGCGGCGATCTTTTTGCAGCGAAGTCCGGATATCGTCCGTTGAGCCGCCTTGGGTATCTCGCACCGATACGCTTTCCCATTTTCGGCCAATCATCGCTTCACGGCTGGTGCTGCCCAGCATCTGCGCGTATCTTGTGTTTACGTAGGAATATTTTCCGTCCTGGGTGACGATGGCCATGCCATCCACGGCCAGATCAAGCGCGCTGGCCTGTTGCCTGACCCTTTCAGCGTTTTTCGACTGCCGGTAATCGCTGATGGCCATGCGAGCCGCATAACATGCGACAGAGATGGCGAGAAGCGAATAGCGCAAGATGCTCCACTCGGGACCAAGCTTCGCCGAGAGTAGAAAGATCATTACCGGCGCCACACCGAACAGCGCGTTAGTCAGAATCGTTTCGCCCAAAGACTTCGTACGTAGCACAACCGCTTCTTGTTTTTCGGTTACAGGCTTCCAGGTTGCGGCCCAGAACGCGGCCCACAGGAGTGGTACGGTCCAGGCCAGATCCAGCATTGTACCTGTCGGCGTTTCATAAACACTTTGTGCGTAGTTGGCAATGCCCGTGCCAACTGCATAAACCGCAAGATAAGCGGCCAGTCCGCCATACAACCGTCTGGTTTCCTTGGAGGGCGTGAGAAACATTCGCAACAGCGCCAGAAAGAACACCCCGATAATTTCCGCCGTGGCGACGGTGTTTTCTTGAACCAGCGCTTGATGAGCATTTAAAGATAGGGAGGGCACGTAGAACAAGCCGACATAGACAAACAGAGAGACGAGCGCGATTTGAACTGCATCCAGCACGAGCCCTGGATCGACCCCGGTTGAGTCTCGATCCTGATCCAGCAGGATGGCGATCACAAAAAAAGCTTCTTGCGTATCGAAAAGAAATCTCACGAATGAGAGTTCGGGAGGTTCGCGCAACAGGACCACTTCGTAGTAGGTCCAACCGATATTTCCTGCCGCCCACACTCCAATGCCTGCCGCCATCAACACCCAAAATGAATGAGTGAAACCGTTCCCGCGGCGCGAGGCACGCAGACACATTGCCACCGCAGCCACGCACGCAATCGTCTGCAGTGTGTTTCCGAGCAGGGAACCAGTAGGCGATTTTCCGAGTGTCAGCACTTCGACGACATGCAGTAGCAAGATCGCCGAAGCCAGGATGGAGAGTCTCCGTGGCATTCGCAGTAAGTTTCGGACTCGGCGGAATGGATTCAGCCGAGATACTAGTTTATTGGAGATTTGAAGCGGCGGGCATCAGCGAATCGGGCGATGTTCCAAACGGGTACGCCGTAAACGCGAAGACCTTCGTCTTTGCAGCGGTGGACTTCCGCAAAGTCGAGCGTGGATTATCGTCCTTCGAAGGGATAACGGTCTTGCGCTTGAACGGCGGCGGCGACGTTACGACGTAAGGCAATTGTGTCCAGCGCGGGCCGTTTGCCAAAGCGCTTGAGGACAGCCATTTGGGTGGTTAGCATGTCGCCTTCGTGGACTGCAGCGAGGGCGCGCTTGGCTTCGTGTTCCACGCGTTCCATGGCGTCGCTGATGAAAACCCGCGCGGCATCGATCATAATTTTATTCGCGGCTTCTCCCTTGGCGAAAGCGGCTTTCTGCGCGCGGAGCAAACACGATTCCATCGCGTAAACTTCCATCACGACATTTGCCAGCGCCGCGACGAGTTCTTGTTCGTCGGCAAGTTTTTCGCGGAATTTTTGCACTGCGCCGCCCGCCGCCTGCAGAAACATTTTCTTGGCGTTGGCTACCACAAGAGTTTCTTCAGCGAGCACGCCTTCGGGCGATTCTTCAAACGACGGCCCGGAGAGAATTTCGTCCGCCAGCTTCATGGCCGCAGGAATCAATGGCAATTGTCCGCCCATGGCCCGTTTCATCAGCATTTGCACGATCAGCATGCGATTGATCTCGTTGGTGCCTTCAAATATGCGGTTGATGCGCGAATCACGGTAGGCGCGGCAGACCGGATATTCTTCATGGAAGCCGTAGCCACCGAAAATCTGCACCGCTTCATCCACTACGTAATCGAGCATTTCGCTGCCGTAAACTTTCGCGATGGAACTTTCGATCGCATATTCCTCAAGAACTTTCATGGAGTGAGCGACCTTGTCACCCGCCGCTGCGGACACCATGGTCTCGATGTTGCCGGCGCTGCGATATACCATCGATTCGACCGCGAAAATCTGAATGGCCATCTCCGCCAGTTTTTCTTTCATCAGCCCGAAATCGCCAATCTGCTTGCCGAAAGCCTTGCGCTCCTTGGTGTATTTCGAGGCGGTCATCAACACGTGTTTCGCGCCGCCTACGCAGCTGGCGCCTAACGTAAAGCGTCCGGCGTTCAAGACGTTGAAAGCAACGATGTGGCCGCGCCCGATTTCG
>Ga0137389_10001756_pt1 | contig 12868 bp, 7 predicted proteins | sample 15con2h14BmetaG_FD_104645 | JGI IMG/M metagenome (GOLD analysis project Ga0137389, IMG submission 104645) | Vadose zone soil microbial communities from Angelo Coast Range Reserve, California, USA - 15con2h1.4B metaG | ecosystem: Environmental > Terrestrial > Soil > Vadose zone > Saprolite...
ATGTTCACCCAGCGCCTGCAGGGCATGGGCGATGCGGCGCTGATGGCGATGAAGCAATTGTCCCAGATCGTTCACCGCCAGGCGGTGGTGATGGGATATGGCGACGCCTTCTTTATGCTGACGATGTTTTATTTCGGCCTCAGCCTGCTGGTGATGCTGTTGAAAAAGCCGGCTTCGGCGTCCGCCGAGCCGGCGCATTAGATCTGCCCATATATTGTCTGCCGCGGCGGTTCATGCTTGAACGGCGGCATGATGCGCGGCCTTTCCATCTCTCAGCGGAGACCGTCCCTGCGCGTGCAGGCGGCGTCCGCGCGATGGATCGCCGCCGCGCTGGCGATGACATTGGCGGCATGGCTCGCGGCACTGGCGATATTGCTCGCCATCGCCAATCGCGTCCATGACGATGTTCCGGTTTTGCTGGCGATAAAACTGCCGCTATTGCAGTCGCGTCCCGAATTGATCTTCGCCGGCGAGAGCCGCACCGTCTATCAGGTCGATCCCAATCTGGCTGCGCGACTGATCGGCAAGCCGCCGGGTACCGTGATCAACATCGCCTATGACGCCGGCGAGCCGCTGGCGCTATTGTCCGCCATACGGCGTCAACCCGATCGATTCCGGCAAGCCCATGTCGTCGTCAGCGTCGCGCCATTCCTGTTCAATGAGGGCGTGCGATCGGCCGCGGTGTACCCGCAGGACGTGGCGGCGCGGCTCGGCGTTGTCGAGCAGATGCGTTCATTTCTGCCGCTGCGCCTCGGAACGCTGATCCGCTTCATTCGTGAGGCCTTCGGCGCGCGGCTCGCCGCCGATCAGCACGTCGCCGATCTCGGCCCACCGCCCACAGCACTCGGTTTGAAGATCATTGACCGCACCCAACCCGACGATCGCTGGCCCGATGAGATCGGTTCGCATGCGCATTACGCCGACTGGGATCTGTCGGGCCCCAAGGCGCGCTTCGAGATCGGCGCGCTGTGCGACATGGTGGTGCTGGTGCGCAAGCTTGACGTCGTGGTGCCGCCGTGGGCGCCGCGCTATGACCGCGCCCGCGATCCGGCATGGCGGGACAAGGACGATCAATACACCGCACTGGTCGCCGACGCCGGCCGCCGCTGCGGCTTCGAGGTCATCAACATTCGGTCGATCCCCGGACTGGAGCAGGGCAATTACGCCGACGAGATGCATGTCAACGCGTCGGGCGTGCCGATCTACACGAGCTATCTCGTGTCGCGGCTGAAGCGTTAACCGCGCGCGATGCTGTTCAGCTCCTATACCTTCCTGTTTCAGTTCTTGCCGGCGACGGTGCTGGCATTCGCCGCCGCGCGCCGCCACTCGCCGCGCGCCGGCATCATGGTGCTGGTCGGCGCGTCGTTGTTTTTCTACGGCACCTGGCGGTCGGTCTATCTGCTGCTGTTCGCCGTCTCGGTCGCGGTCAATTTCGCCCTGGGCCTGCGGATGGAGGATCCGCGTCGCCGCCGCGGCATCGGCACATTCGGCGTCGCGCTCAATCTCGCGGTGCTCTGCTATTTCAAATACACCAACTTCATCTTCGACAGCCTGAATACGCTGACCGGCGCGCCGCTGCCGTTCGTCAACATCATCCTGCCGCTGGGGATCTCATTCTTCACCTTCCAGCAGATTGCCTATCTGGTCGATGTGATGCGCGGCGCCAAGGTCGAGCGCGACATCGTCAGCTACACTTTATTTGTGTCGTTCTTCCCGCACCTGATCGCGGGCCCCTTGGTGCATCACGCCGAGATGATTCCGCAATTCAAGCGCGGCCGCACCGGCCGTTCCGCGGTGCTGGCGGCGCGGGGCCTTGCGATCTTCGCCGCCGGCCTGTTCAAGAAGGTGGTGATCGCCGACAATCTGGCGCAGTTCGTGTCGCCGGTGTTTGCGCATCTCGATGCCGGCGGCGGCGTCACCACGCCCTGGGCGTGGCTCGCGACACTGGCCTATACGTTGCAAATTTATTTCGACTTCTCCGGCTATTCCGACATGGCGATCGGGCTCGCGCTGTTGTTCGGGATCCGGCTGCCGGTGAATTTTCGCTCGCCCTACCAGGCGACTTCGATCATCGAATTCTGGCGGCGCTGGCACATCACGTTGTCGCGCTTCCTGCGCGACTACCTCTACATTCCGCTCGGCGGCAACCGGCTCGGCGAGCAGCGGCGCTATATCAATTTGCTGGTCACGATGCTGCTCGGCGGGCTCTGGCATGGCGCGGGCTGGAATTTTCTGGTCTGGGGCGGCCTGCACGGCATCTATCTCAGCATCAATCATCTCTGGCGCGGATGGCGTGGCAGCAAACCGGAGGTATCGATAGCCGGATCGATGCTGAAAGGCGCATGCTGGGCTATCACCTTCTTCGCAGTCGTGGTCGCCTGGGTGTTCTTTCGCGCCAAAACGGCGGCTGGGGCATGGCAAATGCTGCGGGGCCTGTTCGGAATAGAGGCAGGCAGCTCCGCTTACGCATCCTCCGGCATCCTGCGGCTGATGGATTTGCCGATGCTTGTGGGCGAGGAGCGGTTATTGCTGATTGGCGGCGGCGCGGTCGCGCTGGCGCTGGCCATGGCGCTTTGCCTGCCCAATGTCCCGCAGCTGTTTCGTTACCGCGAATATCGCCGGGCGCCGGAGCGGGCAGCATGGGTACGATGGCGGCCGAACGCGGCGTGGGCGCTTTTGTCCGCGCTGGCGCTCGCGATCTCGCTGTTCGGCATGTGGCAGCGGCTGGAATTTTTGTATTTTCAATTCTGACCGCGCCGCTCGCCATATTGCAAATCGCCCGCGACGCATCTATAAGCACCGCGTCGTCGCTCGAACCGGGGAGGGATTTGCATGATTTCGATGTATTCGCAGATCGCGCCCTCGCGTCCGATGCTCATGCCGGACGCTTGGCTGGCCCTCTGAGGGCCACCTCCGTCAGCATCGATCGGGCCTGACGTCCCGATCTTCCAAAGTTTCCCCTTAAGTCATCGCCATTTTTTCAACGACGCCTGTCGTTCGGCCCTGTGCCAGCGCGCGTCACGCAACGGAGCCGGTCGGCGCGCAAGCGCGATCGGATGTGCTGATATGAAAGATCTCACGCAAGGCTCTATCGTCAGCCATATCTCCACCATGGCTCCGCAGATCTTTGCCGGCATGATCATGATCATGCTCTGCCAACTGATTGATTTGTATTTTGTTTCTGATCTGGGCGACGCGGCGATCGCGGGCGTCGGCGCGGCGGGCAATGCCGGCTTTCTCATCAACGCTCTAATGCAGGTGCTGAGCGTAGGCACGGTTGCGTTGATCTCGCATGCCGCGGGGCGCAAGGATCAAGCCGATGCCAATCTGGTCTTCAATCAGTCGCTCGGCTTGTCGGCGGCTTGCGGGTTGTTGACGCTGATTGCCGGATCTGCACTCGCGCGCAGCTACATGCGCTCGATTGCGGCAGACCATGTCGTCGTCGAGGCGGGTACAACGTATCTGCTTTGGTTCATGCCGGCATTGGCGCTGCAGTTCGCTATCTTGGTAATGGCCTCTGCCTTGCGCGGCACCGGGATAGTGCGGCCCACCATGATCGTCCAGACCAGCACGGTGATCCTCAACATCATTCTTGCTCCAGTTCTGATCGCGGGCTGGGGCACAGGCTGGGCTTTGGGCGTTGCCGGCGCCGGGCTTGCGAGCTCGATTGCGATTGCAGCCGGCGGGATGATGATGTGGATATATTTTCACAGCTATGAACACTACGTCGTCATCAATCGCGAACTGTGGCGTCCGCAAATTGCGCAATGGAAGCGCATATTGAACATCGGGCTGCCTGCCGGAGGCGAACTCGCCATTCTGTTCGTCTCGATGGCCGTCATATATTATGCGCTCAGCGATTTCGGCGCGGCGGCTCAGGCCGGCTTCGGCATTGGCACGCGCCTGCTGGGCGTCGTTCATATGCCGGCGATGTCCATTGCATTCGCGGCCGGGGCCATCGCCGGGCAAAACTTCGGCGCCGGCAATGGCGAGCGGGTGAAGGAAACCTTCAGGAGCGTCCTGCTTCTCGGCACCGCCGTGATGTTGGCTTTCACGGTGCTGGCACAGTGGAGGCCGGAGTTGTGGCTCGGAGCCTTTACCAAGGACCCCGAAACGATCGCCGTCGGCGCGCTGTTCCTGCGGATGATCTCTCTGAACCTCGTCGCGCAGGGGTTGATCTTTGTGTGTTCAAGCATGTTTCAGGGATTGGGTAACACCAAACCGGCGCTGTTAAGCTCCGGCGCGCGCCTGATCATGTACGGGCTGCCGTTGATCTGGCTTTCGACCAAGCCCGGTTTTCGCATCGAGCAGGTCTGGTATTTATCGATTGCGACGACCACGCTGCAAGCGGCGTTCAGCCTGTGGCTGTTGCGTCTGGAGTTTAGAAAACGGCTGGTGCCGCTCGTGCAATGAGGCGGGGCACGGCAGTTTCCTTGCAAGACTTTGGTGCCGGCATATTGCAAAACGCCCATGATGCATTTATAAGCAGCGGATCGTCGCTCGAACCGGGGAGGATTTGCATGATTTCGATGTATTCGCAGATCGCGCCCTCGCGTCCGAAGCCAGTATCGGATGCCCGCGTGGCCCTTTGAGGGCCGTTTCCGCCAGCATCGGTCGGGCCTGACGTCCCGATCTCCCTTGCTCCCGTAAGTCACCGCCATTTTTTCAACGACGCGTGCGTACGGCCATGCCGTCGCTCGTCAACCAACGGAGCCGGTCCGCGCGCGAGCGTAGCCGGATGACGCCGATGTCCGCAGAAGGCAACAAGCGCCCCGCCGCGATACGCGTGGTGATCCCGTTCGTGTTTCGCCACTGGCTCAATCAGCCGGCTACTGCCGCGACCGTTGCCGGCGGCCTGCTTGGCGCGACCGTCGCCGATCTGTTCATGCCGCTGTTTTCCGGACATCTGGTCGACGCGGTGACGCTGGGCGCATCCGATCCGGCCGCGCGCCGTGCGGCGTTCACGGCCTTCGGCGCCATCGTGGCGCTCGGCCTGGTCTCGATGACGCTGCGTCTTGTCGGGCTGCATGCGATCGTGCCGTTCACGCTGCGGATCATGTCCGACGTGTCGCGCGACGCCTTCATGCGCGTGCAGCGCTTCTCGACCGACTGGCACGCCAACAGCTTCGCCGGCTCGACCGTGCGCAAGGTCACCCGCGGCATGTGGGCGCTCGATCTGCTCAACGACACCATTCTGATGGCGCTGCTGCCATCGCTGGCGGTGCTGCTGGGATCGATGATCCTGCTCGGCCTGCACTGGTCTTCGCTCGGCCTCGTGATTGCGGTGGGGGCGCTGATCTACGTGTCGATGACAGTGGTGTTCTCGACGCGCTATATCGCGCCGGCGGCGCGCATCTCCAACGCCTGGGACACCAAGGTCGGCGGCACGCTGGCGGATGCCTTGACCTGCAACGCCGTGGTGAAATCGTTCGGTGCCGAAGCGCGGGAGGACGCGCGGCTGGCGCGCGTCATCAGCCGATGGCGGACGCGGGTGCGCCGGACCTGGCTGCGCTACAATTACACCTCGACGGCGCAGCTCGCGGTGCTGCTCTGCGTCCGCGCCTCCGTGGTCGGCGGCGCGTTGCTGCTGTGGATCGCAGGCCACGCCTCGCCGGGCGACGTCACCTATGTACTGACCAGCTACTACATCATCCACGCCTATTTGCGCGATGTCGGCATGCACATCAACAACCTGCAACGCTCGGTCAACGACATGGAGGAGCTGGTCGCGATCCACGACGAGGCGATCGGCATTGCCGATGTCGCCGGCGCGTCGCCGATCAATGTCCACGGCGGACGCATCGTGTTCGAGGATGTGACCTTCCACTACGGCGGCCATCGCGTTGCGCTGTATGACGGCCTGTCCGTGGATATCCGCGCCGGCGAACGCGTCGGCCTGGTCGGCCGCTCCGGCTCCGGCAAGACCACCTTCGTCAAGCTGGTGCAGCGGCTTTACGATGTCAGTGGCGGACGAATCCTGATCGACGGTCAGGACATTGCGAAGGCGACGCAGTATTCGCTGCGCAGCCAGATCGCCATCGTGCAGCAGGATCCGATCCTGTTTCACCGATCATTGGCCGAGAACATCGCCTACGGCCGGCCGGGCGCCAGCACGGCTTCGATCGAGCAGGCCGCGCGGCTCGCCAATGCGCATGAGTTCATCCTGCGGCTGCCGAAAGGCTATGGCACGCTGGTCGGCGAACGCGGCGTGAAACTGTCGGGCGGCGAGCGGCAACGCGTGGCGCTGGCGCGGGCGTTTCTCGCCGACGCCCCGGTGCTGATCCTCGACGAGGCGACCTCGAGCCTGGATTCCGAGTCGGAAGCCCTGATCCAGCAGGCGATGGAACGCTTGATGAAGGGCCGCACCTCGATCGTGATCGCGCACCGGCTGTCGACGGTGCGCAGCCTCGATCGCATTCTGGTGTTCGACCGCGGCGAGATCGTCGAGCAGGGCACCCACGCCGCGCTCGCCACCCGAACCGGAGGGATCTATCGCGGGCTGTTCGAACGCCAGGCGACGGAATTCGGCCGCGTTTCGGCGGCGGAGTAGGCGGCAGGTCATCGGAGCGCATCCGGCGGGTTCGCGCCAACGGGTCGCGCGAATGCGCACCCGATGGCGGGCCGGTCCGATGACAGGTTCCGACGCGAACCGGGAATAGCGACCTCATTTTGGGGTTAGCCAAACATACTTGGCGGATAGCGATGAACCTCAAATGCCGCCGACAGACCCATCTACCGTGGCGGCTTAATTGTTTTATCCTCCGATCGGAGGATGAGGCCGCTCAGTGAGACGCTACTTGGCAAAATACGCGACGGATCAGCCCTATGCACGAAACCCGAAAACTTGCCGATCTCATCGAGGAAATCTATGACGCGGCTCTTGAACCCGCATTGTGGAAAGATGTCGTCGTCAGTATCAACGATTTCATCGGAAGCCGGGCTTGCGGACTCATCTCGAAGGATACGATGAGCCAATTTGGGCTTACGCATCATTATTGCGGTGTGGATCCTCATTACATCCAGCTTTATGCGGACACCCATTCCAGATTCGATCCTCTCACGACCTTGCCGTCGCTGGGGCAAGTCGTGAGCATTCCGGATCTCGTGCGCTATGACGAATACCGCCGGGGACCCTTCTATCAGGAGTGGTTGCGGCCACAAGGCTGTGTCGACGTTGCCAACGTGGTGCTCGAAAAACCGAGCTCGAATTGCGCGGTTCTGCTTACGGTTCTGCCGGGCGCGCAAATGCTCGACGATGAAATGCGACGGCGGATCGCGCTGATTGCACCGCATGTCCGCCGGGCGCTGCTCATCAACAAGGCAATCGATCTCAGGCAATCCGAAGCCGCGACATTTGCCGACACGCTGGATGGTCTCAGCGCCGCAATATTCCTCGTCGATGCCGGCTGCCGGATAATGCATGCCAATGTGGCCGGCGATGAAATGCTGCGGGCGAACGATTTTCTGCGCTCCATCGGCGGGCAACTCGTCGCCGGCAGCGCGCAGGGCAATCGGACTTTGCGCGAAATTGTCGCCGATGGTGGCGGCGCGCCGGGCGGCAAGGGCGCCGCCCTGCCTCTGACCGCGCAGGACGGCGAACGTTACGTCATGCACGTGTTGCCGTTGACAGCGGCGGCTCGGGCCGCCACCGGCATCGCCTACAAGGCCGTCGCCGCCTTGTTCGTCCGAAAGGTGGCGCTGGACAACCCCGTCGGCGAACTCGTCGCGCGCCATTTCGAACTGACGCCGGCGGAGCTGCGTGTGCTGCTTTCCATCGTCGAGATCGGCGGCGTGCCGGAGACGGCGGCAGCTTTGGGTGTCGCGGAAACAACGGTCAAAACCCATTTGCACCGTGTGTTCTCCAAGACCGGAGCCAGTCGCCAGGCCGATCTCGTCAAACTCGCCGCCGGATTTTCCAGTCCGTTGGCGGGCTGATACCAGCCCTGAACCGCGAGAGCATGATCCGGAAAAGTGGAAACCGGTTTTCCGAAAAGATCATGCTCAAACAAAAAGATACGCTGGAGTCCGATTCAACTTGGTTGAATCAGACTCCAGCGTATCCCGACCGCGCGGTTCGGGGACGAGTTGCGGGCCAACAAGAAAATGGAGCCCCGTTCCGATTCGACCGGAACGGAAAAGGCTCTGGATTTCGTGATCTGTCTCAGGCGCGCAAGCACCGCATCAACTGATCGATTGATGCGCCCCCCTCTGGCCAATGCAATATTAGCTGAATGGATGATCAGACAGACCCAATGATCCCGGAAGCAGAAATCCTATCAGATCTGATCGGAACCATCTACGACACGACGCTCGACCGGGCCCTGTGGTCCGACGTGTTGAGAAGGTCGGCGGAATTCGTTGGCGGCTCGGCGGCGGCCATCTTTTCCAAAAACCCGACGGCCGGGAACGGCTTTGTCTATTACGAGTCCGGCGTCGACCCGTACTATCGGCAACTCTATTTCGAAAAATATGTAGACCTCGACCCTGCCACAACAGGCCATTACTTTGCTGATGTCGGGCAACCGATCGCAATAGCGGATTTCATGCCGTACAGCGAGTTCCTGGAAACGCGCTTTTACAAGGAGTGGGTTCACCCACAGGGCCTGGTGGATTTGGTATCGGCGGTGCTCGATAAATCGGTAACCAGCGCGGCACTGTTCGGGGTGTTTCGCTACCAACGTCACGGGATTGTCGACGATGAAACGCGCCGGCGTATGCGCCTTATCGTTCCGCACATCCGCCGGGCAGTGCTGATCGGAAACGTGCTTGACCTCAACGCGGCGGAGAACACGGCATTCGCAGATACGTTGAGTGGCCTCGCTGCCGGTGTCTTTCTCGTCGATGCAGGTGCCCGCATCGTATTTGCCAACAGATCCGGAGAGATCATGCTCGACGAGGGAAATATCCTTTGTCAAAGAAATCGTGTGCTGACGACCGTCGATCCGAAGGTAGGGACGACGCTGCCGGATGTCATCGCGTTGGCCCGTGATGGGGACGCAGCGGTCGGAGCAAATGGGGTCGCGGTTCCGCTCTCTTCGCCGCCAGGGGAGCCCTGGCTTGCCCACATCCTGCCGCTCACCTCGGGGGCGAGGCAGCATGCCGGAATAGTCTATTCCGCCGTGGCGGCGGTGTTCGTTCACCAGGCTTCGCTTGAAACACCGTCATCGATGGAGACCATGTCGAAGCTCTACCGACTGACGCCGAGCGAACTGCGCGTGCTCGCGGCGGTGAGCGAGGTTGGCGGCATTGCGGCGATTGCCGAAGTCGTCGGCATTGCGGAAGCCACCGTCAAAACCCATCTGCAGCGTCTGTTTGCGAAGACCGGCACCAACCGGCAGACCGACCTCGTCAAACTGGTCGCCACCCACACAAGTCCGCTGCGGCAAGTCCCCTGAGAGCAGGCTCCCAGGCGTGAACTCCAAGATCAGCGTCGTCCCGGCGAACGCCGGGACCCATACGCCGTGGAGTTGCAATTGAAAAACGGAGCCGACGCCTCGGCACAACAACAAACGCTGGTGGTTATGGGTCCCAGAGCCTGCCATCGGGCCGGCAATAGCCGGACCCGTTGGTTCGCCGGGACGACATGACCGTTGCCATCGTGCAACGCTGCGGGACCATCCGCCTCGCGGAGCCGCCATTCGGCGCCGGATCAACCCGCCGGTTGACGCGCGCACCCTGAGCTTTCCCGCATGACTACGTCCGAACGTGAATCGTCTCGGACGGAGGTTGCCTTGAAAGTGTTGGCTCGCGCCAGCGTTGGCGAAAAATCCGGCGTGTTGGCAAAAATGCATGTGGCCGGCCCGAAGCTGATGTTGCGGCGACACGCCATGATGCTGGCGCTGCTGATCGCGCCGTTCGCAGCGGTCGGGCAGGCGCAGGCGGCCTGCCTCCCACCATCGACGGCCAGCAACAACCCGAATGTTGCCTGCACGGGCGACACCAAAAATAGCAGTCCGGATCACCTCAACGGCTACGGCACCATCAACGACAACAACAATACCTACTATATCAACGCCGGTGCGACGGTGACGGGAGACCGTTCGGGTATCGTGCTCGGTACGGGGGGGACTGTCAACAATTCCGGCGCCATCACGGGTACAAATCAGGCTGGTGTCGATGCTCCCAATTTTGCTGACCAAGCTGCCAATCTCACTGTAAACAATATCAGCACCAGCACCAGCGCCGCCGTGATCTCGGGCGTCAACGGCATCACCGCTAGCACCCTCAATCTCAACAACGCCGGCACGGTCACGGCGACGGCCCGGGGCCAGGCCGCCATTGCTGGCGGCACCGTCAACATCACCGCCAACTCCGGCACGATACAAGCACTCGCCGCGGGCGGCATCGCCATCGAAGAGGAAATCGCCGCCACCGTGAACAATTCCAGTTCCGGCGTCATCAAGGGCGACAAATTCGGCATCCAGACCACGACGGCAAATATCAACAACAATGCCGGCACCATCGAAGCGACGGGCACGGACGGCAACGCTATCCTGGCCAACACCGTCAATGTCATCTCGAATGCCAAAACAATCGAAGCAACGGGCACGAGCGGCATCGCGATCCACGCCTTTGACACCGCCGCCTTGGCCAACATGCGCACCGGCACGATCTCGGGCAATATCGCCATTCAGGCCGGCGGCGTTGGCGGCATTGGCAGCACCATCGTCAATGCCGGCGCCATCGTCAGCACTGCGGGCGCCAGCGGCACAGCAATCAAACTGTCGGCTGCGGCCGACACGCTAACGCTGTTGTCGGGCTCAAAGATCGTCGGCATCGTCGACATGGGCGACGTCGCGGTAGTTGGCAATGACACCGTGAATGTCGTCGCCGTCGCGCCGAGCAGCAAGGTATCGTCGCTGACGACCGCCGCCGAACTGCCGACGCTCATCAACTTCCACGGCAAGTTGAACACCACGTTCTCCGGCGGCGGTTTCAACGGTCCCTTGGTGCAGGCCGGCAATCAACTCGCGACGCTGGATCCGACCGCGCTGGCGCAGGCCGACCGCACCCTGATGGATTTTACGAGTGGGGTATCGTCATTGGTGCAGGGCCGTCTCAACGGCGTGTCGCCGTCTTCCAATGGCGCGATGATGGCGATGAGCTACGCGCCGGAGGTCAACAGCAGTGGGCCGTTCGCGAAAGCGCCGGCCAGGGTTTCCGGCTGGTTGAGCCCGGCGCCGATCACGGTGTGGGCCAACAGCTTTGGCGGCCAGCGCACCCAGGATGCGACGGCAGAAACCTTGCGCGCGACCTCGACGGCGTTCGGTGGCGCCATCGGCATCGACCGCAAGGTGCGGCCAGACTGGCTGGTCGGCGCCTTCATCGGCGGCGGCAGCGGTTCACTGTCGGTCGATTTGAGCTCGCAGACGGTCAACACCGATTACGTGTTCGCCGGCGCCTACAGCCGCTTCGAATGGGCCTCGCACTTTTTCGATTTTACCCTGCAGGGCGGCAACGCGTCGAACAAGTCGGACCGGCTGGTGCTCAACAACCTCGCGGCCGGCGGTATGGAGCGGGCGAACGCCAGCTACAACGGCTGGTACATCAGCCCGGAGGTGGCCTACGGCTTCCGCCAGGATATCGGCAACGGCTATGTGCTGACGCCGACGGCGCGGGTGCGCTATGTCGCAGGCTTCTTCGACGGCTACAATGAGACCGGTTCGGCGCAGGGCTTGAGGATCGGCAGCCGCACGCTGCAGGATTTCGAGGAGCGCGGCGAACTCGACGTGTCCAGGGTGACGACCTTCTTCGGCGGCGACCACAGCCTGAAGACCAATCTGCATGGCGGCGTGATCGCGCTGCAGCGGGCGGGCGACACCAATGTCAACGCCGTGCTGATCGGTCAGAACCTGGCGTTTGCAACGCCGGGCAAGGGCAGCACGGTCGGCTGGGTGGCCGGCGCGGGCTTCGACTATCACGTCAACACCAACGTCGCGGTGTTCGGCGCGGTGGAGGGCATCGCGATGTCCGACCAGAGCCGCATCATCACCGCCAAGGGCGGCGTCCGCGCCGCGTTCTGAGGCTACGACTCCATCCTTCGAACTGGAGATGGTCGCGCATCAACCCGCGGCCATCCTCAGATCGGAGGATGTGCCATGCCGTGCACCTTGTCGGCGCGTGAAGAGGCGTATGCGCGACTCTGCCAAAACCTATCTGCAGCGGCTGTTTGCGAAGACCGGCACCGACCGGCAAATCGATCTTCCAGTCCGTTGGCGGGCTGATGCGTCAGCCCGACGGCGCTCAAGGTGAACGCTGAACGACCGGCGTTTTCCGAACCCGCGTGCCTGTGCCGATCGCCACGGTGGCGACGACGGCCGCGGCGAACAGCAGGATTTGCAGTGTAATCGTCTCGTCGTTGAACAATGCCGCGAGCGCAAAAGTGATGAAGGGCTGCAGCAGTTGCACTTGCGATACGCGCGTGATGCCGCCCATCGCCATGCCGGCATTCCACGCGAAAAACCCGATCCACTGCGAGAACACCGCGACGTAGAGCAGCGCAAGCCACGGCTTCAAGGCGATGTGCGTCAGATCCGCCGGCAGGGTCAGCGCAGCCGCGGGCAGTGAGATCGGCAGCGCGATCACCTGCACCCAGCTGATGACCTCCCATCCCGGCATCTCAGCGGTGAGCCGTCCGGAGAAGGTAAAACCAATCGCCGCGATAGCGACCGCGGCGAACAGCTGCAGATCGCCGGCGGAGAGCGCGCCGCCGCCCTGGCGCAGCGCGAACGCGATCACCAGCGACGCGCCGGCGACGGACGCGACCCAGAACAGCGGTTTTGGCCGCTCATGGGTAATGGCGACGGCGACCAGCGCGGTGGCGATCGGGAGAATCCCCAGCACCACGCCGCCATGCGAAGCATCGACG
>Ga0137389_10001759_pt1 | contig 12862 bp, 7 predicted proteins | sample 15con2h14BmetaG_FD_104645 | JGI IMG/M metagenome (GOLD analysis project Ga0137389, IMG submission 104645) | Vadose zone soil microbial communities from Angelo Coast Range Reserve, California, USA - 15con2h1.4B metaG | ecosystem: Environmental > Terrestrial > Soil > Vadose zone > Saprolite...
AGCCAGGCCAAGATGTTTATTGCAACTGGAAAGGCGTGCCCGTAAATTGCGGCCCTAGGGGCTTGCCACCGGGTTATCACTCACTCTACCGGAATAACGGAGACGGGACATTCGCTGATGTCAGTGTTCGGGCAGGGATTGACGGACTTCGCGGCTCATATGGCATGACGGTCGTTGCAGCGGACTTCGATGAAGACGGCTGGCCCGACATTTTCGTCGCTTGTGATTCGACGCCGAGTCTTCTGCTGATGAACCAGCGGAACGGTACCTTTCGCGAAGAGGGCGTAATCCGCGGCGTTGCGCTCAGCGATGACGGAATGGAACAAGCGGGGATGGGCGTCGGGGTAGGCGACTACGACCTTGACGGCCATCTGGACCTGTTCAAGACTCACTTCACCGATGACACCGGGGGGCTTTTCCACAACAACGGCAAAGCTGAGTTTGAAAACACCACGATGGCCGCGCATGTAGGAACCGAAAATCGTTACATTTGCTGGGGAGCAGGCATCGTTGACCTCGACAACGATGGATTCCCAGACCTCTTCATGACCGCGGGCAGTGTCTACCCGGAAGTGGAAAAAACGCTTCCGCAGTATGCGAATAAAAACCCCCGAGTTGTTTTTCGAAATCTGGGCAATGGCAGTTTCGAGGAATTGATCGAGGAAGCTGGACCTGGTGTGGCGGCCGCCCACTGCAGCCGCGGATGCGCCTTCGGTGATTTCGACAATGATGGTGACATCGACATTCTGATTGTCAACCTCAGTGAAGCGCCTTCACTTTTGCGCAACGATGTGAGCGGTAACAACCATTGGCTAAAGGTGAAACTGGTCGGTACAAAGTCGAACCGCAGTGCCATCGGAGGCAGGGTTTTGGCGCGGTACGGACGGAAGATCCAGGCGCAGGAAGTACTGAGCCAGTCCAGCTTTTACTCTGCAAGTGATCCCCGACTGCACTTCGGATTGGGCGGGGAAACCTCTGCCGATTTGGAGATTCGCTGGCCCAGCGGAATGCGGCAAACTTTGAAAGGCGTGGAGGCCAATCAAATTGTCGTGGTTAGAGAAGGAATGGGAATCGTTACGGATAAGAAATCGGTAAAGGGTTAAATCTGGCGCTCTAAATCCCTCGCGTGACCTGCCACAAGAAAGAACAAGAGTAGGGGTTGAACTCGTCGTAGATTCTCACATGTAAGGGTTGCGTCCCACCCGGCCAATCTGCCTAGCCGGATGGGACGCTATGGGGTGAAAGTTAGAAGCTGAAGTGGATCCCGAACTGGGCCGAACGCGGGAGGTTTTGTGACGTCGAGTGCCCGAACTGGCCGCTCGACAGATTGCTCACCGGTTGAGTGAGATTCACGCGGTTGAAAATGTTGAAGATGTCTGCGCGAATTTCAAACCTGAAGCGCTCGAAGCTAATCGCCTTTGAGAATTGACTGTTTACGTTGGCCAATCCGGGACCGATATAGGTGTTGCGTCCCAGGTTTCCGGCGCTACCCAAGGCGGGGGTTGGAAATGCCGAAGCAGAAGCAAAGCCGTTGATAAAGTCACTCCTGCTCCCCGTCGATACTGCCCCAGGGGCTGGCCGATTCGGTGTATCGTAACCATAGCCGTCCGCATTGAAATCGCCGCTCCCAGGCTTTAGTCCTATGACGTTCCCACTCGAATCGAAGATGGGGTTAAACGCGGCGGTCGTGTTTACAGTGAAAGGCAAACCGCTTTGCAGAACGACGATGTTTGACATTCGCCATCCGCCCAAAATGGTCTTCCCGATTCCCTTGCTGAAGGGCGAAGGCAACAGCACAAGGCTGTCGATGGTGAGCCTCCTGGAAACATCGAAATCCGACAAGCCATGCTGAGACGAGATGTTGAGTGGATTGAAGATCGCCTCACCGTTGGCCGTTCCGTTGTCGTTGCTGCTCATGTCATCGGTTGATTTGCCGAAGGTATAGATTCCCCGGAGTTGCCAGGATTGACTCATACGTTTGGTGAGCATGAATGTGCCGTAGTGGCCGTCAGCGATGCCGATGGTTCGGCCAAAAATGATCGGGCCGAAGTTTGGGTTCAAGCGAGTCTGAACATCTTTGTTCGTGATCAGGTCGCCCGGGAATCGGTTAACGTCCGTCTGGATATAAAGATGGTCGCTATGCGAGCCGTTGTAATCGATTTCGGCGATCAGATTGTGTCCCAGATCCTTCTGAACAGCCAGCATCCAGATATGGGTGCGCGGCTGATCGATCTGTGGTTGCACGCCGGACGTAAGGACGGGAAGACCCACGATCCCTCCCGCGGGATTCGTTGCAAAAGTTAAACCGGGAGGAACGGGCCAAACGGTTCCGCTCGAATTCCCTAGCGAATAGGTGAAGGGATGCGACGTGTTGTTCAAATTAAAGAACGGATTGGCCCAAACGGGCGGATTGGCGCGAGAGGGGAACGACCACGAGCCATCCGCGACGTTGTTGTAGAACAGACCGTAACCTCCCCGCACCGACATCTTGCCATTGCCGAAAACGTCGTAGCCAAAACCAATGCGTGGTCCAACTCCCATCGGCGTATTCTGTACGACATAGGCATTCTGCCCCCCTCGCACAGACATCACCCCGCTTGCTACCTGTTGCGCAAAAGTGCTCCCCGAACCAGGCGTAAACAGCGGAAAAGGCGTCGTCGAGTTGTGATAGTTCCCCCAGTGACCGAAGTAGTCGTATCTCAGACCCAGATTCAACGTAAAACGCTTCGTCAATTTCCAATCGTCCTGGACAAATCCTCCGAGATACACCCAGCGAAGCACTTGGTAGAGATTGCCGGCCAGAGAACTGTTGGCCACGGAAATTGCCGGTCCACCCTGCGAAAAAGGCTGGTCTTGTGCAAAATCAATGAGGTTGGCAAAGCCAAAGGTCGGCCTAAGGAGCGGAGACGTGAAGTTATCATCGTCGTGATGGCGGTCGATGTCCACGCCGGCGGAAATTGTGTGGCTGCCGTGCGTCCAGGTCAGCACATCGTGCCAGTTGAAATTCTCGTGAACCCAGCCCGCCGGACCCCACTGCGAAAATCCGGAAACCCCGGAGATGTTCACGTTCGGAAGATCCCGATGACTGGATGTGCCCGGGTTCGAGCCCACCGCCCGTACGACAGTAAAGCCCGCTTCGTTCAAGAGTCTTGGCGAAAAGGTGTGCGTCCAATCGAGTTTGGCGAAGAAGCCGGTATTTGGAACCACAACCCGGTAAATGGTACGGGGGTCCGCTCCCAATTGGTTGGAATAGGTTCGGAACATATCGTAAAAGATTCGGTCTTTGGATTCGTTCACGTTGTAGTCCACGCGGAAATGCCATTGGTAGGCATTGTGAGTCAGACTCTCGGGAAAAAAAGCGGTCCCGACCGCAGGCAAGTCTGCTGGAAACGCCGAACTCGAAAAGAACCCGGGGTTTCGCGCTTCGACCTGAGCAACCGTGAGGATATTCGCCGTGGGAAGAACTGCGGGTGGCGCCTGCTTGAAGAATGAATTGGCAAGATTGTTTGGAAAGTTAGTCTGCACGAACTGTACAAATTGGGGCGTTTCAACTGTCGCAACTTGCGTCGTCGCGCTCGAAGAAAGCAACCCGAAGGCGCCGCCAAAAACGAACAATTTGTTCTTTAAAATGGGACCGCCGAGGGTTCCCCCGAATTCGTTTCGTCGGAACGCGCGAATTGGCCGGCAAGCCGTGTTTCCCGCCGGACAGAATTGAAAAATCGTTCGGGCCGTCAAGGCATTGTCGGTGTGGTATTCCGACAGCGTGCCGTGAAGTTCGTTGGTTCCAGGTTTGGTGAAAACCTGCACGTAAGCGCCGCTGTATCTTCCCTTGGATGCGTCGAACGTCGCACCCGCGATCCGTACTGCCTGAATAAAGTCCGGTTCGGGAGACAAGTTCACAACACCGTCGCGCGAAGCGCTGTTCAAGCCGGCGCCGTCGACGTCATATTCGTTGTTTTCCTGTCGCTGCCCTGCGGCATTTATCTGATAGCCGGCTTCCTGCTCGAAGCTATCATTGTTGGCGGATCCGGAACCAAGCGCACCGCCGCTTGGCAAACCCGAACCGGTGATGCCGGGAGCCAGCTCGATCATGCTCGTGTAAATGTTTCGTCCAAGCAAAGGCGCGTTTTCAATGCTCGCTTGCGATATTTCGCGCGATGTATCGCTCTTGTCCGTCTCGACCGCCGCGATTGTTCCAGTGACCTCAATGGAGGCCGACTCCGTCGGAAGTGCCAGAGAGGAATATATCGTCTTCACCTCGTTCGATTCGAGTTGCACATCCTTCTGAATCCACTGCTTGAATCCGGTGGAGTCAACTTCGATCGTGTACACTCCGCCCGGCACAGATGAGATGCGGAAGTTGCCGTTGTCTGTGGTCATCGAAAATTGACTTACATGGGTGGCCTGATTGGTGACCGTCACTTTCGCATTCGGAACGGCCGAGCCACTTTGGTCCACGACCACACCGGTGAATCCGCTATTGAACTGGGCGAACGCACTCGGCGCGGCTGCAAGGAAAAATAAAATACAAAGAACAAGCGAAAATGCTGTTGATTTCGGACGAATTACGCGGGCCATCGTACCTCCCTTGAAGATGCGGAAACTTACTCTTGCGCTGATTCAATCCTGGGCTTTTGCTGCTCTTTCAATTTCTGGGCTTGTTGCTGGCTTTCGAACCGGTCAATCAATGTCTGGCCCGCCGCGCGCCTACCCGTGCTCAGATAGAGCCGCGCGAGCGTGTATTCTGCCGGCGCGTGGTGGGGATCGAGCCGCAAACAGGTGACGAGGTTTTGCTCCGCGAGTTTGGGCGACTCCCGCAGATAGAGCTTCGAAAGTTGGTAGTACGAATCGGCGTAGGAGGGGTTGAATCGAATCGCTTGCTGGAAAGCGTGCTTGGCCTTCGCCTCCAGCCCCGGGTCGGCGGAACGACCCTCCTCCAACTGAACGAGTATCTTTCCGAGGTGGTAGTGCATGTAGTAGTTGTCCGGGAATTTTTCGATTGCAGCCGTAAGCGTGGCCTGGGCATCTTGCAACTCCCCCCCGTGTGTCTGGATGATCGCGAGGCTAAGCAGGGCCACGCTGTTATCCGTCTGCAACTGGCTGGCATTGCGCAGGTTTTCCTCGGCTGCCTCCAAGCGTCCCAGATTCTCGAGAACCACGCCCTTCTGTACCAATAAGCGGTAAGAATTGGGGATATGCTCGAGCCCGACGCTAGCGGCTTCCAGCGCCAGCGGGTAATTTCCGTAATCAGCACAGATGGTGCTGAAGTCCAAATAATTGTCCTCTTTTGTTGGATCGAGTTTCGCTGCCTCGCGTAGCGACTGCATCGCCAGGCCAAAGTCACCATTCTTTCGAGCGACATGTGCGAGAAGATTCAAGGAGTCGCTGTCCGGGTTTTTGGCGGCAAGGTCCTCGAGGATGGTCAGGGCTTCCTGGGAGCGATTCAGCTGGTCGAGCACCAGCGCACGCTGGTAACCGAGCCGCTCAAGTTTGCCGTCCTTGGCACGAGCCTTATCCAAATCCGCCAGTGCCTTTCGGTTCTGCCCTAGTCGCGAATATAGTTCTGCTGCTTTTAGGTATTGGGAGGCCGTAGCTCCCTGAGCACTGTCGAAATTACTGAGCGCGACCTGAGCCCGGTGCAGATGTTTGAGTTGAAACTCGGCATTCGCTAAAGATAGAAGAGCTTCTGGATAGCGGTCGAGGAGTGCCCCGGACTGTTCCAGCAACGGCTCTGCTTCGACGTAGTCAGCATTCTTTTCCGCAATCATACCCAGGAAGAGATTGGCGACTGGATGTGAAGCCGTAGAGATGTTTTTCAGTTTCTGAAACTCAGCCGCGGCGAGATCGTACTGGCCCGTATTGAAAAAGGTGATGGCGAGATTCTTGCGTGCGGGCACGAATCCCGGGTTAACGTCTAAGCATTCCAGAAAATATTGTTTGGCCTGCTCGAAATCTCCCTTCAGGATGTAAGCTGCACCGATAGCATCGAGGAGCAGCGGATTTTGACGATCACTTCGAAGGGCCTTCTCGAATGCAGTAATCGCTTCATCCAGCTTCCCCTGCTCACCGAGGGCGACACCTCGGCGATACATTTTGTTCGCATCCACGGAACGGGCCGCTGACCTAATTGCGGGGGTTTGGGAGCGTAGACTGACAGGCAAAATCGCGGCGAAACACAGGCAAGCAATCCACACCCAGGCGCGGGACGAACCGCAGCGGACGCCATCAGCCTTAGGGGACAGACACTGTTTACGATCGACCGCGAACCTTACCCGCAAATGCCACCCCTGGCTCACCAGACGAGCAACTGACAGGCCGCGCCTCGACGCGTGGCCTGAAAACGTCAAATATCAATCCGAGTGCTGGAAGACCCCTGTTCGGATCGCATTCGGTACGGGCTAGGCCCTGTGTCCATTAGCCGTACCAAATCAAGCTTTAATTGAAACCTTCCAATTAATTTACCCCCGGAGCGTCCCGGACGAACAAATCAGCAAGATACACAAGCGATTCATCATCCAAGGAATTGGTGCAGAAAATAAAACGTTTCAATTTGCTTGTCAAGTACTATTTTTTCGGGCATCATACCGTCGCTTTTAACCGGTGAGGGGAGACCGCCCGATTCCGGGGTCCGGGCCGTGGTGATTTCGGGGATGGGCCGAAGCTCCGGGTTCAGGAATATTCAGTCGAACGGCTTGGGACATGGGCTTCGGCAAGGAGCAGAAATATCATGAACCGATCGAGCAAATTTCGGATAGATTGGCGGCAAGCGGACAGCCAGAGGGAGCGAGACTTTTCATGTATCAACCTGAAGCGTACGCCATTGCACTGCTCTTCATGATCGGTAGCATGCTTTGCTGGGGCTCATGGGCCAACACCATGAAACTGACTCCCGGTTGGCCGTTCCAACTTTTTTATTGGGATTATGTGGCCGGAATTATTATCGCAAGCTTATTGTGGGGTTTGACCCTCGGCAGCGCGGGCGGGGGGCCGCTCTCTTTTCTCAACAACATTCGCAGCTCCGATGCCACTCATATACTTTTCGCTCTCCTCGGAGGAGCAGTCTTCAATGTCGCGAACCTCCTGCTCGTCGCGGCGATCGAAATTGCGGGACTCGCTGTTGCATTTCCGATCGGCATCGGGCTGGCTCTGGTGGTCGGAGTGCTTCTGAACTACTTCATTTCTCCCCAGGGCAATCCCCTTTTGCTCTTTGGAGGGGTCCTGCTGGTCACGCTTGCCATTGTTGTTGATGCCCTTGCCTACCGCAGACGGGAAACTACTCGTAAGGCTCTGGGTGCTCGTGGAATTCAGATCAGCCTGGCTTGCGGCATCCTTATGGGCAGTTTTTATCCGCTCGTCACCAAGGCGATCACCGGGCAGAACTCCCTCGGCCCATACGCAGTTGCTTTTTTCTTCGCCATCGGAGTCGCCATCTGCGCCGTTCCCGTAAATTATCTTTTAATGCGCAAGCCCCTGACCGGTGGAGCTCCCGTTAGCATGAGCGACTACAGGAAAAGCCCTGGACTCTGGCACTTCTGGGGAATTCTCGGTGGCGCGATTTGGTGCACGGGAGCGGTCCTGAACTTTGTTGCTTCCCACGCCCAAATCATTGGCCCCGCTATTTCCTATGCCATTGGACAGGGAGCCACCATGGTTTCCGCCATCTGGGGAGTGTTCGTCTGGAAGGAGTTTGCTGGCGCCCCCGCCAACGCCCGCAAACTCATTCCGCTGATGTTTTTCTTTTTCCTGGTTGGTTTGGCTGCTGTCGCCCTCGCCCCTGTAATTTCCGAGTAACGGAAAGGGGGCATTTTTAGAAATGAACTCTGGTCTCACAACTTCACACGAAGAGAGACGGAATGACATGAAAAAGCGCCTTGTCGTCGTTGGAAGCATCAATGTTGATCTTGTCTCCGTGGCTCCGAGGATTCCCCTACCGGGCGAAACTTTAACCGCAACCAGTTTTGGCACATTCCCGGGCGGGAAAGGCGCCAATCAGGCCTTCGCTGCCGCCCGCCTTGGTACGCGAGTGAGTATGATCGGAAAACTCGGCAACGATTCCTTTGGCACCCAACTTCGTGCCAACCTGGAATCCGCCGGTGTTGACACGGCATCCGTCGGCGTTGAATCCACTTCTTCCGGAATCGCTCAGATCATCACCGCAGGGAACGGCGAGAATGTGATCGTTGTAATCCCCGGCGCAAATGCTCATGTCTCTTCTCACTACCTTGAAAAACATCTCGACGTCATTCGCAGTGCCAGCATCGTTTTAACGCAATTGGAAATCCCGCTTGAGACGGTCGAGTACCTTGCCTCAATCACGCGCAAGGAGGGCATTCCTCTCATGCTTGATCCAGCCCCCGCTCGGCCGCTTCCATCCTCTCTGCTCGAGTGTGTGGAATGGCTGACGCCCAACGAATCCGAGACGTGCTCGCTTTTGGGACTCCAATCACAAGATGTTCCCGAGGAGGCCATGGAAGCAGTGGCGGAGATACTTTTGCAGCGCGGCAGCCGCAACGTCCTCCTCAAACTCGGTCAGCGCGGCTGTTTTCTTGCGCTGGCGGATAACAGAAGGGTATTTCTGCCCGCCTACGCGGTTCGCGCGATTGACTCGACGGCGGCCGGTGACGCCTTCAACGGCGCGTTTGCTTCGGCACTGATCGAAGGCCATGATCCCGTGCGATGTGCTACGTGGGCCTCCGCTGTCGCCGCCATCTCCGTCACCCGCCAAGGCGCTCAACCGTCCATGCCCACTCAGGCAGAAGTCCACGCATTCTTGAAGGAACGCGAAGGAACGAAACAGCCGGTCTAGCCAAAACGCATTTCATTCAAGAAATTCCAGGCACTTCCCGGACCGGAGATGCCGTACCTTAGTCATCCTGGAGGATAAATCCCACGGGCACCGAACCGCTCCACCTCCCATGGCGTTTCGTGATTGCAATTTGCCTCGCCGCGCTAGGTCTGTCTCGGTGTCCCTCCGCCGTTTCCCGGCCACAAGATTCGCCCGCCTCCCCTTGGAGTTCTCCTCACGAGGAAAGCGGTGGCTTCGTGGGAGACCTCGCTTGCCGTGCCTGCCATCAGGAGAAATTCGGTTCCTATCTTGCGACGGCTCATCATCGTACTTCTCGGCTGCCGGATGTAGGTTCCATCGCGGGGAGCTTCATGAAGGGCCAGGACGTTCTGACCACCCTCAACCCCGAACTCACCTTCAGGATGGAGGCGCGCGATGGTCATTTCTACCAAACTGCCATTCGACAAAAGCGAGGTCGCATCACGAAGCGCACGGAGCAGATTGATCTCGTTATCGGCTCGGCCACCAAAGGCCAAACGTATCTCTTTTGGAGGCAGAATGGCTTGTTCGAGCTTCCGGTGTCGTATTGGACGGAACTCCATCGTTGGGTCAACAGCCCGGGATATGTAGACGGGTCGGCGGACTTTGATCGCCCCGTTCCGCCCCGCTGCCTCGAGTGTCATGCAACACAGTTCCAGCCGATGAGTTCCTCACCATCCGAGAATTACTACAACAGAGACAATATTGCCACTGGTATTTCATGTGAGCGGTGTCATGGCCCGGGAATGGAACACGTTCAAACTCATTCGGCGAATTCCGCAAATTCAACCGGCAAGAAACCCATGCCGCCACTCCGATTGAGCCGCGATAGACAGATTGAAGTGTGCGCGCAGTGCCACGGCGGAGCGGGTGAACCAATCGCGCCAGCGTTTTCATTCAGGCCGGGCGAGGCGCTCTCGGAATATGTCAGGCTACAGCAGCCGAACGCCACGGACCGGTTAGATGTCCACGGCAATCAAGTTCTTCTTCTCGAAAGGAGCCGCTGCTTTCAATCCTCACCTGAATTGTCTTGCTCAACTTGCCATGAGGTTCACGCTCCAGAGCGTCCAGCCGCGGATTATTCTGCCCGGTGTCTCGAGTGTCACCGTGCGGATCAATGTGGAATGATTCGCAAACTCGGAAAGGAGATTGCTTCCAACTGCATCGATTGCCACATGCCTGTCGAACCCTCAAACCTGCTCGTATTGGACGCCGACGATTCTCGATTAAGAGCCAATGTTCGCAACCACTGGATTCGTGTGTACCAGAAGACTTCCCCTCCATGAATATTTGCCGGGCCCCGCTTAAGCTAACGGCCTCCGTATGCTCTGGCTTCCGCGCCCGGACCTGCGACATTTTCAAAGGGCGCACCCTGTTCCTTGGCTCTGAAAAATAGGCCGGTCGCGGTGCCTCTGCGCCGGATTGCAGTTCCATGCCAAGAAAAAATTCAGCGCACATCTTGCACGAGACGAAAACCGACTGCGCCCGAGCGATCCGTGCTGGGAGACATCAGCAGCAGTTTGCCGTGCTCGATGAGTTTGTAGGCTTGGGGGAAATACCAGATCGACCCCTGCGGCTGGTAGTAACTGCCACCGCGGAGGATTCCTCCGCGGGTGTGTTCGTCCGTGAACTCTTCCGTCCATTGCCAAACATTGCCGACGAGATCCATCACGCCAAACGGACTGGCTCCTTTCGGATGTGCGTCGACCGGATCGGGACCACGCATCGTGCGATTCTTATCCGGCTCAGGAACGGCAGATGGATCCCATTGATGGCCCCAAGGATAGAGTCGGCCATCGGTGCCTTGCGCGGCGTATTGCCCCTCCCATTCGTGCGACAAGCGCTTCCCTGTCCAGGCGGCGTAGGCGCGCGCAGCCTCGATGGACACCCATGTAACGGGCCGATTGTCCCAGCCTGAGGGAAAGCCACCGTCTTTCCAGTCGCGCAGAAAATTCAGATCGTCTTTGGGATGGTAGCGCGTGGCGTCCAGAAACTTCTTGAACTCGGCGTTCGAGACGGGATACTTGTCGATGTAGAACGATTTGATGTGCATCGGATGCTCGTGAAAACGGCGCGGCGCACCTTCCCAGGGATACTGCACGTCCACGCCGATGTCGTTGGATCCTTCGATTTCGATACCCCCCACCTTGAAGAGAAAGTCCGCTTCAGGAATCTGGATCATGCCCGAGGGAGCGCTGCTTCCCGCACTCGTAGCGGGGATCGGCACGATCTCCTGTTTCAGGACCTTACGTTCGCTCGAAAAACTCTGCAGTGGCTTCGCGGTTAATTGCTTCATCTCTGACATCAGCTTCTGGATCTTCGCGTCAGGTTCGGAGTTCGTTGCGAAGATGGCGCCAAAACCATTGCTTTCCATCGAAAAACTCAAAACGGATTTACCGGTCGGGCCTTTTTGCACCTGCAACTCGGTGCCGCCGTAGAGATCGAAGTAGCGCATGCCGGGCGTGGCGGGAACCTCCATTTGCGGTCCGTCCACGTCATATTCGTTGCGATTCACGATAGTCCAAACGGTGCGGCCGTTGAGTGGCCAGCGGCTGGCGAAGACTCCGTAGCGCAGCATTGGATAGATCGGTTCCCAATCGCGGCTCACGAGGTACTCGGCGATCGCGCGTTCGATGGTGGCAACGCGCCGCGTAGCTTCGCCATCACGGGGCGTGATGCCGTTCCAGATGCCCCAAATGTTTTCCCAACTCTCCCAGCCGACACCATTGAAAAACGCAAATTGGAGATTGTTGGCCTTGCTGCGGTTCCAGCGGTCGGAAATGTTTACCATATGGCGCGGCTCGAGCCACTTGTAGCGGTCCACGAGCGGAGTAAACGGATACTGATACTGCCCCCAGGTCATTACATTCCAGGCAAGCGCCTCGTCGGAAGGCCCGCCTTCCGGTTCGAAAGCCAGCGGATGGCCAACTTTGTCTGCAGCGACAGAATAGGCGAGCGGGACGCCGTCCTGGGTATCCCCGTTGATTCCATCCGCGCCGATCTCTTTCATTAGTTCGGCAATCTCCTCGGTCCATGGCTTCGCCGGCGCACGCGTGCCCTGATCCCACATCATCATTGGGAACAGAACGCGAACGCCGCGCTTCTGGAAGTCCGAGATCATTTGACGTACCCCAGCGACCCCACCCGGCATTCACCGAATCATGTCGTGCTGGTTGCGGTTGTCGATGCCCATGTTTGGGTACGTCGGCCAGATCAGGACCGCATCGATGCCGCCGTAGCGTTCCTGCAGATCATCGAGGTAGCGGTCGACGGTGTACTTCCCCGCGACGGAGTTATAAAAGAAACGGTCCTCGACCATCATTTGCGGCTGCATGAAACTGGACTGTGTCCACATCAGTTCCGGCATTTCGTACCGTGAGCCGTTGTAGCCGATACGGATGCGGCGCTCGTCGCGCCAGTGGGTAATGTCCTTCAACCATAGCTGATGATCTTCGGCAGTACAAGGCTTGTAGCTGCTGTCCACGAGACCTTTTATGTTCAAACAGTCTGGAACGGGAATCTGCTGGTTAGTGGGCCGAAATTTCGAATCCTGGGCGAGAGCGAGCAATGCGAAGAAAGAACAAGATATCAAAGAAAGAAGAAGCCGGATTTTCACAAGCGCTCCTTGAACCGGGAAGTGAAGTGCTCAAAATCGGCACGAGTATAAAACGTTTCAAAATATTCGTCTAGTGTGCAATTCTCCCGTGGCTAGACACTGGGAGCAGAGGAAATTGGGTCGTAGGCGGCGTGGGAAAAGGCTCTACCTTTCACTTCGCAGTTTCAAGTGGGGAGGCAGGAAACTATGGGCCCGATTGAGAGTGCCAAGGTCCGCTAGACCTTTCTTCAAATCGTTCAATAAGGACTCTGGGTAGTGCTTTAGTCCACCAATCTTAAGTGACGTCACTTCGTCGGTATAGACTAAATTTCGTGCCATTCTAGATCTGTATCATCGACCGCACATCGTCCTGCGAAGTGATCCAGAAGTCCGGCCTTGGGAAGTGGCTGAGTCAAGCGGCCGCCCTCTCAACCCAGAACGAA
>Ga0137389_10001765_pt1 | contig 12841 bp, 7 predicted proteins | sample 15con2h14BmetaG_FD_104645 | JGI IMG/M metagenome (GOLD analysis project Ga0137389, IMG submission 104645) | Vadose zone soil microbial communities from Angelo Coast Range Reserve, California, USA - 15con2h1.4B metaG | ecosystem: Environmental > Terrestrial > Soil > Vadose zone > Saprolite...
GGCGGCCATCGCGATTCACGGTCGCACGCGGAACGAAGCGTATTCCGGCGCCAGCGACTGGGATTACATCGCGCATGTGAAGAGCGAGATGCGCATTCCGGTGTGGGGCAACGGCGATGTGAAGGTGGCCTCCGATGCGCGGAGGATGTTGGAGCAGACCGGCGTCGACGGCGTGATGATCGGCCGGGCCGCGCTGCACAATCCCTTCATCTTTCGCGACATCGTCTCGGGAACGGACGGGGCGGACGAGCTCGAGAGACGCATCGACGCGATGCAGCGCTATCTGCTCAAGATCGACGGCGCGGCGCAGCCGGACAAATGGAAATTGCACAAGGCGCGGACTGTCATCGGATGGTTCTCGAAGGGAATCGCGCACGGCAAAGATATCCGGACCGGGCTCGCGGATATCACGGCCGTTTCTGATGTTCAGCGTTTACTCGATAACGCACGACTGAGGCTCGCGGCATGAGTCCTGAGTGCTGAGTCCTGAGTCCCGCCCGTCCCCTCAGCACTCAGGACTCAGGACTCAGGACTCAGGACTTTTTATGGCTTTCCCGGCCCACATCGAACGCGTCTTCGAAGCCTTCGGCGTTCCTCCCGACACCAAGAACGCGATCTACGAGCTGTATGTCACGATGGGGGAGGACGCCCTCGACGTTTTCGGCGAGATCGCGGAGTCGGTCCCATCGCCATCGGATCTTCGGCCCGAGCACACCGTCACGATTCGCTCCCGCGTGGTCGAGCGCTATCTGAAGCGCAATCATCCGCGCTGGCTCGAAGGAACGCCGACCGGCAGCTTCTACCGGCCGCGTGCGCTGGAGGGCCGCGCGGCGGGCGTCGCGCTGCCACTCGGGCCAGTCGAGCCGAAATTGTTAGCCGACGATCAGCCGGTGCCGAAGGGCATCCTGATGCAGGGCCGCAACGCACATTTCGGCGGCCGCCAGGAAACGATCTCGTTCGACTTCATCGCGTTCGAGCTGGACGACGCCATCGCAATCGGGCAGGCGGCCGGCCAGCAGCACACCTTGCCCGGCTCGGTCGGCGAGACCAGCGGCTCGATCGACGGCGCGAATTCGCTGGCGCTGATCTGGGAGATCCAGCCCAACGTCTACAAGCCGGCCGGCGATCGCAATCGCAACATCGCGAAGATCTACCGCCGCCACCGCAATTGGCACATCATCACGCTGGTGGCGGCGCTGGAATGGCTTCGCACCAGGCACTTCCGAACCTACATCGTCCGAGGCGAAGCATTGTCAGCGACGCACGAGGTGAATCCTGCCAAACCTCTTTCCGACACCATCATCGCCCTGCACAACCGCACCGTTACGAATGTCACGGCCGGCTTGAACATGAAGCTGACTCCCGCCAGCCGCGATGACGAGCAGTTGCTTCTCGAGAGCGACGTCATGAACGTCGGGCTCTACTCTCACGTGACGCTTTACGGCGCCGCGGGCGCCATCTGGCGGGCAGAATAGGCTCGCCGCCGCAGGTGTTTCGCACGCCGTGACCAAACGTGTCGGGATGATCTCCCTCGGATGCCCCAAGAATCTCGTCGATGCCGAGATCATGCTGGGGCAGCTTCGGGAACAGTCGGATGTCGCGATCACCAACGACCTCGGCGAGGCCGATGTCGTGATCGTGAACACCTGCGGCTTCATCGACGCCGCAAAGCAGGAGTCGATCGATACGATCCTCGAAATTGCCGAGCGGAAGAACAAAGGCGTCGAACGGCTGATCGTCACCGGCTGCATGGTGCAGAAGTACCGGGCCGATCTGCAGCACTCGATTCCGGAGATCGACGCCTTCGTGGGACTCGATCATCTCGAAGCGATTGCGCAGGCGGTCAACGGCGACGTCGATGCCGCTCCAGTCAAGCGAAAGATGTCGGTGCGGCTTTACGAAGATCTGCCGCGCGTGCTGACGCACGGAACGGCGCATGCGTATCTGAAAGTTTCGGAAGGCTGCTCGAATCCGTGCACGTTCTGCGCGATTCCGCAGATGCGCGGCAAATTCCGTTCGCGATCGATCGAATCGCTCGTCCGTGAAGCGCAATCGCTGCAGCAGCAGGGCGTGAAAGAGCTCTGCCTGGTCGCCCAGGACACAACTCGCTACGGCGCAGACATTGGATTGCAACACGGCCTGACGCAGCTCGTCCGCGCGCTGCTCGATCAAACCGACTTTCCGTGGATCCGTTTTCTCTACGCCTATCCCGGATCGCTGGACTGGACGCTGTTCGAGTTGATGGGACGCGAGAAGCGCTTCGTGTCGTACTGCGATATTCCGCTGCAGCACGTCTCCGCGAGCGTGCTCGCGAAAATGCGACGCCCCGGATCGCCGAGGGAGTACCGCCAGATCGTGACGCGCATGCGCGAGCTCGCTCCCGACATTTCGCTGCGCACGACTTTCATCACCGGTCACCCCGGCGAGACGCCGAAGGATTTCGGAGAGCTGTACGACTTCGTGCGGTGGGCGCAGTTCGATCAGATGGGCGCATTCGTCTACTCTCCGGAGGAATTCACGCCGGCGTCGAAGATGGATGACATCCCGTCCCGAAAAACCGCCGAGCGCCGCCGCGCCAAGCTGATGGAGCTGCAACAGAAAATCTCGCTGGCGCGCAACGCCGCCAAGGTCGGTCAGACCTTGGATGCCATCATCACCGGTTCGTGCGAAGAGACCGAACATCTCCTGGAGGGACGCCTGGTCGGACAGGCGCCCGAGATCGACGGCCGATTGCTGATCAACGATGGCATCGATCTGCTTCCGCGCCAGCTGCCGGCGTTGGCGCGCGTCGCGATCAGCGATGCCCACCCTTACGATCTGGTCGGAGCGGTTGTCGGCGCGTAGCATCCGGTAGCATGGCGTCATGCAGCTCGGCCGTCGCGGCGCGCGACGTGTGCTCATCGCCGTCATCGTTCTCGGTTTCGCGCTGCGATTGAGCGTGTGGCCGCGCGTCTTCAGCGGCGGGCGCACCTGTCTCGACGGTCCCGATGGTTACTACCACCTTCGCCGCGCTGCCATGACGATGCAGCATTGGCCGGTGGTGCCGCAATTCGATCCTGCCATCAACTATCCCGCCGGCGGAACGATCAGTTGGCCGCCGCTGTTTGACGGTTTGCTGGCCACGCTGGCGCTTCCATTCCGATCCGACCACGCACTCGAGATCATCGGCGCGCTGCTGCCGCCGATTCTTGGAGCGCTGCAACTCATCGTTCTGTACATGCTGGTGCATTCGCTCCGCGGCCGGCGTGCGGCGCTGGTGGCGGTGATGGTCGCGGCAATCCTCCCGGCCGTCGTCCGCTACACGCTCCTGGGCAACCTCGATCACGATCCATTCTTCTCGCTATGTCTTCTGGTCGCAATCCTCGGTGTCGCTCGAGAGAATGCATGGTTGGTCGCGGCCGGATTGTCATGTGCAGTCCTCGGTTGGGCGGGCGCGATCGTTGGAGTGGCGATCGTCACAGTTGTTTTCTTGGTTGCTCGGGAGCGAAGCAACGCCCTCGCGATCGGATCAACGATCGCGGCCCTGATCGTTTTGCCGTTCGTGTTAGGCAGCGCGTGGCGCGGTGCGACCTTCGAAGGCTTGTCGTGGCTGCACGTCGGCGCCCTAGCGGTTGCCGGGTTCCTGGGTTCTTTGGTTGCTCGGTTGCGTGCACTGGCGATCGTACACGGAATCGCGCTGCTGATCCTCGCGCCGATTTGCATCCGGCCGTTCATCGCCGGTGCCCGCTATGCCGCCGGCGACGCGCCGATCCTGGCCATGGTGGCCGAGGCGCAGCCGCTGTTGCGACTGTTTGGGACGTTTGACGTGCGGCCCATGCTGATCCGCTTCGGATTTCTGCCGCTTCTCGCCATCGCGATTGCCGCAATCAAGCTGCGAGACCGCGAGACTCCGAGACCGCGCGACCTCGCTTTCATCGCGCCGTGGGCCGCCATCACGTTCGTTCTCGCCCTTCTGCATTCGCGCTTCAGCTTCGACGCAGGGCTGGCGCTGGCGGCCTTTGGCGGCATCGCATTCGAGGCCGTCAAGCCGCAGATCTTCGCGATGGCGTTGCTGCCGATTCTTCCGGCGTACATTCCAACGCCGTCGCTGGAAGGCTTCAATTTCTATCTTCGTCCGAATGCACTGCGCGATTACCAGATGGATGGCATCTGCAACTGGCTTCGAACCCGCCCCCCCGGCGCGGTCATCGCGCCGTGGTCGTTCGGTCACTGGATCGTCTGGATCGCAAAGAAGCCGGTCGTGATCGGGCCGATGTTGTCGGTTGGACAATCCGAGTTCGCGGATGGCCTACGATTTTTCTTTCTTGAAGATCCCGCCGCGGCGCGGCAATTCCTTAAAACGCATGGCGTGCGCTACGTCATGGCCTCGCCGGAGCTCTCCTCGATCGAGGCGCGCGCTCGCGTGGCCGGACTCGATCCGGCGCGTTATCGCGATCCGCGGACCTACGCAAAAACAATCGGCGCGCGGTTGACATTCGATGGCCCCGTTGCCGGTTTCACCGAAGTCGTCCGCGCGCCGATGGTGCGTGTGTGGCGCGTTGACTAGAAGCTGAGGCGCAGTCCGAGTCGCGCCTGCCACCGCGAACGCAGATCAGCGACCTGGAACTGCTTGCCAGGCGTGAGTGAACCGAAATTGCGAGTGCCATCGGCGTTCAACGTGGTGGAGGCCTCGCGATACACCGGTTTGCCGGTTCCCGGATCCTGACCGAGGTACGTGACCGGGCTCGTGTTCTGGTTCGAGATGAAGTAGACGTTGCCCCAATCCTTGTTCAGCATGTGGAGCAAGTTGAGGATGTCGGCGTCGATCTGGGCTCGCACCGTTCGCACGGGCAGCGCCAGCGAATAGTGAAAGTCGACTGTGCGCGACCACGGCTCGAACGATTCGTACTTGTTGAGAATCCGAGCCTGATTCGGATTGATGCCGGCCGACGAGACGAAATTCGAAAAGATGCTCGCGTCGAGCGCCGTGCGTCCGGTGCCGCAGGGAGCGGCTGCCGTCGGCACTGTCGATCCCGGCGTCTGGGAGGGACAGAGGATCATCTTGTCGGCGCCGCCGGGGATGTACAGCAAGTCATTGGTGGCGTACTGATCCTTGTTGATGTCGGTGCCGAACAGCAGCGAGTACGGACGGCCGGACTGTGCATTCCAGTAAAGGCCGAATGTGTGCGTGACCGGTCCGGTCGGCAGATCGTACGTGACCGAGGCATTGAAGCGGTGCTTCTGGAGGAAGACGGAATTGGCGACGGCGGGAGTGAAAATATCGCCTTTGGTGTGCTCGAAGCGCCAGTTCGAGATCGCGCGGCTGGAAGTTCCCTCGAATGCCGACTTGGCGTCCTGATGCGCATACGAGGCGCCCATCGTCAGTCCATGCGTGAAGGGACGGATGAATTGAAGTGTTTGCGTGAATTCATGGCCCTTGGTGGTGTTGGTCAGGAAGGTCGCGTCGAAAATCTGAGTGCTGACCAGTGAGTACGTCGGTCGCCCGTCGAGCGCACTGGTGCCGCTCTGCGTTCGATTGGCGTTGATGTAGTAGATGTCTTCCTGGACCTTCGAGTAGAGAGCCTCGACCGTTCCACGGATCCCAAAGATGAGGTCGCGGTCGTATCCGAGAGTGCCGCGAAGGACGCGCGGGAACTTGAAGTTTGGATCGACCATGTCGACCGATACCGCGCCGCCTCCCGTTACATTCAGGTTCCTCGGCTGATTGTTCGGGTCGGGATTGAACGCTGGACGCGTGCAGTTGGTCGCTGCCGTGCATACCAGCGCCACCGTCGCGATGCCTGTTCCGCCATAGGCGTTGGAAATCCAGACATAAGGAGCGCGTCCGGAGAAGATGCCGAGGCCGCCGCGAACCTGCTGGTTGCCGCCGACGAGCGGATTCCAGTTGAAGCCGAGTCGAGGCGACCAGACGATCGTGTTCTTCGGCTTGAATGACGTGCTGTAACCGGGCAGCGCGCTCGAGACCAGCGGGTTGAAGACCGGAGTGTCGGGGAACTGCGGCCGGTCGGCGCGCAATCCCAGGACCAGCGACAGGTTGTTGTTCACGTGCCAGGTGTCGCTGCCATACAGGCCGTACTGGCTGGCCTTGAAAGCGACGGGTGCCCTCGGATTCGATCCATTCGCGAAGCTGATGCGGTATTCGGTCGGCTGGGCGCCCTGCTCGAACGCCGCCACGGTCGGGAAGAAGTAGTAGCCGTAGAACTCGGAGAGAAAGAGATTCTTGAACTTGAAGATCTCGTTGTGCGTGCCGAAGACGAACTGGTGATTGCCGCGGACGAGCGTGAAATCATCGGTCAGCTCGGTGATCTTCTGATCGAGCGCGTTGGCACCCGAGAATCGCTCGGTGCCGGCGTTCAGTGTCGCGTTCTGATTTGCGCCGCCGATCTCGATGCTGGGGAAGATCACGGGCGTGGTGCGATGCTCGCGAATGGTCTGATATCCGATGCGCGCCTCGTTGAACATCGTCGCGCTGAACACGCTGTTGGCCTGCGCCACCGACGAGTTGGTTTTGCTTTCGAACGAATAAATGGAGCTTGGGAAGCGGAAGCGCGAGGCGGAACGGTCCGCGATGACGTCGTTGCTGGCGCTGACGTAGTTGTGACGCACGGTGACCGAGTTGGAGTTGTTGGCGTTGAAATCGAGGCGGCCGAAGAACAGATCGCTCGGATTGTTCTTGGTGATGTCGCCCAGCGGGCCGGGATCGTAGTTGTACTTGGTCTTCAGAATGCTACCGAGACGCGCAGCGCTGCAGCTCGCGACGCCTCCGCACACCGCATCCTGCGTCGCATTCGCGTAATTCGTGGCGGCACTGCCGTCGGCTGAGGTTCCGTTGGGCTGATTGAGACGATTGCGCTCGCCGCTGGTGAAGAAGAACAGCCGATCGCGCAGGATCGGTCCGCCGATACGCCCGCCGTATTGGCTTTGCTTGAAGGTCGTGAACGGTTTGTTCACGTCCACGAAGCCGGGAGCGCTGGTGTTCTGACCCTTGACCCACTTGCCGACGTAGCTGGGATTGCGCTTGGTGCCGAAAACCGAGCCTTCGAAGCGATTCGCTCCCGAGCGCGTCACAGCGTTGATGCCGCCACCGGTGAAGCCGCCCTGACGCACGTCATACGGTGAAACGACGAGCTGGAGCTGCTGAATGGCATCGAGCGAAATCGGCTGCGTGTTGGCCTGCCCTCCCGGAGTGCCGGTGCCGGCCAGACCGAACAGATCATTGTTGACCGCGCCGTCGATCTGGATGTTGTTGTAGCGATTGTTGCGGCCGGCGACGTTGACGACCGTCGCCGTCGCATCGCTGGCATCGACGGTGAAGTACGGGTTGGTCCGCGCGAAGTCCTGCAGCGAGCGATTGACCGTCGGCAGGTTTTCGATCTGTTTTGTCGAGACCTGCGACTCTGACCCGGTATGGTTTGGATTGATGATCGGATCCGAAACCGCCGTGACGGTAATGGCTTCCGACACCGTCGCGAGGCCTAGCGCGAGCGGAACGTTGGTGGTCTCGCCGATGCGAACTTCGACGTTCTCGGCGGTGGTGGGCTTGAATCCTTCCAGCGTGGCCGTCACACGGTATGGCCCACCGACGCGCGCATTCGGAATCAGGTAATAGCCGTTTGCGCCGGCTACTGTCGAATAGCGCGTGCCGGTCGGCGTGTGAACCGCTTCCACAGTGACGCCGGGAAGCGCCGAGTTGTCCTGCCTTGTCGTGACGTTGCCTGCGATGTTGCCGGTCGTCACCTGCGCGATGGCTGCCGGAGCAAGCGCGACCAGCGCCAGCAGGGAAAGACACAACAGAAATCGAAACTTGGGCATAGCTCCTCCTACTTGCGAATCGTGAGTTGGACCCGCTGCGGGCATGAACAGCGTCGTAGTTCTATCACTTTGATCGGGGAAATCGCGTCAAGTGTATGCGAAGTTCTGACCAAGAAACAGCAGAAATGCAAGACTATTTTTGGATCACTTCTTCAAATTGTTGAATCCGACGTTCAAAGTTCAGAAGCTCTTCAGGAAAGCCTCGTTACTCGGAAACTTCTGAAGCCGTTCCAGCAGCATTTTCATGGCGTTCATCGGATCTGTGCCCGCCAGCGCCCGCCGAAGGGTATGCACCTTCGCCAACACCTGAGGCGATAAGAGCTTCTCCTCTTTGCGTGTCCCGGTCTGCGCAATGTTGATGGCCGGGAAGATTCTTCTTTCGAAAAGGCCGCGATCAAGGACGATTTCGGTATTTCCTGTGCCTTTGAATTCCTGGAAGATCACTTCATCCATGCGCGAGCCGGTGTCGATCAGGGCGGTCGCGACGATGGTGAGCGATCCCCAATCCTCGCCGTTGCGCGCGGCACCGAAGAATCGCCGCGGCTTCTCCATGGTGCGGGCATCGATTCCGCCCGACAGGATTTTTCCCGATCCGCGCTGCTCATTGTTGTAGGCGCGCGACATGCGGGTGATCGAGTCGCACAGGATGACGACATGCTTCTTCATCTCGACCAATCGCCGCGAGCGCTCGAGAACCACTTCCGCGATCAGAATGTGATTCTCGGCAGTTTCGTCGGAGCTGGAGGCGATGACGTCGCCCTTCTCAATCGATCTGCGAAAGTCGGTGACCTCTTCGGGCCGCTCGTCGACCAGCAGCACGATGACGATGACGTCGGGATGATTCCGATTGACGCCGTGCGCGATGTCTTTCAGCAGGGTCGTCTTGCCCGCTTTGGGCGGAGCGACGATGAGGCAGCGCTGGCCTTTTCCGAGCGGCGAGAGGAGATCGAGAACGCGGGTCGTCAATCGCTCCGGCTCCGTCTCGAGCTTGAACATGTCGTTCGGATCGATCGAGATCAGCTCGGAGAAAGGACGCCGCGATTCGCGATACTCCTCCAGCGACATTCCTTCCACCGATTCGAGGCCGACGAATTCGAGATTGTTTCCAGCGCGGCGCGCGCTGCCGCCCAGAAGGAGTCCGGGCTGGAGGTGCAGCCGGTCGACCATCGATCGCGGGACGATCGGGTCGCCCTGCTGCGGAACATAATTGTTGGAAGCTTGAACAAGGAGGCCGGTGCCGTTTGGTTTGATATAGAGGACGCCGCCGGTCGGAATCAGCTCGCCGCTCGGAACTTCCATCGGAGCCGACGCGCCTTCCTGCTGCATCATCCCGCCGCCGCCCCCGCCGCGCCGCCGATGTCGTGATCGCCTGCGGCGGCGCCCGCCGCCACCCGGTCCGCCCGGGCCTCCCGGTCCGGGTCCCGGCCCTTGTCCGGGAACGTTGCCGGGAATCTGGAACGGTCCGTCGCCGCCGCCGTGTGGATTTTCTGAGTTGCCCATCTGTCCTAGTTGTACCGAGTCGCTCGGCGGCAGTCCCTGGCCCGCAAACGCTGCCGCTGAGCGCCTTCTGCGCCTGCGCCGCTTATGCGGTTGCCGATTGTCTGGCGTCATCGAAACTCAAACAAAACCCTGGATGTTGCTCACCTTCGAGTTGCCGGAAGCCGACGATCAGGGCGGAGATTGTCACTCTCAATAACGCCCGGCGGGAAGCCTGGAGATCATCGCACGCAGGTGCCGGCGTAGTATCCGACAGCTTTCTCGCAAATGCAAGCGGGAAGCAGGACTGAGGACTGTCCTGAGCCTTGGGTGTGTGTGTCTCAGGACACAGCACTCAGGACTCAGGACTTCTTTATTTATAATGTTCTGAAACCCATGCCCGAAAACATTCTCGTCATTGAATATGAGCCGAAGTATATCGACCGCGTCCGCCAGGCGCTGGCGGGACAACCGGTCGAGCCGGCCTTCGCGCACGACGCTGACGAAGCCGTCCGTGCCTTCGACGCGCAGCATCCAAAGCTGATCGTTCTGTCGACCATCATTCCGAAGACAAATCCTGGCGACATGATTCGCGCGATTCGTCAGCGGGCCCACCTGGAAGGGATACCGATTCTCCTGACCGTGTCCGGTTATACCGGAAGCAGTCCGAAACAGGACGCGGTCAGAATGGGAGCTACCGACATCCTTCCCAAGCCGTACTCGGAAGGAGATTTTCTCAGCAAGATCCATCAGATGTTGGGACGGGCGGAGGGGCAACTCACTTCCGATCAGATCTTCGGCGACGTACTGGCCGAGACCTCCGCTCCGGGAGGGAGGAGACCGATGGCGGCCTCGAAGAGCGACGTCGACAAATTGATCGCGGACACGCTCTCCGGCGTGATGAAGAAGAAGGAGACCGCACCAGGCATCAAGCCCAAAACACAACCAGGATCGGCGGAGCTCGACAAGATTCTCGCGGACCTCGGTTCCTCCAGACCGAGGCCGCGGCCCGCGCCGGTCGAAGAAAAGGTTCCGATCTCCCAGCCCGTGTTCACGCCGGCTGAGCCCACGCCTCCACCGCCGATTGAGGAAGAAGAGCCGACCGACGGCACGCGCTTCGGCCAGTACGTGCTTCTCGAAAAGATCGCGACCGGCGGAATGGCCGAAGTGTGGAAGGCCCGAATGCGCGGCGTGGAAGGATTTCAGAAGATCGTTGCGATCAAGAAGATCCTTCCGCACCTTTCCGACAATCGCGAATTCATCGACATGTTCATCGATGAGGCCAAGCTGGCCGCCCAGCTCAATCACAACAACATCATCCACATCTACGACCTCGGCAAAATCCAGAACTCGTACTACATCGCGATGGAGTTCGTCGATGGCTTCGATCTGAAGACCATCCTGAAACATGCGCAGGAGCGCGATGTGCCGTTGTCGATCGAGCTGTCGCTCTTCATCGCGACCAAGGTCGCCGCTGCGCTCGACTACGCCCACCGCAAACGCGATTTCGAAAATCGCGATCTGGGACTCGTCCATCGCGATGTCTCACCGCAGAACGTGCTGATCTCACAGGAAGGCGACATCAAGCTGTGCGACTTCGGCATCGCGAAAGCGGCCTCCAAGGCATCGCACACGCAGGCAGGCGCGCTGAAGGGAAAGCTTCAGTACATGTCTCCGGAACAGGCGTGGGGAAAGACGATCGATCGCCGCTCCGACATCTTCGCACTCGCCACGGTGCTGTTCGAGATGCTGACCAACCGAAAGCTCTTCACCGGCGAGAACGAGATGTCGATTCTCGAGCAGGTGCGCGAGGCGCGCGTCGAACCGCCCTCGAAGTTGAATGACGAGGTCTCGCCGGAGATCGACCGCATCGTTCTCAAAGCACTGACCAAAGAACCCGAGGATCGATATCAGACTGCCGCCGAGATGGCGCGAGACCTCGACGCCGTTCTCTACGAATTCAAACCGACTCCGGCCAGCGCCGATCTCGCCATCTACATGCACCGGCTCAGTTCCGCCACGCCCGTCGTGACCGTCCCCCCGCCGGAGCCGGTGCCGAGTGTGGCGGCGAGCGCCGCGCCAGCCCCTGAGCCGGCGAGGGCGCCGGCTCCCACACAATCCACCCCGCCCGGCGTGATGATGCCGGCGTGGGGAGAGCGGGCAGCGCGCAAGAAGAAGTCGCCGGTCGGACTCATCGCCGCCGCTGCGGTCATCGTCGCGGTTGCCGGCGTGGGCGGATATTTCGTCCTGCACAGCCGGTCCTCGTCGCCGCCCCCGGTTCAAAAGGTAACCGCATCCATCCCGGCGTCGGCACCGAAGCCGGTCGAGACGACGACCACCGTCCCGCCGCCCGTGAGCGAGACCGTTGCTGCCACCACCACCACTCCCACCACGACGCAGGCGCCGGTCATCGATCCGACAAAAGTCGAAGAAGAGGTGCAGAAGCGTCTGGCCGCCGAGCGCGCCAGACTCGAAGAACAGGCGCGCCGGCAGCAGCAGGCAGCCGCGCAGCCGACACCCCAGCCGCTTCTGAAACGCAATGTCCCGCAACCGCAGCCCCAGCCCACCTTCACGCCTCCACCTGCGCCGGCCCCGCAGCCGGCGGTTGTCGAAAACCGCCCGCCCGCCGCCGCGCCGCAGCCGGTCGTGCAGCCTGTCGTTGCACCTCCCCCCGCCCCCGTCCCCGCCCCCGCACCGCAGCCCGCCGCGGCAGTCGAACCTGCGCGTACGAAAGAAGGCGATTTGATCGTCTCCGGCACGGAGGACGTGGCGGCCAAGATGACGCGCCGCGCCTACGTACCCTACCCGCCCATGGCGAGGATGCAGCGCGTCGAGGGAACGGTTCTCATCAGCGCGCTGATCTCGGAGACCGGCAAGGTCCTCGAGGCGAAGGTTATCCGGCCGATCAACAGAGCGGTCGGCCTCAACGAAGCGGCCCTGCAGATTGTGCGACTGTCGACGTTTTCGCCGCCGGTGAAAGACGGAGTGCGCGTCAAGTCGTGGACCACGGTGCCCGTCGACTTTAAGCTATAATCGCGCGCCTTTTGGAGGCTGGAGATGGCGGTTCTAACCGACCAGCAGCGAAAGTTTTACGAGACAACGCTGCAGGTCACCAAGCAGGAAATCGGCGATCTGAAGGAACAGATCGAAGAAGAACTGGCCAAGGTCAAGGACAAAATCGCCGAGCTGCAAAATGCGATCAACGCCTCCAAGCAGATGTACGCTGCCGCCTGCGCGCGCCTCGGCATCACCAACGATATGGAAGAAGAGGAAGGCAGTGAACAGGGATGAGGGATGAGGGATGAGGGATGAATGTTTTCCCGCATCCCTCATCCCTCCGCCCTCATCCCTCTAATCTTTCTTGCGTGCGCTCAACCTGAACCCGCGCCACACGCAGTTCGCCGCGTCGTCACCCTCGCTCCCAACGTCACCGAAATGGTGTTCGCACTCGGCTGCGGGTCGAAGGTCGTCGGCACCGACAATTTCTCGGACTATCCTGATGCTGTGAGGCGGCTGCCGCGCGTGGGCGGCGTCGAGCCGAACATCGAGAACA
>Ga0137389_10001780_pt1 | contig 12802 bp, 17 predicted proteins | sample 15con2h14BmetaG_FD_104645 | JGI IMG/M metagenome (GOLD analysis project Ga0137389, IMG submission 104645) | Vadose zone soil microbial communities from Angelo Coast Range Reserve, California, USA - 15con2h1.4B metaG | ecosystem: Environmental > Terrestrial > Soil > Vadose zone > Saprolite...
ACGGCTTTTCGGGAGCGACCCTAGCCCGCTACGAAGGATAACAATTTGATCCGGCGCGAGCTTCCCGCCGCAACCCGCGTTGAACCTGAATGCGCGGAACAGCGGGACCCCGCTGTTCCACCCCAGCTGAGCTAAGTGATCAGATTTATTGAGAGGCAATCGCCCGAGCGCAGGCGACCTAGGTAATGGTGTCGAGGGCAACATCAATGGCGCCCGCGAGCCGTTGCAGGAAGCCTAAGTCGGTATCGACAGGGTGCTTCTCGTAGATGTAGCGCCAGACTTCGAAGGCGTTGGCGACCATGGCGAGGTCCTGATCGAAGGAAGCGTCCCAACGGGGAGACGGAACGCTCGTTTCCGTGCGGATTTGGGCCTGGAGTTGGGCGGGCAAGGCGCGGAAAAGCGCGGCGAGGTCGTGCCCCCTTCGACGCGCTGCCCAACGTGTGCAACGCGAGTGCTTTAAAACCAACCTCTGTGGCAAATGCATAGATGGCGATGCTCGGCACTGAGAGGAACTGTAGGTGACCGGACGGCAACTCCCGAAACTCGTTGCAGCGCTTCGCGGCCAGCAAGAAGACTCTGAAGTGGTCGCGAGCTCGTTGGACTTCCGGTGTCATATTCTGCCGTTCAAAACAGCGCCAAGCCAGCGATTCGCTCAGTCTTACGGCTTCTCCGAAGAAACGACCGGTGTAGTCGCTGATCTAGTACATCGGTCGGCGACACACTCATAACCTTCTGCGCAACCAAAGTGCGGAACACAATTTTGGTCTTGGGTTGGCCATTCGTGATCTCTGCTTCGTACTTGGCGCGAGCCAGAAAGCCTCGCGTGGATGATGCACTCGGCATAAGGACCTGGCCCACCCGAGAGAGACAGGACGATGCGGATTGGACTCTTTTCCTGCGCGCTAGGAGGCATAAAAAACATGTGCTCTTGGCCACTGTATCTAGGCTCCGGCAGAATCTGCAGGTCGACGTGAGAATTGGGCGCTATGACCGGCGCCGGGGGCTTCTTCACAGCCTCAAACATCGATTGGGTTTGGCCGCGCTCGAAGAGAATTACGTGATAGGAATTACTGCTTGCGTCGACGATTGCGGAATGATCCCAATCTACGGTCACGATGTTCGCTGACCTATTTGTAAGCCTCAGCGGCAAGGGCGCCCAGTTCTCCGTTCTAACTGGATCATCCGGACCAGGCTGAAGGACTGTGAGCGTTTGCCCATAGACAAGCGGTTCACGCGCACTGCATTCGAAGTCAGGGGAGTTCGGCGGCTCGACCTCCAGCTGTGCCGTGTATTCAGTCTTGATCCAATGGCGCTGCGAGCAAGCGCTCAACAAGAACGCCGATACAATTCCCAAACTTCGCATTGCGTTCCCCCTGTCAATGCGCGCGCCGCACGCTCGCTGTATCTTCCCTTTGGGCGGCTTCTTACTAGTCTGAAGCGGACTCCGTAAAGGCGGACGCTCCGGTGGTGGCCGTGATGTCTGTGCCTCGCTGGCGGTGCTCTCAGTGATTATGACCACCGTAGGCGCTCAACCCTCAGCTTCCGCGGCGGACTAGCTCTTCCGCGAGCTGATCTGCCTTCTGACTCGCGCGCCTATATCGGATCGCCAGCGCAAGCGTTTCCGGATCGCCCACGGACACCGCCTGTGCCTCCACCGCCTCTGCCGTGGCGTCGCTGACAACCCGGGCTATCGCGAGGTGTGTCCCTGGTAGTGACGGCTTCGCCCCGGGCAGCTTGGCAAGCCTGTCCGCTACATTCCCAATAGCGAGGAGACGGTCCGCCAGCTCTTTGGCGTTCGGGCCGCAGATGCCCTTTGCCTCAAGGGCCTTGATCACTTTGTCCACATCCGCTCTGGACCTCGTCAGTTCTCTATGCATCCTCCAGGTGGTGATCCGGAAGAGAAGACTGCGAAATGACCCCCGCTCGACCGGTTCTGCCAACCGTTCATACTTCCCGAGGGAGGATTTATTTCTTGCGTCGGCGCTCATCGGAGTGATGCTCTTTTGCCAAGGATCGGCATTGGTTGCAAACCGGCCAAAGCTTCCACGGCCCACGCCACTCCGCCGAGGATCAAGACTTGACGCAGCCATCCGGGAACCAGCTGGGGGTCCGAGGCGTGGCTCCGCTAGTCTAAGGTGGCTCGAGGAATGAGTCCGATAACGCTCATTGAGGGACTCATCCGTTTCACGACTCGACCGGTTGCGGTCCCGATCCTCCAGCTCGACCGTGCGCTTCAGCCGCAGTGAAGCTCGCCGGCAACCCTCGCCACGGCGCAGTGATCACCGTTTCGCGTTCTTTTGGCGCGGTCTACCCGGCGGAGCCTTTGCCAATTTTGCCGGGCGAAGTAGCGAGTCCAATTTCACATTTAGCGCGTCGGCCAACGCGACCAAAGTAACGACGCTTGCGACGGTTGTCCCGTACTCCACTTGCTGGACATGCACCGTGGATAGCTCCGCCTTTTCGGCCAGCTGCTCCTGCGTCATTCGTCGCCTCTGGCGAGTGGAACGTACGTTCGCGGCCAGCGAGTTGATTATCTCCCGGTCCCCACGAACGCGCATGGGCGGCACGTACCCGGCGCGGCCCGGCATAAACACTAGCCATAGCTTGTGTTATTGACCGGGCCTCTCTTAGAGTGCGCTGGACGCTCGAAGGGGGCCATGGCGCTTATCAAATGCGCGGAGTGTGGTCAGGACGTCTCAGAGCGAGCATCGGCCTGCCCGCATTGTGGCGCTCCGCCAAGCGCGAGCTTGATTCCCTCGCAAGGCGCTGCCCCGGTAACTGCCCACGCTGCGGTGACGCCTAAAGTTCAAACCATCGAGCTGACCGGCAAGCACTGGAAGGTGATGATGCTGCTCGGGGCCTTGTCAAATGTCGCGGGATGCGCGACATGCGCGGCGGGGAAGGTGGAGTTCAGCGTTCTGTGTTGGGCCATCGGCCTCGTGCTGGTGCTGGGCAGCAAGATTGGCACCTGGTGGCATCACGGATGAACGCCCTCTTACTGTTCGCGGTCATTGGCATTGCCGTGAGCGCCGGATGGTTTCTTTTCGGCGTGCTCCGCAGGATGTCGCGCAAGCGGTAGTCCGTTGCACCCCCTCATTCTCCTGTCGCTACTGCTACCAGCCTGACACCGGGGAAACACCAGCCAGTAGCGTGTTGGCGTCCGTCGACGCGAACTCATGCGTTCGGACGGCGCGGATAAACGCCTTCAGGCATTGGCAGCCCCGGCACGGCTCTCATCTGAAGATCAGCGACATGCGCATCGCAATTGAATCATGGCGGTTAGGCTCGAAGCCGAAGTCCGGCATTCATCCAAAATGGATACACGCCGCTGCACTTGTGAGGAAGGCTCGGCTCGGGGGGAAGAAGGACCCACAGAGCCTGGCGCGTCAGTGGCGAAAGCTTAAAGAGCGGCGATTGCCGCCCGAAACATTCGCAACCGGATCCGTGCAGCCTGCAACTTCTCACGCGCCGATCATTCTAGAACTGCTCTCGCCCGACTCGAAGTCGGTGGGTCCCGCCACCCCCCCCGGATCAAATTTCTCCGGGAGAGTCGAAGACAAAAACGTAGACCGCTCGAAGTGCGGCGCGAGATGATTCGCCATCTTGTCGACGACAACGCAGACAACGTCCACAACCGTCGGCGTCCTAGAGAGGCGGCGCCTCGCGGTTGAAGCTGAAGTAGCTGACCGGACTGTCGCTCGGTTTTTCATTTCACCCATTCCTGAAGTTGTCCTTGATGCCAACGCAGACGGGTCTTCGTTCGAGTGCCGTCCAGAAAACAATTCTCTTCTTGCCACTCGCCAGGTTTTGCATTCAGCCGAGACCATTTCTCATAGAGCTCGGGAAAGTTTGCAACGAAACCGAGACAACGAAGAGCTGCGCTGATTTCCTGCATGCTTCCTCGGCCAAAATCGAGAACCACAATTGTCGGGATTTGATTCAACGGGAACTTGCGCGCGTTGAGAAAGTCGCGATCACAAGTTAGCAGGACGCGTCCCTGCTGCTGAGCGAAGGCGGCCTGAGCTTCGTCCGGCATTCCGCACATCCCAGCTCCCTGAGCTGTGACCAAGTTGTAGCGTTTGGATTTGATTACGGCTGCCGCTTTGGCCGGGAAGTTTTCGTCTGCGTAGAAGCGTGAACGCCTCTTTCGGCGAGCAGCACTTTCAATCTCAGCAATCTCCTTGGTTGGGGGCGGTGGCGTCCCGACCAGAACTGGAATCCAGGGCATTTGCGCTCTCGCCTTCGTTAAGGGTGCTCTTGGAACGGTGGAACTGGCAAAAACTAACGCCTGTGGAAGAGTCAAGGAAAGTGCAGAAGACGCCCAGACTCTGCCGCGCTGTTGTTCTGCCTCACATTGCCGACCCGGGCGACCTGGTGTGGATCACCCGGCCGGGTCCCGGTTGTTCCGACAGTGAAGGCATAAAGACTGCGCAAAAGCTGTGTTACTCTCGGCACGCCGAGGGAGGACAACACAATGAACCGATTTAGTTCGCGGGGAGTGGGCATTGGTCTGTTCGTAGCTGATTTTGGAATTCTACTCTTCCCAATGGTTGGGCAGACTCGCGCGAAGGAAGTAGCGGCACAGGCACAAGACGTTTCTTTCATGGCGCCTCAGAACTTCGTGGCCGGCACCGATCCTGCCTCTGTTGCAGTGGGCGACTTCAACAGCGACGGGTGGCCCGACTTGGCCGTTGCTAACTTCAATTCCCACAATGTCTCCGTGCTCTTGGGCAACGGCGATGGGACCTTCCAGCCCGCGCGCAACTTTGGCGCGGGCTCCTATCCTTCTTCGGTTGCGGTGGCAGACTTCAATGGCGATGGAGCGCTCGACCTAGCTGTGGCCGACTCTGACTCCGTCAACGTTTTCGTACTTTTGGGCAATGGCGATGGAAGCTTCCAACCCGCGCGCATTTTCGGAACGATCAGCACTTCTCTGTCGGTTGCGGTGGCAGACTTCAATGCCGATGGAGCGCTCGATCTCGCCCTGGCCAACACTTACTCCTACGGCGTCTCCGTGTTTTTGGGCAATGGCGATGGAAGCTTCCAACCCGCGCGCGTTTTCGTGGGCTACGATTTCCGGCCTTACTCAGTCGCGGTCGGAGACTTCAACGGCGACGGGTGGCCGGACCTGGCTACTGCCAACTTCGCTTCCTTCACCGCCTCGCTCTTCCTCGGCAATGGAGCCGGAACCTTCCAGATGGCGCCTGGGATTGCGGTCGGCAGCTTTCCTTATTGCGTGGCGGTCAGCGACTTCAACGCCGATGGGTGGCAGGACTTTGCCGTAGCCAACGCTGGTTCCGCTAGCGTTTCGGTGCGCCTAGGTAACGGGGACGGGACTTTCCAGGAGGGGCGGAACTTCGCGGCAGGCGAGGATCCTACCTTCGTTGCGGTTGGAGACTTCAACGGCGACGGATGGGATGACTTGGTCGTGACTAACCATGTCTCCGGTACTGTTTCGGTGCTGCTAGGTAATGGGGATGGGAGCTTCCAGTCTCCACGAAGCTTCGACGTCGGCGGGAACTTTCCTTCTTCTGTTGCAGTAGGTGACTTCAACCTGGACGGCTGGCCGGACTTGGCCGTGGCTCGTTTCGGAACCAGCTGGGTCTCTATCCTAATCAACAACACAGGCGGATCACCGCGCTGAATTGCTGAACGCTTTCGCGCCCCCCCAGGGTGCAGCCGCGCCGAGGGAGGACTCCGCTGCGTGCTACCTCGTCACGGTCGCCTCTCGACCAAGTGCGGTGGTTGTGAAAGAAACATAGGGGCAGCCGTTGACGCGGCGTGCCCCATCGAGATCGGCGGGAGCGAGGAGGCCCGCGCCGAATGGACGAGAGCCTACAACGGGAGCCCGCAGGGGCAAAGCTGTCAAACTCACGGCCCGACTGGCAATCGATCAGAGCCGCGGTGACCGCTTTTGTCGAGGGGAAGGCCTCAGATCTACCGCCTGCAGAACGTGACGATGTAGTTAGCGACACCATCGCAGCGACGTTCGAGAAAACAAAAGCGGGGCACGTCGCGCGACCCATCGCACTTGCGATCAAGATTGCCAATGGAAAACTCGCGAACATTTTTCGCAAAACAAGACATCGGGACGATCCTCACGCCGCGGTGAGTGGGGACAATCCGGAAGCTGAAACCCTTGCGAGCGAGAGACAAAAACGGCTGGTTCGCCTCCGCCTGCTCGACGAGGATGGTCAGCCAACCCAGTCTGCTCGCGAACGTTGGCGGGGGAAGCTGTGGACGGCAGTCGGCATTAAAGAAGTCTGCGAGGAGGAGTTCCGCCGCTTCGCAGGGTGTCACTGGACGGACACTGACATGAAACGAGCCCGCGGTGGGACACCGAAGACGCTGCGTGCGCGCGAAGAAAGGGCGCGCGGGATTCTCCGCAAAATCCACTCAGCGGCCGAAGAGACCAAGGCATTCCTCGACGAGCCACCCCCGGATGCTCCGGACCTCGCAAGCGCCCACGCGCTACGTCAATTGGGTCCCCATCTGTTGGCGCTCCCAGAGACTCTGCTCATGCAGGGCGAGATATCGTCAAAAGCCGGCCCTGCGACCAAAATCGATGCCTCGACTAGGAATGTCATTGTCGCTACCTACCGAGATTGGGGCTTCAAGAATTATTCATTCTTTGGACGCAAACGACCACCGACTGATCGCGAGCTCGCTATCATCAGCCTCCTCTGCGGAAACCTCCCTCCTTTGGCGAAACGTAGGCGGAAGCTGACGGTCTTTGAGATTATCGAAGCCGAGAAGAAGATCATTGCGTCTGCGCAACGGCGGTGGGGTGCGCGACAGACGATTAGCGGATCAACGTTGCCGTAAAAGCCATCTCTGTCCACGCTTTCCAGGCGAGCCCGGATACCCGTTCAGATTCACAAGGTGCCCTGACCCGGAACTTTAGGCTTTGTCCAAAGTTCCACCATGGACTTGCTGCCGACACTGGGTAGTCGTCATGCAGATCAGAACAAAACCACCGACCCGAACAAAACTGGAGGAAGCTTTTAAGAGGGAGCTCGCGGTCCGGGCTTCCTGCGACCCCAGAACGATTCAAAGGGCGTTCGAAGGAAAGCTCGTGCGAGGCCTTGCAGGTCAGCGAGCGCGCGCCGCGCTTGAGTCGGCCGGGCTGATGCCGGCGCAAAGTTCGAGCGGACCCAGCTCACCGCACGAGCAAACCCGATGAAAAGGGCGGGCGGTCAATCGTGACTCAACCGGGAGCGAATCCGGTGACTACCCAACCAGTGCGAAGGGTGGCTGAGGAATTCCTGCTCGCGCTCACCGGGTCGCGTGATTCAGAGGTGACCTTCCAAACGTTCACCGACGCCAAGAAGCGAAAGAACCGGGACCTGGCCAGGGTGCTGCACGGCACACTTTCTGAGCACTGGCTTGAGCTGGTTCGCCTAAACAAACTCGGTGCTGGCATCTTCATCATGGTGAACGAGGGCGACCTCAAGGGGCGCTCAGCGGAAAACGTTCGCGGGCTCCGGTCGCTGTTCGTGGACGACGACTCGGGCAAGCTTCATCCGGCCACTCTCAAGATCGCGCCTTCGATCATCGTCCAGAGCAAGAATGGCCCGCATGCCTACTGGCGACTTCGGCCAGGTGAGTCGCTCGAGCGATTCGAACCTGCACAGGCAGCGCTCGCTGCAAATCTGGGCACGGATCCGGCGGTGAAGGACTTACCGCGTGTCATGCGGCTGCCCGGCTTCCTTCACCGAAAGACCCGCGATCCATTCCTGGTGGAAGTGATCCAGATCAACCCGGTTGTTTACACCATTGCAGAGGTGCTGGACCGCTTTGGGATTTCAGCGGAGACGAAGAAGCCACCGCCATCAAATGGCTCTAACGGTGCGGCTCCACCTCCTCTTAGCTCGGACACGTTCGAGCGGGCACGCCGATACTTGGAAAAGATTCCACCAGCTATCGAAGGGCAGCATGGTGACGATCACACCTACCGCGTTGCCGCCGTGCTGGTAGTGGACTTCAATCTTTCGGACGATGACGCTTTCACCGTGTTGAAAGAGTGGAATTGCATCTGCTCACCACCGTGGAGCGATGCCGATCTGCGCAGGTTTATCGGCAACGCGCGCAAGTACGGCAAGCATCATCCAGGCGCTAAGGCTTCCGAGCAACGAGGGCATCACAATTCCGCCCGCAACGTGGATCTCGCCGGCGACGGACTTGAACCACACCTTGGTCAGTTCGAGCTGACCGAATCCGGCACGGCTGAGCGCTTTGTCTCCGAACACGGCCAGAACATTCGCTTCTGCAACGAGTGGAAAAAATGGCTCACGTGGGATGGGAAGTGGTGGCGCGTGGAAGGTGCGACCGGTCGGGTGCAGCGTTTTTTGAAAAGAACGCTGCGGAAAGCGCGCACCGATGCGGCCCGAGTTGGCGATAAAGAAATGGTGGCCTGGTTGTTCGCTGCCGAGAAGCGAAGTACCCGAGACAACATCGTGAGCTTGTCGCGGCACGAGGCGGAGGTGCAGGTCGAGTCGGGTGACCTAGATGTCAAACCGATGCTGCTCAACTGCTCGAACGGAACCATCGACTTAACAACTGCCAAGCTCAGAGCGCATCAAAGGAGCGATCTGATCACCCAGATCACCCGAGTTGAATACATTCCCCACGCCACGTGTCCGCGCTGGGAAGCATTTCTCGATAAAATTCTAGCTGGTGACCGCAGCCTCATTGCTTTCGTCAGGCGCGCCGTGGGTTATAGCCTTTCGGGCGAAATCCGGGAGCACGTCCTCTTCATCCTCTGGGGCTCAGGGGCAAACGGCAAGAGTACTCTCTTGGAGGTCCTGCTTTCGCTGTTCGGTCGGTACGGCACGAGTGCCGCTCGGGATCTGTTGATTGCAAAGACTCACGACCGACATCCGACGGAACTGGTGGATCTCTTCAGGGCTCGCTTTGTGGTGTGCCACGAGACGAACGAGGAGCAACGCTTCGACGAGTCAAAGCTCAAGACGCTCACGGGTGGCGACAGAATCAAAACTCGGCGGATGGGTGAGGATTTCTGGGAGTTCTCGCCCACGCATAAACTCTGGCTGGGAACGAACCACCGCCCAGCAATTCGGGGCACGGACTTAGCGATCTGGCGCAGAATTCACCTTGTCCCCTTCGAGGTGACTATTCCACCTGCGGAGCAGGACGCGGAACTTCCCGCGAAGCTGAAGCAGGAGCTGCCCGGAATCCTCAAGTGGACTCTCGAAGGTTGCTTGGCCTGGCAGCGGGAAGGGTTGAATCCTCCCGCGAAAGTACAGGCGGCCGTTCAGGAGTACCGTCATTCCGAAGACAGGTTCGGCGCCTTCATCGCCGACTGTTGCGTCGTCGGACCTCGGTATCAAGCTACGACGGCAGTCCTCTACAACGGGTTCAAGACCTGGGCGGAAGCAAACAACGAGTTTCCGCTTAATTCTATCGCCTTCGGGAAAAAGCTCCGGGAGCATGGCCTCTCACCGATCACGATTGGCCACGCCAAGGTCCGAGGTTGGGGCGGAATTGGCCTGCGGACGGATGCGGACAGTGCTTCCGGTCCGTCCTTCAGTGCGCGCGCGCATAGCGATGGGTTGGAGGATGTGTCCGCATCTGTCCGCGCAGCTACCGTATCGGATCCCTCGACGACCACGACTGACAACGGCAAGGCCACTGAGCTCGAGTACGCTCGCGAGGCTGCCCGCCTTACGGCACGAGCTGATCGTGCGGAGGCTGTCCGGCTTCGGGGCTTTGGGCGGGTCGCAGAAGCCGACGCACTCGAGGAGTCTGCGGCCGAGGCGGAGAAGCCATACGCCTCCGTTGAGGCCAGGGAGCCGATCCAATGATCCGCCACTTGATCGTTGCTCGCCTCAAGCTGCGCAGCGCACTTGAAGAGTACGAGGGCTCCAATCAGCTGGACTGGTTTACTCGAAGGATTCTGGAGGCGGTTAAGGCAATCTACGCGGCTCGACTCGAAGCAACGGCAAGCGGGAGTTGGACCGCTCCGAGGAGGCGAGCAGCTTGAAGGAGTTCTTCAAAAAATGCCGCTTCAACTCCGAGACGCTCTCGATGATCGACAAGGCGAACGAGATCATCGAGCGGTATTCCGCGGAGGGATATCGTCTCACGCTCCGCCAGCTTTACTACCAGTTCGTCAGCATAAACCAGATCACCAACGAAGAGCGCTCGTATAAGCGGCTGGCCAAAATCGTCAGCGACGGGCGGCTAGCGGGCCTGATCGATTGGGACGCAATCGAGGACCGCGGCCGCCGACCAGACGTGCCGCGCGAATTCTCAGGGCTCGAGGAGCTAGCTCAAGCCGCGGTGGCCAGCTACCGGCTACCGCGCTGGACCGGCCAGGAGCACTACTGCGAGCTGTGGGTGGAAAAGCAGGCTCTCGCCAGCGTCCTCGAGCCGCTTGCTTTGGAGTTTCACGTCACTCTGATGGTCAACAAAGGGTATTCCTCGCAATCGGCGATGTACGAGGCCGCTGGGCGGTTCAAGGACACCGACCTGGAAAGGAGATTGTTCTACCTGGGCGACCATGACCCGAGCGGCGAGGACATGGTGCGCGACATCTCTGAGCGCATGGAAATGTTCGGCGTCGTAGGCCTCGAGGTCGAAAAAATCGCGCTAACAATGGCGCAGATCGAGAAGTATAAGCCGCCGCCAAACCCGGCGAAGATCACCGACCCGCGAGCGCAAGCGTATATCGCCGAGCACGGGAATCAGTCCTGGGAAGTCGACGCGCTGCCGCCGAAGCTCCTGCAGCAGCTGATCCGAAGGGCATTCGAGGACGTGATCCGCCAAGAGACGATGGACACGGTGATCGCCCAAGAAAAAGCCGACAAAATTGCACTGCTCGAGGCCGTCAGGGGGCTGACATGACGACTTCCCTCTGGCCAACACCGAAGACTTTGATTGAGCACGCGGCCGATGCGCTCGCTGCTGTCGTCGCCGGAATTGAAGGCGACATCGTTCGAGCTGCGGTGCGAGCCCGATGCCTTGCACTCCCACCAGAACAGGCGCCGGAGGCAGCGTGACCGTCGACGACGCCGTCCGCTCGGTGCTTCGAGAAGAGGTACGCAAGATCGTTCGCGAGGAGTTTCGCGCTGCGGTCGAAGAGCTGCGAACGTTACCGCCAGCCACCCAAAAAGAGTTTCTTTCCGTCGAGGAAGCTGCGGATCTGGTCGACGTGAGCGAGACGACGGTGCGCGAATGGTTGGCCAAGGGGTTAAAGCAATACAAGCAGGGGCGCGTGCTACGCATACGCCGTTCTGAGCTGCTGGCGTTTCTCTCTGCGAGTAATAATTCTCCAGAGGTAGGGGCGGAGGTCGACGTGGAAAAGAGGGCCGTCGCAATCCTCGCCAGGTCTCGACGAGGGAGCTAAGCATGGGAAGCATCTACGCAAGGGGGAGCAGGCTTTATATCGGCTACAAGGAGGCCGACGGTAAGTGGAATTACGTCTCGACCAAGCTCAAGGTCGGCGCCGAAGAAAAGGCCCGCAAGGTTTTGGAGGCCATCGAGCGCCGAGTGGCGGCGCCGCAGAGGTCGGGCATTCAGGAGCTTGGTCCGCCAACAGTTCGGACGTGGGCTGAACGTTGGAATGCCGAACGGCAGCGGCGAGGAATTGGCAGCGCGGGCCAGGAAGCCGCCCGGCTGAGGCTGTATGTGCTGCCTCGGATCGGCGATATGAGGTTAGAAGCCGTCCGGGCTCGTAACATCCGGGACGTGATTCGGGAGCTTCGTTCGCAGTGTGGCTCGGGTCGCGACCAAATCGCCCCAAGAACAGTTCGCCACATCTACGGGATTCTCCACCGAATGTTTGAGGACGCCGTGGCGGAGGAGCTGATTGACCTCAACCCATGTACGCTGAAGCGAGGGGAGCTTCCGAAGAAGGCCGACAAGGATCCTATCTGGCGCGCTCAAGCAGTCTTCCGCCGCGAGGAGGTGGAACGGCTCCTGTCGGACGACGCAATTCCGGAACAGCGTCGAGTCCTTTACGCATTGCTATTCCTTGCGGGTCTCCGAATTGGTGAAGCGGCAGCGCTTCGCTGGCGCGCGTACGACTCATCGGTGAAGCCGCTGGGTAGGCTGCTGGTTGCGGTCTCCTTCGACCGCAAGCAGAAGCGCGAGAAATCGGTCAAGACTGAGCGCCCGCGAATTGTTCCGGTTCACCCGACCCTGTCGAGGGTGCTCAAGCAGTGGAAGGTAGGGGCCTGGGAGTGCCTGATGGGACGTCCGCCCAAACTGGACGATCTGATGGTTCCGTCGATGGAAGGGCAGCACCTGCGCGATACCGTCGTCCTCCGACGGTTTCACGATGACCTCCGCGCTCTCGGGTTCAGACTGCGCCGGGTCCACGATGCACGCCGGACCTTCATCAGTCTGGCGCAAGCAGATGGCGCTCGAAGAGACATCCTGCGATGGATTACCCATGGCCCCGAGGGCGACATCGTAAGCGACTACACGACGTTGCCATTCGAGACGCTGTGCGAGGAGGTTGTGAAGCTCAAAATCGGCCTTCTTGAGGGTGAGGTAGTTGAGCTACCGCGCGCAGCGAATTCCGATGCGTGTGGGGGGCCCTTACTACAGCCCTTACTTCAGCCGAGCGCCACCGAGGGGAAAAACCATGGGCGAGGAGGGACTCGAACCCTCACACCTTTCGGTACCAGATCCTAAGTCTGGCGCGTCTACCAAGTTCCGCCACCCGCCCGCGCGCTTCCTTCTACTAGGAAATGAATGAGAGCGGAGGGAATCGAACCCACAACCTATGGATTAAGAGTCCATTGCTCTGCCAATTGAGCTACGCTCCCAGTCTGGC
>Ga0137389_10001783_pt1 | contig 12785 bp, 10 predicted proteins | sample 15con2h14BmetaG_FD_104645 | JGI IMG/M metagenome (GOLD analysis project Ga0137389, IMG submission 104645) | Vadose zone soil microbial communities from Angelo Coast Range Reserve, California, USA - 15con2h1.4B metaG | ecosystem: Environmental > Terrestrial > Soil > Vadose zone > Saprolite...
AATCCATGCGAAAAAGGTTCTGGCCCATCTCTCGTTGGTATTGAGGGGTGAGTGATTAGCTTCACCCGAACTCGCAGCGACAGACATCAAGACGAGATTCTTTGGAACGTGCAACACATGCAACGGCCCTAGTCCGTCGTTCGATAGCGAATACGTAATCGGTTCAGACACAACACTCAAACGTTGAAGAAACTCTCGGGTCTGATCACTAATGAGTTCGCTGGGCTCGTTGGCCCACGATTTGTAGCCTTCCATAAGCGCGGGCGAGACATAAACCTGGCCTTGCAGCAATCGTGGTTGCCAGCGTGTATAGTTCTTGAAATGACCATCCGCAGAAAGAGTTTCGTGGCTCAGGTAAGAATCGACAACGTGTCTAGTTGTAGCAACGTCTGGTGAGAGCACGAGGAAGTTTCCGATGAAGGCGTAGGAAACAACGTTTGCGTAAGAAACAATCTCCGTATCTTCACGCTTCTCGGTTTGGGCCAGTCTGCTTGCTCCCGGGAAGCCCAAGCCATCTATCACCCGGGGCAGCAAGATCCGCATCGCTTCTTTGTCTCTCAATGAGAGGGCAATGATGGGGCTGGGAGTGGCGGGCTGGGCCGCCGCAGCTGTGCCTTCCTTCTCGCCAGTAGGGGACGGAGTAGCCATCGGTCCGTTCGGCCGGAGCCCCAGACCTTTGACGGGCATACTAAAAACTACTTCATTGCCGAGCAATGGCAGGAGATCGTCTTTGATTCTTATCCCTAGCTTTTTCTCCAGTGCGGCAAACGGAGATTCGATTTCCGTTTCTTTAACCTGTTTCACTACAACTCGAGGATCGCTTGAAGCTTGGGACGCCTTGACCATCCCGGCATACATTTGTGGCAGATCGAGCGACATTGTGACGAACAGCTCAGTATCGGCGGGTAAGATAGACGGGGATTCCGGAATCAGTGCTGGTCCGGATATGAGCTGCGGGACAAACGGTATAGCAGTACCCTTCACGTCCGGCGCATTTATCAACAGGGCGCGCACGTCGAACGAGTTGGCATCAAGAGCAAGGGCGAAACCGATTGCCTCGGGCCATTTTGGTTCGCCACTAAGAAGCGTTCCGGGCAGCATCGAGAACAGCGCCGTCATGGGATCCGGCTCTGCGGCGGGTTTTTGTGGAGAAGGACCCAGCGTCGAAGTCACGGCTTCTGAGTTTTGTTGTCGGTCGGAAGACTCGGAGACGACGGTGGTTGGTTCCTCAGGCTTCACATCATTGTTGGCTTCGAGCTCATTGGCTTCGACCTGCTTGTTTTTGAGTTTGGTATCGTCCTCGATAACCTTCTTGAGTTCAGCTTCGCGACGTTTCTGCTCCTCCTCGTATTGTTGACGGCGCTCTTCTTCTCCTTTTTCCATCCCCTTAACATCAACGTAGACAAAAACAGCTTCCGAGTTAAAGCGATCATGGATGATGCGAAAGTTAGAGTCTTCTGTTAATAGTTTGCTACCTGCTGGCCGCAGATTCTTTAATGTGAGCGGAGCCGGAGAAATTATGAGGAGGGAACCTTCCTGCTTGAGATAGTAGTTTGGCTTGGGCGGAGACAATGGCGCGGCGGGTAAGCTCTCTTTCGGTTTCTCGGATTTTGTGGTTTCGGCTGAGGGGCCGTTCTTATTCTCGTTCCGACTCGGTACGTTCTCAGGTTCGGGCGTGGGCAATACCTTGGGCAAAACCTCATTTAGCTGAGGTCCAAATTTTGCCGCCTCTTCAGGCGATGCAAATTCGATCGCCACCACCATCTCCGGCAACTTATTACTCCTGGGCCAACCGGCGATCAGCATTCGCGAAGTCATCACTGCATCAGCATGAGTGTTGAGCCATTTCACGAGTGTCTTGAATTCCTTTGGCGGCCCCGCTAACTTCATTATTGGCTCAAGTAGCTCATTTACTGAGCTCGAACTAATTACTTGTCCAACGCCTCTAATCTCACCGTAAATCTTGTAACTATCCGAGGCGAGCAGCGTGTCAAAAGTCGGGGCGGGCTGAACCGCGGCAGGTGCTTTCTGCGGACCTTTCGCAGCAGGCGTGCGCTTTTGCTGAGCGAGCACTGAGGTTGTAGCCACGAAAGAGATTAGCAGCAAGAAACTCGCGCGCATGAGGTTTTTCAACATCATCATTTTTTCGTCACCTTAAGGAATGATCTGTTAGCTTGATCGTCTGCCAGCTCGGCAACAAAATCAAGTGTTTTGGAAAAATGTTGCAGTTCCGGCAACTGGGAAGTACCACTCAAATAACATTAACACGCGGCGACGCGGAGACCGAGAAGTACGTTGTCAGGATCTGTCGATAGTTGACAAAAAAGACTGTTGCAAAATCCAGCGGTGGCGGTTAGATTGTTTGGAACCAAGGAACAAGGTAGAGGTCTCTCCCTAATGAAATAGGGTGTACCACTGCCTTCACATAAAAATGCGCGGAGGAAGAAAAAGTGCCGACCGGAACTTGCCCTGATTGTGATGCCGATGTTCACGTCGATTTGGACACGGACAAGGGCGAAATTGTTTCATGTGAAGAGTGTGGGACTGCTTTGGAAGTAGTCGGACTCGATCCCGTAGAGCTCGATATCGTTGAAGAGGAAGATGTCGATGACGACGAGGATGAAGACGAGTACTGAAGTGATAGGAGACAGGGTGCCAGGCGGCAGGAGCAGACGGCGGGAGCAGGAGAGCGAACTTTCGAAACTGCGTTGAGTTAGCCCGATCTTAGGTGTTATTGTTCAAAATCTTGCTCGCGATCGTGCTCCTACCTCCTGCCCCTGCCGTCTGCTCCTGCCGCCTCTCCTGTCCCCACTATTGCTTTGCCCTATATTCCGCGCGACTTTGGCGAAGTGTGAGACCACGCGGACCTTCCACCTTAATGGTGTGCATCTGACCATCGTGTCGTTTTTCCTCAGGCGGGTAGAATGCCAGCACGTAGGCTGAACTGACTTCTTCAGCTAACGCACGAAATAGCGGCCCATAGTCCTTCTCGTTAGCGTAAACGCTTCTTCCGCCTGTAGCTTCAGCCAATCCGCTTACATCAAGAGGAGTAGGCAGCGGTGTCTGCGTGGCCGCTGGCATTATCCGCGAATAAGACGGAAGCGTAACAACGTAAACACTGACGTCGGCGGCGTTGGCGCGTTCGATTACAGTTGGAGCAGAGACGGTGTCGCCCACGGGAAAGCCATCAGTCACGACCAGCACAGTGCGTTTCATCAGCCGGCGTTCGCGTGTTCTGGGCGCCTGTTTTACGAGCAGACGAATAGCGTCGTCGACGGCGTCGTATGTGTGCGTCGAGAGTCCGTTGGGTTCGCGGGCGAGGCGATCGAAAGTTCGATCCAGCTTGTCAGGCTCCGAAGTGAACTTCTGCAGAGTCTTGACGTGCATGCCAAAAGCCATGACAGCATAGACCGCGGGATGATTCGACAATTCACCGGAAAAAGAGCGAACTGCTCCTCGCAAGCGTTCCATCTCCTCCGCAGTCATACTGCCTGAGATATCCAGGGCAAACACAATAGCCAGAGGTCGGGGTTCGTCCCTTTTCTCGACATGAAAGAAGGAGACCTGCTGTTCTACGCCGTCGGAATAAACTTTGAAGTCATCTTGACGGAGATTCCGGACAGGAAGGCCTTCGAGATTCGTTGCTGTAACATCGACCGAAACCAGATCAGTATCGATGCGCAGTACATCTGCTGGTTCTTGTTCGGCAGGAAACACTTTGCGCGGGCGCTGAGTCGTCGCAGGTGGGGTCTGGGCCAGACAGAAAGTTCCCACAGTGTTCGATGAGAGAGCGAGAAACAACAAAGGAAGCAGGCTGGTTCCGGGTTTTCTGGTCATCGAGATTCTTTCCTGCAGAAAGCGCTTTTGAAAATTATACGAGGCCAAAATTGATCTGACTACTCGTAAACAGCAAAAGGAAAGCTGAGTCGTCGCATCAACCTTTGTTAACTTCCGCGGATCCTCGTAATACTCAAGGAATGCTATCATGCGACTTCACGATGGACTCGTGCTCTATTACGTGGAGGTTTGACTGTGAGATTCAACAAAACGATTTCAAGTTTCGTGATCACTTTATTGGCTGTGGGATTTTTGTTTGCGCAGGGGCGCGCCACCGAAAAGACCACGGGTAATATCAAAGGCAAAGTGCGAGTCGAGACAGGCACGCCCGCCGGAGTGACCGTGATAATTCGCAGAGGCGAGACTGAAGTTAGCCATGTGACCACAGACAAGAACGGGGAGTTTCTGATTACCAGGTTGACGCCTGGACTTTATGGCCTCACATTTCGAAAACCAGGTCTCAGTATTGGCACCATCGAGAACGTCGAAGTGAAGGCGGGTAAGACGCGCTCCCTGGGCGATCGTCTGGTGCTGACGATCGATGAAGGCTCCATCGCTTTTGTCCGCGGCAGCGTTTTTAATGGTGCAGGTCGCAGCGTCGCAAATGCGAAGGTCGAGTTGGCCAGAATTCTGGAAGACGGAACAGCAAAAAAGATCGATGGGCGAGTGACAACTGAGATAGGTACGTTTGTTTTTCGTCTTTCACCCGAGGCAGCAAAATACCGGGTGACGGTAAAACCTGAAGGCACCGAGCCGGTGAGCAAGGATGTGGAGATTGACGGCGCCGCGGTGTATCGGGTGGCGTTGTCGCTGCCGGTTCCTCCTCGTCCCAAATAGTCCTAGTCCTAATTCAACTTCCATTTATCATCTGGTAGAAACTGAACCAGATGTGTTTTATGCTTGGTGAGCGTTCCTGACTTGCGCTAGGATCTGGGTGCAAGCGAAGCCATGGAAGAACAACGTGAAGAATTTCTGACGGCAAAACAACTCGCCAGGATTTTGCAGGTAAGCGAATCCACAGTACGGCGTCTGGCGCTCAAGCGTCGAATACCGTCGGTTCGTCTGACTCCTCGTGTGATTCGTTTTCACCTGGATGCGGTGCGCGAGGCGCTCGAGGTGCCCCGCTATCGCATACGGCATGGAGAGTACACGGAACGCGTTGACGATGCCCAGTTGTCGTTTGAGGATCTGCTGCTAAGTTGAAAACCTACCCACGCCGACCGGCATCCCTCGGAGGGCTAAACTCCACCCACTTGTTGTCCTGTTTTATATAGATTCGCGGTGGACGAATCTGAAAGCCCTTACGAAAAGCGGGATTGGAAGCTAGGAATTTCTTCACTGTCGACTGATCGCCCGTGGCCACCCGCCAGCGTCCGTCTTCGCGCACGAGGTATTGCTGTACTACGATTTTCCCTTCGGCCTGAATCGGATTAACAACTCGTCCATACAGTACCGTATCCACCACCGCAAGATTGCCTGTTACTCGTACGGCACCGACGTCGAGTCGATCCAAAACGTACATTTCCTGGGCCCGCTGCAGCGCTTTTGAGAAGCGATCGCGTGACATCCGAGCCCGCGCGGAACTGGGCAAGACATCATAGAGACTGCTGTAGTCACGCGTCCTCAATTGGTCAAACACTCGTTGAACCGTACTCCGTACGTCAGATTCGTCAGACGCTCGCGCGGCTTGAGGCAGAAAAACCAGGCTGGTAAGTATGATCAATAGAAGTGGTTTTGGTTTGGCTTGCTTATTCTTCATCTGACTGTGACTTCTGATCTTGTTCGCTCTCTTCGTCGTCTAGTGTGACGAGTTCCTTCATTTGCATCCGGTAACTTAGGAACCAGGCAACGCATCCGATAACACCAGCAATGAACGCTTTGTCCAAGTCGCCGCGATATAAGAAGGTCACGCCGATTGTGAAACAGACCCAGGAAACTATCATCCATAAACGCTTCACCCGTCGGATCTGTTTCATTTGATAGTCACGGGAATGGCGACATCAATAGTTCCGGGCGGATAACAAACCTGGTCATCACATGCCTGCACGCGCAATTTGCCGGTGAGGTTGTGAGCGCCGTGGGCCGCCGACTTGTCAGCGTTGAGTCGTACCTTGATTGTTGTTTCACCCTCATAAACGGCTAGTGGACCCTCAGCAAAGGAAAACTTCTTGGTGATCGGAGTTGGGTAAGAGATAAACCCTACTGAGATTCCCGAAGACGAAGGAATGTCCAGTTCAGTTGCTTTCAAGTATGGGTAGGTCGGTGGATTGGCATTGACGTGATAACCATTCTGAATCTTGAGATTAAGCGTCGTATCAGCCGAACCGCTTGCCGGAATCTCGACCTGCTGCGGTGTGGCTTTCACTACGTCAACTGAGGCAATCCTCGGCGATTGCCCGGCAGTATTTGATGCTGCCCCCGGATTCTGATTGTCCACAGCAGAGCGCGAGCAGGCCGCTACCATCACCAAGAGGAGAACGATTACTGCGACTTTGATATTGGACATTTCTATTTTGCCTAACTCAATCGGAAGATGGCGTCTATTGTAGATGACCTGGGCTAATCGTTTCCGGCTACCTCTTTTTTGTCTTCAGGTTTCTTGATACCGAATTTCTCCAGACGATACTGCAGAGTGCGGAAAGTCAGTCCTAACAACTTGGCAGATTTCGTGATGTTGTAGTCAGTCTGTTCCATAGCCTGCGTAATCAGATTTCGTTCTACATCTTCGAAGTTAATGCCTTCGGCAGGCAGTTTGAAGGCGCCTTCGGCAGCCGGTCCGACTTCTTGTCTAACCTCTGACGGGAGATCATCGACCGTGATTTGATCGCCTTCACATAGAAGGATCGCTCGCTCTATTGCCGACTCCAATTGTCTGACATTGCCTGGCCAGCTGTACTCCACCATCAGCTTTCGCGTGTCTGGCGTGAGACCGCGCACGAGTCTGGAAGTATTGCGCGTGTGTTTCTTGAGAAAGTAGTCGATCAAGACGGGTATGTCTTCGCGACGTTCGCGCAAAGGGGGAACATCAATGGAAAGGACGTTGATACGGTAATAGAGGTCGTCGCGAAATCGCCCATCGGCAACCATGGCCCTCAAGTCGCGGTTGGTTGCAGCAATGACCCGGACATCCACACTCATTTCGTGAGTTCCGCCCACCCGTCTGATTTTTCGTTCTTGCAGGGCGCGCAGAAGCTTCGCCTGAATGCCGACGTCCAGTTCGGCAATCTCGTCGAGAAACAATGTGCCGCGGTCAGCGATTTCGAAGAGGCCCTTCTTATCGGCGTGAGCCCCGGTGAAGGAACCTTTTTCATGACCGAAGAGTTCTGACTCGAGCAAGTTCTCGTTTATCGCCGCGCAATTAACCGCCTGAAACATTTCCGTGGAGCGCGGTGATTGATTGTGAACGGCCCGAGCAATCAACTCTTTGCCAGTGCCTGACTCGCCACGAATTAGCACGGTGGAATTCGAATGCGCCACCTTTAGAATCATCTTCTTTACTGTTTCCATCTTTGGCGAGGCTGAAATGATTTCACTATCGATAGCGTCAAGCCGATCAAGAGCACGATTGATTGTTTCGAGCAAAGCCTTCTTGTCATATGGCTTTTCCAGATAATCGAAGGCGCCGCGGCGCAACGCTTCCTTTGCCGATTCAATCGATCCGTGCGCCGTCAACAAGATGACGATGATCGAAGAGTCTAGTGCCAGCAAGTGTTGTAAGAGCTCAATTCCGTCCATGCCGGTCATCTTCAGATCAGTAAGCGCCAAGTCAAATCTCTTATCTTTCGCAAACTTGACCGCCGCTTCGCCTGAGGCCGCCGTAGTAACGTTGTACCCCTCTTCGGTAAGAATCAACTCCAGGATTTCGCGCTGCGATTTTCCGTCGTCATCCACCAGTATGTTTTTTCGCGACATAAGTGAATACTCAAAGATGAAAATGTGGGATGAAGGTTTGACCAGAGTGTGGTGTAGACCCGCGACTCAACCTTCTGTCTTCATCGTTTCTCCTTTCTCTTTGGCCGGTAATGTAATTGTAAAGGTTGTTCCGCTCCCCTGTTTGGATGCGACGCTAATGGTGCCGCCATGATCGTCAATAGCTTTCTTGACAATCGCCAGACCAAGACCTGTGCCGGTGTCTTTGGTGGAGAAATAGGGCTCAAAGACCTTGGAGATATCTTCGGCTGCGATCCCCTTACCAGTATCGGTGACTTCTACTTTAACAAATTGCTGCTTTTCGTAAGATAGTCTGATCGAGATCCTGCCACCACCGCCATCGATCGCCTCGGCCGCATTGATAACGAGGTTTGTAAGAACCGATCGTAACGACTCCCTATCGGCGATGATTTGAGGGACTCCTTCGTCCTGAATTATGCTCGTCGTAATCCCGCGCTCTTCCGCTTGCGCCTCAATCATTCTCAACGCATCTTCTACCTCGATGCGTATGTCCACGCCCTGCAGTTCAAGCGTTGATGGCCGAGAATATTTTAGGAAATCAGTAATGTGCCGATTTATTCTGGCAACTTCCGCCTTAAGCTGATCGGCAAGACGAACAAAAATTTCCCGCTTCGAGGCGTCGGCGGGAGCGAATGAAGAACGCAGATGATCGAGCGTAAGATTGATGTAATTGAGAGGATTGCGAATCTCATGAGCAATCGCAGCCGCCAAACGACCCACCACCGCACCTTTTTCCGCCTGGTGGAGTTGGGCCTCGAGCTCGCGAGCGCGCCCAAGTTTCGCCGTCATTTCATTGAAGGCTGCGGCGAGTGTTCCCATTTCATCCCGACGTTCTGCCGGTACTCTAAAATCGAAATTGCCCGCGGCAACTTGTCTTGCGGCAATCGAAAGCTCTTTTATTGGTTTAGTGAATCGCCAAACAAAAAAACCGGTAACCAGAGTCGTAACGAGCAACAGAATTAAAGTATATAAAGCCGAGCGGGACGTTTGGCGTTCGAGCAGATTCGTCAACGTGTTTGCTGAGCCGAGAACTACGATGACGTACTTGCGACCTTTGTCTGTTTCCACAGGAAAATAAAAGGCGCCGGCCTCGCCGAACCGCGCAGTACCCCTGGAGGGTATCCACGCGGGTAGTTGCTGGTGTTCATCGGCGAACTGCACGGCGCCCCGCAACGGCGGTAGCGGGATATCTTTGATTTGGTGATAGATCTTCGTTCCATCCTCCCGTTTCCGCGGCGTGTATTGGGAGATAAGGCTATCCAGTACATCGCCATTATCGTCCACTACAAGCACATTCTTGACGCGGCCCGTTCCCTCCTGGAGCAGTGGATCTCGGACGTTGCGGAGCATTACGTCCAGATATTGATCGCTATTCAGACTGTTCACACCTAAAGCTACGCCACTCATAATGGCCTGTTCCTGCTCCACAATCAGGCGGGCATTGTTTTTGACGGCGCGCAGATTAACGTAATACTGAACACCCAAAGTAAGCCCCAGGAGCAGTGCCAGGAGCAGGATTAGCCGAGCGCGAAAACTTTGCATGAGAGCTGGGATCTTCATTGCATTCTTTTGAAAGCGTTCCGAAACATAGGGTTTTCAGCATTCGAAAGCCACGATGAACCAGGAGCTGTCAGGTCTCCTACCTCAGGCTTTCCTGCAATTTGTGTATAATCGATTACTTTTCTGTTGCCGCCTTCATGCTGGTGATGGTATATTTGCCTTGGTCTCAAAGCAATGTCCCCAGGGACCGCCCGTTTAGGGAATTCTTCCCACCTCAACGTTGCAGATTTGAAGGTTTAGATAATAGAACCTTAAGGAGAGGTATTTTGAACGCTCTCAAAACTGCAAAAGATTTTTTTGACGCGAGGTCGCGCGGTGGCGATTTGGCAGTTAGTGCCGGCGTCCCGAGAATTTCAACTCTGCTCTCCATTTGGTGAGCAATCCCTAAGAAAGGTAAGTAAGCCCTGATGACTCTGTACTTCTATCCCCCTAAATCCCGCCAGCTTGTCCTTATTCTATTAGTTTTTGTTTCTTTAAGTTTGTCGATGACGGTCCTCGGAAGGAGGAGGCACGCCTCTGCTGCGCGCGGTAGGAGTGGTAGGAGTGCGCGGTCAGAGAGTGGAAGAAAGCTCTCAGCAAGGGAGCGTCGTGCTGCGCGGCGCGGCGGCAGGGTCTCTGCAAGAGAAGCTCGCCGTGGTCGCGGCGGTCGCATGTCAGCTCGTGATGCACGTCGCGAAAGAGCTCTAGTCGCGCGCGAGCAGTCGTCTTCTCTTAAGGCGTTGGAGCGAAAGCTGCACCGCCCACTCACGAAGCGTGAACGAGCTGCTGAGCTGAGAAGAATTGATTCGAAACATCGCCGGGCAATCGAAGAGGCACGTCGTCGCGCGGAAGCCGCTCGCCTCGCCGCGATTGCACGCCAGCGCGCTATAGACCAGGCGATGCGCAACGAAGTTCAGACGTTCATCTCGAAAGACGATACAAGCGGAGAAGACCCGGAAGTACGGCGTGTAGCGGTTAATGCCCTCGGCAATCATGCCGGTACGGTCGTGGTCATGGATCCGTTTACGGGCAGGATCTATTCTGTCGTCAACCAGGAGTGGGCTTTGCGGCGCGGCTTTAAGCCGTGCTCAACGATTAAACTGGTAACGGGTGTTGCCGGTCTTTCAGAAAAAGTAATTCCTCCGGTGGATGTGTCGGCAATATCCGATGGCTATCGCACGGATCTGACATCGGCCCTGGCTCACTCTGACAATCCCTTTTTCGAACAAGTCGGCAGCCGCATCGGCTTCGACAAGATGATCAATTACGCTCGCGAACTCGGTCTCGGTGAAAAAACAGGCGCGAACTTCTCCTTCGAGTTTCCCGGACGATTGCCCGAGCAGAAACCTGGTTTTGTTCAGCGCCGGATGTTTTCATACGCCGATGGCTTTGAGGTAACCCCACTCCAATTGGGAACCCTGGTGTCAGCGATGGCCAACGGCGGAAGGCTGTTGGTACCGCAAACTCCACGCACTGCAAAGGAGCAGAGCAAGTTTAGCGTCAAGGTCCGTCGTCAGTTGGACATTGGAAACGATGTCTGGCAGCGAATGGTGCCCGGCATGGTCGGCTCAGTGAACTACGGTTCCGGAAGGCGAGCCTACGATCCGGTGCAAACCGTGGCGGGAAAAACTGGAACCTGTATAGGCCAAGCCGGCTGGGTTGGGTTATTCACGTCCTATGCGCCTTTGGCTAACCCTAGGCTCGCGGTTGTCGTGATCACACAGGGAACCGACGCTCATCACCACCTGCCGGCCGCCGTTGCCGGCGAAATCTACCGTGACCTAAACCACCGCTTCGGTACACCAGTCGACATGCAAGTGGCCTCGACTCCCGATGACGAGGAGAAAGACGCAGCCGCCGCTGAAGCTGCGGAAAACGGAGATACGAATGTCACAGCCGACACCGCCGACCCGAACCAGCCGGCAGTGGCCACCAGCACTCCCGCGCCTTCAAAGCCTACTGCGAATCCAAGTCCCGATCCGCAGAGCAAAGTGAAGCGCGTGATTATGCCAATTGAAAAGCGACCGACGCCGTCGCAAAAGAACGATGCTTCGCAGCCCACCACAGCAACGCAGCTACCTGCGGGCGCGATACTGCCAGCTGCACAAAGGCCGCGACGTACACAACCCGCTCAACCATAATAGTCTACGGATTTAGTGCTATCAGATATGCGCCGAAGGTTAATCTATCTTCGGCGCATTTTTTTTGAGGTCTTTGCCCTTGTTTGTACGCTTGAGCCTTGACACATTCCTTGAAGTTGCAGGAATATTGCGCACGTTCTTTTTGACCCTGAATTTTGTAGCACGCGATTGCGCCCCTCCTCCCGAGTTGGAAAGATCGGCAACCGCTTTCTACACCATTTGCATCATAATGTTCCCTATCGCGACGCTGAAGGCCATGGGCCTCGCCGGGATGGCTGAAGAAAGTTATTGGAGGTTTGGACGACTAATGAAAAAGATAATTAAACTGATGGCACTCGGCGCAACAGCGGCAATGTTTGCTTTGCCGGTCGCGGCCAGGACATTGCCATCGCAACTAGATACCTTGGTTCAAGATCAATGCACGCAAGAAAACAAAGATGCCTGGTATGCAGCTTTTAGAGAAAGCTTTAAGACCGATCCGGTGAAAGCCTATGATTCGGCCAAAAAATATTTGACAGCTTGTTCTGCCGAAGACACGCAAATCACTCAGTATCTAAAGAAATGGGTTGGTGCCTACGACAAAGAAAATCGCAAGGTTCTCCTTCCACAGTTTCTTTACAAAGAAAAGAAATATCCTGAGGCGTTCACCCTCGGTAAGGAAATCCTTACTGACGAGCCCGAGAATCTGACCGTTTTGATCGATCTGGGATACGGCGGGTACTTGGCCGCCACCGCTAAAAATAATAGCTTTAAAGCTGATGCCATTAACTACGCGAAGAAGGCACTTCAGCTCATCGATTCAGGCAAGACGGTTGATAATTGGTATCCATTTGGTAATAAGAATGAAGCCCTCGCTTACCTGAATTATTCCATTGGCGCACTGACGCTACCGCAGGATCCGTCATCTGCTTTAAGTTACTTAATAAAGGCCGCCCAGTTTGAAAGTGACCTGAAAAAATTGCCGTTCTTTTATGCCTACATCGCCGGAGCTTATGAGAACGGACCTTATGCCAAACTATCTGAAGCCTACAAGCAATACGCAAACAAGGATGAAACCCCTGAGAGCAAACTGGCACTTGCAAACATCAACCAGGTTGTCGATCGCATGATCGACGCGTATGCCAGAGCCGTTGCTACAGCTGGGAGCGATCCCAAGTTTCAGGCAGCAAAACCTGAATGGGTGGAGAGTCTTGCCCAGTGGTACAAATACCGTCATGACAAGTCTGACGCAGGCATGAACGAGCTGGTCGCAAGCATACTGACTAAACCACTCCCCCCGGAGCCAACTCCGCTTACGTCGCTGCCGCCTTCGGCGAC
>Ga0137389_10001784_pt1 | contig 12781 bp, 10 predicted proteins | sample 15con2h14BmetaG_FD_104645 | JGI IMG/M metagenome (GOLD analysis project Ga0137389, IMG submission 104645) | Vadose zone soil microbial communities from Angelo Coast Range Reserve, California, USA - 15con2h1.4B metaG | ecosystem: Environmental > Terrestrial > Soil > Vadose zone > Saprolite...
CAAGTGGTTTGGCACCTCTACCGATATTGAGGACCAGAAGCGGACGGAGCAGCAGCTCAAAGAAAGCGAGGAGAGCTGGCGCGTGCTGGCCGAGGCGGTGCCACAGCTGGTGTGGACGGCGCGCCCCAACGGTCAGTTCGAGTATACGAACCAGCGCGGGTGTGACTACACTGGGATTACGGCTGAGCAATTCCAAAGCGACCAATGGGCTTATCTCCAGTTCCTCCATCCTGATGATCGGGAAAGCAGCCGAGCTCGCTGGCAGCATGCCCTGGACACGGGAGAGATGTATGAGCACGAAGAGCGTCTCAAACAGTGCCGAACCGGAGCGTATCGCTGGTTTTTATTCCGCGTCTCGCCGGTGCGTGATGACACTGGCCAGATTACCAAATGGTTTGGCACCGCAACCGACATCGAGGACCAGAAGCGCGTCGAGGAAGCCTTGCGCCAGAGTCAGGCACGCGCAAATGTCCTGATGAACTCCAGCATTATCGGGATCTTCATCTCTCAGGATGACGAGATCGTAGGGGCCAATGACACCTTTTTGCGCATGACTGGATATAGCCAGGAGAATCTGCGTCAGCGAACAATGAACTGGATGCACATGACCCCTCCAGAGTATCTGGCTCGGACCCAGCAGGCACGCCAAGAACTCGCGCTGCATCAGTCGATCATCCCCTATGAGAAAGAGTATCTGTGTCAAGATGGCAGTCGCCTTCCTGTGCTTGTGGGTGGCGTTGTCTTACCCTTCGACCCGTCCCATACGATCTGCTTTGTGCTGGATAATTCGGCGCGCAAGGAACTGGAGCAGCGCAAGGATGACTTTATCGGTATGGCCAGCCATGAACTGAGGAACCCGCTCACGGCCTTGAAACTGCAGACCGCCTTGCTGCACCGACAACTGGCAAAGCAAGGCACCCTGGATGAGGCTCCGGCCCTTTCCAGCATGGAGACCCAGATCAACAAAGTCACCCGGCTGGTGGAAGAGTTACTGGATGTCTCCAAGATCCAGGCGGGTAGGCTGGAATATCTCCAGGAGACGGTGGATCTCGACGCGTTGCTGCGGGAGATCACCGATACGATGCAGCACATCCATTCGAGCCATACCATCGTCGTGCGTGGCGCCGTGGGAACCAGCCTGACCGGGGATCGAGATCGACTGGGACAGGTCTTCACCAACCTGCTCAGCAATGCCATCAAGTATTCTCCCGATGCCCAGACCGTCGAGATTGACTTGAGCGCCTCCGAAGATGCGGTCACCATCCGTGTGCGCGATCATGGCCTCGGCATTCCGCGAGAGCAGCGTGACAAGATTTTTGAACGCTTCTATCGGGTCACTGACCCCAAGCGGAAAGCGATTTCCGGCCTGGGCATGGGACTCTACATTGTGGCCGAGATCGTCAAGCATCATGGGGGAACCATCACGGCGGAGAGCGCCGTCGGGAAAGGATCGACCTTTACAGTGACCCTGCCCCGAAAGTGCGATGCTTGACGAGAGAAATCGCTCTACCTCGTCATCTGAGACGATGATGGCGGCGGAAGCTGTTTCAGCACCGATTGCACCGCCATCACGGACCAGATTCTTGCGGACACCTTCATTCGTAACGCGCTGCCTGAACCCGACAGCAAAGCTCGCGCATCACGGAGGCAAACCGGCTCTTGTGCATCCTCTCTGGCTTTGGTCACGGCTTTTGACGAGCGCGGCAAGACCTCGACGTCCGCCCAAGTGCTCTCGCCAGACATCCATTTACATCTGAACAAGTAGACCTCGTGGAAAGTTACCAATCAATAAATTTTGATAGTAATTTTTGGCCTGATGAACCCTTGAAAAGTTACCGTCATATTTGTTATACTGGTAATATCTTTCGAGGAGGAAACAAAAGTGACACTATTCCAAAACCAAAGCCCAGCGCTTACCTATGACGTGTTCGCGTTAAAGCGCCCCGGCCTCACCCGTGACTTACCACCAGGCACTGAGTCGTTGCAGTGGGTCGCAAATACAGCCACGCTGATCGCAGGCTTACAGGATGCCGTTCTTGGTGATACCTTTGCGACCATTGACCAGAACCGGCAATTGGTGGATTGGATTAAGAGCAGTGGGAAAAACCTGACCACGATCTATATTACCCACGCGCATGGCGACCATGCATTTGGTATCAAGATATTGCTGGATCATTTTCCCAATGCAAGAGCCGTTGCAGCGCCTGCTGTTGCCAAAGCGATGCACGCGCAAATCGATCCAGATCACCTGAAAAACTTCTGGGAGACACGTTTCCCAGGGCAAATTCCTGAACCCCTCGTTGTTCCCGAAGCACTTGACAGCAATGAGTTTGAATTAGAAGGGCAGAAACTGGTCGTCGTAGACGATGGGTTCACCGATACCGACCATTCAACGTCTCTTTACGTCCCATCACTCGGTTTGGTTGTTGCTGGAGATGCTGTTTACAACGGCATTCTGTGACTAACGGGATAACTTGGCCACCTCGGCCAGTAATTACTTTTTTTGGAAATCTCCTTGAGAAGTTTTGTTGACTCTTCCCTTCTAACACCAGTTCCTTCCCAAAGAAGCGTTGAGTGAGCATAGCGATGAAACCCCCTTCAATGACCAGTTCCATGACAGCCTTTGTGACAAACTTCCGTCAATGGCCGTCATTGGGTCACTTGTTAGGTCCACCAGCAGTGTCTGCCTGCCTAGTGCTTCCTCGGTGCATCCGCTCGGTTCGCGTTTACAAGCGGATAGACACCGCTGGTGGACTTGGCTGGATTGAGGTGACAGTCAAGGGCTTATCCTAGGCAGGTTGCATAGGCCCTTTCTCCTTTGGGAGCAGTCCTTGGTACCCTCGCAGAGCTTTGGGTGCAGGTTGATCTCCTTCGGCGAGCGCAGAAACCCGTTCGAGGCGGGTAATGGCTTCGGTCAGGTGAGGTGCGCCCCCGCCGAGGGCAACGTACATGCCTACCTGTGGGTGGTGGAGCAGTGACGCTGCATCGTTGTCAACGGGCGACTGGGGATAATTCACCCAGAGATCGGTACTTGCCAGTACGCCGAACGGCATTCCCCCATATGTCCATACAATCCGCACTTCGAGGAGATATTTCCCCGGTGTCTCAAAGGCAAAACCTTTCGAACTCCAGTACACTCGCGTGTCAGCTTGAAGCGCTTGTTCGGATGGCAAAGGTTCGATTTTCACCTCCTCTGTTTTGATGATAAATGACGGCATTGGCTTCACTCTGCCACCTGGCGTGGTGACCGTGATAAAGGTGTGTTGGGCCTCTATGCTGATATCCGATGGAGCCGGAATGGCTGCTGAAGACTGATTCAGCAAAGTCCAGGAAAGCTGTAGTGGTTCACCTAACTCAATGTGTGTGGCTCCAAGATCAACTTTGAGCTCCAGTTCCTGGGGCGCGAAGTAGTAACGGTCGGTCTCCGGTACGACTGATATATGGCCTGAGCCGAAGGTCATCCCGCCTGGGCGAACCACGATGTCGGGAAAATGGACCAGGTGATGTCGGACATGGTCATTAAACTGTAGGGCAATATTGTCAGGGAATACACCGGGCGCTCCGGTCGTTGGACCACCAAGCACATCAGCAACACTCGGCGTGGTTGTCATGATGGAATTGTCAGCTCCATTCTCTTGCTCCTGGTGGATTTGATTGAAACCATGCCCAACCTCATGACAAGCACTGCGCATGAAGGCCCTGGGCACATTATGTTGTTGTTGATTTGCTGCTGTGCCGAAGTTAGCCGACTGCGACGAGGGATAGCCGTCATCGCAGAAACTGGCGACACCTTCACGTGGAACGCCAATCGTATCGTACATCACCCCTCTACCACATCCCATAGTTGCAGGCACGACGAGTAGGTGCATATGCCATTCCGCATCCAGATTAGTGGCAGGGTTGCGGATAGCCGACATGAGATTATGCAGGTCGCCGTTCGACCAACAAGTATTGGCATTCACACCTGCTGGTACCGGCACATTCACCTGGTCATAGATGACGTTGAGATCCCAGCCAGCCGTCGCAAAGACTGTCTGAAAGGCTTCCGTGCCAGAACCAGAGAGTGCGGGGACTGCTGTAGGGGCAACGCATCCGACCAGCGTATCGATCTCCAGGGTCGCTTTGCGGAAGGAATTCGATACCCAGCCCATCATATATGATCCCTGCGCTACACCGCCATCGTACAACGTCCCCTCGAAGTAACTGCTGGTAAATCCAAATGGGGCAGGCTTTGGCTCCAGTAGGATGGTCACTGTGCGAGTCCCCGGCGTGCCAGGGAATGTGCCATCAAATGAGCCTGCTAGCGGTTGAGTGTAGACGTACTCTTGAGCCGTCAATGTCAGCTGGCAAGGACCTGTGGTGAAGATGGGACTACGCTGGACATTTGTGACTTTCAAGTACGAGTAGTAGCGGCTTCGTGAATAAATTGGAATATCATACTGGAAAGGGAGGGGGAAAGGAAATGGCGGGCTAGCTGGCTGTGCAAGACTCAGAGGAGGAATGGGCCACGGTATGGGCACCTGTAAAAATCGATACAGGTCACCGCTAATTGTCGTCTGCCCGCCCGCCGTGTCTACGCGCATTGTACCGTAATATACAGTGATCCCCGAATTGGGTCTGAACGTGATACGATAGCAGCCAGACCGCAGGTTGATCAGGCAGAAGTGCCAGGGAGGGGGCCATGGGAAAGGGAGAGGCTGTGGCCCAGGAAGCGGCAGCGGTGGTATGGGAACAGGGCCACCCTCTGGATTCGGGATAAGCTCAGTCGATGCTTCGAGTGAGAGCGGAAGCGGCTCTGCCAAGGGTACGAAAGAAGAGCCTACCGTGCTCGATGAGGGACCCTGTGATTCACCAGCCTCATGATCTACTGGCGAATGATCGTGCAAATTGGGTGCCATTGGTGCATTCCTTTCTTGAGAGAAGAGCGTTTCATCACAGACTAGCTGCCGTCTTTCAAAAGACGGTAGGAAGATACAGATTGACAAAGAGACTCACGTTCTTTGTAGGCTGTCAGAAACGGAGCTGGAGCATCTAGCCATTGGTCATCTGACAGCAAGGAAGTGGAGTCAATTTTTGCCACTAAATAGACGCACAGTATCTTCTTTTTTAGAGGAGAACTTTGAGACTTTAACCGATCTTGCGATATTGGAACTCACATCCTGTCGGGTCCACAAAGGTCAGAATGTCTTGCGAGATGGAGTACTTGTAGAGTACTTGCTGATCTGTCGCAGTATCGATCTTCACCTGATCCCCTTGCAGGACTTGATAGCCGCCAGCATCCCATACAATGAAACGCTGCCCAGACGAACCCTTTTTGCCAAGATAGGTAGCGGTGAAAAATTCGATGTCGTCGGGGTAGGCGGTGGCGCAGGAGATAGATGAGATTTTTTTCCACTTGCCGACAAAGTTTTTTTGTTTCTCCTGGAGAGTATTTTGCGATCCTCCTGATTCGGTAGCGCAGGATGCAATTGATAAGAGGATAATAGAGCCTACAGTGCTCAGAGTAATGAGTGATGATAGCTTCGTAAGGTCGTTCATATCTTTGCCTCCTCTGGTTTCTGGGACACTCCACGCATGAGCTTGCGAACATATTTGTTCATTGTGACTTTTCTCCATCACCTGTCTCTACCTCGCGACACACTTCTCGCAGAAGTTCTCGTACCTTTGGGTCACGCAAAATGGCAGGCTGCGCGAGATACCGGCCGATATGTCTCTGCGCGAGGGACATCTGCTCTGCCTGAAGGTACAATGCAATCTGCCGGATCTCCTCACGATATCCCTGCAACCGTTTTTCCCGCAGTTCTCGACGATGAGCTGTGTAGCGCTCAGCAATCGCGTGACAGGCAGCCTGATTGATCTTGTACAACGTGGTTGGTTGATAGCCGAGCCGCAGCCCCACTTCCTTGAGCGAAGGAGGAGGGTTTTCTGCCATGCTCGCCTCCTGTTGCAGCACGTGAAAAATGCGCTCTTTGTCGATGGCCGTTCGTTTTCTTGACGGGAAGATCGCGGATGGCACAGGATCTCTCAGAGACGGTTGAAGCATTTCCTCCTCCTGAAACAGCACCTCACACAAAGAGAGATCCAATCGATAACAGAGCCGTAAGAGCATATCCATTTCTGGTATCCGCTTGCCTTGACGCCAGTTCTCTACTGTGCCCCTCGGTAGGCCAAGGGATCGGGCAAATGCAGCGGTATTCCCGTCCGCCAGTCGTTCTACTGCATAGCTCACCACCTGGCGGATACGTTCTCGTTTCGGCTCAACACTCATCACGGGAAGCTGCGCGACGACGGCCCCCAATGCGTGAGTTACCCATTGCTGCCAAGCGAACTCATGAGAGTCAACGGCCACTGTTTGCACACCATCTTCTTGCCCTTTGAAAAGCGCACCGGAACAAAACGCACAGTATCCTGGCTGGGAGCGCCAGGCCAGATGAGGGAGTGATCTGGCACAATGAGGACAATGCGTGTGCAAACGCACACCATGACGAGTGCAGGTGGAGATTTCCCGAAACATCCAAAGGAGGGGATCATACAGAATCTGCCCACTTTCCTGCCATTCCTCGTAACAGACAGGGCACCATGCTAATGTATTCCGGGTTAATCCTCGGATCGGCAGGAGTTCAGTTAACGCTGTCAGAGAAAGACCGCGCAGATCAGTGCGGAGCGTCAGCATTTCTAGAGCATACAGAGCCGAGCGTGCGCGAGGGCCGGTCACATTGATCAAATGCGACCCGCTCCCGTCGCGTCTCCACAAGGGATGTTCTCCAGCCTCACTCCCCTGCGTCTCCAGTTCTGTCATGAGAGGAACAATCATCTGCTGGAGCAGCACGCCTGGATAGACACAATGGGCATCGGCCAAGCGGGCGAGGTAGCTCGTCAAGCTTTCTCCAAAGGCAGTTCCTACCCCGATTGGCGCTGGCGCGTAGAGAGTACTGCGTTCTGGCAGGTACACAGGCGTCAGATGCCACCACGGAAACTCCGAAAGCCGCGTTTTACCCATCTGTCTCAACCTCTTTCTTTACCGCATCACGCGTCGGGTTGCGTTGTCCCACACGCCTGCGGCGTGATGTAGTTGGGGTATCAGCCGAATCTGCCGCCTGACCGGTCCGCGCTTGTCGGGGCCGACGGCGGCTTAAGCCCAGGCGCGCTAAGAGCCGCTCAGTGGCCTCTGGGTCCACGCGCAGAGCCTTTTCTCCTTCTTCGATATCCGTAATCATTTGATTACAGCGATCTACCGAGGCGGCATGAGAGGCTAAGAGACTTGGAGAAATGGTCTTTGCCCCAGTTTCTAAGGCTTCGGCGAGTGCTTTGGTCAGCCAATCTTTGAGCAAGCCCACACAGCCAATAGTGTGCGCGTAGCAGATCTCCCACCGATGAACCAGATCAGGCGCTTTCTCTAGCGGAAGATGTCGTTGAAACGTCAGCAGCACCCTTTGAAATGCCACCTGCTCTTCCGGGTTAGTGGCTTCGTACCGAGGAAAATGCACATCAATACTGCGACGGGAGAGCTGGGCATTCAAATTGCGGAAGAGCAAGAGATCGTATGTTCCTGCCAGAATGTGAACCGTTCGCGTGGCAATAGCGAGCGATTTCACATGGTCGAGTTGATCTTCCAGCCGAGTGCCTCCCGCCGTTTTGGCAAAATGTTGGGCTTCATCAATCAGGATGGCCTCTGGTCGCCGATATTTGAGCACCTGTTCCCAGGACCGTTGCAGAGCGGCGGCATCACCAACTAAACGAGGAGGCACATGTCTGCCCATCTTCTCATTAAAGATCGGCAGGACGGCTCCTCTCTCCACTTTGTAATCAATGAGCGGCTCCGAGACTGCCATCAACGCGCGGGTGTAGAAATCTGGCCAGCGGAACTGCCGAGCCGAAGGAGCCATCGCATCCAGCTTAATGACTGGCACATGATCAGGGTCTTGTGAAAGCTGAGCCTGGGCTTGCTTCAGCAAGCGTTGCTCGATGAAGGTCAACAAGGTCGTTTTTCCCACCCCTGTTGGCCCGATGATGAAAATTAACAAAGCGCCTGCGGGTTCACGCAGGGCGCTACGCACCGCCGTATCTGCCCGCTCCAAGAACGGATGAGCGGCGGTGTACGCCTTGAAGTAGTCAAGGCGGGCCGAGGGAGGCTGTTCGAGCAATTCACGCGGAAAGCTCTGCTTGAGATCCCGCTCTTCTGCCTTTGCCATTAGTGGAACTCCTCATACTCGTCGAGATCCTCCAGGTCCACATCGTCCTCGATGATCGCGGCTGGTTGACTGTGACGACTTCTCTTGGATTTTTGGACAAGAGGATCTGTTTGCTCTTGCGAAGACTCTGTTTGAACGAGAGCAAGCACTGGCACGCGCTCCTCCTGGTCAGAGGAGTGAGCAGGAAGCAACTGGTAATCCTCCATCTGGGCAAAGACATCGCGGGCTTCCGCATCGTTCCAATGCTGGCTCAGGACGGTTTCATGGCCTGAGAGATCGGCAAAAAAATCGGCCAGGCGCTTCGCGGTGATCGCTGCATCACGTGTGTGATTCCGATACTGCTTGTGCAGTTCCGCGCTGGCAAGCTCTCGTTCGCGCTCAGTATGGCCACGTAATTGCAGGTAATGTTCTGAGCGAGCCTGCACCCAACGGCCCTGGACGTAGGCATACGCCGTGCCCAAATCGAAAGGATCGTAACGCACTGGCACTTGTTTGTTTGCGACCTCGCGCACGTCAAATGCTTTCGCATGGTAATACACGTAATTGATCTTGACCCCTCGTCCCGGCTTGACTTGCGCCGTTTGCTTTCGCGTGCTAGCCAACGAAACATAGCGAAAATCGTCATCGTAGAGCGCCTTGAGATGCTCGCGCGATCCTCCACGCGCGATTCCCATTTTGAAAGCGTCACGCGGACTCATCCCCAACGCCGGGTGAATTTGCTGATCGTACACCTCGTAAGCCCAGATACACAGGTAGGCATACAGGTCTCCCAGCGTCCAGACCGCCTGCTCTCGCGGCGCAATGGCTTTTGTCACCTGGCGGACCTGTTTCATGATCTGCGTATTGCCAAGGAGGTTGTGGACAAACTGGGTGTTGGCTGTTCCAAACAGGCGCTCAATTACCGAACCATAGCGGGGTTTGGCTCCAGGACGGGTCTTTTTCTCACACCCGTAGTAGGTGACCAGCGTCTCAAAGTAGGTGCTACGGAAATCTGGACCCCCATCAACGACCAAGGTCTGAGGCAACCGCCCATAGCGACTCACGCACTCACGAAGGGTCATCATACAGGAGCGGTAACTCGGCGGGTCAAAGGTGAGGTACACAGCCAGCAGGCGACGAGAAAAGGCATCGGTCAGGAACGTCACCCACGGTCGGCCTAGAGGGCGGCCCGTTCGCGCACTTACCAGTTCAATGTCGAGTTCTGTATGGTCCAGGTGAACCACATCCAGGGGGCGCGCTCCATGTCTCGGTGTGGTCAGTTCCAATTCCCAGTACCACTCATCGACCTGGGCTGCTGCCCGTAGCCCTTTGCGTTTGCGGGTTTGCTCGACCAGCGGGCGTTTGTTAAGACGATCAAGAAAAGTCGTGTAGCTGGGAGCGGGGATCTTGCGCCGCTCTGCTTCCCGTTGCAGCAGAAGAAAGACCGCCTTCTTTGACTGCTGTTTGAGCGTCTCGTAGTGCTCGGTGATGAAGGTTTCGATCAGCGCCTCTGTGCGCTCATCAAGCCGGGAGCGCCGGTTGCCTCGACTTTTGACCTGGGGCAGCAGCCCGATGAACCCGTTACCGTAGGAAGCCAGTGCCTCAGACCACTGCGCTCGCCATCGACGCACGGTACGGGCAGGAGTCTTCGTTGCTCTGTCAGTTCCAGTAATGATCGCGTAGCGACGGTTCGCTTCTTCCAAAGCTTCTGGACTGGCCTGAGCCAGAAGCTCGCGCCCCTCTTCATACTTCGGCGGCGCTACCGCCTGGGTAAGTCCTGTCAGCCGACCACTGCGGATCAGTTCTTCAAAGGCGTCATTGGGGACGGGCATGACCTGCCTGTCCTCCGAAAGCAACAGCACTTCCGTTGCGCCGGGGTTGAAGATGGTCCACGCCTTCCCATCCAGGACGATGGGCGCTCCTACCATAAGCTGCAAGGTTGATGGGCGAGGAAGAGACGTGGCGGTGGGTTGGAGGGTGGCATATGACTCGGCTTGGTCGTGATCGAGAAATACCTGAACGTGCTCGTAATCGGTCAAACGAACTGCCCGTAGATTCACATACAGTTGATCAGTTAAGATGAGTTGGTAAACATCGTCAGCCTTCCCACGATGCAAAGTAGCGATCAGATCGAGTAGGCGAATTCCCGGATGGCTCATCACGACCGTGCGTATGGCCAGGGCCACGGAAGGCTCCACAGGTGGGGGAGATCCACGGAGGTAATCGCCGAGAAAACGCAGATTCTGAATATACGTCCAATCAATCTCTCGCGAAGAAAACAGCCGGTAGGTCAGACCAAACTGAGCGGCGTAGGCTTCTCCTGGCGGGCAGAACCAGGAGCCATCAGGCCGTTGCTGATAGCGAAAGGGCATCTTCTTCGCCAGACGCCCCAGGTCCTCCTCCATCTTGCACTCGACCCAGCCCGCTCCATCTTCGCGCAAGACAAAAAAGTCTGGGGTGTGCCTGGTCGTGACGTTCCGCATATCATCCTGGTTGCGATACCTCAGTTTGACCTGGCCCGCTGGCTGATCGTAAAACTCCAGGACCTGCGGATCGTGGTCCATCAGGTAGGCGAAAGGGAGTTCGTCCCGATGGCTCTCAAACTGGATAGCGCACCCCATTTTGAGAGAAGGATATGTTCCGCTCACATTGCCAGCAGCACTCTGGACATGGCGAGCAGGCGGCGACGTGCGGATCTGCGTAATGACCCCTTTCGCCTCATCTGAAAGGCCCAATCGCCAACACCACTGCTCAAATGCCTTTGTGCTGAGCATCTCGGCGCACTCCTTTTGTCTTTTCCAAAGCCCAAAGAGTACGGGAAAGATGATTCGTTCTAAAAAGGTCTTCTTACATGTATCTCCCTATCCACCAAATCATATCACACAAAAAGGATTCCTGGCCAAGTTATGCCCGATTTTTGCACTTTCGGCCAAGAAATTCCGTTATGGAAGAGATTTTATTATGGCAGCGTGAGCGTGAAAATGTCTGGACGCGGCCAAGTTATGGCGTTTTTGGCGGCCATTTTATGCCTTGAGTGACAACTTCGTCTATGAGACGCACTTTGATCCGAACAACCTGTTTGACAACATCAAAGCGATGGATGCCGAGTTAAAGTACCTGGAAAGGGATATCGCGAATGATCGTGAGAACCTTGCGCAAATGCAAAAGAACTTGGCTGATTTCCAGGAACAGCTCGGCAGGCCGTTTGAACATGAAGCAGCACTGACCGAGCTATTGAGAAAGCAGCAGGAGATCAACGAGAAGCTCGATCTGGATAAGAGCGACACGCAGATTGTTGATGAGGAGAAGGCAGCATAGAACGGTGCTCCACGCCACGCTGCACGGCGGTCTGTCAGAGGGGCGGATCAACTTGAAGAAAAGGGTACCCTGGGAATTACTGGCACTCTAGTTGACGGAGTGCCAGACGATCTGTTATAATCGCGCGGAACCGTACGTGAGGGGAATGGCTCCGGGAATGCTATCATTTTCAGCTAGACAGCTCGTCTGCCGCCCACTCGCAGGGGCCGATTGCGTGACGAGCTAAAATGTCTTTTTAACCCCCTCACCACTATATCGATACTATCGAATCTTTGCGCGATATCAGCCCTCGAACTACTCAAAAAACAATATGGACGGTTAATGGAATGAGCAAGCCCCAGCGATTGCGAGAAGAGGGACAATGCGTCTATTGCGGTCAACACGATATGTTGACGGTAGATCATGTTATCCCACGCTGCCTGTTCGATGGTGTCACGGGTGGTGTACCTGGTGACGTGCCGAGGGTGGGCGCATGCCGCCAATGTAACAACGCAAAGAGTACCGACGATACGTTTCTCCGCGACGTGCTCGTTCGGGACTCGCGCCTGGTGGAGCACCCCATTGCGCAAACCATCCGGCACGGTGCTCATGCACGTTCCATCATCAGAGGAAAGTCCCAATATCCTCGCGCCGCTTCACGCCTGCGATTTGTGCCCTCACAGACTGGTTCAGGGCTTTTGGTTGCCGAGCCGATACTACCGAAAGAGCGACTGCACGGTATCTTCACACGGCTCGTGCGAGGACTAATGGTCGCCTATGAGCATTATGAGTTACCAAGCACAACGAACTTCGATGTTGTGCGAGCAGTGGATACGAAGGTAGCCCTCGAGGAAGCGCGGCGTTGGGCAACTGATACGAGCGGCATGGTCCACACAGTTCAAGCTGGCGACGGGTCTGTCTTCTGGTGCGTGTATTATCATTCTTTGACGCCGGAACACCCCAACCTGAGCCAGTGGTGGCTACGCTTCTATGAACACGCCGTTTACTGGGTTAGTACGGACATGTCGAACCTCTCGCTCGATAAGTTCTAAGATAGAGCTTCAACCGAGCCATCCCAAGAGTACGACCGGGATTCTCTGTGCAGTCTTGTTGCGCATAGTTTAGTCACAAACCACCGTTTATGGAACAATGTGTAGCTGCTCGGCTTGTGGCGCAACTGACAGAGGAGTTGCCGATTACGGAAAAGGTTTGCCGCTTTCTACCAAAAGGTTTGCCACATATGAGAAACTGTGCTATGCTTCAAGAAGCATTCCACTTCCCCATCGGTTTGAGAGAGGAGAAGACCATGGCAA
>Ga0137389_10001801_pt1 | contig 12737 bp, 14 predicted proteins | sample 15con2h14BmetaG_FD_104645 | JGI IMG/M metagenome (GOLD analysis project Ga0137389, IMG submission 104645) | Vadose zone soil microbial communities from Angelo Coast Range Reserve, California, USA - 15con2h1.4B metaG | ecosystem: Environmental > Terrestrial > Soil > Vadose zone > Saprolite...
CTCAATCGCTCGTATGGCACCTTCGGCGCCACTCGCGAGGGGCGAGGCCCCGTCAAACGCTCGTATGGCACCTTCGGCGCCACTCGCGTGGGGCGACGCCCCGGCGTCCCCTGACTCGCGTGGCCGGCGGGCCCGCCGTCGCGCCCCTCACTCTGGCGGACCCGCTCTCGCCTGACCACAATATCTGGGATACTGACGTGAGATGAAGTGCCCCTATTGTGGTCACATCGACCTCAAGGTGGTCGACTCCCGTGACTCCGATACGGGGGAGGCGATCCGCCGCCGCCGCGAGTGCCTGCAGTGCTCCAAGCGCTTCACCACGTACGAGCGGATCGAGGCGGTGCCGCTCTACGTCATGAAAAAGGACGGCCGCCGCGAGGACTTCGACCGCCAGAAGTTGTTCTCCGGGCTGATGAAGGCCACCGCCAAGCGGGAGATCTCGCCGAGCACGGTGGAACGCGTCGTGGACGAGATCGAGGCCGAGTTGCGAACCCGCGGCAAGGTCGAGATTCCCTCTCGTGAAGTTGGCGAGCTGGTGATGGACAAGCTGCGCGGCCTGGACGAGGTGGCGTACATTCGGTTCGCCTCCGTCTACCGGTCGTTCATGGATCTCCAGGAAGTCAAACACGAGATCGACCAGCTCCTCACGCGCGAAAAGCGAGGCTGACCCCATCGCCGCCCTGGAGCTCGCCTCCGTCGTCAGCGTCGCCGGGTTTCCGGCTCACCACGGGTTCAGCACCCGGGCGCTCGGCTCGATGGGCCTCACCGGGTCGACCGATCCCGAGCTGGTGATGGCGCGGCGCCAGCGGCTCGCTGACCAGCTGGGCTTCGATCTCGCCCGGGCCCTCATGACCGTCCAGGAGCACGGGGCCAATGTCATGACCTTCCACCGGCGGCAGCCGGAAGGTGGGCAGTGCGTCTTTGACACCGACGCGCTTGCGACCGACGTTCCCGGCCAGGCGATCGTGACGTATCACGCAGATTGCTTTCCGCTCCTCTTCTTCGATGCAAGGCGCGGCGTCGTAGCCGGGGCGCACGCCGGGTGGCGCGGCTCGCTTGCGGGCGTCGCGACTCAGACGGTGCAGGCGCTTCACCTCGCCTACGGCACCGAACCCGAGGAGCTCGACGTCCTGATCGGACCGGGCATCTGCGCCCGCTGCTACCAGGTAGGGGGCGACGTGGCGGACCAGTTCGCGGCTCGCTACGGCCGCGAGGACCGCTACCTTCAGCGGGACGGCGGCGATGTCCGGCTCGATATCGAGGGCGTCGTTGCGCTCCAGCTGGAGGACGAAGGCGTCGCGCCGGACCGAATCCGGTCGGCGGGTTGGTGCACGCGCGAAGAGGACCGCTGGTTTTCCCATCGCGGCGGTCGCGTCGGACGCTTCCTCTCGGTCGTGGTTGCGCCCTGAGCGATGCCCGATTCGATCAGCGCAAACCTTGAGACGGTCCGCCAGAGCATCGCTCGCAGCGCGGAGCGGGCCGGTCGTGATCCCAGTGAGGTCGTGCTGGTGGCGGTCACCAAGACGTTTCCGGTGGAACGGATCCGCGAAGCCCTGGCCGTCGGGCTGCGCATCCTGGGGGAGAACCGGGTGCAGGAAGCGCTTCCCAAGATCCAGGAGATCGGCCCTGCCAACGTCGACTGGCACTTGATTGGGCACCTCCAGACCAACAAGGTCAAGTTCATCGAAGGTCGGTTCCGGATGGTCCAATCCCTGGACGGCGTCGGGCTTGCGGAGGCGCTCGACCACCGGTTGCAGTCACCACTCGACGTGCTGGTCGAGGTCAACGTGGCGGGAGAACCACAGAAGACGGGGGTGTTGCCGGTGGACCTGGCGGCGCTGGCTGGCGCCGTCAATGAAGCCCAGCACTTGCGACTTCGTGGGTTGATGACGGTGGCCCCGATGGTCCCCGATCCGGAAGCGGTCCGGCCGGTCTTCCGGCAGCTGCGCTCATTGCGCGACGACACGAGCCAGCAGCTCGGCATCGCGCTGCCGATTCTGTCGATGGGGATGACGGACGACTACGCGATCGCCATAGAAGAAGGCGCGACCATGCTACGATTGGGCCGCGCGCTCTTCGGACCGCGCTGAGTTTCGCAGTGCAGAACGCCATCAATTTCCTGCACACCTTTGCCCAGGTCCTGATCTATCTCTGTATCTTTGCCATCTTCGTGCGGGCCGCCGCGTCCTGGTTCATCCGTGATTACCACGGGCTGTTCATGGGATTCCTGGTGGACGTCACGGAGCCCATCCTGGGGCCACTCCGGCGCGTCATCCCCACCGGGCTCGGCGTGGATTTCTCGCCGATGATCGCGATCGCGGTGCTCTTCGTGGTCGGCCAGTTCCTCGGCTGAACGAGAGCCCCTATTAGAATTGGCGTCCATGTTCCAGGAGGTTTCGACGCGCGCCGGCTTTGCCGAGATGGAACTCGAAGTGCTTGCCTTCTGGAAAGAGCACGACATCTTCCACAAGAGCCTCAAACAGCGCGAAGGAAAACCGCCCTTCGTCTTTTACGAGGGGCCACCGACCGCCAACAATCTTCCGGGCATCCACCACGTCCTGGCACGGGCGCTCAAGGACCTGTTCCCCCGCTACAAGACGATGCGTGGCTTCTATGTCGAGCGCAAGGCTGGATGGGACACGCACGGCCTGCCGGTCGAGATCGAGGTCGAGAAGCAGCTGAAATTTACGGGCAAGCAGGACATCGAGAAATTCGGGATCGAGGCCTTCAACAAGCTCAGCCGGGAAAGTGTCTTCAAGTACATCGACCAGTTCGCCCAGGTGACCGAGCGGATGGGCTACTGGGTGGACTTCGACAAGGCCTACCGGACCCTCGACACAACCTACATGGAGAGCGTCTGGTGGATCCTCAAGCAGATCTGGGACAAAGGGCTGCTCTACCAGGGGTTCAAGGTCGTACCCTATTGTCCCCGCGACCAGACGCCGCTCTCCAGTCACGAGCTCGCGCTGGGGTACCAGGACGACGTTGAAGACCCGTCCGTCTACGTGAAGTTCGAGCTCGAGGATGAGCCGAAGACCTACGTCCTCGCCTGGACGACAACTCCGTGGACGCTGCCCGGCAACGTCGCGCTGGCCGTGGGACTCGATATCCCCTACGTGCGGGTCCGGCAGGGGGATGAGCGCTACATCCTGGCCAGGGCGCGCCTCTCCGTGCTTCAGGGCGAGTACCAGGTCGAGGCGGAGATCGATGCGAAGAGCCTGCTCGGGAAGCGCTACAAGCCGCTCTATTCCTACCTGATCCCCGATAAACCGGCCTTCTTCGTCGTCGACGCGGACTTCGTCTCGGTCGCGGATGGGACCGGGATCGTGCACACGGCAGCCGCCTACGGCGTCGACGACCTCGAGCTCAGTCTGAAGAAAGGCATCCCGGTTCGCCACGTTGTCGACCTGGCCGGCAAATTCCGGCCGGAGGTCGAGCCCTTCGCCGGGCTCTTCGTGAAGAAGGCCGATCCCAAGATCATCGAGGACCTCACGCGTCGCGGCCTGATGTACCGGGCGGAGACGATCCGGCACACCTATCCGTTTTGCTGGCGGTGCGGCACGCCGCTGCTGTACTACGCGCTCACCTCGTGGTTCATCAAGACGACCGCCGTCAAGGACGAGTTGATTCGCAACAACAACCTCGTCAACTGGGTCCCACCCTACGTGGGCACCGGGCGGATGGCGAACTGGTTGGAGACGCTCGTCGACTGGTCGCTTTCGCGCTGGCGCTACTGGGGCACGCCGCTGCCGATCTGGGTTTGCGAACAGTGCGACGAACGGCGCTGCGTAGGTTCGGTGGCCGAGCTTGGGCTGACGTTGAAGGACGATCTGCACCGGCCCTATATCGACCGCGTGACGCTGCCCTGTGCGAAATGCGGGGGCGTGATGCGCCGGGTCACCGACTTGATCGATGTGTGGTTCGACTCGGGCTCGATGCCGGTCGCGCAGTATCACTACCCATTCGAAAACCAGGAGCTCTTCAAGGTACGCTTCCCCGCCGATTTCATCGCCGAAGGCGTCGACCAGACGCGCGGCTGGTTTTTCAGCCTGCTGGCCATCGGCACGATGTTGTTCAACCAGCCGGCGTTCAAGAACGTCATCGTCAACGGCACGGTGCTGGACAAGCAGGGCCGGAAGATGAGCAAGTCACTGAAGAACTCGATCGACCCGATGGAGGTCATGTCCAAGTTCGGGGCGGACGCGACCCGCTGGTACTTCTTCTCGGCGGTCGCGATCGGCAACGATTATCGCTTCGACCTGGCCGCGGTGCAGGACGTCGTCCGTCGCTTCCTACTCATTCTCTGGAACACCTACGGTTTCTTCGCCAACTACGCGAGGCTCGACGGGTTTGACCCCGCCGCCGCGGCCGTTCCGGTGCGCGAGCGGGCGCTCCTCGACCGCTGGCTGCTGGCGGAGCTGGCGGTGACGATCGCCGATGTCGACAAGGCGATGGAGGCGTACGACCCGCCGGCGGCGGCGCGCCGCCTGGAGGCCTTCGTGCTGGATCTCTCCACCTGGTACGTGCGGCGTTCACGTCGCCGGTTCTGGAAATCGGAATCCGACGCCGACAAGCGGAGCGCCTACCAGACGCTCTACCAGGTGCTGGTCAGCGTTGTCCAGCTGCTGGCCCCCTTCATTCCCTTCGTCTCGGAGACGATCTATCAGAACCTCGCCGCCGGCAAGCAGGGCCAGCCCGAAAGCGTCCACCTCAGCGACTGGCCGGTGGCCGCGCCGGAATGGCGCGACGACGAGCTCCGCCAGCAGATGTCGGTCGTTCGGAGGCTGGTCGCGACCGGGCTCGCCGCGCGCAATACCGCCGGCATCAAGGTGCGCCAGCCGCTGCGGGCCGTGACGATCGCCGAGAAGCCACTCAAGTCGGAGCTGGAAGGCGTCCTGCTGGAGGAGCTGAACATCAAGGCGGCGCGCTACCAGGGCGAAGGCGGCGGGCTCACCCTCGACACCGAGATCAGCCAGGAACTGAAGCTCGAGGGCCTGGCTCGCGACCTGGTGCGCAAGATCCAGGAGCTGCGCAAGCAATCCGGATTCGCGGTCGAGGATCGGATCCGCCTCTTCTACGAGGGCGATGGGGTCCTGGCCGAGGCGCTCGAGCGCTGGCGCGACTACATCGCAACCGAAACCCTGGCGGTGGCGGTTGGGCGAGGTGAGGCACCCGACGGTGCCTCGACGGAGACTCTGCAAATCGAAGGGAACGACCTCCGCGTGAGTGTCATCCGGGTGGCGGCGCACTGAGCCGGACTCGCAGTTACGTCCTGCTGGCGGTGATCGCCGCGGCGGTCGTCATCGTTGACCGCGTCACGAAGATCTTCGTCGAACGGCGGTTCGGGGTACCCTATGGTCCGCGCGAGGTCGTCGACCACGTCCTCTTCCTGACGGTGACCCGCAACCGGGGAGCGGCCTTTGGGCTGTTCCAGAACTTCACCGCAGGCTTCTTGCTGATCTCGGCCGTGGTCCTGGTCGGCATCCTTATCTATTACTGGCGACTTCCGTCGCGTGACTGGTCGGCCCGGCTCGGCCTGGCGCTCGTCTTCGGCGGCGCCATCGCCAACGCCTACGATCGTGGCGTCAGGGGCTCGGTGATCGACTTCATCCAGGTGCCGCACTGGCCGATCTTCAACGTCGCCGACTCGGCGATCACCGTCGGAGTCGCCGTGCTCCTGGTGGGTACGCTCTGGCGGAGCGGCCGCTCCCGGCCCGCTTGACCGAGGCGGAGCAGCACACCGTCCCGACCAACGCCCCCCGGCTCGACCAATACCTGGCCGGGCTGATCGGCGGGCAGAGCCGGAGCCAGGTGCAGCGGCTGATCGCGCAGGGCCACGTCCGCCTCAACGATGGGCCGGCCCGCGCGGGAAGCCGTCTGCGGTCGGGCGATCGTCTCAGCTGGGAAGTCCCGGCAGCCGTTCCAACCCGGTTGCAGCCCGAAGCGATGGACCTTCGCGTGCTCTACGAGGACGAGGACCTGGTCGTCATCGACAAACCGGCCGGGCTCGTCGTGCATCCCGGGCCGGGCCATTCGACCGGAACCCTGGTCCACGGCTTGCTCGGCCGCGGCCCCGGCTGGTCAACGATCGGCGGCACCGAGCGGCCCGGGATCGTCCACCGGCTCGACCGCGACACCTCGGGCTTGATGGTCGTAGCCCGGAATGACGAAGCCCATCGCGAGCTCGCTCGTCAGCTGCAGCGGCGGATCATGACGCGCAAATACCGAGCGATTGTCGTCGGGGAGGTGGCCGATCCCGCGGCGCGCATCGAGGCCCCCATTGGGCGTGACCCCAAGAACCGGCAGCGCATGGCCGTGATCGCGGGTGGCCGCGAAGCCGTCACCGAATTCCAGCGGCTCGCCGTTGCCGGCGGCCATTCGCTGCTCGAAGTGACGCTGGGCACCGGCCGCACGCATCAGATCCGGGTCCACCTCGCCTACATCCATCACCCCGTGCTTGGTGACCCCGTCTATGGTCGCCCGTCGCCGATCATTGCCCGCCCGGCGCTGCACGCGGAAGTCCTCACGCTACGGCACCCGCGGACCGGGAAGTCGATGGCCTGGCAGACGCCCCCGCCCGCCGACTTCGAAGTGGCGTGGAATTCGCTTGCTGAACGTAAACTACGGTGATCAGATGACCCAGCCCAGGATCGGGCTCTTGATCGTGATCTCGGGACCAAGCGGAGTGGGGAAGGATACCGTCCTGCGGCGCCTCTTCGAGCTGGCGCCCGAGCTCAAATACTCGGTGTCGTACACGACCCGGCCGCCGCGGCCCGGCGAGGTCGACGGCCACAGCTACACCTTTGTCAGCGAACCGGAATTCCTGCGCCTGATCGAGCAGAAGGAATTCCTCGAATGGGCGAAGGTCTATGACCACTATTACGGGACCTCCCGCCGGCGTGTTGAGGCGGCCCTCAACACCGGCGAGGACATCATCCTCAAGATCGACGTGCAGGGCGCGACCTTCGTCCGCAAACGGATGCCGGAGGGACTTTTCATCTTCATCACGCCGCCCTCGACCGAGGAATTGCTCAACCGCCTGACCGGCCGGAACACCGAGTCGCCGCAGGCTCTCGAGGTCCGCCAGAAGGAGGCGTTGATCGAGCTTGGCCTGGCCAAAGACTACGAGCACGTGGTCTGCAACCGGAATGTCGACGAGACCGCCCGCGAGATCCTGGCGATGATCGCGGCCGAGCACGACCGGCGCCGGGCGCCGGTATGACCGAGGGCCGGCTGAAGGGACGCCGGGTCGCGCTCGGCATCAGCGGTGGGATCGCGGCCTACAAGGCGATCGAGTGCGTCCGTCTGCTCACCGAGGCGGGGGCCGATGTTCGGGTCCTGATGACACCCGAGGCGACCCGCTTCGTCACGCCCCTGACGCTCGAGGCTCTCTCCGACAACCCGGTCGCCGCGGATTGGCTGACGCCGCAGGGCGGGGGAGAGACCCACATCAGTCTGGCGGCGTGGGCCGATGTGATCGCGATCGTTCCCGCGACCGCCAATACGATGGCGAAACTGGCGCTGGGATTCGCCGATGAGATCGTGTCGGGGACGGTGCTGGCGAGTCGCGCGCCGCTGGTGATCGCCCCCGCGATGAACGATGTGATGCTGACCCAGCAGCCGACCCAGGATCATCTCGACGCGCTCCGGGCGCAACGCGCGGTCATCGTCGAGCCGGCGAGCGGGCGCCTGGCCTCGGGCAAGTCGGGGGTGGGGCGGTTAGCTTCGCCTGAGCGGATCGTCGCCGTCATCGAGGCGGTGCTCGCGGGCCGCCGCACCCTCGACGGTGTTCGAGTGGTCGTCAGCGCCGGCGGCACCCGGGAAGCCGTCGATCCCGTGCGATACATCGGGAATTTCTCCAGTGGCAAGATGGGTCGCGCGCTCGCCGAGGTGGCGGCGGCGCGGGGTGCCCACGTGACGCTGGTCACGACCGTGCCCTCCAGCCCGGAGGGGATGGTGCAAATCTCGGTCGGCAGCGCGACCGAAATGCTGAAGGCCCTGGAGCAGGCCTGCGCCGATGCCGACGTGCTGGTCATGGCGGCGGCGGTTGCCGACTATGTTCCGGAGCACGTCGCCGCCACGAAGCTGCGGCGCACGGACAGGCCCATGGAGCTGCGACTGCGCCCCAACGTCGACATCCTCAAGACGCTCGGCGCGCGTCCGGGACTCTATCGCGTCGGCTTCGCGGCAGAAACGGAAGACCTGCGCGCCCAGGCGCAGCAGAAGCTCGGCGCCAAGCAGCTCGACATGATCGTCGCCAACCAGGTGGGCGTCGACGGCCAGGGCCTCGCAAGCGACTTCAACGCGGTCACCATCGTGACGCCCTCCGGCGTGGTCGCCGAGGTGCCGCGACTGCCAAAGGTCGAGGTGGCCGGGCGCATCTGGGACGCGATTGATGCCGGTCGGAACACGGGGGAAATCCCGCGACCCTGAAACTCATATTGGCGCCTGAGGAGCTGCGGCCGATCGCGCAGGTCGCCGTCGAGGCGCGCGTCGGCAGCCAGACCGGGCTCTTCGATTACGCCGTCCCCGAAGCGCTGAGCGGCCTGATCGAGGTCGGGCACCGGGTCCGGGTCCCGTTCGGGAAGCGGACGGTGACCGGTTTCGTCTACGCGCTCGACCGGGGGCCAACTGTGCTTGAGCTCAAACCGATCGAGGCGTTGCTCGACGCGGAGCCGGTGCTCCCGTCTCCGCTCGTGGAGCTGGCCGGCTTCGTGGCAGCCCATTACCTGGTGCCGCTCGATGAAGTGATCCGGGCCATCGTGCCACCTCGCGTTCGTGCCGTCGTCAAGAGGTCGGTCAAGCGTCGCCGGCAAAGCCGCATCCTGCGGCAGGCCGCCGAGGTCAGCGCGCCGGAGGCGGTTGTACTCGAACCGGCGCAGGAAGCGGCCCGGGCACGGATCGCGATCGCGCTTACCCGCCATGAATCGGAGGTTTTCCTGCTGCACGGCGTCACCGGAAGCGGCAAGACCGAGGTCTACCTGGCCCTCCTCGACCAGGTGCTGGCTGGCGGAGGCCAGGGCCTGGTGCTGGTGCCCGAGATCGCGCTCACGCCGCAGACCGTCGGGCGGTTTGCCGCGCGTTTCCCTGGCCGGCTGGCCGTGCTGCACAGCGCGCTGACCGAGGCGGAGCGGGCCGCCGAGTGGTGGCGGATCCGGCGCGGCGAGGCCGACATCGTGATCGGGCCGCGCGCCGCCGTGTTCGCCCCGCTGCCCCGGCTTCGCCTGATCGCGATCGACGAAGAGGAGTCATCCGCGTTCAAGCAGGACCGCATCCCCCGCTATCACGCGCCGACGGTGGCCCGCTGGCTGGCGGAACGAACCCGGTCGGTCCTGGTGCTGGGCAGCGCCACGCCGAGCGTCGCGACCTACGCCGCCGCGCTTGCGGGGCGCGAGCACCTGCTGGAGCTGCCGCACCGCGCCCAGGGACGGCCGCTGCCGCCGGTGACCATCATCGACATGCGCGCCGAGATCGCGGCACAGCACTTCAGCCCGCTGAGCCGCGAGCTGCAGGCCGCGATCGGTGGCTCCCTTACGCGGCGGGAGCAATCGATCCTCTTCCTGAATCGCCGCGGGCTGGCGACCTTCGTCCTCTGTCGCGACTGCGGCCAGGCGCGCGAATGTCAGCACTGCAGCGTCGCGCTCGTCTACCACGCATCGCTGGGCCGGCTGCAGTGTCACTACTGCGGCAGCACCGAGCCGCTCCCGCGGGTGTGCCCGGCCTGCGGCAGCCGCTACATCAAGAGCTTCGGCGTGGGCACGGAACGGATCGAGCAGGAAGTGCGCACACTGTTTCCCGCGGCGCGGGTGCTTCGGCTCGACCGGGACGTGATGAAGACGCCGGACGCGGCCGACCTCGTCTTCGACCAGATGCGCTCGGGTGAGGCCGATGTGCTGGTGGGCACGCAGCTCGTCGCCAAGGGCCTGGACCTGCCCAACGTGACCACCGTCGGCGTGGTCAACGCCGATACCAGCCTGCATTTTCCAGACTATCGTTCCTCGGAACGGACCTTCAGCCTGCTGACTCAGGTCGCGGGCCGGGCCGGTCGCGGCAGCGCGGCGTCGCAGGTATTCATCCAGACCTACACGCCCGATCACCCGGCGATCCGCCACGCCCGCTACCACGATTACCGGGGCTTCTATCGGGAGGAGCGTGCAATCCGGGCGCAGTATCGATTCCCTCCGTATGCCGAGCTGATCGTGGCCACCTACGGACACCGAGACGAGGCACGCGCCGAGCGCGAGGCGAAGACGGCGGCCGAACATGTGTCTGCTACAATCGCCCTGCTCAATTTGGGCGACATCGAGGTCCTCGGACCGTCTCCCGCGTTTCTCTACCGCCTCAAGGACGAGTTTCGCTTCGAGGTGACCCTCAAGGGGACCGACCTGCACCGGGTGGCAGACGGTTTACCGCGAGGCCGGGGCTGGAGCCTCGACGTCGACCCGATGTAAGTTAGGAACCAATGGCTGTCCGTCCAATCCTCACCCAGGAAGCGCCGATCCTTCGCCAGAAGGCGAGGCGGGTGGCGCGTGTCGATAGCAGCATCCGCCAGCTGATCGATGACATGGTGGACACGATGATCGCCGCCCCGGGCGTCGGGTTGGCGGCACCCCAGGTGGGCGTCGGGCTGCGCGTGGTGGTCATCAAGACCGACACCAACCTGCACACCCTCGTGAACCCGGAGATGGTGAAGTGGGAGGGCGAGCAGATCGGCCTGGAGGGCTGCCTCTCGGTTCCGGGCTACGTCGGCGAGGTCAAACGCTACATGCAGGTGGTGGCACGCGGGCTCAACCGCCAAGGGAAGCCGGTGAAGATCAAGGGCGACGCGCTGCTGGCGCGCGCCATCCAGCACGAGATCGACCACCTGGACGGCATCCTCTTCACCGACCGGCTGACCAGTCTCGACACGCTGCGCAAGGTGGAACCGGAAGAGCAGGAGATGCAAGCGGAACTCGTCGGCGCGTAGCGCGCGATTGCGTATTGTCTTCGCCGGCACGGCGATGTTTGCCGGTCCCAGCCTGAGCCAACTCCGCGAAGCGGGCCACGACGTCGCGCTTGTCGTCACCCAGCCCGATCGCCTGGGTGGCCGGGGCATGCGGCCATTGCAATCCGCCATCAAGTTGCAGGCGATGGAGATGCAGCTGCCGGTATTTCAACCCGAGCGCATCAGGACGGATGAGGCGCAGGCGCGCATCCGCCAGGTCGGTGCCGACGTCATGGTGGTCGTCGCCTACGGCCAGATCCTTCCGACAAGCCTGATCGAGGCGCCTCGTCTCGGAACCCTCAACGTGCATGCCTCGCTCCTGCCGCGCCATCGCGGGCCCGCCCCGGTCGAGTGGGCGATCCTGAGCGGTGACTCCGAAACCGGCGTGACCATCATGCAGATGGACGCCGGGGTCGATACCGGACCGATCCTCGCGCAGGAGCGGGTCCCGATCGCACCTGACGAAATTGCCCCTCGACTCGACGGTCGGCTCGCGAATGTCGGGGGACGGTTGCTGGTGCGGACGCTCGACCACCTGGTCGGCGGGCGCGTGCAGCCCATTCCACAAGCCGCCGTCGGAGCCACGCATGCGCCGCGACTCCGCTCCGAAGATGGCAAGCTGGATCCCACGACCATGACCGCTGAAGAGATCGATCGAAAGGTGCGAGCCCTCGTCGGGCGGGTCGGTACCTGGATGACCCTGAAGGGCGTTGAGGTCAAGGTGTTTCGGGGTCACCGGGACGGCGGCGTCGGTGAGGGCCTCCCGATCCAAACCATGAGCGGCGTCTATGTGGTCGACGAGGTGCGGCCGCCCGGTGGGCGCCTTATGAGCGCCGCCGCCTGGGCGCGGGGGCGGCGGTAGTGGGGAAGAAGAAGCGCGACGCCGACACCACCATCGCCAGCAACCGCGCGGCCTATCACAACTATTTCATCCTGGAGTCGGTCGAGGCAGGAATCCAGCTGCTGGGCACCGAGATCAAGTCGCTGCGGGAGGGTGGCGCGAACCTGCGTGAGGGCTACGTTCGCATTGGGGAAGGAGAGGCGTTCCTGGTCAACGTGCACATCAGTCCCTACGAGCGCGGGCACAGCAGCAATCACGAGGCGAAGCGGGAGCGCAAGCTGCTGCTCCACCGCGCCGAGATCATCCGCCTGGGCATCACGATCAAGCAGAAAGGCTTGACCCTCGTGCCCTTGAAGCTCTACTGGAAGGGAAACCGCGTCAAGCTCGAAATCGGCCTGGCCAAAGGCAAGCGGCTCTACGACAAGCGGGAAGCGATTTCCGCGCGAGACGCAAAACGCGAGATGGACCGCGCCGTCCGGACCCGAGCCTAGGTGCCCAGGCCGCCCGAGATGTTGCAATACATGTTTTGCACGTGGTTGCCGATGAGAATCAGGATGACGATGAGCAGGACGACCACCAGGCAGAGGATCAGCGAGTACTCCACCAGTGACTGACCCGCCTTTTGATCGGCAGCCTTGAGAGAACGCCAAAGCGTCGTCATGCGAGTAGCCTGAGCCCGGCGCCTAAGGAGCTGACTTACGACCTCGCGATCGCGGCGTCCAGGCGTCGCATGAGGCTACGGAGAAGGCCGTAGGGGTTTTTGGGCCGAAACGAGGGGGTAGAATTGAGGTGCTCCGACAGGCTGGCGGGGGCGCCAGGTCTCGACGGGGTAGTGGTCTGCAAGATGGCGAGCCGTGTCGCCGAGCACGTAAAAGCGGCAAGGCTATAAACGCCAATCGCGAACTGGCTTAC
>Ga0137389_10001811_pt1 | contig 12713 bp, 12 predicted proteins | sample 15con2h14BmetaG_FD_104645 | JGI IMG/M metagenome (GOLD analysis project Ga0137389, IMG submission 104645) | Vadose zone soil microbial communities from Angelo Coast Range Reserve, California, USA - 15con2h1.4B metaG | ecosystem: Environmental > Terrestrial > Soil > Vadose zone > Saprolite...
ACCAGCTTTGAACGAGCCAAGAATCAAAGACCACACCGAAGGAGACAAAAGATGAGAAAAGTGATCGTTTCGACCTATATGACGCTGGACGGGAGAGTGGACGAGATCCGGGATTGGGCGGTTGCGTACAAGGGCTTGCCCATGGTTGGAACAGAAAGTCGGAATAGGAATCTAGCCTAAAAGGGGGTGAACGAAAGGACTTGCAGCTGATTAGGCCAAGGACGTAAGGGAAAGAACTCAAGAACGAATAGATGCTTGCCTCATCGCCATTATCCCCGCTCTCCGTTCCATATTTGGCCAGAGCTCTCTTCACATCTACTGGCCCTCGCACGTGGCGGCCCACTCCGCTTGTCTGAACAAGGGAAAGGAAATCAGCTCACAGCGAGGTCAAAGCGGCTCGGAGCACCGGTGCCCTTGAGCGCGTGGAGAGCCATCACCTTTCCTCTGTTGCTTCACCCTCTGAATGAACAGCAGGTCTGGCCCTCCACGGAACCTGATGGTTTGCATGGTGCGCTGGTGGTCGTAACCACAGCGAGACAGAGGTGGGCTGTATCGTCTCCTGGACGACTCTCACCAGATGCTCGCTCAACGTTGCCAGGTCCACTTCATTGCGCAGGGTAGCGCTGAACACCTCCAATGTGCGGGCGGCATTGTACTTGCGGCGGTCAATGACCTGTTGAATGCGACGACGCAAGGGCAGGAAGAGCGCCGCAATCGCCAGGGTCGAGATGACAATAGCCACATCATTATGCTGCTTGATGATCCCGCCCAGCAGGCATTGCAAGCCGATGATGAGACCGGCGTAGACCGCCGCTAGCAGCGCGGAAAGCCCGCCATAGACCAGCGCCTTATTAATGATGACATCGATATCCCACAATCGCGAACGCAGCATGGCGAGGCCAATCGCGAACGGAAGGATGAGGGAAATGAGAGGAGTATTGCCAAGACTAACGAGCGCATAGAGCAAGCCATTGTGTTGCTCGGACAGATTGAGTCCAAGGTTGACCACCAGACTTCCCACCAGGACCACGAAGAAGCCGAGGGCCACACACTTGGTTTGCTGGCGCTCCACCGCGCTGGATACACGGAAGTAGCGGTAAAGCTGTGCCAGCGTCAGGATCGTCCAACTGCCGAACCAGATGAGGGCGTTGATCGGTGTGTAATACAGCGCCCAGCCGGGGACGCGCAGCGGGCGCAAGAACAGCACATAACACACCACATAGGTGGGATAGACCAGCGTGGCCTTCCCGTAGCAGATGGACAAAAGGCAACGTTTAGCATTGCTGTCATAGTGTCAACGGTTGATATGCATTGTTTTTGAGTATGAACGTGCGCATTATCGGCGGTTCACCCCGAAAACGCCGTGAATAAGCAGTAGTATCAGTATCTAGCTCTGAAGCATTCACAACTGACTGAGGCTCCACTACAAGCCGCTTCACGTGCTAAACGTTGGAAATTGTCCCGCTGCTACGGGAACCCCTTGAGAGGCTCAACAAGCTCTCTTCCTTCCTCAAACAGCTGGTAAATTCACTGAAGGGTGGACCGATTTTACATCGAAGGGTGGGAATGTGCACTGAAGGATGGAAATCGGGGCTTCGTCTCCAGGCCATGCCGCCCCCGCTGCGGCTTCTTCCATCGCTATCTTGTCAATGAGACCCCTCATGCTTGGCACGAACCGAGCGCAATGGGTTGTGTGGGGTGTGGTGGATGATCGGGATGGTGAGGTGAAGGTCGGGTGAAACATGCGGTGTTCAGCTTGCACCTCAAGTGCAGAATGGAAGTGTCCATGCTTCTCTTGAGAGCATTTCCTCACTCCAAAAAGGATGAGGAAAGCTGAGCTGATCGGGTTAGCGCTGAGGCTGGTGGTCTTACTGCCAGGCGCGTTCTCGCTCCTGTGTGAGTCAAAGTTTGGGGCCACTGTTCATGACGATGCTCATAACGCTTTCATGACGCTTTCTCCTTATACTTGTATGAGAGAGGGCGAGGTGCCTCAACTGGGCAGTAGCCTGACACTCCGCCGAGTGGGTTTTGGAGTGAGGAAATGCTCTCTCTCTTGATAGTATGGAACTCGCCTTTCTTCGTGGAGCGTGAAGACTGGAAGCTCACTTCCCTGTTCGTGTGACACACGTTGCCCCTCCGCTCCGCAATGCCAGGCGACGAATTGACACGTCGAGAGTCGGAAGGGAACCAGAGGCAGCGAGGGATGAAGAGGCGGTTTCACGTCAATGTTCCATCCTTCAGCTCAACATCTGACCACCCTTGAGTTACATTAGCAGGAGGAGAATAAAGGAGGCTTGTATGGCAATCTACACCTGCACCACTCAGGAAGGAACGCTGTCTGCTGAACAGCGAGCTGGTATCGCTCAGGAGATCACCCGTATCCACAGCACGCATACCGGCGAACCCGCCGGCTTTGTGTGGGTGCTCTTCGAGACCTTGTCTCCCGACAGTATCTATGCAGGCGGAAAGTCAGGCGCAAAGCCTGCTGTAAAAGCCGTCATGGTGGGTCTCTTTCGGGAGAACCGCAGTACGGAAGTCAAAACTCAGGTGCTGAACGAACTGTGGTCCATGTACAAGAACGTCACTGGTCTGTCGGATGACCAGATCTGGGTATCGTTGACGGAAATCCCTGCGCGCGACGCCATGTTTCTTGGCGCAATCCTCCCTGAACCCGGCCACGAAGCCGAATGGCTGGCTTCGCTCGGCCGGACCAAGGAATACGCGTGAGCTTGCTCCCCTTGTGCGGAGCAGGCGAGAGCGTGAAGAGAGCGGTTTTGCAGCGGCAAAGGAGATACCACCAGGCACGGGCTGAACGCGCAGCAGTCTCAATCGTCCTGGCCGCACGTGGCTTCCCAGCTCTGGTTGGGGGGAGCATATCGATCAGGCCCTCCAGGCTCTCTCTTCACTGGACATGGTTCGCAGGAGGTCACCCCTCGCGAGCGAGAGGTGCAAGTAGAATAGGGTAGTCTCGCAGCTTGGGCTTTTATTTGGCTGCTGGATAGGCTGGAGGGTGTCCCATTCTTGATGCACGTCTCGACCAGTGGGCTGACATCCTGAAAAGCTGCTCAAGTTTTCACGTCATCTACCAGCTCTTCTTTAGAAAGAAAGGGATGGTTCGATGGTTGATCGTGCTCACGCCTGGCAGACGGCTGGCCAGTATTTTACCTGGTATCCCCAGGGAAGAAGTGGAGATGCGCTCCAGATCTTCTATCGGTGCCTGGGCGATCCCACCTCCCCTGCTATTGTTCTCCTGCATGGGTGGCCAACCAGTAGTTATGATTTTCGTCTGCTGGCTTACGATCTGTCTACGGATCATTATGTTTGTCTGCTTGATTTCCCTGGGCATGGTTTCTCGGACAAACCACTCAAGGGATACGCCTATACGTTGCGGGACGACGCACGCCTGGTGGACTTTTTCGTCCAGCAGATCGTCCGTCTCCAACGCTTTGCCCTCTTGACACACGATCGAGGAGATAGTGTCGGGCTGGCCTTGCTGGCTGACTTTCCCGCTTATCGGCAACAGACCTCTCCCCTGACCCATCACTTGCTGACGAATGGGAATATCTATCTTCCGCTCGCGAGCTTGACGGACTTTCAGCAAGCGCTTCGCGATCCACAGACGAGTCAGACGACAGCTGCAGCGGTCACAGCGGATTGGCTGGCGACGACGTTCCTTGGGCACCTGTGCTTCACGCCTCCTGTGCCTCCTGATGATCCCGAAATCGCTGCTCTGACCGACATCCTCGCCTATGGCTCTGGTCTGGCGGTGTTGCCAACCACCATCAAGTACCTGGATGAACGAGCGCAAGCAGAAGTCGGCTGGCTGGAAAGCCTCCACGAGAGCTGCATTCCAACCACACTCATCTGGGGCATTCATGATATCATCTGCCCAATCAGGGTCCCGAACTATGTCTGGGCGACCTACCTGCGCTCACGGGCGGCTTCCAGTGCCTACTGGGTACTGCCAAGTGCGAACCACTATCCGCAACATGATCAACCAGCCGCGCTGGCTCACCTTGTCCGGTTGAGTCTCTCTGAACAGATCCCGACAGCCCCCATGAACCTGACGAGCGACCCCAGTGCGCCGGTGTTAGTGGAACGTGGAGGACTGCCCCATCACGGGAGCGCTCCCTGAGGCTGGGATGCTCGCCCCTCATGAATGAGGGATGTGCGCCTGGGCCAGTTCCAGCGGGAACGAACTGGTAAATGACCCGAAGAAATGTGGGCACATTTTGCCCTGAAACCTGCACATTTGCCAAGAGTCTTGAGCAAGACGACTGGTGGCAGGTGAAGAATCCGCTCTCCATGCAGATTGTCGCACGCCGTTTTTGTCAATTCAGCGCTCATTATGTGTAAAGCACGGACTGCAATGGGAGAAATCTGTCCAATTGGCCTGTCGTTCGTTTTCGCTCGAAAAGGTCCCCTGTGCCGGATAACGAGCAGCCGGGCCCAAGAGGCCATCAAGACCCACGGGATGCGCAACGAGTTTGCTCTGAGAAGTCGAACGGGCGTGAGAGTGTCCTTCCTGGCTCTCACGTTTGCTTAAAGGCGGGGCCACGGCTCATGACGCTTTCATGACGCTTCCACCTTACACTAGGATCAGGAAGGGCGAGGGGCAGGAGCTGGGCTTTGGCGTGAGGAACGGCTCTTCCACCGCTCGATCTCGCCCCGTGGAAGCCTCACGCGAGCGCATGGAACGGGCATGTGAAGGCACTTCAGCCCCAGGGACAGCTCGGTGCGCATCCCGTGGGCCGGTCCTGGATGTCACGGTCAGCCTTGCCGAGGTTGCTTCGGGGTACAGGGCAATGGATCAGCGACAGGCCATCAAAGCACTGGTTCGACCGTAACACGAAACGGCCCAGGCAGCGAAAGAGAAAAGAACAAGAGGGAGATTTCAACATGCAACACACGACACCTATTACTATTGAGCACATTGTCGTTGAGTCGAACCAACCCTATGAAAAGGTTGTTGGCGCGCTGGAGGCTCGGCTAGGTCCGGCGCAAGATTGGGCGACAATTGGGCAACAAGCGGCTGCCGCTCACGCGTCTTGGGAGCAATTCACCCAGGAGGTGGAAGCGCATATTGGAACGAGCGGTTTGGCCCTCTGGTATAAGTTTGAACACAGCTTCCTCTTCTCCCTGGTAGGAAAAACCAGCCGGGCAATCCAGTATTCGATTGGCAATCCGCTGATTGCCATTCAAATGACCAAGCACCAGCCAGAAGCTGCTTTGTATGCTCCACTGCACTTGGTCGTGTATGAGGACGAGGAGGGTAAAACCTTCGCTGCTTATGATAGCTTCATCTCGCTGCTGGCCCAGTACCAGCGTGAGGAGATCACTCAGGTGGCGCGGGTGGTCGAGCAAAAGCTGGAGGCCTTGGTGGCGGAAGTGACAGCAGAAGGCAGGGCAGACCGGCTCACCGACATATCCGGTGGCCGTGATGCCTCAGAGTGAACGGAAAGGATGTGTAAGAATGGAGCAAATCATTCTTGTCACTGGGAGTACCAGTGCCCACGGGATGGGCAACGAGATAAACTCAAGCAAAAGCGTATCTCCAAACTCGATTTGAGCCAAAGTCAGCTTCTCCAGCAGCCTCATCCACCGGAGAGTCATAGGCATCAGGTCCGGCCGGTCAACATAAAGCGCATCGGCATTTACACGACGAGAGGATATGTTTGTGCAAGTATTCCACGATTTCCTTATCGCTGTGTACCTGTGGCCTTGGCTCTCTTTCGACTGCCTCGGAAGGAGACTCCCGAAGAGAGCAGGTGGACGCGCTTAGCAGTGGGGGCATGAGGATAGGGGGTATCTTCCAGGTTTTGGCTCATCGCAAGACAGTAGCGTGCTTTCAGAAAGGGGCTTTTAGCGGTAGCGCCGCTCTGACTCCTGAATCGGGTGGTAAATGACATGAAATATGAGCAGCTTTTGCCCTCAAACATGAGCACTTGCCCCGAATGTTGAGCACTGGGAGAAATGTTCCTGGGAAAGCGCTCCACATCTGACGCGCGAACCATCGATCCCGATGGATATTGGCATGCTTGTAGCAAGCGGATCTCGGCGGCGAAATCTCGCAGGGAGCACAACGATTCCCTCCCGTTGAGGTTCTCAACGCTGGCTGAAGACGAATCCTCTCTCCTGTTGCCGAGCGTTTTCCGCTCCCGAAAAGGCAGGCCAATTTACAAAATGAGAAGAGCAGAAACCCTACCAGGAGAGTCTTCGCCTGAATGACCACCATCGATTCCCAACCTTCAGATCAAAATTCCATCCTTCCGTGCAAAATCGGTCCACCCTTCAGTGAATTTACCAACAGCATCTCCGCGTTGACCAGGATAATTATACCGCTCCCACCAGTTTAATGTTGGGATTTGGCCCTTGAGTACGAATGGAACGAAAAACAACGCTAAGGAATTAACTCTTCTGCTCGGTTCTTTGGAGACCATTCCAAGGGCCGCGCGCAGATCGCGCGCACTGCTTCGAAATGAAAAAAAGGAGGCAGGACCCGGATAGGTGAAAAAATCGAGCAGTGGTAAAAAAGAGCATGATATGGTAGAGTAGGAGTATCAAGGACGATTGTGGGAAGCTGAAGGTGATCGGACACATCGCCAGTAGGTGGCTTTGATGCTTTTCGTGATATCATACAGCTGTTTCCAGAGCTGACCACTCTGCCATCGCTTGAGCCGGAAGAGGAGAAAGGGAGCCGATCATGACGATGCCAACTCTTCACCTCCGCTTGCTCAGCGACTTCAGCCTGATCTACGCTGACCGGCAGATAACCAGCCTCAACAGCACGCGCCTGCAATCCTTACTCGCTTACCTCGTCTTGCATCGTGATGCCCCCCAACAGCGCCAGCATCTTGCCTTCCTTTTCTGGCCCGACACCGCCGAGGCCCAGGCGCGCAATAACTTGCGCCAACTGCTTTACCAGTTACGCCAGGTCTTTCCCGAAGTTGAGCACTTCCTCTCTACCGACACGCACCTGTTGCACTGGCACTCCGTCACGCCATGCCACCTCGATGTCGCTGAGTTCGAAGAGGCGCTCGCGCGCGCAGACGAGGCCAGACGACGCACTGACCAGCACGCACTCCAGACCGCCCTCGAGCATGCGGACAGCCTGTATCGCGGTGACTTACTTCCTGGTTGCTACGATGAATGGATTTTGCCTGAGCGAGATCGGCTCCGCCAGCGCTATCTGCAGGCACTCGAACAACTACTCCACTTCTTTGAGGTGCAGGGCGACACTGTCGCCGCCATCCGCTCTGCCCAGCGATTAATCGGATTCGACCCCCTCTCCGAAGATCTCTATCGCCGCCTGATGCGCTTGTTTGCGCTCAAGAACGATCGCGCCAGCGCGTTGCACGTGTACCACACCTGTGTCACCACCTTACAACGTGAAATGGGCGTCGACCCAGGTCCGGCGACCCGCGAGGCCTACGAGCAACTCATGCAGCAAGAGACGCCAGCTTTCCAACCGATCATTCATCATCCACTGCCCGCCGCTACAGCGACGCTCATCGGACGAGCGCGCGAGTGGGAGCAACTGCATGATGCCTGGCAGCGAGCTATGGAGGGAAGACCCCACTTCGTGCTGGTGAGTGGGGAAGCGGGCATTGGCAAATCACGGCTCACCGAGGAATTCCTACAGTGGGCGAGCCAGCAGGGTATCGCCACCGCCAAGGCACGCTCCTATGCCGCCGAGGGCCAACTCTCGCTGGCACCGGTGACGGAGTGGCTCAGGAGCGATGGACTGCAAGCGACTCTCAGGCAACTCGACGAGGTCTGGCTTGCCGAGGTTGCACGTATTATGCCCGAGTTGTTCACGGAGCAACCAGCGTTATTGCACTACGAATCAGTGACTGAATACGGTCAGCGCCAGCGCTTCTTTGAGGCCCTGGCGCACGCCATCCTCGCCGCACCACAGCCACTCCTCTTGTTGATCGATGACCTGCAATGGTGCGATCAGGAAACGCTTGCCTGGTTGCATTTTCTGTTGCGCTTCGATCCCACGGCGCGGCTGCTCGTCATCGGCTGCGTCCGCGAGGAAGAACTGTCGGCGTCCCATCCGTTGCGCACCTTCCTACTGCACCTGCGCAACACCATGAGTGTGACAGAAATTCCGCTCGATCCGTGAGATGCAGCAGAGACCGCGAAACTGGCAGAACGGGTGGCAAAGTGTGAGTTGGATGTGGATGAGGGGCTGCGCCTATATCATGAGACCGGGGGCTATCCCCTGTTCGTGGTCGAAATGGTGCGGGCTGGCCTGGGTAGGGTACCCGCCAGCTTGCCAGAGATGGATCGCTCTCACAGGCAAGCGCCGCTTGATGATGCTCGAACGCTTCCGCCACGTATGCAGGCGGTGCTCGTGGGTCGCCTCCTGCAACTCTCGGCCTCTGCTCACGAATTTGTTGAACTGGCCGCGACCATTGGCCGCGAATTCACACTCGACCTCTTGAGCACAGTCGGCAACGCCGACGCCGATAATGCTGTCCGTGCGCTGGACGAACTCTGGCACAAACGGATCGTGCGCGAACATGGCGCCAATAGCTATGACTTCACCCACGATAAACTGCGCGAGGTGGCGTATGGAGAGATCAGTGCGCCACAGCGCCGTATGCTGCACCGCCGCGTCGCGCAAGCGTTGGAAACCATATACGCCGAGGACCTCGCCCCGGTCAGTGGTCAGATCGCGTCGCATTACGAGCGGGCGGGCCTGATCGCGCAGGCGCTCCCCTTTTATCAGCGAGCGGCAGCCGTAGCACGGCGCGTGTATGCGAACGAGGATGCCATCAGCCTGCTGTCGCGCAGTCTGGAACTGCTTGATCTCCTGCCTGCCGGTGCGAAACGCGACAAACAGGAGCTCGGCCTGCGACTGGCCCTGGCACCACTCTACCAGGTGACCAAAGGCTGGACAGCGCCGGAACTGGAGCGCGTGCTCGATCGATCCCTGGCGTTGTGTGACACGGTTGGTGACGATGCGCAGCGGGCGCAGACGCTCAATGGATTGCAGTCGGTCTACGTTGTCCAGGCCAAACTCGAAAAAGTGCAATTGGTCTCTGACGAGCTGCATACCCTCTATCAGCGCTCTCTTGGCACAGTGCCACCACCGGTTGCCGGCATGGTATTGGCCGGGGCGCGACTGCACCTGGGGAGGATCACTGAGGCCAACGCGCACTTTGCGGAGATCATCGCCGCGCACGACCCTGATCAACTCCTCCATCTGCAAGAGTCGCATGGATCGAACTATGCCGCGCACGCACGGGCGTGGCAAGCACACGCGCTCTGGTGTCTGGGCTATCCGCAGCAGGCACAAAAAAGGGGGATCGACGCGGTCAAGCTTGCGCAGGACCTGGATCAGCCATTCAACCAGGCGCTGGTATCAGCCTACCTGGCCTTGTTGCAGCAGTTGAGTGCCGACGAGGCAGTTGCCCGCGAGCACGCCGAGTACGCGCACGCACTCGCGAGCAAGTACCAGGCCCCCTACTATCGCGACTGGGCAGCCATCTTAGTCAGCTATGCGCTGGCCTCCGAGCAACCAGACGAGGAGCGCATCGGACGCCTGCGTGGCTCGATTGTCGCATTCAAAGCATCCAGCGCCAGGTTGCGTCTGCCGTATTATCTCGCGCTACTCACGCAGGTGTATGGGAAAGCCGGGCGCGCTGAGGAGGGATTGGCATCCATCGATGAGGCCCTGGCGGAAGCGCGCGCTCACAACGAGCGCTGGTGGGACGCGGAGTTACACCGGCTGCGAGGTGAGTTACTGCTCATGCATGGTGCGGATGCATCTGATGTCGAAGCTGCGTTCCTCCGCGCGATCGATATCGCACGAGCACAACAGGCCAGGTCGTTGGAACTACGCGCGACGATGAGCCTGGCGCGGTTGTGGATCGCGCAAAATCGGCCAGCTGACGCGAGACGCCGACTTGGGGACGTGTATGCCTGGTTCACAGAAGGGTTTGATACGCCGGACTTGCAGGCTGCTCGACTACTTCTTGCGCAACTCTCACCCGCGTAAACGGCAAGCAGGTCTGCAATAACGCTTTGCTAACGCGAACCCATCCTTTGAACCCCAAAATCTCTCCTGAAATTGCCTCCACATCATTGGATTCCAAACGCTTTGCTAACACTCCCTCTGCTATTCTAACAGTGTGACCTGCAAATGCATGTGTGATGCGTCTTGAGCGTACAGAAGAGAAGGAGACAAAAAAATGTATTATCGTGTAGCAACTCGGGTGGATGGAGCGCCTGCCTGGTAGTGGAAATCGACGATCCTCAGCTCGCTGGAGACCCTGTTTCAATTCCTGCGGTTTTTTCGTACACTGCCGCCAGATCAGCTGCGAGTCTTCTCTTCCTCCTCACGGGAGGGCCTGGTGGAGCAGCTCGAGCAGCAGAACAAAGGACTGGCGTCCACTTCGGTGACAGCGGCACAATTTCTCCAGGATCGAATGATTCATTCACCTGCTGTGGTGCGGCGTACATTAGCACGCGAGGAAGGAACGTCGCTGGAGAGGAGGGCCGTTGCAGTGATCAGCCAGCAGCCAGTGAATGAGTGGGCCTGGGGAGGAAGCGCTCTGGAGAGTAGGAGCATGAGTGTTCTAGCGAGGCGGCGGGAAGAGCTAGAAAGCGGTACTGGCGGCGATCATGATCTCCCCTACAGCTTCAGCTTGCCACTCTCTGTACCGCAAGTTCTCGCCTGGATGGCCCTCCTGGTGAGGGTGCAGCAGGGCGAATTGCATCCCTCGTATGACGGTCTACTTTATCCAACCTTTGATCGAGGACGAACACTAGGAAGAAAGAACTGAAGTCAAATCGACGACGAAACGGAGGAAAAGACCAATGCTTGAAGCAAAGACAGTTAACGTGCGCGCACGGCAGAATCCTTTGCGTGAGCGCTACAAGGAAGCGCCCGGAGACGCCTTGATCACTGACCGGGCGAAAACAACCGGAGGCGTGGCGACGGATCCGTTCCACGGTTCTGTCGTACCGGGGAGTCAGGAGTATGGAATCGTGTGGCCTTTCAGTATTCATCACGCAGTTGGTGGTTATCATGACGGGCCGAATCCGGGAGACCTGCTTTGTGCCGCACTCGCCGCTTGCCTGGACTCGACCATTCGTATCATTGCAAACCTCCTCGGCGTTATCCTCACCTCGTTGGAAGTGGATGTCACCGCTGATGTCGATGTACGCGGTACCTTGACTGTCGATCGAACGGTACCCGTCGGTTTTCAGACAATGCGATGCCACGTCACTCTCCAGGCGGCAAAAGGCACGAATCCCAAGCTCATGGAAAAACTCCTGGCCGCAGCGGAGTATAGTTGCGTGACCCTCCAGACCTTGCGCTCTGGTGTCTCTGTCGAGACACGTTTTCAGGGCAGTTAGCCTGGCCCGGTCACTTTATCACAACAGCAAGAGGATATTCATGAGCGGTATGTAGCATTGGAGTTCTCGTTCATTACAAATCGGTTCGATAGTCATCTGAAACAGCACAGACAAGGAGAAAGGTATGCTTGAACAGCAACACATCCCGGTTACTTTGGAGGAAACAGTAGTTCAGGAACTGGTATCTCACCTGCGCGGCGCGCTGCTTCGTCCCGGCGATGCTGGCTACGAGCAGGCTTGCCAGGTCTACAACGGCATGATCGACAGGCATCCCGCGCTGATCGCTCGCTGCGTGGATGTCGCCGATGTAATCGCCGCCGTCAACTTCGCGCGCGACCAGCAGTTGATGTTGGCCGTCCGGGGCGGCGGACACAGCGGCCCCGGCCTGGGTACCTGCGACGACGGCCTGGTGATCGATCTGTCGGGCATGAAGGGTATGCGCGTCGATCCGGTTGCGCGCACGGCTCGTGTCGAAGGCGGCTGCACCTGGGGCGAGGTGGACCATGCCACGCATCCCTTCGGGCTGGCGACGCCGAGTGGTTTCATCTCAACCACCGGCGTCGGTGGGCTGACGTTGGGCGGGGGTATCGGTTACCTCTCGCGTTCACTGGGCCTGACGATCGATAACCTGCTGGGCGTGGATATGGTGCTGGCTGATGGCAGCTTCGTTACGGCCAGCGCCGACGACCATGCCGATCTGTTCTGGGCGGTGCGCGGTGGTGGCGGCAACTTCGGTGTCGTCACCTCGTTCCTGTTCCAACTGCATCCGATCAGTACGGTCTATGGCGGACCGATGCTCTGGCCGTTTGAACAGGCGGCAGATGTCATGAAGTTCTGGCGCGACTTCATCTTGAATGCCCCTGAGGACATCAACGGCTGGTTCGGGTTTGTCACGGTGCCACCAGCTCCACCGTTCCCGGAACAATTCCACCTCCAGAAGATGTGTGCCATTGTCTGGTGCTCCACCGCGCCGCTAGAGCAGGCCGAGAAGCTATTCCAACCCATTCGTGCGAACATCCCACCGGCGGTGGATTTCGCCGGGCCGATTCCGTGGCCGGTGCTTCAGAGCCTCTTCGACGCGCTCTACCCGAAGGGCTTGCAGTGGTATTGGAAGACCGACTTCTTCACCGACCTGAGTGACAGGGCCATCGATCTGCACCTGAAGTATGGCGCGCAATTGCCCACGATGCACTCGACGATGCACCTCTACCCGATCAACGGCGCGGTCCATCACATCGCTACAAGCGATACCGCCTTCAGCTTCCCTGAGGCTAACTTTGCCGAGGTAATCGTCGGCATTGACCCCGACCCCGCGAACAACGAACGCATGATCGGATGGG
>Ga0137389_10001812_pt1 | contig 12712 bp, 16 predicted proteins | sample 15con2h14BmetaG_FD_104645 | JGI IMG/M metagenome (GOLD analysis project Ga0137389, IMG submission 104645) | Vadose zone soil microbial communities from Angelo Coast Range Reserve, California, USA - 15con2h1.4B metaG | ecosystem: Environmental > Terrestrial > Soil > Vadose zone > Saprolite...
CCTTGAGACTATAGGTCGCAAGACGGGCAGGCCGCGACGCACACCGGTGGGCGACGGGCTTGTAGACAACCAGTTCTGGATCGTCGCTGAACACGGGATGCAAGCTGACTATGTTCGCAATCTTGCGAAAAACCCAAGAGTCCGATTGAAGCTGCGCCACGGAATCCTGGCCCGCTGGCACAGCGGTACGGCGAACGTGCTCCCGCACGATGATCCTCGCGAGCGGCAGCGCTGGCTTGCCCAAAACTTGCCTGCAAGCCGGACGAACGCGGCCATCGTTCGGCTGCTGGGTACGGAGCTGCTGACCATACGGATTGACCTGGACGCATAGCGGACTCACGTAGCCAGTGCCGGTCGACAGCACCGTCTTGGAACCAGCCGATGGTTTCCACACGGTTGGGACTTATCCGATTACCGCTGTGTTAATCGGGCACTGAGAAAGACAGGCAAGGTCCAATAGGACTTTTTCCGCAAAGATGCACACTTATTGCTATCCTTTGCAGTCTACCGAAATCGACAATGGAACTAATCTCTAGGGCTTTACTTCTGGGAGTCGTGGTCATTGCAGGCGTGCTGCTGTTCAGCCCTTACGAGGCTTTCCTCGAAGGTTTAATAGCGCTCGTCATCGTTGCGGCGGTCGTGGTGGGTTTCTTGATGTATCCGCGCAGAGAAGTGTTCTACGTGCGGACTGCCATCCGATTAATTCGCCCAGAGCGAAACCGAGCTTTAGAGCACGACCTCCTGGCGGTGAGAGTTGAACTTGCGAGGTTATGGCTATTGTTTATACCTACGTTTCTGGCAGTGGCTTTTCTCGTGTTTTTCGCGGCGGGCGGTCCCACGAAGTTCAGTTCCTTAAATTGGATTTTTTCGTCGAGATTTGCATTCATCGCCACTACGGTTTGTCTATATCCGCCCATCCTCGTTCTCGTCTTGCTCTCGGCCTGGATTGGGGAGAGAAGAGTCATGAGAGACGCCGAGGCGTGCAGCGCAAGGTCTTTCACCTTCTCTCACTCGTCGAGCGGACGAATCGTGCGAGTCTCCTACCTATTCATGGGCGAACACGGGGAATATTACGCAGGGGATTGTATGTACTTTGGGCTGGTTCACCCCGATGAACTGAGGACCATCGTTTTTCACAACGTTCGGACACCGGAATTGAACAAAATCGCCATGGGCTTTTTATTCCATCGTTTGGTCGTTTTGGGGCGCGGCGTAACCGACTTGGACAACCAGACGGCAGCGGCTCAAAGAACCTTGGCCGAAACGACATCCCTGCCTTAACTCCTGGTAAGTCGCGTTAATCAGGCACTATGAGGCATTCTTTGTAAAGTCTGATTGGTGCCAGAAGGCGATCTGTCAAGTATCTTGAAGACTGCGAAACACGGGCCTATATTGCTTGCATGTCAGCACGCCGCTTGCTACCGGTCGTCGCCCTATTTGTGGTGTGCATTCCATCTGCGTTTGGGCAGTTGCCAAAGAGGGTCGAGAAATGCCTGCCTTATCCCACGTTGGCTCAAGAAATCCGGGAGATGCAACCCGCCGATCCGGTGCCGCGACGGGTTAGGATGCGCGTGATCCGCGTAGAATTCGATTCGAAGGACGGCATTCCAGCGGATGTTCGAGAGGAGATTTCGACAGAGCTGCGAAGCCACATCTTCGAGCGGGATGCGGACACTGCCTACTTGAATGATTTGGCCAACGAGATCGCAGAAGTCGGTGCCAGGGGGGCGCTCCAAGATCGCGGCTATTTCACAGTGACAGCGGCAGCAAAACTAACGGCACTAGAGAGTGAAAGTGCAGACATCAATGTCGTAGTGGCCATCAGTGTCACGCTGGGACCTCAATACCGGACGGGAGACATTCGAATCGAGTCCACGGATAGTGGCTTTCCGCTCAGGATGTCGCCAGAGGTTCTGCGAGGTCTCATTCCGCTTCAAAGCGGCGAACTGTTCAATGTCGAAAGGGTCCGAGCGGGTCTGCAGAATCTCACACGAGCCTACGAGCGAGAGGGTTACGTGGATATGACTGTAGGGCCGGAGGCTGAGATTGATCAGGCCCACGAAACCATCGACATGGTGCTTAAGATCGATCAACAGGCGCAATACCGTGTCGGAAGCATTGAATTTCTGGGCGTAAATGCCGTGACACGAGAGAAATTGATGGAATCGCTTCCCAAGTCCGGAGAGGTTTTTGACGGGACCCGGCTGGAGGAATTCTTCAAAGTGAACCGGGCGATCTTGGCCTCAGATGCATCAAGGGACGATGTGAACGTTAGGCGTGATCCCAAAACGAGAACCGTGGCGATCATGTTCGACTTCCGGACTTGCCCGCCGCACTAAAAACTTCACTTTTCCGGTTACGGCGTTCGGGCACTGAGTGTCAATAACTCATTTCGATGTAACGAAGAGCCAAAGATTCCAAGCTGTGCCAAGGAGGAATAAGAGGCCCACAACAAGAAAGATTTCTTGTTGCCGCTTGATCTTGCGATTGCCAACGCTATCCCGTAGCTGGCTTACGGTAGCGCCAGTGTTTTCTGGTCACGTACAGCAGGTACGCTCCAACAGACAGACAAATGGCCGCCGATAACAGTCTCATTCTCGTGGAATCTTATACCTGCGGTCTTCATGCCGTGGCTTCTTTCCGCGTATAGGCACTGTGTCCACTGACGTAGCGCCTTTTGGGGTTCTTTCTTGCCCCGCATCCGCATCTGCACAAGTTTTTCGTTCGGCCAGGGCGCTTACGCCTTGCCTTCTTCACTCCTCGCTTTGGGAGCCATGAATAGTCCACGGCAAAATCCATTTATTCTCCTTGGGGTGGGCCGGATGGGTCGGCGGATGGAACCAAACAAAAGAATCCTTTCAGTGTTTGCTGAAGTAGGCTTCTAACCAAAACGCAAGAGTCGCGTCATGTCGTTCGGGCGGTCCAATTAGGTATGGCCTTAGTTCATCGCCATACCTTGCCTGGAGAACTTTTGGATCGAGATGCAAAGTTCGAGACAAGTGCTCAACATCCTCCCTGTCGCGCTCTATGTTTCTGCTCAGTTTCGAGAGGACCAAGTCGTATGGATCGAGGACGAACAGGCGGATGCGCTTGAATCGTCCGGGGAGGAGTTCTTTCATCCGTTCTTCGTAGCTTTCAGGTAGGGTTGCGATTCCCGCGTGATGCAGATGGACCTTGTGCTTTCGCGCCAAGGGCGAACCTTCGCCCGCTATTTCTTGTAAATCACGCGCTCGATTGGCCGGAACCAGCGAGTAATAATCCAAGTCATTTGTGCCTCGCGGCAAGCGGTATGCCGCGACAACAGCAAACCCACCAATGCAGTGAAACTGGACAGGCTCGTCAAGAAGACTGTCCAGTTCATCGAGGAAGTCGGTCCAGGGAGGACCAAGATCAGACATAGCGCAGCATATCGGGCCGCAGATCACTCAGGAGATTCCATTGCCGCGCTTGCTCTGAACTGTGCTCTCGAAGCCAGCGACGCTCCGGCTCGTTGAGGTCCTTGCAGAAGGAATCTTCCTTTGCGAGTTTGCTCTCGGCAAGTGTTTGTTCGGGCCGCCGAAGAGAATCGTTTCCGCCTGCCAGTCTTGCCAGAGTTACAGCGAATCCCAGTCGGTTTTGCAGGTTTTTCATCCGCGCTTGTGGAACCAACCAATCGAAGTCCATGTCAGGATAGCGAACAACAACCCAAGGAAGTCCCTCGACAACCCGAGCTTCCACATCACGTTGGGTCAAGGCCGACAGCAAGTACTCAGCCGGATTCACTTTCCTCAGACCGCTGCGACGGAGATGAGCGAAACCGGGATAGCCCAACGACGCAAGTTCTTGAGCCAGAAAATCTGGAGTCACATTCTTGGGACCGTCCGAAACAGGGAGCACGGTAGGCGGTAGACCATACGTGCGCATCAGCTTTCGAGCAAGACGGGCAGACGGTTTCCTATGCCCCGTTTCCAGCATAGAGAAATAGGCTTGTGTTACGCCTAGAAGGGTAGCGGCCTCCTCCTGACTGTAACCACGCTGTAGCCTAGCTCGCTTTAATTGTTCTGAATCCATGTGTAGTCTTATAACATAAGCTTGTTATGCCTGTCAAGGACCCTCCCAATCATGCTGGCGCTTGCCCTATCCATACCAAGACAAATGCGCTCGAATTCGGCGATTTGAGGCGATTTCACGGAAAGGGTTGACCCGCAAGCCTAAACAGCGAAACTGGGGCTTGTAACACTCGTATTTTCAACGGGCTGCGGGGAATTTTTTGCTAACGCCGAATCCCGGCAATCTCGCATGAGATTTTTCTGATAGGCCAGCCGCTTGGCCTCGGACTTCTTCCGCTGTTTCGGCGTCAAACGCGGTCGGCCACGCTTCGCCACTGCTTTTCCAGCATCTCGGCAATCACGGGAACAGAACTCGCCGGGTTCCCCGGTGCTCAAGAACGGAGCATCGTGGATGATGCCGTGGCAACGGCTGCAACTCCCAATCGGCCAAGATTTGAGAATGACTGGGCCGAGCTTCAAACCCTTGTCAGCGACATAAGCCGCGTCTGATTCTGCGCTGACATTCATGGGCAGGCGTGTTTCACCTCGACGCGCAATGTATTCGCGCACGGCTTTTACGCCGCACGGTAAATCGGTAGATAGATGCATAAATCTCCTTGAAGAATTTGTGTGACCTTGGTCCTAGCCTCAGTGGAGTCAGCGGGACGTTGGGGCGTGGGCACGGGCGTCGCCTTACCACCCTAAAAAGGGTCCCCTGCCACAACGCGAATCGACGGCAACGACTTTGCCCATACTCAAGAAAAATTGGCGCGAAACAAATGAACGAACGAAAACCCGTCGCCCGAAAAGGGTTGGACTTTCAAACATCTGCCGCATTTTGTTAAACATTTATCTTGACATCGCGGCCATTTGTGTTTAACACTTACGGCAATGGGGCGGCCCACCAAACCGGCGAAAGACAGACAATCTGAAATCGTTGGCGTCCGTTTTATGCCAGCGGAGCGCAAGGCGTTTGACCGGGCCGCGAAGAAAGCTGGACTGTCCCTTAGCAACTACATCCGGCAAAAACTCGGACTATCGAGGAGACCATGGAAACTCTGTCTGTTGAGCAGGTGAAAGCGATCCTCAAGGAAGCTCGGCAGTCATCCACACGCGATTGGTGCGCGTTCCTGTTGACCTTCCGTCACGCGCTGCGAAGCCAAGAGGTAAGACACCTGAAGCTGTCGGACGTGGATATGAACAGTCTCACCATTACGATCAACCGCGTGAAAGGATCACGGTCCGGTGTGCAAAGCCTCGACCGGCACAAGGGCGAACCGCTGCTCGATGAGGTCTTGGCACTGCGCACATGGTTACGGGAGCGCGTCGAGGACGGCTCGCAAATCCTGTTCCCATCGCAAAAGGGCGGCATGCTCACGCGCATGCAATTACTGCGGCTGTTTAAGCAATACGCGACTGCGGCAGGCATCCCTGAAAATCTGGCGCATCCACATATCTTGCGCCACTCGCTCTGCTCAGTCATGGCGGAACAACACGCGGACGTTTACGCAATTCAGCAGCGGGCTGGGCACAAGAACATCAGCAACACCATGATCTATACCCACATCACAGATCGGCAGGCGAGCGAATCCTGCCAAGCCGCGCTGATGGCCGCTTTCTCGTAGCTGGGGCAGGTTACAGTCTAGCCATTCTGTAACCTTTTTCGCTGGTCGCGTCCCACAAACAAACCACTTACAAGCCGCTCGGAAACGGGCGGCTTTCTTGTTCTGTAACATTTTTTGGCTACGTCCGTTGCCCGGTGTAGATTCTTGTTTAATACCGTTGCTGTTCATCAAATCTCCTGAACGCGCCCAGCATTCCCTACGCAATCGAAAAATCGTGCCCACGCGCCGTATTGCCCTTGCGGGCATTTTACGGGGCGAATCCGTGCGAAAGGATGCGGTGGAATCGTGCCCCCGCCGCTCTTAGCAACGCCAGGCCTCGCGGCGTTTTTTCAATGACTTAGCTGGCCGCGACGCTTCGGCTGTTTTCGGCTATTCGTAAAGTCTTGCGTAATGCGCTTCGCTCACCCACAGGTCTCGCTTGTCGTCCCATTTGCACAAGCGGCGTTATCCTTCCGGCTAAATGTTGCGGGTCTTGCGCGTCCAAACAAATTCCTGCGACATCAAATTCCTTGCTCACCCGCTCTGCTGGTTCCTTGCAACCCTCACACAACCGATTGTCCTGGCTGGTCCGTGCTGGTAAAAATCTCACTGCCTCATTTAGTCTGGCCGCAGGCAGCACCAAATTATCTCGTCCTATCGCCTGTCCGTTCTTGCAGGCTGCATTCCAGCACTCTCGTTTTGCTCTGACGTGGGCTTGCTTCGTGATCGGCGGTCGCCATTCGCTGGACTCGTCGTGAAATGGCACGATACGCAGCGTGTTCCAGCTTTCCAGCGTTTCTGGCGCGATCTTGTCGGGCCGCAAACATGGCCGCCGCTCGAAGGTTAGAGAAATGTGTGCGCGAACTTGTTTGTAAGATGCATGGCGCAACCATTCGACCCATTTGCGGGCTTTGCCTTTTGCGCTTGCGGCTATGCGGCCAACTTCTGACCGGCTCTTGCTGCGTTCTTCCGCCAAGTCTCGCACGCTCGCGCCGTTGACGATGGATTCATGCAAGATTCGGAACTCATCGTCCGTCATCTCGCTGCGCAAGTCCTCAAAACGAAACGCTTGCGGGAGATCAATCTCGTCGGAAATCAGGTCGGCCAGAGTGCCCGTCTCTTCGTTATCGCCGTCCCCCGAGATGCGCACCGGCTCACTCAAGCTACGCGCAAGAACCTCGGGTGCGCGGGCTTCATTCCGCCGTTTTTCATCGATCAGCGCGTGGCGGGCGATCACAAAGGTGAATCTCTGAAGGCCCGCGAGGCCGCCGTTCGCGGCGTCGGGATTGTTCCAAATTTCTTCTACGCGAGCGCGGGCTATGGTGAGCTTCAGCAGCACGATCCCGAGGAGATCGTCACGGCTGGGATAAAAAGGGCTGCGCTTCCCCGCTAGGATGCGCCGGACAGAATCCTTGGCGGCTTGCAGAATTGCTTCGTCGATGGTGCTGTCTTGATTTGCCTGCATGGGTTTTTCGCTCGAATGGAAGTTCGAGGGAGCGAGCTGTTGGACTCGCCCCTCGGTGAGCGAAAGACCACGACGCTGGCACGACGTGGAACTCAAACTTTTTCACTTGATGCGATCATGGGTCATTCGCTCGAACTGTCACCCTCGGCCAGGAGGGGTTCGCCATTGCGCAGACGAACAAGCGGGAAGGAATCAAGGGTGGGGAATATTACTTGGCGATAAAGCCCGAAGAACTACCACACAAATTTTCTTTCCCCTACTGTATATAACGGATTGACCCCCGGTTTTGTCCCAAGATTTTGAAACCTTTTTTTGCTGCCTGCGAGCAGCGGCCATCCCCTGCGTGGCGCATTTACGCGCCCGCTGTCTCCTCGAACGCGCCGAGATCGGCGTCCCGGTCCTTCCAAAAGTCTGGCTGGCACTGGGGACATGCACAAAAACCATTCTCAGGATCATGCTTCCGCTGGCTGTCTTTTTCCGCCTTCTTTTCCGCCAGGAACTTGCACAGGCTGATTATGCTGCTCGCATACTCCACGCTTACGATACCTTCGTCGCCTTGCACCAGCATAGGCGGCGGGGGATTAGTTTTTACCCAAGAATCGATCTCGGCGGATTTGGCTTGCTTTGCGAACGCTTCGAGATTTTCCCGCCAATGAGCGCACGTCTTAGCCGATTCTTCAACCTGCCGGGCATTCGCGGCTTTTGCGGTTTGCCGCTGGTTGTGCTCTTGGAGCGCGGCCAGCGTCTCAGGGAATTCCTCCACGAACATAATCAGGGGATGCAGCAATCCATCGAGGTTTCTGTTTTTTATCCAGTACGCCCAAACCCGAACAATCGTGTCTCCATCAGCGAGTAAGGCTTGAACTTTTTTCCATCCGGCTTTACTAAGATTTTCCTTGCGTACTTCTTTCCAAGCGCCCACCATCCGCCCCCAAAGGTCCGGTGGCTGGTTAGGTGGTTGGTTCTTATGGTCGGTTAAAAGAATGGTTGGTTCCCCACTCAGGGGAGCAGGGGTTCCAGCCTGTTTTGATGCTCCCCTGATTGGGTTGGGGGTCTCCCCTGATTGGGTAGGGCACTCAGGGGAGGTGGGATAGGTGCTCTCCTGAGCGGGGCGTTTTTCAGCACCGGTGGTCTCCCCTGAGTGGGTTGCCCGCTTCGCCTTCAGCGCCTTCTTCTCGGCCTGTTGCGCCTGGTAAATGTCGTAAATCTTGCGGTCGCAAATAAAGTACTGTACCGTTTTCCCGGTGCCGCCTTGTTTGCCCGCGTCGTCGCTTGTCAAATCCCAGCCCTTGCCATCCGCACGTCGGTGCCAAGACAGCCGCGAGTTGATATCGACGATGAGCTTGTCCTTGAACTCCAGTTCGCGGAGCACGCGCCGAGCCTGCGCCTCGCTGCACTTTGCCATCTCTGCGATGTCCGGCAAGCCTGCCCAGCAATTAGGGTAGCGGTCACAAAGTGCCCGGAGGACGTTGCTCTTGATTCGGTCTGGTCGGTTTGGATAGCGTAGGCTCGGCCTCACAAATTGCAAATGCACTGCCATGTGACTGAGCTGGTAGCCAGAGAGTGGTTTTCCGCCCGCGAGCGGCATTGGTTCAATGTTTATGCGCTCCATCTACACTCCGTACAAGGCATGGGCCAAGCGAACCTCGGACTGCTGTTGCTGGCCCCCTTCCTCGTGGGCACGACGCAGGGCGTTTCGGACTGCACGGGGGACTCGCCGCAGATCGCGTGGGTATTTCCGTCCCTCGTAGCCAGCAACGTAAAACTTGTACTGCAAACGATAGACTCGACGTTCTGACATTTTTGCTTCCTCCTAGTTGGGTGAATTGCGAACGAAGGTTATTTGCGGCGGAGATCGTCAATAAATGCAAGCGTCAGATTCCAGCGTGACGCGGCCTTCCGCCAGCGCCAGAGCCATATCGTAGTGAATCTTGTCGCGCATTTCCTTGAGTGCCTGTATCCTTGCCGATAGGCTTACGAACCCCGTGGGACGGCGTGGGGAAGTTGTTACGCCGCTACTGCTGCCTTCTTCGCGGCTATGTAGTCCTGATACGACAGCTTCGGCATATCGAGCAGTTGCTTATTCTCCGACAGCTTCAATGCGGACATGAAGTCTGACTCTCGCAACATTCTGTTGTTGTCCAAGATGATGTACGCGGTACGCCCACGTTTGTTTCTGCCGAGAATCTTCAAGCGTTCCTTACCGACCACGATCTCTTGACCCAGCCATGCAAGGTTCAACTCGGAGCCGTTGAACATGGCGACGTACTCGTAGTCGCGCCTAGCTTCGTCTTTTCGCTCTTTTATGACTTGCTGTTTGTCACCGAGTTGGATGCGAACACCTTCTGCGGTGAATCCCATCGGTGTGCCGTCTGGCGACGTTGCGACCACAGGGAACTTGGTGCGCTTCAAATCCAGTCCCGTGATCGTGTACAACACGCCTTTGCTGTCCTTGATCTGCTGGCCGAACCATTCTGGCTTCAAGTTGTAAAGCTTGGCATACTGGGTGAATTGGTTCTGCCCGTTCGAAGCGGTAGAGACCATCACCTTGACGTCGAACTCCGTGTCACCGAATCGAATCTTGCCGACCTTTACGGACAGTCCTATCGTGGACAGAGCGTTAGTCAACGCGGATTCCATCGCCTGCCTCATGTCCTTCAAGTTGTCCTTGTCGAACTTCGTGATTGTCTTTCCCATACTGCTTCTCCTTATCGCGGCCATTGGCTCGCGGCTACTTCCGACCTTTGTTTTTTACGCGGCCTTTACATGCAGCCGTTGATGGACTCTGTTCAACACGCTCTCGGGAATCCGTATCGTGCGGTAGCCGCGCTTGTGAAGCGTCTCCGGGCGATCCGATTTCAGTACGCCCGGTTCGTCCCGAAAGATTTGTCTTATGAACTCGTCCGAGAACCCCCACCACTTGGCCACTTCAGGAACCGTGTAATGCTTTTCCGTTGCTACCATTCCAAAACTTTTCTCCCCGCCTGGACACAGCACGGCCCAAGGCATTTTTTAGTTGGATTGCACGGCTCGGTTGGGCTTACGAGGTGCTGTGGGCGTCTTTCAGCCCCCTTCAACATCAGTGTCCTGTCACCGACGCCACGTCTTTTCTTTTACGTCGTTTGCGTGAATTACGACGGAGCCTTTTCCAGCCTAACTTTGGCTGAAGGATTGCACGGCATTTGTGCGGCTCTTACCTATCTGTTATCTTCCAACGATTGTACCATATTGTGCTGGCACTGTCAAGTTTGTTCCGAACTTCCCGCCAAGATTTTTCATCCCGAGGGAAATTCTATTGATTCTTTACGCACAAACTCATGCCGCCGTAGCATAAATCCGCTCGATCTCGTCCCACGCCCGCACAAGTTCGCGGCCCTTGGCGCACAAGTCTTTCGTCCTTGCCAACTCCATACCGGCATTTCGGCATTGCTTACACCGCCGCCAGTGGCGTGCGACACGCTCGAAAGCATCCTGCGGGTCAAGAATTACATCAGCGAGATACACCATGACCCTCCTTGCAGGAGTGCACCCCTGCATGATTTTTAGTTTTGCCGACAGTAACTTCTTCCGGTGGGAGGAATGAAGCGGGTCGCGGCGTATCGGATTGAACTTACTGCGCCACGATAAAGGAAGCGCGTCTTTCTGTCAATTGAACCACGGGACAGCGCTTTCCTGTACCCGGTCCAAGTACCGTCGCAAATACTTTCACCACGTCGCCATCATAAAACGCACATTTGCTTGGCTTTTTGTCGATTTCTCGCTTGTTTTTCGCCCTAGCTGGTAACAAAAACGCAGCCCATGACCAACATGCCGCTCCGTTTCAAGGATTTACAGAAAGTGGTGGAGAGGGTACGCAAAAAACAAAGAGGCCGGAAAGAAATCCGGCCCCCGATGGAATTGTGAAATGTTTGTTTTTTACCGGGCGAAGGCAAGTACCTTGCCCGTTTTGGCTGCGTCGGTCTTGGCTTTGTCGGCAGCTAGAATCGCCGCGTTCTCCGAGATATGTGCCTTTTCCAATTCCGTGACAAACGGCAGATAATGTCGGGCTGTAATCATAGGGTTGCTGTGGCCTAAAATCTTGGCTACCCCATGCAAGCTCATGCCGCTGCGCAAATACCAAACGCCGCAAGTGTCTCTGAGCATGTGCGGATGCGCGGGGCGCTCTCCTACATCCGTCTTGACTCTAGTGACCCCGGCCCGCCTGAATAGTCGTTGCAGGTCTCGCCGCCATTCGTGGTTGTTCGATTCGAGTGTGATTCCCTTGCGCCGGAAAGGTTGCGCGGGTAGGTTGTCCGATTCCAGCGGCACCCTGCGCAAAAGGGCAATCACATGGCCCGGCAGTTTCACAGTTGCCAGAGTGTTTGTTTTCCTCCGCGTGTAGCGGAGCACGCCTTCCGAATCCATCCATTTCGTATCAAATTCAACGGCATCAATCAGTGCCAGTCCGCCCCAACGCAGCAACTCCAAAAAGGTTTCGAGGCGCTGATTGCCTTTTGCGGCAGATAGAATCGCTGTGTACTGTTCATCAGTGAATGTAGCTGTGCGGCTTCCTTTTGCCGTGGCCGGACGGCGCACGCCATTCGCGGGGTTGGCAGTGATCCAACCCTGGCCGACGCAGAACTTGAAGAATGTTTTCACACCGTCCCAACTGATAGCAGCCGTCAAATCGCTGCCGTAATTCCACGCGGCCCGCCAAGCCGTAAGATGCGCTGGCGTGATATCCGCAACGCACATGGGCCGGGGAACTTGCTTGTCCAGCCAATCGAAAAGCTTTCCGCTGCGCGTAACGTTGCCTTCTGAATCCACATCGCCAAGCAGCGTGCGGGCGCGGTTCAGTGTGCTTTCCGATAGCTGGCGGAATTTCATATCTGCAATGTACGCGGCTACGGCGTGCTCGATTGTTACCGTCCGCGATTCTTTTTCGGCCTGAAGGCGTTTCAGTTCCACCTTCACAGGATCGAATTGCTCAATCCACAAGCGGGCTTTATCCTCGGCCTTTTCCCATGAACGGGTCTTGGCTGAAACCTTGCGCTGTTTCTTCGTTGCGCCGTCGTACAGTAAAAGAGATTTACGGCAGTTGCATTTCCGCCATTCACTGCCTTGTGCGATCTGCGGACAGGTCGCGGAATGGCGCACAAAGACCGTTGCTGTGCGGGTCACGTTTTCAACCGCTATGGTTGCCATTTGGTGCCTCTCTTTAAGACTGTGACCATCATGCCACCAACATGCCAAAACAGCAATAGTACTTCCGTATCGTTTTGAAAATAGGGCGCTTAGAAGCGAATGGCAGCCTTGATTCTAAAGGAGGATAAAGCTGTTTGTTTTCATACACTTTTACAAGTGTTGATTCCAAATAACTTACAGGAGCGAGTCCGTTACACAAAGATCGCCAACTTGGAAGTGCGGATTCATCGCACAAAGAACGTGCGATGGGGCAGAGATCTTCCCACCAGCACAGCGCGAAGGCGCAGAGTTCTAAAGGAGTTAGCGGGGGATGGGCGAAATTGGAAAATCGAAACTTGAAAATGGGCGGAGGGAAATGAGCAGGGGAGGTGGGAAGAGAGTGAGACGGATCGGTCTTTGTCGCGCTAATCACGGACTATATTACCGCAGGA